>Ga0181563_10000070_pt1 | contig 80832 bp, 67 predicted proteins | sample 011ome_25_FD_133759 | JGI IMG/M metagenome (GOLD analysis project Ga0181563, IMG submission 133759) | Coastal salt marsh microbial communities from the Groves Creek Marsh, Skidaway Island, Georgia - 011512CT metaG (megahit assembly) | ecosystem: Environmental > Aquatic > Marine > Intertidal...
CCAAAATCACCCAGAAATCAAGATGTTTATCAATACTTGGTGAATGTGTACACAACCATGCGTAATTATAAATCGGCTATTGAGGCGATTGACCGTATAGAAGATAAGGACTTCAAAATGAAGAATGCTTTTCAGATCATGGCCTATAATTATGGGGTTGAATTATTTGAAAACGGTGAAATGCCAGCTGCTATAGAGGCATTTAAATTAATAAAGCGTTATCCGATTGATCAGAAATTAAATGTCTTAGGATTGTATTGGTCAGCTGAGGCAAATTATCGCATGGCGAAGTACCCAGAGGCAGTGGTAACGTATCGCGCATTTTTGGACGAGCCGGGAAGTTATACACACAAACGTCACAATGATGCATACTATAATATTGCTTATTGTTATTTCAAACAAAAGGACTACCTAAGTGCTATTCAGAATTTCCGATCATATGTGCAAGCATCTGATGGAACGGATAAGAAACGTTTGACGGATGCGTATTTAAGAATTGGTGATTCATATTTTATGTATCGCGCAAATAAGGACACCAAACCAGATGATAATCAAGCGGTAAAATATTATCAAATGGCAGTTGAAACGGGCGGCGGACAGTTGGATTATGCAAAATACCAAATGGGTCTTTCGTATGGTTTCTTAAAGCGTTATACGGATAAAGCTTCTATCATGCTCGATATTGTCAATAATCATTCAAGTTCTGTATTGTCTGTTCCGGCGCTTTACGAGGCGGCTGAATCTTATCGTTTGATGCTGGATGAAGAGGATCCAACGCATAAGGTCAAGGCGATGCGTTATTATAATCAATTGATTCAAGATCATCCAGGACATTCAAAAGTGGTGCATGCCATCTATCAAATCGGTATGTTGCACTTTATCGATCAAGAATATGAACAGGCAGAAAAACAATTCTTAAAGGTAATTAATGAATACCGAGGTTCAGATCTAGAAATTTCGGCTTTAGCAAGACTCGAGGATATCTACACAGCACTAAATCAGCCTGACAAGTATTTTGATTTGCTCAGTTCTCTGAATATGGACATTGATCAGGCTAAACAAGACAGTATTGTCTTCACAGCTGCATTCCGTCAATATTCGGATTCTGTATTTGATGTGGCTGCAAGTTCATTTAAGAAATACCTTGGTCAATTTGCACGTCCAAAATCTGAAATTGAAGCGCTTTATTATATGGGCGATTCGTATGGTGAACTGAACAATGAGGTAGAACAAATTGCTGCATTCAAAAAATTATTGGCCAAACCAAGTAATCGCTTTACGGAGCGTGCAGCTGATTTGGTTTCTGCATACGAGTATGAGTTGAAAAATTATGCGATTGCTAGCGAGTATTATGAAAAACTAGAGAGTGTTGCTTCTTATCCGGGCAGTAAATTAAGAGCGAGTATCGGATTGATGCGCTGTTATACCTTTACGAATGAGTTGGGTGCAGCAAAGATATACGCGTTGCGTGTACAAGACAATGATCAAGCATTGGAAAATGTCAAGATTGAAGCCCATTATGTGATTGGTAAGGCTGAGTTAGAAGCAAGTAATTACGAGGTGGCCTTAGAGGAATTTCAGCATGTTGCAGATGAAACGTCGAGTGCCTTGGGTGCTGAGTCGCATTACAGTATCGCGTTGATTTATCATTTGCAAGAGGACTATAAAAAGTCAGAAGAGATCGTCAGAAAGATCATGAAAGAACGCGCCGGTTATGATTATTGGATAGCAAAATCTTTAATCCTCCAAGCGAAAAATTCAATTGGTATGGATGATTATGTCCAGGCAGAGTTTACGATTAATAGTGTTTTAAAGGGGTATGTGATAGAAGATGATGGAATCATTGATGAGGCCAACCTCGTCATGGACGTCATCACGGAATATAAGAATCGTGAGAAAGACTTGGGACCAGATCTTGATAATACAATTGAAATAGGAAATGGAGAGTAAGTTGAGATTAAAATATGGTCTATTGGTGTTGCTATGCAATTTCATGACGACTTCTTGGGCGCAAGATGAGGATGTTTACACGAACGTATCAGAAGCGATACGAACGATTTCTCCATCTTATAGAATCGCGGATAAACCATCGGTTGTTGATACGGTAGTGCCGATTCCGAATATCAATTATCCACTATTGTCCCGTACGATGGCAACGGAGATTTCGATTGATCAAATAGAGGCGTCAAAAATCCGCATCGTACCAAAATTGGATAAATTGTATCCGGGCTATTTGCGTATGGGTATTGGTAACTATGCTAATCCATTGGGTGAATTCTATTATAATTCGGTAAGAGATAGACGGACGGCTTTTGGTGTTCATGTTAACCATAATTCAGCTTTTAGGGATATTCCAAATTATGCACCAAGCACATTCGACGATACAGAAGCAAAAGTGTTTGGTGAGTTTTTTATGTCGCGTTATAAAATTGAAAGTCAAATTGATTACCTCAACAATGGTTATCATTATTATGGTATTGTCGATTCTACCGATGCGATAAGCAGTGATTCGTTGCGCAATCGTGTGCAAGGGATTGCTGGGAATTTCAGTTTTTCCAATTTCGAAAGACGGGATAGTGCCAAGTTGCTCTATACCATCCACACTTCTTACGATTATTTCCACGAATTTGATCCGGATGACTTAAATCTGAATGCCAGAAATACCAATTTCATTATTGGAACAGAGATGGCTTATAAATTAAAAACGCAGGTTTATACCGCAGCATTAGCTGTGAAGTATAACAAGTATAAATTCGGGGTTGGTAATCCGAGTGTGCCAGCTGATTTTTGGTACAATGAAAACAATACCATTATTCAATTAAAGCCGGTTATCTCCTCTTATGGTCGAAAATGGAAAGTAACCTACGGGGTTGATTTGAACTTTGACATTGTCAGTGAGGAAGCGTTTAAAGCGGTGCCGATCATTGAGGGAAAATACAGCTTATTCAATGACATGTTTATTCCATACGCCGGCATTGGTGGTGGGGTAACGCAAAACACGTTTAAAACATTAAATCGCTTTAATCCTTTCATTAATTCTGAATTGAACTTGGTTAATACGAGAGAGTTGAAATTTTATGGAGGTATTAAAGGAACATTGTCTAAGAAGTTGTCATTTGATGTCCAGGTGCATTCGACTAGTTTTTCAGAAATGGCACTATTTGTAAACGATACAACTCCTTCAATCTGGTCTAATTTTTATCAGTTTGATGTCATTTATGACGATGTAAACGCCTTTGGACTTAATGGAAGTATTTCTTATCAGTCTGGGGAGAAATTGAAGGTTGACTTAATTGCTGCCTATAATCGTTATTCAGCGGTAGACGAATTATATGTTTGGAACTTGCCAGCAATTGACATTGCATTGCGTGGATCTTATAACCTTTATGATAAGATTTATGCAAAAGCCGACCTTCAATTGTTAGGTGGAAGAAGAAGTCCTGAGGGCCTTTTCGTTACGGATCCAACGGATGATGATTATAACCTAGGATTTGTCGCAGATGCGAACCTCCATTTAGAATACCGATACAATAAACGTACGTCCGTCTTCTTGCAGTTCAATAACCTCGCTGCGCAGAAGTATTTCAGATGGAACCGTTATCCGGTTCAAGGATTTCAAGTACTGGGTGGATTCACCTACGGATTCTAGTTAGGCGAAGATCATTCCTTCAACAATTTATCGTAACTTCATGCGTATAATACAAGCATGCGTATTTTCCTAAGTTTCATATTGGTTTTTAGCACCCTGATTTCATTCGGTCAGAACAGGAAGTTTGTGGCCAAAGATTCGATTGCTGGAAAGTTCTCTAATTTTTCAGTTGACAATTTTGGACGGGTATACCTTTGTCAAGAGGATGTTATCTTGCAATACTTCGGACCAATGGACACCATTTATTCAACGTCCTTAAAAACGATGCGACCTACGTCAATGGAGAGTACCAAGTCTTTCAGGACTTTATTATTTGATCAAGAGCGCTCGGTGATTCATTTTTTAGACAATACATTAACGGATATTCATGGCGAAATTGATTTGGTGAATATCGGTCTGCAACAACCCATACTCGTCTGCGAATCATTTGCTGGCAATACATTTTGGGTCTTAGATGGTGGTCTTATGAATCTGGTACGTGTTAATAATGAATTAGAAAAGGTGTCCCAAACAGAGAACTTGTTTAACCTATTTGAAAATGGTCTTCAACCCACGCAGATGTTTGAAAGTAATGACTACCTCTACATCTTAGTGCCCGGCGCTGGAGTTGCTATTTTTGATGTGTTCGGAACTTTTATTAAAATGTATCCAACAACAGCAACACGCATTGGAGCAATGAGTAATTATCTTTTGCTCATGTATGAAGACCGAATTGAAGCCGTTTCCAATCTCGCGTTCATGGACGTTGATTTTGTTTATCCGCTTCCAAAAAATGTGACTTACTTTATGTTTTCGAATCAGAAAGCCTATTTTTTGACAAAATCTAGACTCATAATCGGAGAATATCAGCGCAAATAATAAATAAGCTTCACGTTAAATAGTTACCGTTCCTCTCTTTTAGGGAGATTACTTATATTTGTCCGAAGCGCAGTATTCATTCATAAAAGTTTACCGCCCAAACAAGATTAAATGAAGAAATTTTTTCGGTTCTTTATCAGTAAACAGTTTCTGCTCAATGTAGCAGCTATTCTGGTTATTTGGATCATTATTGTGGTCGGTGAAATGTGGTATCTGAAAAGCTCGACCAGTTTTGGTGAGAAAATCGAAGTGCCTACTTTCTATAAAATCCACATGGACGATTTGGATGAGTTTATCGGTGATCGCAATATTAAGTATACGATTCAAGATTCGGTGTATATGGATAATTGGCCGAAAGGCACGGTGTGCTGGCAATATCCAAAGCCAACGGATTCTTCTGGTATGTTTGTCAAATCCGGGCGAGAAATTTTGTTATCCGTCGTACCGATTAATCCGCAAATGGTTAAAATGCCAGATGTGGTCGATATGTCCCAGCGTATGGCTGAATCAAGTCTCGAGGCAATCGGAATCCGTTCAAAAGTAACGTATCAGCCGGCGATTGAAGGTAAAGGGTTTGTGTTGAAACAAATGTATAATGGTCAAGAAATTCCTGCCGGAACGGCTGTGCCGAAAGGGACGAGAGTGGAATTGGTTGTGGCGCAAGGGAAAACTGGAGAAACGACCTCATTGCCAAATCTAATAGGTTTAACAATAACTGAAGCGCGCGATCGTTTATCTAATTTGACGTTGTCTTTATATCCAGATTGTGCAACCTGTTCAACAGAAGATGAATTAATGAATGCAGTCATCCATGATCAAAACCCAAGAGGTGGAGAAGGGGTGAATGTTTCAGCCGGAACAACCATTACAGTCTGGGCAACTAAAAGTCAACCTCAATAGTGTTGAAAGAAACCAACCATTGTTGTAAAAGCGACGTGGTATAATCATGTCAAGAGCGATCGAAATGAATAAAAGCCTTCTACTCATAACATTAATGACTTTCGCCAGTCTTTTTTCAATGGCCCAGGAACGCATTAGTCCTTTATTGGTTAATGGGTCAATTGCGAAAGAAAGAGGTTTGGCAGTCAAAACAACAGGCGTTAATTCCATTGACAGCTTGGTCTTATTTGAGTATGAAACTTTGGATGTAAAGCATGCTTGGGATGATTTTTCATTGGACAAGTTTCCACAAGAAATTGATTATGATGAAGGTGGGATATCAGAAGAACTCTTTTACCGATTAATGGATGAAACAAATACGGTTGCATTTGATGCCGACGCCATTTTTTGTGATTCAATTTTTGCAAGACATGATACCGTTAAAATTGACGAAGGTGTGGTGTTGGAAACGGCAACACATTACCCATTTACACCGATCAATATTTGGGTAAACGACTTAGAATTTTACCCAGTAGTTGGAGTTGTTGAGACTAACGTTTTTGAAGAATGTTACGTCCTTATTGATACCTTAATTGACGGTGTCTTAGATGATGATCAAGATACATTATGGTACACAGGACCAGGTCAGCCAACCTATTGCCAGGATAGTGCACGTGTCTTTACAAAAACCGTAACGGATACGATGACGCTTTGGACAGATAATTATGCATGGCGTAATTATTCTTTTGCTTATCAACCATGGTCATTGGGTGTTGCCACTTTGGATGGTGTTGATGAAAATGGTTGGCCTTATCAATTTGGTGATGATGGCGCCTTTGGTGTTGCTGATTATTTAACTTCTAGGCCTATAGATCTTTCTGGTTTTTCAGATGGCGACTTGGTATTTTTAACTTTTATTTATCAAGCCGAGGGACATGGAAATATGCCCGACACGTTTGATAGCTTAGTGGTTGAGATGTGGGATGTCGATTCGGAAACATGGTATGGAATCGAAGAATGGTATGGATTGCCTGATGAGGTTGGTCCTGATTCTTGGGATACAGCGCGAATTCAAATCAAGACAGGCTATTTCGATGATGGTTATCGCTTCCGTTTTAAAAACTATGCATCCCTTTCAGGTGCGCTAGATCATTGGCATGTAGATTATGTCAGCGTTGCTGAGGATTTTTCAGGTGAGATAACATCCTTTAAAGATGTGGCCATATCAGAACCTATACATACCATTCTTAAAGATTATACAGCCGTACCTTGGGATCATTATAAAAATAACACCACAGGCAATGAGCATATAGCCGATGATATCAGTTATACCGTATACAGCAGTATCCCTGGTCCGGATGCAACCAATTTTGCCTTTGGAAATTGGGAGGTGCAACGCGCTGGAGCGCTCGAAGGAGGTCCGTTTGTGATTCCTAATACATCGACTCTAGACGCCAGCTTTGGAGCGGAAGAGTATAATGTATGTACATTTGGCGGAGCAAGCGATTTTTATTATGACTTCGGCCTTGCCGGTGATTCTGCCATATTTGATTTGACGTTCAGTTTTACCTCGAGTGCAGGTCTAGATCGTAACATCAATAAGTACAATGATACCACACGTTTTACGCAATCGTTTATGAACTATTATGCTTATGATGATGGTTCTGCTGAAGCGGCATATGGCGTTGAGGGGATTGGATCATTATTGGCTTATCAATTTGAGTCATACCAAGAAGGAGCCTTGACAGGAATTCTGATGAATTTTGTTCCGTCTGTAAACGATATGAGCGGCACACTTTTCTTTTTAACTGTTTGGGATGATAATGACGGTGAGCCAGGAGAAATTATATACCAAGACAACTTTTTTAATGCCCACATGCCGGAGTATGCCGGTGCGCAAAACGCATTCCGTTATTATGAGTTTAACAATAACGATTACCTGCCTTTTGCAGACAGCAGTTATCTACTAGTAGGGGAAAAATATTATGTAGGATGGCAGAATATTGAATCAGAAAGTTTAAACATCGGTATGGATGCGAATATCGATAACGGTGATAAAGTCTTTCGAAACACGTCAGGATCGTGGTTGACATCTGCCTTCGAGATTTCATTGATGATTCGTCCGGTTTTTTCAACAAACCTAGATTATACTTTGTCAGAAGAAGAATTAAACCTTGATACAAAAGAAATTATCTTATATCCAAATCCGGCTCAAAACCTTGTCAATATTGATGGTTTAGACGGGTTCTTTACCGTGGCAATTTATGATTTGAGCGGAAGAAGGGTTACCTTTGCTGAAAATGAACATACAATAGACGTAAACCATCTCGATCCGGGTGTATACTTGGTCGATATCAGAGATGAAGATGGAAATTCGTTGTATGCGAAGAAATTGGTAAAGGAATAATGACAACAGAAGAATCAGATAAGGATCAAATCACAGAGCAAGAGATTGACGATAGTCGAGAGGATCTTTTTGAGCATCATAAACTGATTGCGGATATCGGTCAAGACGCATTGAGAATTGATAAATTCTTGATGACGCGGATTCCAAATGTATCCCGAAACAGAATTCAAAATATTGCCAAGGCCGGTACTCTTTTTGTTAATGGAAAATCCGTTAAATCAAACTATAAAGTCAGACCAAAGGATGAAATATCAGTGGTTTTGCCTTACCCTGTTCGAGAGACAAAATTAATACCAGAGGATATTCCCATTGAAGTGGTTTATGAAGATGATCAAATGATTATGGTCAATAAACCAGCGAATATGGTGGTGCATCCAGGATATGGAAATTACTCTGGAACCTTGTTAAACGGATTAGTCTATCATTTTGAAAACCTCCCTCAGCGTGAGGACTATTTTGGACGTCCGGGATTGGTTCACCGTTTGGATAAACATACTACAGGAATCCTTGTCGTAGCGAAGACGGAGCAAGCGCTTACTCGCTTGGCGCAACAGTTTCATGACCGTACTTCAGAACGTGTATATCACGCCTTGGTTTGGGGAGATGTTGAAGAGGATGAGGGAACCATTACGGGGCATATTGGGCGCTCTAAAAATAATCGAAAAGTGTTTCGAGTTTATGAAGAAGAGGAAGAGTATGGCAAACACGCGGTAACACACTATAAAGTGCTTGAACGGTTCCGTTATGTAACATTAGTAGAATGTCGCCTCGAAACGGGGCGAACACATCAAATTCGTGTCCACTTTAAGCATATCGGTCACCCTTTATTTCATGATTTAGAGTATGGTGGAGACAAAATTTTAAAAGGAACAACATTTACGAAACACCAACAATTCATTAATAATTGCTTCAAGCTCTTGCCAGGTCAGGCTTTGCACGCAAAAACACTAGGAGTAGATCATCCAATAACAGGTGAGCGCGTATTCTTTGAATCTGAATTACCTGAGGGATTTTTGAAACTAATAGAGAAATGGAGAGTATATAGTAATAATAACGTTAATATTTAAACAGTTTAAAAGCGTATTTTAACCCCTTAATGCGTCATAAAGTAAAATTAAATACTTATTTTCGCCTCTCAAGTAACAAGCTTATATCATAAAAGTAAACTATATGAAATCACTTAAGTCTTTTATTTTAATCGCTGGATTAGTTGCATTTGGTGCTACTGGATTTGCTCAAAATACAGAGCCAGTTGTACGAAGCTATTCAGGTGAAGCCGTGAATCTTTGGAAAGCAGGAGCTTATTCTGAAGCAGCTGAGGCATTTAAAGTTGCAGCTGAGAAAATCAGTCCGAAAAATGCCAAGGCACGTCAGAAAAAAGCTTATTTCACGTTCATGGCAGGTCGTTGTTACGATATGCTAAGTGAGCATGAAGCGGCTGAAGAGCAGTACGAAAAAGCAGTTTTATTGCGTTACCAAGAATGGGAGCCTTTGGTTTACATGTACTTGGCCGAAATGGAAATGGCACAGTGTAAGCATAACGAAGCCAAGGAGAACTATGAGAAATACTTAAAGTTAGACCCTACGAATGAAATGGCAAAAACACGTATTGCTTCTTGTGATTATTATAAAGAAAGCACGGACAATCCGACTAAGCACTTGGTAAACAACGTGACTAAGTTGAATACAAATTCATACGATTACGCAACGGTAATGGACCCAAGAGGAAAAGAAATGTACTTCACCTCTTCTCGTTCTGGATCTACAGGTGAAGGTGCTGACCCAATTACGGGTGAGAATTTCATGGACCTTTGGGTGTCAAAAATTGATCGTAAAGGTAACTGGGGACAACCTACACCTATGGAGTCGCCAATTAATTCAATGGACAGTGAAGGTAGTATTTGCTTTGATGCTCGAGGAAAAGCTGCTTGGTTTACGCGTTGTCCGGTAAAAGAAAAAATGAATTTAGGTTGTGAAATTTACATGTCAGAGAAAAAAGGAAAGACATGGGGAGAGCCTAAATTACTGGAACTGAAAGATCATGATTCAACAAATGTTGGACAGCCAACAATTTCTCCTGACGGAAAAACGTTGATTTTCGCATCAAATATGGCCGGTGGTTTCGGTGGTGTTGACCTTTGGATGTCAACTTACGATAAGCGTTCTGATACTTGGACTTTACCAGTAAACTTAGGTGAAGATATCAATACAGCGCAAAACGACATGTTCCCAACTTGGGGACCGAACAACGAGCTTTATTTTGCATCTGATGGACATGTAGGTTTGGGAGGTTTAGATATCTTTGTGGCTGACCGCGTTGGAGAAGAGAATAAATGGGAAAATCCAACGAACTTAGGTTACCCGATGAACTCTTGCCGCGATGATTACCATATCATTTATACGGAAAAAGATAAAGTTGAAAGAGGTTATATCTCTTCAAACCGTAATGGTTCAAAAGGAAGTAACTCTCAGGATATTTGGGATTTCTATTTACCACCTGTATTGGTTGACGTAATGATTCTTGTTTCAGATCAAGAAGAAGGTTACCCAATCGAAGGAGCAAAAGTGAAATTGGTTGGTTCTGATGGATCAAGCTATGATTTAGTAACAGACGCTTCTGGTCAAATAAACTTAGGTGCTAAGCCTGATGGTGAGCGTTATGTAGAGCCTGGTGCTACTTGGACCTTAGAAGTAGACGGAATCGAAAAATTATATTTAGGGGCTAATGATAATTTTACTACGGAAGGTATCGAGACCAATACGAGAATCATTCGTGATTTGAAAGTATTGAATATCGAGAAGCCATTACGTTTGCCTGAGGTTCGTTATGCACTCGGTAGTGCAGAGCTTCTTGTGGATACATTAAATGAAGATCCAAATCAAATGATCAATTCAAAGGATAGTTTGAACTATTTATATGATCTATTGATGGAGAATCCAAACTTAATTGTAGAATTGATATCTCATACGGATTGTCGTGGTTCCGATCGTGCAAACATGACGTTATCACAAAAAAGAGCCGAGTCTTGTGTGAACTATTTGGTACAAGAAAAAGGTATTCCTGCTGAGCGTTTAATTCCTCGTGGATTGGGTGAGTCAACACCGGCAACTTTAAAAGAAGTTGGTCCTGGAGGAGACACAACGTTCACCAAGTTAGAATGTGATCTGATTACAAAATTACAACGTTCTGAACCAGCAAAGTTCGATTATTACCACCAATTGAACCGTCGTACGGAATGTGTGATCTTAAGCTTTGATTATGTGCCGACTGAAGCGACTGAAGAAGAAGAAGAAGGAGACGGCTCAGACAACTAGCTAGAAAAATATTAAAATGTTAAGCACCTTTTCACGGAAACGTGAGAGGTGCTTTTTTTATTTGAGTTAATACCATATTGATGAGTGACCAAAGATATAATTCAAGAGGCGTGTCAGCCTCAAAAGAGGATGTACACAATGCAATCAAGAACGTAGACAAAGGTTTGTTTCCACAAGCTTTTTGCAAGATCGTTCCCGACCACCTAACGGGCGATGAAGATTATTGTATTGTAATGCATGCAGATGGGGCCGGAACAAAAAGTTCCTTGGCTTACATGTATTGGAAAGAGACAGGAGACGCTGCAGTCTGGAAGGGCATTGCACAAGACGCTTTAATCATGAATATTGATGACCTTTTATGTGTTGGCGCAACAGAGAATATCCTGCTCTCATCGACTATTGGTCGGAATAAAAATAAGATTGATGGAACGGTGCTTTCTGAAATTATAAACGGAACAGAAGAGCTTTTGGCAGATCTCCGAAAACATGGTGTGAATATTAATTCAACCGGCGGAGAAACAGCTGATGTGGGTGACTTGGTCAGAACGATCATTGTCGATTCAACAGTTATCGCTAGAATGAAACGTTCGGATGTGATCACCAATAAGAATATTCAAGATGGTGATGTCATCGTCGGTTTAGCTTCTTATGGACAAGCCAATTACGAGACGGAATATAATGGCGGAATGGGCAGCAATGGTTTGACGAGTGCACGTCACGACGTTTTTAATAAATATCTCGCAGAAAAGTATCCAGAAAGCTTTGACCCTGAAGTGCCGGAGGATTTAGTTTACAGTGGTTCAAAAAAACTGACCGATCCAGTGGCAAATACACCGTTAGATGCAGGGAAATTGGTATTGTCACCAACACGGACATACGCGCCTGTAATTAAAGCTTTATTAGATCAGCATAGAGCTTATATTCACGGTATGGTGCATTGCAGTGGAGGTGCACAAACTAAGGTGTTACACTTTGTGAAAAACTTGCACATCATTAAGGATGATATGTTTGAAACACCACCTTTGTTCAAATTGATTCAAGAAGAATCAGGCACAGATTGGAAAGAAATGTACAAGGTATTTAATATGGGTCACCGTATGGAGATTTATGTTAAACCTGAATTAGCACAAGAGATTATCTCAATCTCTGAATCTTATGGAATAGAAGCAAAGGTTGTTGGCAGATGTGAGGCCAACGATGGAAATAAGCTGACGATTCGATCGGAATACGGAGAGTTTATTTACTAAGCAAAAGCTTCAAACCAAACAACTATGTTAGGATTTATCATTTTCGGGACAAGAGGGGTACGCAGTACTGTCGAACAAGGTCAATTTTATTGCCCACAGTGCGACGGACAAAAACCTTATAAACTGAAAAAAGTAACCCAGTTTTTTACCCTGTATTTTATCCCGTTAATTCCACTTGGATCTAAAGGAAAATATGTGGAGTGTCAAAACTGTAAGAATACCTATATCGAACGTATTCTGGAAATGAAACCGACCATTGATGTAAGTGAACGTCCTCAGCCAAAACCACAAGTTGAAAGCAGACCGCGAATAGAAAGTAACCCTCAAACAGAAACGGTAGAGCAAATACCATCTTACGATACATCGGCAGATGATGAAAAACCTCGTCAGAGGCAAGAAGAAGAGTTGATGCCCGCAAAACAGCGAGCAATCAAAAAACTATTGATCATGATGATTTTAGCCGACGGGGTAGTCGATGATCAAGAGATTTCTGTTTTTCACAAAGTATATAAGGATACAACTGGAGCTTATGTGGGGAATATTTATCACGAAATTGATGTCGTGAAAGGAAAAAGAGAGAAGCCAGAAGAATACTTAAAAAGTGTTGCCACTTTCTTGAACGAAGAAGGCAAAAGGGATGTGATTAAGGCATGTATGATGATTGCAGCGGCGGATGGAGACATCGATCCAAGTGAGCTGAAAATGGTTAAGAAATTTGGTGAAGCCTTAGAAATGAGATCGGCTGAAGTCAAAGCTATCATTGATCAAGTTATTATTCCGGCTTAAAAAAGAATTAGAGTTAAGATTAAACGTAATGAGTGATATATTAAAAAAACTAGAATCGATTGCAGTCCGCTTCAATGAAGTAGGTCAACAAATTGTTGATCCCGACATTATTGCTGATATGGATCGGTACGTGAAGTTGAATAAAGAATACAAAGAGCTCGAAGAAATTGTTCAGGTATATAAATCCTTTAAAAACGTTGTCGATAACATTGAAACGTCTAAACAAATGCTGGAAACCGAAGAGGATCCAGAAATGAAGGAGATGGCCAAAATGGAGCTGGATGAATTGTTGCCGAAGAGGGAAGAGATGGAAGAGGAGATCAAGGTTATGTTGATCCCGAAAGATCCAGAAGATGACAAAAATGTCATTGTTGAATTGCGTGCCGGAACAGGTGGCGATGAGTCATGTATTTTTGTTGAGGATATTTACCGAATGTATTCCATGTATATCAAATCGAAAGGTTGGAAGATGGAAGTAGTGAATACCAATGAAGGCGGTACAGCAGGTTACCGCGAAATTTCATTCGAAATCGAGGGAGATGGGGTCTACGGAACGTTAAAGTTTGAATCAGGCGTTCACCGCGTGCAACGTGTTCCAGATACTGAATCGCAAGGCCGTGTGCATACTTCTGCAATAACAGTGGCAGTTATGCCAGAAGCCGAAGATGTGGATGTTAAATTAAACATGGCGGATGTCAAAAAAGATACCTACCGTGCATCTGGCGCAGGTGGTCAGCATGTCAACAAGACGGAGTCAGCTGTCCGTTTAACGCATATCCCGACGAATACAGTAGTAGAATGTCAGGATGGGCGATCACAACACAAGAACTACGAAAAGGCCTTAACGGTGCTTAGAACGCGTCTGTATCAAGCAGAATTGGAAAAGAAACAAGAAGCGCGTTCAGCACACCGTAAATCATTGGTTTCAACGGGAGACCGGTCGGCAAAGATCAGAACGTATAATTATCCGCAAGGACGAATTACGGATCACCGAATCAATAAAACAATGTATAACCTCTCTAGCTTTATGAATGGGGATATTCAGGAAATAATTGATGCCCTAAAGATTGCCGAGAATGCAGAGAAAATGAAAGCCGGAGATAATTAATTAACCCAAAGCATGACACACCAAGCACTGGTCGATCAAATCAAAAAAAAACAATCCTTTTTATGTGTAGGGTTGGATGTGGATTTAGCTAAAATTCCAGCTTTCTTATTGGATTATGATGACCCAATTTTTGAATTTAATAAACGCATCATTGATGCAACCAAAGACCTTTGTGTCGCCTATAAGCCTAACATTGCATTTTACGAATGTCACGGAAGTAAAGGTTGGGAAGCCTTGGAGAAAATAATGAATTATATTCCCGATGAGATTTTTACCATAGCTGATGCTAAGCGAGGAGACATTGGAAATACTTCGCATTATTACGCGAAAACATTCTTTGAATATTTAAACTTTGATGCCGTTACCGTCGCACCGTATATGGGAGTGGACAGTGTAACACCATTTTTTGAATATGAGAATAAGTGGGTCATTCTGCTGGCATTAACCTCTAATAAAGGAGCCTTAGATTTTCAGTTTACTACTGATATTAAAGGGGAAAAGCTTTTTGAAAAGGTGTTAAAAAAATCAGCTGAATGGGGAGACGAATCAAAACTGATGTTCGTGGTTGGTGCAACCCGCTCCGAGGCCATTGGAGATGTTCGCGCTTTAACCCCGAAACACTTTTTCTTAGTACCTGGAGTGGGTGCGCAAGGAGGTTCGCTCGCTGATGTCGCCAATTATGGTTGGAACGATGATTGTGGCCTCTTGGTCAATTCTTCGAGAGGAATCATCTATGCAGGTAATGAAGAAGACTTTGCTGATCATTCCAGAAAAGCTGCTCAAAAGCTTCAGCAAGAAATGAAATTGGTGTTGCAAGAAAAGGGTTTTGTTTGAAAATAATTGACTTGCATGAAGGCAAATTGGTTAATGAATAAGTGGTTTTGGTTTGGTGTTTTTACAATCCTCACCGCTATCGCAACCTATCAAGCTTTTCCTGCTAACGCAGAACCTGCCCCAGATCAAAAAGTCGTATATAAAGAATATAATAATTACGTCATTTTCAAACAGTCTTATTTTCATTTGGTTGAAGGTAAAGATTTGTATATCGATTATCGAGATGAACATTGGGATCTCTTTAAATATACACCTACTTTTGCAGCGGCTTTTGGTCTCTTAGCGGTGCTTGATGATGGTGTAGGATTGTTTTTATGGAACCTGCTAAACGCTTGAATACTACTTTTTGGTGTTTTTGCGCTACCTCGTCTTACTAATAGGTAAAAAATTATAGCCTTATTGGTTTTAACCATTGAAATGGTAACTTCCATTCAGAATGAACAATCGAATGGACTGATTACCGGTTGCATCTTGATGGCCTTTGTTTTTTTAGAAAATCGACGGTACGGATTAGCAACTTTCTTATTCGTTCTAACTGTTTATGTTAAGTTATTTGGATTAGTTGCCTTTCTAATATTTCTATTCTATCCGAAGAAATGGAAATTGGCTGCTTATACAGCTCTTTGGACCATCATTTTATTCTTTATACCACTTTTATTTGTCGATTGGGCACAATATTTATTTTTATGGGAGGCCTATGGAGCAATGTTGTTAGAAGATCATTCGACCTCTTACGGATTTTCCATTATCGGGATTTGGCTGTAATATAGCATCAATGTATGGAACCTTTTGCCTTCCGATTTCCCAATTCCTGCTCCGATTCCATAAGAAGATCTCAAGTGATGAGAAACAACAGTATGTTCGTTGTAAGCTCCATTTGCAATTTTCAAAGGCGTCTCCGCATTTATTGCAATTGTTGGATGCACTTCTATTCGATCTTCTTAACCAAAAGTAATCTGGGGTATGGCCAAAAAGAAAATGCTAAGAAAAAGTATTGTTGACATTTTCATTTCTACAAAATAACGTAAAATATTGGACTTACATTGCGTTGAAAGTCACACGATACCAAGATTGCACACTCATGATCTGTAAATGGAATTCGGTAATCAGATGTCCCCTCTTTTTTAATCTAGAAGGGTTTTTATCAAGGCATATAGCTATAATCACTCCAACCCATAACGCTCATGATACTTATCTGATAACTGCATCTGGTGATTATCCAGCACGATAAAATTTCCCTTGACCATTGCAATCGTGACATTATTGGAGCGCATATCCAGTGCATTTCCATCCGAAACAAATAAAGTAGCGTCTTTACCTTTTTCAAGGGAACCAATGCGTTCATCAACACCAAGGATGCGGGCCACATTTAAACTGACCGAAGCGACAGCTTCCTCTTCCGTTAAGCCATAAGCCCATGCCGTACCAGCAAGAAATGGAATGTTACGCGCATTCATGACTTCCATATCCCCAGCTGCTTGAATGCAATATTCAACTCCTAATTGCTGTAAGCGTTTTGCTTTGTGAAATACAGCATACGTCAAGTCGTCTTCAAATTTTGGTAGGCTGTGCGGTCGACCTAACATTATAGCGATCTTATTTTCTTTTAAACGATCCGCTACCAAATCAGCATCATACCCGCCAACAATGACCGTATATGCCAATTTGAAATGGCGTGAAAAATCGACAATATCATTGATTTCTGGAGCATAATCTGCATGAATATACACCCTTTGTGATCCGTCAAAAATACCACGCATCGCGTCTAGTTTTAAAAGCGGTTGCTCCGGTGATTTGTTCTTCGCATAAGCAGCCGATTCCTCAAAGAAATCATAAATGCGCTTTATCGTTTCATTGTACTTTTTATTTTCTTTACTTTCACCGGGTTCCGCCCACCATCCGGTGCTTTGATGTTTTCGAGGCCAGTTCATATGGATGCCATCATCAGCTTTATAAGCCGCATCTTCCCAATTCCATCCATCCAATGCCATAACTGAGGACGTTCCCGAGATCAGGCCTCCACGAGGAGTAGATTGCGTCACAAGAACACCATTCGTGCGGACAGTATACATGACTTTTGAATCGGTATTAAATGCAATTAATGAGCGTACATTTGGGTTGATGGTTCCGGTCTCTTGAAAATCTCTTGTAGCTCGAACAGCATCAATTTCAGTTAAGCCCATCGTTAAATTAGCACCGATAAATCCAGGATAGATATGCTTACCCTTGATAGAAATAATGGTATCCCAGTCCGTCTCATCCAACTGATACGTTAATGCATTTCGGACAAATAGAATTTTTCCCTTTTCAATGGCAACTGAAGTATTCGCTATCATTTTACCATTGCCAATATGAGCGGTTCCGTTTTGAAAAAGGATGCGTTCAAATTTTTGTTTCTGCGGACTAGGAACTTGTCCAAAACTAATCGTTCCCATCATTGCAATAAGGACCAAAAAGGGGAAACATGTTTTATTATTTTTAATGATATCAATCATAATCTACAATTCAATTTTACCATTCGATGGTATCACAATGATAATGTGGATGTTTTCGTTCAACAGGTTGGCGCGTGGCCACTCCCTTTTTCTGTTCTTCCATCATTTTTTGAATGATGCGATTACGTTCTTTTTGATCACGTTCGTACAGTCTGACGCTTCGGTTAATGTCATAGAGCAATAATCCGTCAACAAAGGTTTTCTCTGCTTTTGCTTGGATAGAAAGTGGATGATCTGACCAGATAACAATATCGGCATCTTTGCCTTCTTTCACACTTCCCATACGATCGTCTAAATGCAATAATTTCGCCGGATTGAGCGTCACCATCTTTAAAGCATCCTCCTCGGAAATCCCACCGTACTTAACAGCTTTAGCCGCTTCTTGGTTTAATCGTCTTCCCATTTCAGCATCATCAGAATTAATAGCGGTTACTACGCCCATTTTATGCAGGATTGCAGCATTGTAGGGTATCGCATCGTTCACCTCGAATTTATACGCCCACCAATCAGCAAACGTTGAAGCACCAGCTCCGTGTTCTTTCATTTTTTCAGCCATTTTATATCCTTCCAAGATATGGGTGAACGTATTTAATGTGAAACCCATTGAATCCGCCACATGCATGAGCATATTAATCTCACTTTGAATATAAGAGTGACAGGTGATAAAACGTTCTTTATTCAAGATTTCAGCCAATACCTCTAGCTCAAGATCACGACGTGGTGCTGTGGTAGCCAATTTCTTTTTATCGGAAAGGGAATTGTATGCATTCCATTTTTCGTCATAAACACGGGCGCGTAAAAAAGCATCATAAAAAACCTGTTCTACACCCATCCTTGTTTGTGGATAGCGAATTGTATTTTGATCTCCCCAATTGGATTGTTTGACATTTTCTCCTAAGGCAAATTTGATAAAACCAGGCGCGTTGTCAATCAACATTTCTTCAGGTGTAAATCCCCATTTTAACTTAATCAAAGCCGAGCGACCACCAATTGGATTGGCAGAACCGTGCAATAATTGAGAAGCCGTTACCCCACCGGCCAACTGACGGTAAATATTGATGTCATTCGAGCGAACAACATCGCCTATGGAAACTTCTGCCGAAATGCTTTGTCCAGCTTCATTTACGCCTTTGCTAATCGCTATATGAGAGTGTTCATCGATGATGCCAGCTGTGACGTGTTTTCCAGTAGCATCTATTGTAATGGCATTATTAGGGATACGTGTAAAATTACTATTGACAGATTTTATCTTGCCATCTTGAATCAATAAGTTGGCATTTTTAAGAACGCCAGCTTCTTCATTGGTCCAAATTGTGGCATTTTTGATAAAGTAGGTTTGGCTTTCAGGTAAGGTGTCAAAACCATAAGCCATATTGGGGTAACGCAAGGATGCTAATGCGCTGGTGTCTATCTTTAATTTAAACTTCTCCTTCTTCTCTTTAAATTTTTCATTGCGAATGGCACTCCAATCTGCCCATTCACTATTCGGTAGTCGTACACGACCGTGAAATGCACCAAGCGTTGGATTATAAGTACCGCTTAATTGTAGGACACCATTATAATTCCCTTCTTTTTCAAGAAAGGACATACTCAATTGCAATTCATTAAATTTTAAATGTGTTTTGATATTTACGGTGTCACTTGTTTTCTGTCCCGTAATAGAATCTGTTTTCCAAACGTATGTTTCAAGCTGACCAGTTGGTTTTTCAACAGAACCTTTAATGTCCCATTTATAAACCACTTTATTAATGTTTAGATTATAAGTTCCACGGATATCAACGCGACCAATATCTTTGATTCGTTTTCGATCGCCACGAATCCAATTTTCATACACTTCACCATCTTCAAAAAGATCACCTTTTACCACTAAGAAATTCGCGATTTTTCCGGCTTCTAATGTTCCGATTTGCTCCGATGCGCCCAAAAATGCTGACGGATTGGAAGTTAAAGCACGCAAGGCTTCATTTTTAGGTAAGCCGTGTTTGATCGTTTTTCGAATTTGATTAAGAAATGATGATTTATCCTTTAGGCCGTCCGTTGTAAAACTGAATGGAACATTGTTTTTGTTCAGGATATATGCGTTGTAAGGACGTAACTCCCAATCTTTTAACGTTGCTAAAGAGACAAATCGCGATAAATAAGGATCTGTCATATCAAAAGGCTTTGGAAAGTGAACAGGTATGATCAATGCGGCTCCTGTTTTTTTGATTTCCTCCACACGTTCAAATGCATCACCTCCACCTTTAATCACTAATTGCTTAACATGATCTAAAAGACCGGCGTCCGATGCTGTACGGTAGATCCGTAAGATTTCTAATTTATCTTTCGCTTCAAAAACCTGCGGAAGCTCTATATTCTCCCATGCTTTTTCAATAGAGACATTATCCAGTTGCGTTGGGTTATTTTCTTTTTGACTTTGATACCAAAATGCGTCGTAATAAAATTGTTTGATCAAGGCTATCGCTCCCATCTGTGAGCTCGGATAAGTTTGACGTGATGCACCTTTCGAAAAAGAATAGTGATTTGCGGCCTGAGACCGGATGACTTGCGCTTCTTTTTTATCACCAATGGTTAGAAAAACAGATGTACCGCGCAGAATGCCGTCGGCAGAATGAGTAGCAACCGCTCCAAAACCTTGTTCGATAAATTTTTCACGCGATTTAAAAAGCTCTTTTTTATAACGGGTTACTGCATCTACTTCTGGATGAATCGCTTGATTCCAATAATAAGGTCCTTCTTTGAGTGAATTTAATTGTGGGCTTTTGTCGACTGGTTTATAGGTTAAGGCTTCAACACCATCAGTAGCATACATGTCGATAAAGGATGGATATAAGGTATAGCCTTTCATGTCGATTTTTACAGCATCTCTCGGCGGAATGATGGCCAGACCAACTTGTTGGATGATTCCGTCTTTAATAACCATTGTTCCACGCTCGATTACTTCGTCTGCACTCACAACAATATGGGCATTCATCAACGCGATAGTCTGATTCTCGGTATGCACACCATTTTCTGGCTCTGGGATTTGTGCATATGCTTGGCCCCAGCACAAAGCGATAATCGTAATAAGCAATTGCAATTTTGACATAGAAAACCTTTTACTTTCCTTTCGTTAAAGTTATGAAAACAGTGAACGACTGCGATTAAAACCTTAAATTTGTGTAAAAATACGGAATTATGGAGAACATTTTAATACCCGCACACTCTGGATGGCGTTGGATCGTACTGATATTATTGATAGCAACTGTTGTGAAGATGAATATAGGCTGGAAAGGCAAGAAAAACTTTACCGCTGGAGACAAGAAGTTAGCGATGTTTGCCATGATTGCTTATCATATTCAATTCTTAGTGGGTTGGATCTTATATATTGTTAGTTCAAAGGTTAAATTCTTTGATGGTATGATGGCGGATAAGATGTATCGCTTTTTCACCGTTGAACATTCATTAATGATGACAGCGGCAATGGTTTTAATAACGATAGGTTATTCAAAATCAAAAAAAGCACATAACGATACAACCAAGTTTAAAAGACTTGCCGTTTATTACACAATCGCATTGGTACTAGTAATAGCATCGATTCCATGGCCTTTTCGTGAAGCCCTTGGTGGAAAATGGTTTTAATTAAATAGATAAAGTAGAGAGGGATATATGTCGACAGGATTTTCACAAATAGAATCGAAAGCAGAAAATGCCGTTTTGATTGGTGTCATTAGTGACGATCAAACCGAAGAACAAGCAAAGGAATATATCGAGGAGCTTGAATTCCTTGCTATGACTTCTGGTGCGGATACAAAACGAAAGTTTTTGCAACGAATCAGTCGACCCAACCCCAAAACCTATATCGGTTCTGGAAAGGTTAAAGAGATTAAGGATTATATTGATCGTAATGATGTTGATATTGCCATTTTTGATGATGAATTGTCTCCTTCTCAATTACGAAACCTCGAAAGAGAGTTCGAAATTAAGGTACTCGATCGAAATAACCTAATCTTAGACATCTTCGCAAGTCGCGCACGAACATCACATGCAAAAACACAGGTAGAGTTAGCACAATACGAATATTTATTGCCGCGCCTTACGCGAATGTGGACGCACCTTGATCGTATCAAAGGGGGGATTGGTATGCGTGGGCCGGGTGAAACGCAGATTGAAACTGACCGTCGAATTATCACTGAAAAAATATCCCTGTTAAAGAAAAAACTGGAGAAAATCGACAAACAAATGGCTGTGCAAAGAAGTAACCGTGGCCAATTGGTTCGTGTTGCCTTGGTGGGTTATACAAATGTCGGTAAATCTACCATCATGAATCTGTTGAGTAAGTCAGAGGTTTTTGCAGAGAATAAATTATTCGCAACACTTGATACCACTGTCAGAAAAGTGGTTATCGACAACCTACCCTTCTTAATGTCCGATACGGTTGGATTTATTCGAAAATTACCGCATCAATTGATTGAGTCTTTCAAGTCTACTTTGGACGAGGTGAGAGAAGCGGATATTCTGGTGCATGTTGTTGATATTTCACATCCGAACTTTGAGGAGCAATATCATGTCGTGAATGAGACCATCGCCGAAATTGAAGGAGGACAAACTGAAAAACCATCAATCGTTATTTTTAATAAAGTGGATGCCTACAATCCGAAACCAGATGAAATTGGTTTTCACCCAGAGGGTAAAAAGTTTGCTTTAGCCGAATTGAAGAAAACGTGGATGGCGAAGTTAAATGCTGATGACTGCATTTTTATCTCCGCAGTCGAAAAGACCAATATCGAAGAGTTGAAAGCGGTGTTGTATAAAGAAGCAAAGGCGATCTTCCAAATTCGATATCCTTATCATAATTTCTTGTACTAGTTTGGTTTCAATATCCACGATCTAAAACTTCTTCAAAGTCATTTTGGTTGGGTTGTTTGAAGGATAATAGATACCCAACTAGCATAATGATCGAAGAAATCGCAAGTCCGATACCCGCAAATGGCCAATGCAAGTCTCTAAATAGGACAGCAAACAAGAACAAAGTAATTCCAGTTTTAAAGAGAATTGTCGCCAAAATATTATTCAACATAGGGTGATGGGTAGGGTAGCGATGCATGGACAAGGTCTGCAATAAAATCAAGAAAAAGGCGACCAAGTTCCAAATCCGATAAGGAATTATCTCAGGAATAAAAGCGAACATCTGCATGAGCAGAATCATGTTTAACAAAAACAAAAAACCAAAACTTAACCAATAATAAAGAGTGATGTTGTTTCGTTGAAACGAAAGTTCGTATTTAAATTCTTTCGCATTACCCGTTGAGATTTGAATAATTGCGAATACTGTATTGATTAGAAAAATCAGTAAAAAGAGTAGAAGAAATAGAAATTTAATCTGATTTTCAAAAATGGCAGCAATATCAGAGAGTATCAAAAAAGTAACCCAAACAATGAAGAGGATTTGATTGATTCTACTCAAACGGAGCGGATGCTTTAATTGCCATTTTAATCGGTAAAATAAAACTAAAATCTGAAGCGTACAAATCAGCAATAAAATGATTGGTATGATATCATCTGTCCCACTAGCAGCGGGCATCAGTGGTAAGATAAAAAAAAGAATTATAGGAATATGCGATATGGCTAAAAGAGTGCTAAGGCGTTTTTTCGTCTGTTTCTCCATGTTCATTTTTTTCCTCATCAATGTGATTACTTCTGAATGCCGTTGGGACTAGGTCTGGAATAATTTTCAGAATGATAGGCAGCAACAGGCTTCCACCGGGTAGCATAAACAAGGTTAAAGAAGGTATCGTTCGCGCTAAATCTTTTAATTGCAAACGTGCCTTTTCTTTTTCTTCCTTCGATAATTCTTCTGTGGTTGATTTGGCGATTAAAGCCATTAAGTCTTTACTTTCTTTTAACTCAGCAGCTAGTTTATCCTTATTCCGACCCAGGATGTTTTTCCAACGTTCGGAGGCACCGTCCATTAATCGTTCCGCATCATTTTTTCCTCTTAGAAAAGGAACCGTTTCGTAATTATTCATGACAAAAGCTTGAATGGCTATGAATGATTTGTCATGTTCATCACTCGCAATACCTAATTTTTCAGTCAATAATTTAAGAAAATCCTTTTCGGCTTGCACCACAATTCGATCGCTCCAAACAGTTAATACAGCCACTTCCATTAAATAACGATTGATCACCCAAGAACGCTCATAATTTAAAGTGAGATCGTCAATGCCCTTGTCACCATCCCAATAGGCTTTCACATCATCGCGATCATCCTTGTCTAATTTAGCCGAAGCCATAAATACTTCAAATATGGCCTCTTCTTCTTCTGTTAACTCTCCGTCTGCATGAGCTGCAATCGCAATGATCTTCATGACATCAGCAGCCAGCTGTTGACGTTTATATTTTAATTTTTCTGCAGGAACGCCATCGTGGTATTCGTGATAAAGGATTAGATCATGAAAGACCAAACTATTGTATAAATAAGTCGTCCACAGTTTGTTTGAAAAGCTCGTTTTAATATCGACGCGTTGCGCAATGATAGACTCTAACTTTTCATAAGGTGTTTGATCCTTAAAATGAAACCATCCCTTTTTAGCATGTTCGATTTCTGTTTGCTCGTAAAAATCGACAAAAGCTTCTAAAGAATTTTCCAAAGCATCAATATCGAATTTTCCTTGTTTGAGATGGTCGGTCAGAATGAGTCCTTCCAATAAAAGAATTTTAAATGCCTCTTCTCTAGATAACTCATCCATTAAATCATTCTCCAAGAACAATAGGCTAGTAGGGTAACCATACATGACACCAGTGGGTTGCAGATAACCATAAAACAACTCTTCTGTAGAAAGAATCGCGCCCGGATATTGATCCAAACTCTCGTGATAATTATCGAGAATTGAGAAATATTTTTTTATCCAACCTGATTTACTGGGATTCATCATGGTGTCCTAAAAATGGTCGTATCAAATTTATAAAAATTCAATACGAATTGACATCAATTTACGCAATTGCTTTTGACATAAATTTAAATTAAGGAATAATTTGGGGAACACAGATCGAAACTTCATAAGTCTTGCTCAAGAAATTCAGGATTCACCGATCTTTTCAAAAGATTTGGTATAATTTTGGGGTAACTAAGGTTATGATACAACGATTCATCTTAACAATATTCGTTTTTATGACAGCGACACTCACAAATGGTCAGGTGAAATTAAAAAAAGTTGCTGCATTGCCCGATGCTGTCTATGAGACATCCGGGCTAATCTGTTATCAAGATAAATACCTCATAACACATAACGACGGTGGCCATAAGAGTGAAATATTTGTGCTAAACCTCAAAGGTGAATTGGTCAAAAAAATCAATATTGATGATACCAAAAATAAAGATTGGGAAGATCTAGCGCAGGATACCGAGGGCAGACTATTTATTGGCGACTTTGGAAACAATAATAACGATCGGGAGAAATGTAGAATTTATATTTTACCCCCTGGCTATATTGATGAAGATAAAGTGAAACCCGAAAAAATAACTTTTACGTACGAGGATCAAAAGGACTATCCGCCCAAAAAGAAGGACCTCAATTATGACTGCGAAGCTTTTTTCTGGATGAATGGAAAACTATACTTACTGACCAAGTGCCGATCAAAACCATTTACAGGAGAATGTCGGATTTATGAATTACCGGACAAACCTGGTAAGTACGAAGCTAAATATAAAGGCAGTGTTTTTTTATGTACCTCTGGATGGCGTTTGTGTTCAGTTACAGGAGCAGATTATAATCCTAAAACAAATAAAATAGCCATTATCACTTATTCACGTTTATACCTCCTTTCAGATTTTAAAGGAGACGATTTCTGGAATGGTTCCGTTCAATTATATTCACTGCCTTTTATAAAACAAAGGGAGGCAGTTTGTTTTACTGCAAAAGGCTGTATTTTTCTAACTGATGAAGAGAAAAAAGGAATCGGTGGCGGAAATTTATACGAAGTTAAATTGAAAAATTAAAATGAAAAAATTAATCCTACTATTACTCGCGTTTTTAACGTTGTCACCGCTATTGGCGCAAGATGTAAACAAGAAGATTTTAAATTGGTACAATGGCGCTAAATACGGTATGAATACCGATTTAGCCTATGCAAAATTATTAGCGGGTAAAAAAAGTGAACCCGTTATTGTGGCAGTCATTGATTCTGGAGTAGACATTGAGCATGAAGATTTGCAAGGTAGCATTTGGGTCAATGAGGATGAAATACCAGGTAACGGAATAGATGACGATAATAATGGTTATATCGATGATATTAATGGCTGGAATTATTTAGGAAACAAGGATGGAGAGAATATCAATGACGTCCGTTTAGAATTGGCAAGAATCTATGCCAAAATGAAACTGACCTATGAGGGCAAAAAGCACGGTGATTTAACACCAGAACAGCAAGAAAAATTTGCCTATTATAAAGAGATTGAAGATATTATTCAGAGCGAAAGAACTTATGCTCAAAAGGAACTGGATGACTTGAGCTATACCACCAAAATGATATCCGAGGGGCACGAAAAGATGGTTGAAAAATTTGATGAGAATTATACAATGGATCAATTAAAATCAGTTAAGGATGATCCAGAATTAGGAGAGGCAGCTTCCAATTTGATCACCTTTGAAAAGATTGGTTTAGGTTACCATGATTATCAAGAATTCATCAAATATTACAAAGATATATTAGACTTTAATTACAACCCAGATATTGATCCGCGTGCTGAGGTAATTGGTGATGATGTTTCAGATCTTTCGGATTTAGATTATGGAAATAATGATGTTGAAGGTCCAGATGCTGGACACGGAACACATTGCGCAGGAATCATAGCAGCCACCCGAAATAATGGGATTGGTAATGATGGTGTTGCAGATAATGTAAAAATAATGTCCTTAAGAGCTGTTCCTAATGGGGATGAGTGGGATAAGGACATCGCATTGGCCATTCGCTATGCCATTGATAACGGAGCAAAGGTGATTAATATGAGTTTTGGAAAAGCCTACAGTATTTATCCTGAAATGGTGATGGAAGCTTTTCAGTATGCTGAGGAAAAAGGTGTTTTATTGGTTCATGGAGCCGGAAATGAAGCACAGGATAATGATGAGAGTTCAAACTTCCCAAGTTCTAAATATGAAGGAATGGAGGAGAAGTTTTCAAATTGGATCGAGGTTGGCGCATCGACGCGTTATAAAAAAGCAAAAATTAAAAAAGGGTATTTGATCCGCGATGGATTAGCTGCTGACTTTTCAAATTACGGAAATGAAATGGTTGATGTATTTGCACCGGGACTAGAGATTTATTCTTGCACACCAAATAACACCTATGATATTTATGATGGCACTTCAATGGCCGCACCAATGGTTGCAGGATTGGCTGCTCTTATAAAGTCTTATTACCCAAATTTAACCATGTTTGAAATTCGCGATATCATCTTTGAATCCATTCAAATAATAGATCGAATGACACCACTTCCAGGTGATCCTGGTCAAGCTGCATCTTTTGATGATTTATGCGTGCAGGCGGGAATAGTGAATGCGTATAATGCTATTCTTTTAGCTGAAAACAAACAGTGATGAAGGCAGTTATTTTTGATATGGACGGTGTGATTATTGATTCTGAGCCGCTGTGGAAAATTGCTGAGGTTGAAGCATTTCATAAAGTAGGATTAGATCTAACCTTTACGGAATGTGAAGAAACCGTCGGATTGAGGATTGACCAGGTCGTGGAGATGTGGCACAAGCGTGTCGGTTGGACCAATAAGTCAGTCAAAGAGGTAGAAGATGACATTGTTGACATCCTCATCAGAGAAATTCGAATTCAAGGAAAAGCATTGCCGGGCGTGCATCAGGCATTAGATCAGATTAAATCAAAAGGATACAAGATTGGTTTAGCGACCTCTTCTTATAATCGCATTATTGAAGTGGTAGTTGATCGCTTAGAGATCGCACCTTATTTTGAAGTAATGCATTCTGCTGAACATGAAAAACACGGTAAGCCTCACCCGGATGTATTCTTAAACTGTGCCGCACAGCTTCATGTTGATCCAACAGATTGTTTGGTGATTGAGGATTCATTTAACGGCCTAGTTGCTGCCAAAGCTGCTCGTATGAAAGCTATTGCCGTTCCAGAAAAATCGCATCAAGAGGATTTGCGTTTAAATATAGCAGACCAAATTTTAGATTCACTTGAAGATTTTCAAATCGATGCTTACCCGGCCTTTTGGGATTAGTTCTTTTCAACCTTTTTGCATCATTTTATCATCATTCCACTTTATCTGCGAAGAGACCTTACTTGTGCGTATATCAAAGTCCTGGCCCCTAATACAATTTTGACCATAGAAATTAACCTAACTCTATACCAAATCTAAAAATGCCTAAATTTGTAACATGAGCACTAGCCTATACCTCACCAACCAAGAATCCGTAGAACTGGACGATATCGTTTTCTCATCTGACTTAGCCACTAAGATCAACGATTTTTTGGATGAATACGAATATCGTGAGGCACTTGAAGCCTATAATTTACCGGTTGCCAATAAACTGTTTTTATTTGGCAAGACAGGTTGTGGAAAAACCATGACTGCAAAAGCTTTGGCGAACCGATTGAATAAAAAGATATTTATTGTAAACCTGAGTTCAATTGTATCATCAAAATTAGGTGAAACAGCTAAAAATTTAGCTTCTTTATTTCGCAATGTTAAGCATAAACAGGCCGTATTGTTTTTTGATGAATTTGATTCATTAGGCAGTATTCGTGATTATGATAATAACGATACAAGTGAGATGAAACGAGTCGTAAATACCATCTTACAATTAATTGATGATTTTCCAAATGATGCCATATTAATTGGAGCAACAAATCAAATCCAATTGATAGATGAAGCCATCCTCAGACGTTTTGATATGAAATTAGAATTTGCCAATCCAACAGATGAGGTATTGGATGGATTTTACAAGGATTTACTAGCTACTTATCCAAAAGAGTATCAAGCGATACAACCGCAATATGGCATTTCATTTGCAGAAGCCAAAACATTGGTTGTTGATCAAGTGAAACGTAATATCATTCTGGCGCTAAAGAATGCTAAAAAGGGAGTTCATTAGGCCATTTTTAGAAAGCTAATTTCCTTCTCCGTCAAATGTCTCCATTTACCACGCGGAAGATCTTTTTTCGTTAATCCAGCGAATTGGACTCGATCAAGTCTTTTCACTTTGAAACCAATGGCTTCAAACATACGCCGCACTACACGGTTTTTACCTGAGTGCAATTCAATACCGACTTCACGGCTACCCGTTTCGGCAATGATTTCAGCCGCATCAGCTTTCACAAAATCTTCATCATCTAAGGTTACGCCCTTGAGAAGTTCTGCAACATGTTCACGACTTATTGGTCGATCAAGTTCAACATGATATATCTTTCTGACCTCATAACGTGGGTGTGTTAAACGCTTGGCCATGTCACCATCATTTGTAAAAAGTAATAGACCAGTAGTGTTTCGGTCAAGTCGACCAACAGGATAAATCCGCTCTTTGCAAGCATTGTTCACTAAATGGAGTACCGTTTTTCTACCTTGCGGATCATCCATTGTTGTGATGAAGTCCTTTGGTTTATTGAGTAGCACATAACGCTTGGATTCAGTATTGATTGTAGCTCCGTCATACTTAACTTCGTCGGTAGGTTTTACCTTGTAGCCCATTTCAGTGATAACTTTACCATTTACCTCAATAACTCCGGATTCAATGAGAACATCAGCTTCTCGTCTCGAGCAAATACCAGCATTGGCAATGAATTTATTCAAACGAACATTTTCGCTGAATGATGGAAGTGGATCACCCTTTTGTTTCTTTTCAAACTTTTGGTGAGGATGACTTCTTTTTTTTCCTTTTGGCTGGTCTTTTTTTGATTGATTAAACTTTCCTTTATTGCGCATAACTCTTTAAATCCAATATGAGTGCAAAGATAGGACTTAACATGGATTTACTACATTTTATATTTGAATCCTGAAGTAGCTGAAATTAGATAGACTTATCCTAAGAGTGCCATAACCGCATCTACATCTTCTGGTGTGTCAATATTTGGTGTCTCAATAGAGGTCTCAGCCGTTCGAATTTCATAGCCGTGATAAAGCCATCTTAATTGTTCCAATGACTCCTGCTTTTCCAACGCACTTGGTGATAATACGATTAGCTCTTTCAGGATATGCATACGCCAAGCATAAATCCCAATATGCTTATAAAAAATACCATTTTCCATCCAATTATCGTGTGGTGTTTGAGCAATATGTGGAATAGGACTTCGACTAAAATAGATGCCGTTTTTTTCTGCATCCAAGACGACTTTTACGCGGTTTGGATTTCGAATATCCGATGGATTAGACATGACCTTGACTAAGGTTCCAATTTCCACCTTAGGATCATCAAATAGTTGAATGATTTTCTCTAATTGTTGGGGCTGTATCAGTGGTTCGTCTCCTTGTATATTGATAACAACATCGTAAGCAGCGTATGTTTCAATAACCTCTCCGCAGCGCTCAGTTCCACTTCGATGATGATCACCCGTCATCTGAACCTTGCCTCCAAAACTTTGCACATGGTCAACAATGCGTTGATCATCTGTTGCTACAACTACTGTATCCAACTTCTTAGATGAAGATGCTTGTTCATAGACACGCTGGATCATCGATTTCCCTCCCAAATCAATTAACGGTTTACCAGGAAAACGACTAGATGCATAACGCGCAGGTATAATTCCGAGGACTTTCATAGGGTACAAATGTAGAATATTAAATCGAATCGAAATAAATCCTCAAAATCAATCTGAAAAGTTCGAAAATTATGCTTCCTCCACTTTTTTAAAAGCAAATAGATAACCGTATGCTAGCTAATCTAAACCGAATAATAACAATGTATTGTTTGAAGTAACGACACGATTTTAATCTCCGTATTTTCATAAAACATCCATACTTATGAAGTTATTTTTTATTTCGATAGTATTTCTGAATTCTCTTATTGGATTCGGTCAATGGTCTGAGGTGGGGGAAACGGTATTCGCCGACCCCGAATTTGGTAATATGTCGAATGGTGCATTAAATGCGAATGGTCGCGTTTTTGCTAATGTTTCTATTGGAGATGATCTTATGAGAGCTCAATGCAGGTGTTTTCACTTGGCTCTTGCATTATAACTTCTCCGATGGGAGCAAAGGAATGCGAAAGGGTACAGTGACGCTGATCAAATAAACTTAATCATCCAATTTCAGTACAGCTAAGAATGCCTCTTGAGGAACCTCCACACGGCCAACTTGACGCATTCGCTTTTTACCTTTCTTCTGCTTTTCGAGTAGTTTACGCTTACGTGTGATATCGCCACCATAACATTTAGCGGTAACATCCTTACGCAATGCTTTAACCGTCTCTCTCGCTACAACTTTAGCACCGATGGCTGCCTGAATAGGAATTTCAAACTGTTGTCTTGGAATCAGTTCTTTTAACTTGATACAAATCTTTTTCCCTAATGTATGGGCATTACTTCGGTGGACTAACGCGGATAAAGCATCCACTTGTTCGCCGTTCAGAAGGATATCCAATTTAATCAAATCAGATTTTTTATAATCAATCGGCTGATAGTCAAAAGAAGCATAACCTCTGGATACTGATTTTAACTTGTCGTAAAAGTCAAAAACAACCTCACCCAATGGCATCTCAAATGTTATTTCAACACGTGATTGCGTCAAATAAACTTGATTTTTTAGATCACCTCTTTTTTCAATACAGAGGTTCATGATTTGACCAACATAATCTGCCTTCGTAATGATTTGCGCACGAATATACGGCTCCTCAACATAGTCCATTTTTGAAGGGTCTGGCAATTCAGAAGGGTTGTTAACGATAAGTAATTCTTGATTTTTTTTCAAAAATGCGTGATAGGATACGTTGGGGACCGTCGTAATTACGGTCATATTAAACTCCCGCTCCAACCTTTCCTGAATGATCTCCATGTGCAACATTCCTAAGAATCCACAACGGAAACCAAAACCAAGAGCTGCAGAAGATTCTGGCTCAAAGACTAAAGAAGCATCATTTAATTGAAGTTTTTCCATCGAATAACGAAGCTCTTCGTACTCATCTGTGTCCACAGGATAAATCCCAGCAAATACCATTGGTTTCACATCTTCAAAACCTTGAACAACCGATTGGCAAGGATTTTCAACAGTAGTGATCGTGTCACCCACTTTCACCTCATTGGCTTGTTTAATCCCCGAGATGATATAACCAACATCTCCAGTCTTAACAACCTTTCGTTTCTCCATATCCATTCTGAGAATTCCAATTTCATCCGCATTGTATTCACGGTTGGTATTCACAAACTTTACACGATCTCCAGATTTCATTTCCCCATTCAGCACGCGGAAATAAGCAATGATACCTCGAAAAGAATTGAAAACAGAATCAAAAATCATGGCCTGAAGCGGTCCATTAGGATCCCCTTTAGGTGCCGGAATACGACTGATAATAGCTTCTAAAATAGCATCAACACCTAAGCCTGTTTTACCGCTGGCTGGAATCACATCTGATGGGTCGCATCCAATTAAGTCAACAATCTCATCAGTTACCTCCTCTGGCTGAGCACCTGGCAAGTCCATTTTATTAAGAATTGGAATGATTTCCAAATCATTCTCTAAAGCCAAATATAAATTTGAAATTGTCTGTGCTTCGATACCTTGAGAAGCATCGACAATAAGCAATGCGCCTTCGCAGGCAGCAATCGATCGAGATACCTCATATGAAAAATCGACGTGTCCCGGCGTATCAATTAAGTTGAGTGTATACTTTACACCATTTAGTTCATAATCCATTTGAATGGCATGACTTTTAATCGTAATACCCCTTTCACGTTCAAGATCCATGTCATCAAGAGCTTGAGCCTTCATATCACGATCAGAAATGGTATTGGTTGTTTGCAAGAGCCGATCAGCGAGTGTGCTTTTACCGTGATCAATATGTGCTATGATGCAAAAATTTCGAATATTTTTCATTATGCCGTCCTCTAATTATGATCAGTATTGACCGAAAAAATAACCTTTGATTGTTTCATTTTTCAAATCATTAAGTGAAGCGATAAGTTTTAACCGATTCATATCTGATGCTACTTCTATTCTTGCAAAAATACGAGAATTTAAAAAGGGGTAAAACGATTCTGGAAAAAAAAGAAATAGTACCCAAAAAAATAGTTAGAATAAGAACCGCTGCCTTATCAATTAGTGACAAAAACAGCGGTCGAATTTATGGATTAAAAATTCATTTTAAGTGACAAAATAAAGTTTTGTCCCGGAGCTGTTAGACCTGAGCTATACGTACGATAACGTTGATCTGTAATGTTCTCTACACCGCCACCCACGACAAAACGCTGACCTAGTTCATATCGCCATTTTAAGTTTAATCTATACCAGCTGGGTGAATAGGGGTTCCCATTATCATCAATCGCATAAAGATGTGGTTTGTTTTGTTCGCTTACAGGAAGATCCTCGAAGTCTCGTCCTCCACTGTAGTGCATATTGAACTCAACGCGCAATTTTTCATAACGGTAAAAGATTCGATTTACGCCAAAAAAAGGTGCCGCATGTCGAGATGGGTTAATCGATCCATCGTCTAACTCCTCCATACCAAATTGATAATTAAATCGAGCACTCAGTCCAAACCCTTTCCCAAAATCTACCTCAAATCCAGTTTGAACGCCATATACTGTCGTGTTTGCTGCGTTTTGTAGTGCTTGAACTTGACTTAATTCTCCGTCATAAACAATGCTATCTTGTCCATTCAATGTATAGTTGCGACGAACAAGTGCATTTTCAAGTAAGGTATAATAGCCCGTGACATCTATTTTAAGATAATCACCCACCACTTTTGTAATGCCTAAATCTACATTGTAAGCGTATTCGGCATCTAAGTCTGGATTAGGCACAATCACGGACCCAGGTTCTGAATCGAAAATTTTACCAATATCATCCACATTTGGTGAACGAAAAGCAGTCGAGATATTCGATGAAACACTCCATTTATTAGAAGGACGCCAAATTGCTCCAACACTTCCTGTTAATGCTCCATTATTCAGTTCTGCAGAACTAAAAGTGAAGTCATAAAAATCAGTATTAAAATCGGCATCCAATAAAAACTGATTATATCGCATCCCAGACTGTATGATGAGTGCATCTGTAGCACGGAAATGATGCGTTAGATATACACCGGCCGAGCTCCAATTAGATTGAGGGTAACGAGCGCTTCCTGCGGTTTTTTGCCCCGTCAGGATATGCTCATTAATTCCACGAGACACCACTTCATTTAGTACATACTCAGCGCCGAAATAAAGATTATGACGCTTTCCTAATGCTTTTGTGAAGTCCATATTGCCTGAATAAGCGAAAACATTTTCAATACGATTTTCTCGAGAGACGTCATTAAAATCGCGACTAATTCTACTCTCTTCAAAGTATTGATAAGCCAATCGAATACTCATTTGATCGTAGAGGCCCTTCTTTGCGCTGTGCGAAATACTCATCAAATTCATCATCCATGTTTGAGGACCATAGCGCCATTCTCCATAACGGGGCGCACCATTTTTGTATCTTATGTGGCGGTCATATCGACTATAACTAGAGGTCTCAGAATAATGAAAGGCGTAATCAAATTCCCATCGATCGTTTGGTTTAAAACGCACCTTTTGAAGCAGGTTCATTTGTTGATAACCAGATGGATTTTGAATTCTAGGATCATTATTCGTAATGATCACATCGGTGCTGTCCATTCGTCCCACATAAAAAGGACGTAGATATTCCTCAGGACCAAATTTCCCCATCTTAAGATCACCATAATCATTGGCTGAAATACTGGTCAAAAGGGCCCATTTTTTCCATCCAACATTGAAGTCAAAATGAAATGTCTGCTCACTGCTTGCGCTTGAATAACGGGTTGCTGCGCTACCTTTAATGAGTGGCTTATTCGTTAAAGACAGTTGAGGGTCCAGTGTCTTAAAACTCATAACTGCGCCAATAGCATCACTGCCATATAAAACAGATCCAGGTCCGAAAAGGACTTCTGTGCGTTCCATAGAGTAGGGATCTAATGAGATCACATTTTGGATGTTTCCACCCCTAAAAATAGCCGTATTCATGCGGACACCATCTACGGCATAAAGTAATCGGTTGGTGGAAAATCCACGAATCATGGGACTTCCACCACCCAACTGGCTCTTTTGTATAAAAACTTCGCCCGATGCCGCTAATAAATCGGCGGCTGTTTGTGGATTTTGCAACTCTTGTTCGATAGGAGTAATACTCGTTGAACGAAAAGGGATATCACCCGCATTTTGTTTCCAACTATTGGCCGAAATTATCACACGTTCCCCAGATATGCTAAATGGAGTCAACTGAATGATTAACCCACTATCAACAATGGTTTGATAAGATAATTTTTGTGTGGTATAACCTAGTTTTATAATTTGTATGACCTCAATTCCTTTTAGGGATGAAATATCCACTTGTCCTTCCGTGTTGGTCTCTAAAAACCGACTTGGATTATTGCTGATAAACGAGGCGTCGTGAATAGCGAGGCCTGTTTCAGCATCCTTTACTGTTACGACTTGTGCTTGGAGTTCATAGCAAGCAGCAAATAATAACAGAAGGAATAATATTTTTTTCATCTGTTAAATTTTTAAATAGTAATAAATTCAGGTTTATTGGATAAACCGATAATTAACAGCTGAATTCTGGCGGAGGCAGAGGCGGAGGATTTTGATCCAAGGACCATTTCTTATAACAGAAATGGTTTAAGTTCGATGATTGTTTGATAAACCGAATTGGATCAATTTTCGGATATGATAGAAATAGATTTTTATAATTGTATTTGATGGTTTGATTGCGTTTTTGGGAGTCTGGGGAATCATGTAATAAATGTGCAATCCAATTTTGCATTTCCTGATTCAATTCTGACTCTTCATAATCTGCCCAACACCAGTAATAGAGACTGTCCTCATCTGTTTCTTTATAAACAATATCATACATTTCTCCCTGCCATTCAAACTCTTCGTCATGTTTCCATTTGATGTCTTTATTCAAATCATTTTTGTGGAAAACCAATAAATCCAGTTCTGATTTTTGGACTGCAGATTTGATTTTGGTGCGAACTTCATGCCGAATAGATAGACGCTCAAATTCAAAGGATAAGTAGATGCCTGAAAGCGCGATAAAGAAGGCCACGAGGGAGCCAGCAAATACAAGGCGATATTTTTCTCTAATCGTTTTCAGAACTTTAGCGTTTCCACAAAGATAAGCGAAAAATAATTTGAAAGAAGAAGGTTTAGGGGAGGTTGATACCTGTTCAAACAAGTAATTTTCGAATCAGATAGGATGATTCAAATGTTAAAATTTTAATCGAATGTCAAGCTTTTCAAAAAAAAGCGAGCATTGTCGCTCGAATTTTGGTACCTTTACTTCGTTGGATTAGGCCTCTTTTGGGGAAAGGAGGCCAGGTTATATGGCCTTCCCTCGTTTTACGGGGGAAGGTTTATCTTTTTTAGGACAATTGTAAAGTTGACTATGGCTAGTTAAAATGCATCCTATTATTCTTCGAATATGGAATAATTTAATATCTTTGAGTTGTATTCAGCCTTCTAGAGTACACTTTTCAACCCCTTAACATATCTAACAAGAAGCTGCAAGGGCAGCAGGTTTTATAATGCGTATTGGTTTAAGGGAAGATTATCTGCATTTTCTTTTTGAAAAGAAAATTTTAGGTTCATCATTTGTTTCAACAAAGGGAAAAGTAATTGACATTATTCATTTCGGTGAGCGAAATGACAATGCAGGTCCGGATTTTTTAGATTGTGTTGTCCGAATTGATGGGCAAAAATGGGCTGGCCCAATTGAGTTTCACTTAAAGGCTTCGGATTGGTTTAAACACAAGCATCAGCATGACCCAACTTATGACAATGTAATCGCTCATTTTGTTTACGAAAATGACTGCGATATTTCTACAAGAGGTTACGAGTTACCTGTTGTAGAATTGTCAGAAAAGATTGATTTTTATCATTATCAGAATTACATCAAAATACTGAATAGCAATAATGTTATTCTCTGTTCAAAACAGATAGGATTTGTTCCGGTAGCGCTTATTGATGAAGAAAAAGAAAAACAGTTACAAAAAAGATTGTGGTATAAATCTATCGAGGTTTTAAAGCTGTTGGAACAATACAATGGTGATGTAAGTAAATTGAAAAGGGTTCTGCTAGTCCGCGTATTTGGTGGAAAAGTTAATCAACAACCCTTTGAAATGCTCGCAGAAAAAATCACCAATCGAGAGTTGAGACGCTTGATAGGAAAAGACCTCGAAATGGAAGCCTTTCTGTTTGGTCGTTCAAACCTCTTGGTTGATGTCAAAAACATTGATGATCGATTTTATGAATTGAAACGAGCTTATGAACATCATTGTCGTTTGTTTGGTGATCAAACCATTCAGTTAGGTTGGAAATATTCTCGAATGAGACCATCTGGCTTTCCTGATCTAAAAATCGCTCAGTTGGCTAAGGCCCTGGCACGCATACAAGATATGCCTTCTTGGCAAGAGGGAGATATAAGGTTCGCTTTCCAAAATTGGTTGTCATTTGAAATGGACGCATACTGGACTTGTCGATATAGATTGGGCGGAGAGCAACAGAAAAGGAAGAGACATGAACTATCCGCTGATTTTATCGATTTAATTTTGATCAACGCCGTTGTGCCTTACCTTTTTTCCGTAGGGTATGCGCAAGGCAGAGAAGATCTGAAAAGAAAAGCAAAGGAATTACTCAAATCTATACCTCCCGAAAACAACAAAATAGTTAGACAAAGGAACCGTTTAAAAATGAACAGCGAATAGGCTTATGATTCTCAGTCGTTTTTGGCCTTGCAGAAACAAGGATGTAATCAAAAAAAATGCTTACTTTGTAGGATTGGCAAAGAAGTCCTAAATAAATGAACCTAATACAGAAAATAGCATTGTTTTTCGAACTGAGATCTTTCGGTGTAAGCGCCTGGTTTGCAAAGAAAATGAGGGTAGAAGTCTCAAAAGTTCGTTTGTTTTTCATTTACGCTTCGTTTATCGCCTTAGGGTCTCCAATCATTATTTATATGGTTATGGCTTTTGTTTTGGAGCATAAGCATATTTTCAAGCTCCAAAGAAGAAGAAAATCAATCTGGGAAATATAGATGCTGCTCAATTATAAATATTTCGCAAAAGTCTACTATGCGATTTTCCTATTACTCATCATTGTGATGTTGGGTACGTTTGGATTTATGCTGGTTGAAGGTTGGTCTTTGTTTGATTCGTTCTACATGACCATTATTACCATTTCAACCGTTGGTTTTAATGAAGTCAACGAACTGTCTAATGGAGGTAAACTTTTTACTGCATTTCTCATCATTACGAGTTTTGGTACCTTTGCATATGCCGTTTCTGCAATTACTTCATACATAGTAGGCGGAGAGTATAAATCATATTTCCAAGAGTATAAATCATTAAAAACAGCAAAAAAAATGGAAAATCATACGATTGTTTGTGGTTATGGTAGGGTTGGGAAACAAGCTGCCCATGACCTGCGGTTCTATAAACGACCTTTTATTGTTATTGAGCGAAATCCGGAAATTACAGAGGATAGACAACATGAGTCTACGGCTTTTGTAAAAGGAGATTCGACAGACGATCAGGTCTTACTAAAAGCGAGTATTCAAGAAGCGGGTGCTTTGATCACGGCTTTACCCAAAGACGCAGATAACTTATTTGTTGTGTTATCAGCTCGCGAATTAAATCCTAATCTGAAGATTATCTCAAGAGCCTCTAGTTATTCGTCTATGCGAAAGCTGAGAATTGCTGGAGCTGATAATGTCATCATGCCAGATACCGTTGGTGGTGCTCACATGGCATCTTTGGTTGTTAATCCTGATATTATGGAGTTTATGGATCTGATTAAGGTCTCTGGAAAAGCGGCAATTAATCTTGAAGAAATTGAATTCCAAGAATTACCTGACGAAGTAAAATATACGACAATCGGAGATTTGCAGGATAGTTCTATGTCGGATTGTAATGTCATCGGTTACCGTGACCCGCGAGGAGATTATATCATCAACCCTTCAAATGATCTCAAAATTCTTCCAAATTCTAAACTATTTGTATTGGGTAATCCTGAGCAGATTCAAAAACTCAATTCTGCGCTCGGTATCAAAAAAGGAAATTATAAATAGCATATGAAATTTTTGATTACAGGTTCTAATGGTCTATTGGGGCAGAAAATTGTGAGGCAGCTAAAAAAAAAAGGAGCATCATTTCTGGCCACATCATTAGGGGAGAATCGTAATTCAAACTGTCCACCTGAAAATTATCAATCCTTAGATATTACCAATAGCCAAGCGATAAAAAAGGTGTTTGCGGATTACCAGCCGGATATTATTATCAATACAGCGGCAATTACAAATGTTGATGCTTGTGAACATGATGAGCGGTTATGCAGAAAAATTAATGTTGATGCAGTAAACTATCTATTTCAAGCTTCTATTGAGCAAAATACGTTTTTTATTCACCTTTCAACGGATTTTGTATTTGATGGTGAAAACGGACCCTATAAGGAAGGGGATGAACGAAATCCACTGAGCGTTTATGCACGATCAAAGGCAGATTCAGAGGATGTTTTGACGGATAGTAATTATTCTAATTGGGCCATTTTAAGAACAATTATTGTTTTTGGCCAAGGTGAAAATCTATCCAGATCGAATCTCATTTTATGGGCAAAATCGGCCCTAGCTTCGGGGCAAAAACTAACCATTGTTAATGACCAATTTCGCGCTCCAACTTGGGCTGATGATTTAGCTTGGGCTTGCATTGAAACCGCAAGGATAAAGGCGAAAGGGGTTTATCATATTTGTGGATCAGATTTCGGGTCAATTTATGATTTGGTCGTTAGAATTGCGGAACATTATGGCTATGATAAATCGAATGTAGTACCGATTAGTTCAACTCAATTGAATCAACCTGCCAACCGTCCACCACGAACCGGTTTCGATTTAACAAAAGCAGAAGAGATATTGGGTTATTCGCCTAAAAATCTAGAAGATTGCCTCGATTTATTAGACGAATCAGTCTGACAAATTTTTTTATATTTGTGAGGCTTGATATTAAGCTCCAAAATCAGAAAAAATCTCAATGAAGAAATTATTATTAGTAGTACTTTCTATTTTTCCAATTTTATCATTTGCAGTTGAAAAAGGCATGGACCAAAAAATTGACGAAGCATTCGGGAGTGCTACCGGTTGGTTTGTTGAATTGATTTTTGCTCCCGTTCCGATTACGAAAGAAATTGGTGTTCCATGGGTTTTAATCGTATTGATTTTTGCGGCTGTCTTCTTTACCATTTATTTTAAGCTGATTAACATTCGCGGTTTTAAGACCGCTATTAATATTGTTCGAGGTAAATATGACGAACTCGAAGCAGGAGCTGACCATATTGAAGCATCTGATACCGTGCATACAGTGGACGGTGATGTTGTACAAACGATTCGAGTGGAGCAGAAAGAAGGGGAGCATCACGGCGAGGTATCCCATTTTCAAGCTTTAACAGCTGCTCTTTCTGCAACCGTTGGATTAGGAAATATCGCTGGTGTTGCTGTTGCACTTTCAGTTGGTGGACCAGGAGCAACCTTTTGGATGATCGTTGCTGGGTTTATAGGGATGGCTTCCAAGTTTACCGAATGTACATTGGGTGTTAAATATCGAGAGATTGATGAAAACGGCCGCGTTTATGGTGGTCCTATGTATTATCTGAAAAAGGGATTACGCGATAAAAAAATGGCCGGTTTAGGCCAGGTTTTGGCTGTTGTATTTGCTATTATGTGTATTGGCGGTTCTTTTGGCGGTGGAAACATGTTTCAATCTAACCAAGCATTCGCCATGCTGGAGTCATACGGACAAACAAAGGTTGAAGATTATGAGAATCTTGGTGATGTGGAAGGTGAACAGGTGAAGTATAGCTTCTTTGAAGCAAATGATGTTGTAATTACCGAAGCTACTAAAGATTCTATTTCATATCAGCAAGAAGGGGTAACCGTTTCAAAATCAATCAACGTAATTGCAGCTGACTCAACCCTTATAGCTGGTACAGGCGAGGGAATAACCTTAGATACAGATCCGAATGCGCTCGCAGGCGCCACAGTTTCATTTTATGCACCCGTTACCGTTACTGCAGAAGTCAAGGAAGTAAAGAATAATGAAATATCAATTGTTTATGGAGCAGAAGAAAGAGTTGTGACGAAGGCTGATTTTACCGAAAATGCAGTTGTCTCACCGTTGACTGGTGGCGGATGGATTTTCGGAGTAGTGATGGCCATTTTAGTAGGTATTGTTATTATCGGGGGTATTAAGAAGATTGCTAAGGTTACGGATAAAATCGTTCCTTTCATGGTGGCTATTTATGTTCTTGCAGCACTGATAATTCTTGGAATGCACTTCAAAGACATTCCTTGGGCATTTAGTGAAATCTTCAACGGTGCATTTACGGGCTATGGTATTGCTGGTGGTTTCTTGGGTGTATTAATTCAAGGATTTCAAAGAGCGGCTTTCTCGAATGAAGCTGGGATTGGTTCGGCTTCCATTGCTCACTCAGCTGTTAAAACGAAATATCCTGCCAGTGAAGGCTTAGTTGCCTTATTAGAGCCGTTTATTGACACCGTTTTGGTCTGTACGATGACTGCATTGGTTCTGATTATTACGAATGGAGATGGCGAAATTATTACATACGGTCAAAAGGTGACGCAAGGGGTTGAAGTAACTTCTGCTGCATTCGGATCGGTAATATCATTCTTCCCACTCATATTAACAATTGCCGTTATTCTATTCGCCTTTTCTTCTATGATTTCATGGTCGTATTATGGTTATCAGGCTTGGACATTCCTTTTCGGAAGAAGCAAGCGCGTGGAGTATATGTACAAGGCTTTATTTTGTTTATTTGTTATTGTTGGAGCCGCTTCACAGCTTGATAGTGTGATTAATTTCTCTGATGCGATGATATTTGCGATGCTTGTTCCGAATATGATCGGACTATTTATTCTTGCACCAAAAGCGAACGAGGAATTGAAACGATTTATGGCGAAGATTCGTTCGATAAAGGATTAAATAAATATTAAATTTCATTAACCCAAAACGTGAAGACCTATTTTGATTTTTCAAAAAAGGAAAGAATCGGCGTATTGCTGCTATGTTCCTTATTGTTAGTGTTGATTTTCATTTTTAACGTCGAAAGTCAACAATTCTTGCCGAGTGGATTAGAAGTAGATCCAGCGGATATTGAATATATCCAATTGTCTAGCGCTACAGAAAAGAAAAGCGGTGATGATGCTGGCGATAAAACCATCGCTGATAAAGATAATTGGAGTCTGTTTGATCCTAACGATCTTGATAAGCAGGGTTGGACGGAGCTAGGTTTTAGTGAGAAGCAAGCTTTGTCCATTCTCAATTACAAAAACAATTACGGTCCTTTCAAAAAGAAATCTGATATCAAAAAGCTCTATGTCGTAAGCGATGAAAAGTTTAACGAACTGGAACCTTTTATTCAATTTAAACAAGAGGTTATAGAGGATAGGGATGTTGCTCAATCCGCAGCGATTATCGAAATAAAAGAGAATAAAGTCCTTATCAATCAAGCAACACAGGAAGAATTGATAGCTCTGCCCCATATAGGTCCAGTATACGCGGAGCGAATCATGAAATTTAGAGATAAATTGGGAGGTTTTGTTACTACAGCGCAATATGATGACTTGTATATTTCAGACGAAGCAAAGAAAAGTTTGAACATATTTGCGAGCTTGGATACGAACAATGTGCGCAAAGTGGATATAAATAATGCCAGCAAACAAGAATTGAAACACATACCAGGATCGTCATGGGAACTCGTTGCAATGATCCTAAAAGAACGCGAAAAATCAACCTTAGAACATCTCAATTGGTTGCCTGAGAATATAATTTCAGATGAAGATTTAGAAATTTTTATCAAGTACATAAACTTTTAATCAGTTTAGCTAGTTGGGTATAGTATACCGACTCGTAAACTGCTAAGACGATTGTGTTATTTTTTATCAGCGTATAACAAGAATAGGCAGAGAATTGTTACTTTTACACCGCTAAGTTATTAGGGTGTTATGATTATTAAAGAAAACGAGAATCAGGTTATGATTCGGCAGATGGTAAAAGATTTTGCCGATAAAGAGATTCGACCAAAAATGATGGAGTGGGATGAAGCGCAAACTTTTCCCGTTGAAGTGTTCAAAAAATTAGGAAACCTAGGCCTTATGGGTGTTTTGGTACCTGAGGAATATGGAGGAAGTGGTTTGGGTTATTTCGAATACATCACCATTGTATCTGAAATCGCAAAAGTATGTGGATCGATAGGTCTTTCTGTAGCGGCGCATAATTCATTATGTACAGGTCACATCTTATATCATGGTTCTGAAGAACAAAAAAGAAAATACCTGCCAAAATTGGCAACTGCAGAGTTTATTGGAGCTTGGGGATTAACAGAAACAGGGACAGGTTCAGATGCCGGAGGTATGGCAACCACAGCTGTTAAGGATGGAGATTATTATGTGATCAACGGTTCTAAGAACTTTATCACACACGCCATCTCTGGTGATGTAGCAGTTGTTATTGTTCGTACGGGTGAAAAAGGTGATTCACACGGCATGTCTGCTTTTATTATCGAAAAAGGCACGCCAGGTTTTACTTCTGGTAAAAAAGAGAATAAACTTGGCATGAGAGCGTCTGAAACGGCGGAGTTAATTTTCAACAACTGCCGCGTTCACAAAGATCAATTGATAGGGAAAGAGGGAGAAGGTTTTATACAAGCCATGATCGTTTTAGACGGTGGTCGTATTTCGATTGGAGCTCTAGGTTTAGGAATTGCTCAAGGCGCATTTAATGCAGCCGTGAAATACTCTAAAGAACGCGAGCAATTCGGAAAGCCGATTTCAAAGTTTCAAGGCATTGCGTTCAAACTAGCAGAGATGGGCACCAAAATCAAAGCAGCAGAATTATTGCTTTTAGAATCGGCTGATAAGAAGAATAAAGGTGAGAAGATGACCAAGGAAGGCGCCATGGCGAAGTATTACACGTCAGAAGTGGCTGTTGAAGTCTCGACGGATGCAGTTCAAATTTTTGGTGGATATGGATATACAAAAGACTTTCCGGTTGAGAAATTTTACCGTGATTCGAAACTATGCACAATTGGTGAAGGAACATCAGAAATCCAAAAGCTAGTTATCTCTAGAGAAATTTTAAAATAAATTTGTTTACAAGTTTTTTTAGATTAACTTTGCGCCCCTGATTAGATTATAATTAAACAAAAGATATGCTTATTATACCATTAAAAGAAGGCGAAAACATTGAAAGAGCGCTGAAGAGATACAAGAAGAAATTCGAGCGTACTGGAATCCTTAAAGAGTTGCGTACACGCCAACACTTTACTAAACCTTCTGTAGAAGATAGACAGATGAAGTTAAAAGCTGCGTACATTGAGAAAATCAAGCGCGAAGAAGCATAGTAACTTTTCGAAATAAAATTCGTTAAAGGAGTGTAGATATCTGCACTCCTTTTTTATGACCTATATTGAACGATTTGAAAGTTATTTATTGCACGAAAAACGCTTTTCGTTTCATACCGTAACAGCCTATATTAAGGATGTCGAACAATTTTATGATTTGTCAGGGATTGAGACAGATGGGCATGTTAGGGAAGTCAATCATCGCGTTATGCGAAATTTCTTGGTAGATCTTGTTGAAAAGGGGTTGGAAAACACTTCTGTTAATCGAAAATTATCTTCAGTTAAAACATTTTTTCGTTTCCTAAGACAAGTCAATGAGATCACAATCAATCCAGCCGTAAAAGTTAAAGGACTTAAAAAGAAAAAGACCCTTCCTCAATTTGTGCCTGAAAAACAACTTTGGGATAAAGAAATCTTTTCAGAGGAGGTTTCTGAGTACGACCAATTATTAGTTGAGCTGATCATGGAGCTTTTCTATCAAACAGGTATACGATTGTCTGAACTGATAGAATTGAAGAATGTAAATATCTCTTCTAACCAAATAAAAGTAGTGGGTAAAAGGAGTAAAGAAAGAATTATACCGATTGCTCCAGCACTCTTTCATTTAATCCAGAAATTCCGTCTGTTAAAATCCCAAGAAGGAATGGACGGTGAATTGTTAATAGTTGCTAAAAACGGAAAAAAACTAAATCCAAAATTTGTATATAGCAAAGTAAATTACTACCTTGGAAAGGCGACGAATTTAAGTAAAAAGAGTCCGCACGTGTTAAGACATACTTTTGCAACGCACATGTTGAATAATGGCGCTTCATTGGAAACCATTAAGAAAATATTGGGGCATGCAGACTTGTCTTCAACGCAGATTTATACGCATAATTCGTTTAAGCAAATTAAAACCATTTATGAACAATCGCATCCCCGTGGTGTGAGGCGGTGAAAACCGATAAAAACTAAAGGTAGTATGGATTTACAAGTGCATTCGGTACATTTTGATGCCGACCGAAAATTGATAGATTTTGTCAACAAAAGGATTGGGAAATTAGAGCTATATTTTGATAATATCATTAACGGCGAAGTATTCTTGAGAATAGGAAACCCATCTGAGCCAGAAAACAAAGTGGCAGAAATCAAATTAGCTATCCCAGGGAAGGACTTATTCGCAAAGAAACAATGCAAGACCTTCGAAGAAGCGACTGACTTAGCTTGTGAAGCACTCAGAAAACAAGTTAAAAAATACAAAGAAAAAAAACGAGCATAAATAAGATTAAAATAAATTAAAGAAGCTAACGAAGTGTTTTGTTAGCTTCTTTTTTTATTTTTATGCAGACATAATAAATTACCGGAAAAAACAAGAAAGCCAACATTTTGGCCCGCATCTTGTTTATCTTTACAACAAAACACAAAAAAATGAAAAAATTAGCAATTGTACTAGTGGGACTTGTTATGGCTTTACCAGGCTTCTCTCAAACAAAAATTGGCGGTAATGTAATGCCGAACGTCATGAAGGTAGATGGCGAATACCTGAAAATGAATGGTGGGGGAATTCGAGAAAAATTCTTCCTGGACTTATACGTTTGTGTATTGTACGTGGAAGACAAAACGAGTGATGCAAACACCGTTATTAATGATGATAAAAAAATGGCCATCAAAATTAAGGTCATTTCAGGCATGGTTGATAATGAAAACTTTGAAGAAGCGCTTAGAGAAGGATTCGACAAATCAACAGGTGGAGATATCAGTGGTGTTAAAGACCGTATGGAAACTATGATCGCAGAAGGTTTTAAAGAAGATATCAAAACAAACGACTTTTATGATCTTGTTTACGTTCCAGGCACAGGAACGACGCTCTATAAAAATGATAAAGCATTGGTGACTGTCAAAGGGTTAGACTTCAAGAAGGCACTATTTGGTGTTTGGCTTTGTGATGAGCCTGCTGATGATGACTTGAAAGAGGATCTACTCGGTAAGTAAAAAAAGTAAAAAAAAGTTCAATTTTATTACCACAATAAAATTGTTTCATATATATTTGCACTCCCGTTTGAAAAAGGCGGGAGTTTTTTAGTTCTTTAAATAGATGAATTAACATTGAGAATTGCCTCTGTAGCTCAGCTGGCTAGAGCAGCTGATTTGTAATCAGCAGGTCGTGGGTTCGAGTCCCTCCAGAGGCTCAATTAATTTTTAGTGGTCGGGGAGATACCAAAGTGGCCAACTGGGGCTGACTGTAACTCAGCTGTCTATGACTTCGTAGGTTCGAATCCTGCTCTCCCCACAAATTTTTAAGCGGGAGTAGCTCAGTTGGTAGAGCGTCAGCCTTCCAAGCTGAGGGTCGCGAGTTCGAGTCTCGTCTCCCGCTCTTAACAAAAAGCCATTGGCTTTTAGGCTGTCAAACGAGGCAGTCGTGTTAAATATATAAATTAGTGCCGGTGTAGCTCAGGGGTAGAGCGTTTCCTTGGTAAGGAAGAGGTCACGGGTTCAAATCCCGTCATTGGCTCAAAGCCTGACGGATTTTAAACCTGACACAATAGCCCTGAGTTGTTTTGATGAAAAATCGAAAGCCGTCATTGGTTTTAAAGGGAAAAGTGCATCCGATTCAGTCGGGTGTTTTGTTGTTGTATAATTTTGATTTAAATAAATAAGTAAACAATTGTAGATTATGGCTAAGGAAACTTTTGATCGTTCCAAACCACATGTAAATATTGGGACAATTGGACACGTTGACCACGGTAAGACGACTTTGACTGCTGCTATCACCACTGTATTAGCGAAAGCTGGTGGGGCTGAGGTAAGAGACTTCGATACTATTGATAACGCTCCAGAAGAAAAAGAAAGAGGTATTACTATTAATACTTCACACGTTGAATACGAAACGGCAAACAGACACTATGCGCACGTTGACTGTCCAGGTCACGCCGATTATGTTAAGAACATGGTTACGGGTGCTGCACAGATGGATGGTGCGATATTGGTAGTTGCGGCTACTGATGGTCCTATGCCACAAACTCGTGAGCACATCCTTTTAGGACGTCAGGTTGGTGTACCTAGAATGGTTGTTTTCATGAACAAAGTAGACATGGTTGACGACGAAGAGTTGTTAGAACTTGTTGAAATGGAAATTAGAGAATTACTTTCTTTCTACGAGTATGATGGAGATAATACTCCTGTAATCGCTGGTTCAGCTCTTGGAGGTTTGAATGGTGATGCTAACTGGGAAGGAAAGATCATGGAACTAATGGCTGCTTGTGATGAGTGGATCGAACTTCCAGTTCGTGAGGTAGACAAAGACTTCTTGATGCCTGTTGAAGATGTATTCTCGATCACTGGTCGTGGTACTGTCGCAACTGGTAAAATCGAAACTGGTGTGATTAACTCTGGTGAAGAGGTTGATATCTTAGGAATGGGTGACGAGAAATTAAAGTCAACTGTTACTGGTGTTGAGATGTTTAGAAAGATCTTGGACAGAGGTGAAGCTGGTGATAACGTAGGTCTTCTTTTGAGAGGGATTGAAAAATCTGAAATCAGAAGAGGTATGGTAATCGCTAAGCCTGGTTCAATTACTCCTCACAAACAATTCAAAGCTGAGGTATATATCTTGAAAAAAGAAGAAGGTGGACGTCATACTCCATTCCATAATAAATATAGACCACAGTTCTATTTAAGAACAACTGATGTTACTGGTGAGATCATCCTTGAGGATGGACGTGAAATGGTAATGCCTGGTGATAACGTTACTATTACAGTAAACCTTATCGTACCGGTTGCTATCAACCAGTCGTTGAGATTTGCTATCCGTGAGGGTGGTAGAACTGTAGGAGCTGGTCAGGTGACTGAAATCTTAGATTAAGATTCATCCTTGACATATAAAACTGAGAAATGATCCTGTCCGTCTTAGACGGATGGGAATTTCTCTCTTACGGGCGTAGTTCAATGGTAGAATACCGGTCTCCAACACCGTTGATGAGGGTTCGAATCCTTCCGCCCGTGCAAAAATGGACTTACAATCGTTGTAAATCCGAAGAAGAGGTTCTCTTCAAATGATTTAAAATTTTAAGAAGTGGCGAACATAATACAATATATTGAAGAGTCGTTCAACGAACTAGTACACAAAGTAACGTGGCCGACATGGCAACAACTGCAAAGTAGTGCCCTTGTCGTATTAGTTGCTTCTGTGATCTTCGCATTGTTGATTTTTGTTATGGATTACATTTTTGGAATCAATGTAACAAAAGGAGATAATCCTCCGCTTTGGAGCGGGATCCTTGGTTTCTACTATAAGTTAGTAGGAGCAATTTAATTTCAAACCAGATTCAAGCAGGAAGAAATGGCAGAAGTAAAAAAACGTTGGTACGTTGTACGTTCAGTAGGAGGTAAAGAAAAGAAGGTTCGTGATTATATCGAGCTGGAAATTAAGCGTCATAAGATTGACCACTTAGTGGGTCAGGTGCTTATTCCTACAGAAAAAGTCTACCAAATCCGAAATGGAAAGAAAATTAGCAAGGAAAGAAATTACCTCCCAGGATATGTGCTTATCGAAGCCGCTTTGGAAGGTGAAGTTCAACACATCATCAAAAGCGTTCCTAATGTAATTGGTTTCATGAGTGCGGTTAAAGGAGGAGATCCTATGCCAATGCGCCAAAGTGAAGTCAATCGAATCTTAGGTAAAGTTGATGAATTAGCTGAGCAAGAAGAAGAAATGAACATTCCTTATGTAGAGGGTGAAACTGTCAAGGTAATTGACGGGCCGTTTAACGGATTTAACGGTGTGATTGAAGGGGTGAATGAAGAGAAAAAGAAATTGCAAGTAATGGTAAAGATCTTCGGGCGTAAAACTCCACTAGAACTAAGTTACATGCAAGTAGAGAAGAATACGTAATAAGTATATTAACGTGTAGGAGTACTGCCCGGGTTTGTATTAGAATGTTTCCCGCCCAGGATAAACGGTATGTTTGACTACAAAAACTAAACATATATGGCAAAACAAGTTGATGGATTAATCAAGCTCCAAATCAAAGGAGGAGCCGCTAATCCTTCACCACCAGTAGGACCAGCACTTGGTGCGAAGGGGGTGAACATTATGGAGTTCTGCAAGCAATTTAATGCAAGAACTCAGGAGAAGGCTGGTAAAGTTCTTCCAGTTGTTATTACTGTATACGGTGATAAGTCATTTGACTTTGTGGTAAAAACACCTCCTGTAGCAGTGCAACTTTTGGAAGCGGCTAAAATCAAGTCGGGTTCAGCAGAACCAAATCGAGTTAAAGTAGCAAAAGTAACATGGGACCAAGTTAGAGCGATCGCTGAAGATAAAATTCAGGATATGAACGCTTTTAAAGTGGAATCTGCAATGCGCATGGTTGCCGGTACGGCAAGAAGTATGGGTATTACTGTTACTGGAGCGTTTCCTGAATCAAATTAATCGTAAGTCATGGCAAGAATTAGTAAAAAGAGAAAAGAAGTCCTGGCTAAAGTAGACCGGGAGAAAGCTTACAGCATGTCTGAAGCTTGCGAGTTGATCAAGGAAATAACAACAACTAAATTTGATGCTTCTGTTGACGTTGCTGTACGATTGGGTGTAGACCCGCGTAAAGCAAATCAAATGGTTCGTGGTACTGTTGCATTACCTCATGGTACCGGTAAGGATGTTAAAGTATTAGTACTTTGTACACCTGACAAGGAAGAAGAGGCAACAGCAGCAGGTGCGGATTACGTTGGTCTTGATGAATATATCCAGAAGATTAAAGGAGGATGGACTGATGTTGATGTAATCGTTACAATGCCATCTGTTATGGGGAAAGTTGGTGCTTTAGGTAGAATCCTCGGACCAAGAGGTTTGATGCCTAACCCAAAAACTGGAACGGTAACAATGGACGTTGGTAAAGCGGTATCGGAAGTGAAAGCAGGTAAAATTGATTTCCGTGTTGATAAATACGGTATCGTTCACTCGGCAGTAGCGAAAGTTTCATTTGAAGCAGACAAAATTCAAGATAACTTGAATGAATTGTTAACGACTATTGTAAAGTTGAAGCCTACTGCAGCAAAAGGTACATACATCAAGAGTATTAGTCTTAGTTCAACAATGAGTCCAGGTATCTCAATTGATACCAAAACCTTTGCTAACTAATAAACCCCGGAATTATGACAAGAGAAGAAAAATCACAGTACATTGAAGACTTGGCTGGTAAATTGTCGGAGTCGGGTGTTTTTTACTTAACAGATACAGCGGGTTTAACTGTTGAAACTGTTAACCAACTTCGCGAGAAGTGCTTCAAAAGTAATATCGAGTTGCGTGTTGTTAAAAACACGCTCTTGAAAAAAGCTATGGAGCAGATTGAAGATACGAACTACGAGGATCTTTACGGAGTACTCGCAGGACCAACTGCAATCATGTTCGCAGAAACTGGAAATGCACCGGCAAAGTTGATTAAAGATTTCCGTAAAAAGCACGAGAAACCACTTCTTAAAGGAGCTTTCATTGAGGAAGCAATCTACACAGGAGAGGAAAATCTTGAGTTCCTTACATCTATCAAGAGCAAGGAAGAGCTTATCGGGGATATTATCGCATTGCTTCAATCTCCTGCCAAGAATGTTATATCGGGCTTGAAATCCGGTGGAGGCACATTGGCTGGAATTTTAAAAACGCTCTCGGAAAGAGAAGCTTAATTAATTATTAACCTTATTTAAAAACAAAATAAAATGGCTGAATTAAAAGAATTCGCAGAACAACTAGTTAACTTAACAGTAAAAGAAGTTAACGAATTAGCAGACATCCTTAAAGATGAGTACGGAATCGAACCTGCTGCTGCTGCAGTAGCTGTTGCTGGTCCTGCTGGCGGTGGAGACGGTGGTGCTGCAGAAGAGCAAACTGAGTTTGACGTAATCTTAAAAGCTGCTGGAGGTTCTAAACTAGCTGTAGTTAAGTTAGTAAAAGAATTGACTGGTAAAGGATTGAAAGAAGCAAAAGAGCTTGTTGATAGCGCACCTGCTGCATTGAAAGAAGGTGTTTCTAAAGACGAAGCTAACGGTCTTAAATCTTCTTTGGAAGAGGCTGGAGCTGAAGTTGAAATTAAGTAAGTTTACTTGCATTACACAGGATAGGCACTGCTCTTTGGGGCATGTGCCTACTCCTGTTTTACAGTTCGGAATAACAGAGTTTATATTCTTTAACAAAAAAAATTAGCCTTGGTACCAAATAATAAAACGAAAGAAAGAATCAATTTTAGAAGCCAGTCGGCTTTGTTTGAGTATCCGGATTTCCTGGACATCCAGCTGGAATCATTCAGACAGTTCTTTCAGTTGGAAACAACACCTGAAAATAGAAGTGATGAAGGGCTTTTCAAGGTATTTAGTGAAAACTTCCCAATCACCGATACACGAAACCAATTCGTGCTTGAATTCCTGGATTATTTTGTTGATCCACCACGTTACTCTATATCAGAATGTATTGACAGAGGATTAACCTATAGTGTACCATTAAAAGCTAAGTTGAAGCTTTATTGTACTGATCCTGAGCATGAAGATTTTGAAACAATTGTTCAAGATGTTTATTTAGGAACTATTCCGTACATGACGCCAAAAGGTTCTTTTGTTGTCAATGGTGCTGAGCGTGTTATCGTTTCTCAGCTTCACCGTTCACCTGGTGTATTCTTTGGTCAGTCGCGTCACGCGAATGGAACGAAGTTATATTCGGCAAGAATTATTCCTTTTAAAGGATCATGGATCGAATTTGCAACAGACATTAACTCTGTGATGTATGCTTATATCGATCGTAAGAAAAAATTACCGGTAACCACTTTGTTCCGTGCATTGGGTTACGAGAGTGATAAAGATATTTTAGAAATCTTCGACCTTGCTGACGAGGTTAAAGCGACCAAATCGGGCTTGAAGAAAGTCCTGGGCCGTAAATTGGCAGCAAGAGTTTTGAAAACTTGGGTTGAGGATTTTGTTGATGAAGATACAGGAGAAGTTGTTTCAATCGAGCGTAACGAAGTGTTACTGGATCGTGAAACCGTTCTTGAAAAAGAGCATATCGACCTGATCTTTGATGCTGGTGTAAAATCAGTTATTCTTCATAAAGAAAACGTAAACACGGCTGATTTTGCAATTATCTACAATACATTACAAAAAGATACTTCGAACTCGGAGAAAGAAGCTGTTGAACATATTTACAGACAATTACGTAACGCAGAGCCGCCAGATTTTGAAACGGCACGTGGCGTATTTGAAAAATTATTCTTCTCAGATTCACGTTATGATCTAGGAGAAGTAGGTCGTTACCGAATCAATAAAAAGCTTGGATTAGATACTGATATCGAGCAGAAAGTATTGACAAAGGACGATATCATTTTGATCGTTCGTTATTTGATTGAGTTGATTAATGCGAAAGCAGAGATTGATGATATTGATCACTTGTCTAACAGACGTGTGAGAACGGTTGGTGAGCAATTACACAATCAATTTGGTGTTGGTTTGGCAAGAATGGCCAGAACAATCCGCGAAAGAATGAACGTTCGTGACAACGAAGTCTTTACGCCAATTGACTTGATCAATGCGAAGACATTATCGTCTGTGATTAATTCATTCTTCGGAACCAATCAGTTATCTCAGTTCATGGATCAAACGAATCCATTATCAGAGGTTACGCACAAAAGAAGATTGTCAGCTCTAGGGCCAGGCGGTCTATCCAGAGAAAGAGCTGGTTTTGAGGTTCGTGATGTTCACTATACACACTATGGTCGTCTTTGTACAATTGAGACACCGGAAGGACCGAATATTGGTTTGATTTCTTCACTTTGTGTATTCGCAAAAGTAAATAAACTTGGTTTTATCGAGACACCTTACTGGTCTGTTAAGAAAGGTAAGGTTGATTATTCAAAACCGACATACTTAAGTGCTGAAGAAGAGGAAGAAAAAATCATCGCACAGGCAAGTGCTGAGACGGATAAAACTGGAAAATTCACAAATGAGCGAATTAAGGCGCGTTTAGAAGGTGACTTCCCAGTTGTTGCTCCGGAAGCAATTAGCCTAATGGATGTTGGAACAAACCAGATTGCATCTATCGCCGCATCTTCAATTCCATTTTTGGAGCATGATGATGCCAACCGTGCATTGATGGGATCAAACATGATGCGTCAGGCTGTACCTTTATTAAAACCTAATTCACCAGTTGTTGGAACAGGAATTGAAGGTATTGTAGCGCGTGATTCACGTGTATTGATCAATGCTGAAGGTGATGGAGTAGTTGAATATGTTGATGCTAATGAAATCAAAATCCGATACAATTTATCGGACAAAGATAAATTGGTAAGTTTTGACGGAGATGTGAAAACGTACCAATTAGTAAAATTCCAAAAGACTAACCAAAGTACAACGATCAACCTGCGCCCAATTGTTTCTAAAGGAGACAAAGTAAGCAAGGGACAAGTACTTTGTGAAGGTTATGCAACTCAAGCCGGTGAATTAGCACTTGGACAAAACCTTAAAGTGGCATTTATGCCTTGGAGAGGTTATAACTTTGAGGATGCAATTGTAATCTCAGAAAAAGTTGTTCGTGAGGATATCTTTACTTCTATCCATATTGATGAATATTCATTGGATGTTCGTGATACAAAACGTGGGTTAGAAGAGTTAACTGCAGATATTCCGAATGTTTCAGAAGAGGCAACTAAAGACTTAGATGAAAACGGAATTATCCGTGTTGGAGCTGAGATTAAAGAAGGTGATATCCTGATTGGTAAGATTACACCAAAAGGAGAAACGGATCCTTCTCCAGAAGAAAAATTACTAAGAGCCATTTTCGGTGATAAGGCAGGAGATGTGAAAGATGCTTCATTAAAAGCTTCTCCTTCATTGCGCGGTGTGGTAATTGGAAAGAAATTATTCTCAAGAGCAATCAAAGATCGTAAGACAAAAGCAAAAGACAAGCCAATGTTGGCTCAGTTGGATGCTGATTACGAAGTTGAAGCAAAAGAGTTGAAAGGTGTTTTGATTGAAAAATTATTAAATATCCTTGAAAACCATAAGTCGGCAGGTGTTTTCAATAACTTCAAAGAAGAAGTATTGAAAAAAGGTGTGAAATTCTCACAGAAGAACCTTTCGACAGTTGATTTCAGCATTGTAAATCCTTATGATTGGACTTCGGATGCGGATACAAATAGATTAATTCAACGCGTACTTCACAATCATTCAATTAAAGCGAATGATTTGTTGGGTATTTATAAGCGTAAGAAATTCCAAATCTCTGTTGGAGATGAATTACCAACAGGTATTGTTAAGATGGCTAAAGTTTACGTAGCTAAGAAACGTAAATTGAAAGTTGGAGATAAGATGGCAGGTCGTCACGGTAACAAAGGTATTGTGGCGAATATCGTTCGTCAAGAAGATATGCCTTTCTTGGATGACGGTACACCAGTTGATATCGTATTGAACCCACTAGGGGTGCCTTCACGTATGAACTTAGGCCAGATTTATGAAACAGTACTTGGATGGGCTGGAACAGAGTTAGGGGTTAAATTTGCCTCGCCAATTTTTGATGGTGCTTCGATTGATCAAATCAATGAGTATTCAGATAAAGCAGGTGTTCCACGTTTCGGACGTTCTTTCTTGATTGACGGTAATACGGGTGAGCATTTTGATCAGCCGGCTACAGTGGGTGTTATTTATATGCTGAAACTAGGACACATGGTGGATGATAAAATGCACGCACGTTCAATCGGACCATACTCATTAATTACACAGCAACCATTGGGTGGTAAAGCTCAGTTTGGTGGTCAGCGTTTTGGTGAGATGGAAGTTTGGGCATTGGAAGCATATGGAGCTTCAAATATTCTAAGAGAAATTCTAACAATCAAGTCGGATGACGTGATTGGTCGTGCGAAGGCTTACGAGTCGATCGTTAAAGGTGAGAATTTCGGAGAGCCAGGTATTCCTGAATCGTTCAATGTATTATTGAATGAATTAGCAGGTCTTGGACTGAATATTACAATGGATTAATTAGAAGTAAAAAGAATTAGACGAAAGATAAAAGACCAAAAGAAGCAGTGAAAACTGAAAGTCTTTATTCTTTAATCTTAAGTCTCTAATCGAATAGAAATTATGGCTTACAGAAAAGAGCAAAAATCGAGAAGTAGTTTTAACAAGATTACGATTAGTTTGGCTTCACCTGAAATGATTCTTGAGAAATCATACGGAGAAGTTTTAAAGCCGGAAACCATTAACTACAGAACGTATAAACCAGAACGTGACGGTTTGTTTTGTGAACGAATTTTCGGACCTGTAAAGGATTACGAATGTCATTGTGGGAAATACAAGCGTATTCGTTATAAAGGAATTGTATGTGACCGTTGTGGTGTAGAAGTAACGGAGAAAAAAGTTCGTCGTGAGCGAATGGGACACATTTCATTGGTGGTTCCTGTTGCACACATCTGGTACTTCCGTTCGCTTCCTAATAAAATTGGTTACCTACTTGGTTTACCAACAAAGAAGTTAGATCAAATTATCTATTATGAGCGTTATGTAGTTATCCAAAAGGGTATTGCAGAGCGAGCTGACGAGGAGCCATTGGAATATATGGATTTCTTGACAGAAGAAGAGTATTTGGATATTTTGGATGAATTGCCAAAAGAGAACCAATACTTAGAGGATAACGATCCGAATAAATTTATTGCAAAAATGGGTGCAGAAGCATTGCACGATTTATTGCAACGTTTAGATTTGGATTCACTTTCTTTTGACCTTCGTCACAAAGCGAATACAGAAACTTCTCAGCAGAGAAAGAAAGAAGCATTGAAAAGACTACAAGTAGTTGAATCATTGCGTGAGGCACAAACACGTGTAGAAAATAGACCAGAATGGATGATCGTTAAGGTTGTTCCAGTTATTCCACCAGAATTAAGACCTTTGGTGCCGTTGGATGGTGGACGTTTTGCTACATCTGATTTGAATGACCTATACCGTCGTGTAATTATCAGAAACAACCGTTTGAAGCGTTTATTGGAGATCAAAGCACCTGAGGTGATTTTGAGAAACGAAAAGCGTATGCTTCAAGAGTCAGTTGATTCTTTATTTGATAACTCAAGAAAGTCATCTGCTGTAAAAACAGAATCAAATAGACCATTAAAGTCACTTTCAGATTCATTAAAAGGTAAGCAAGGTCGTTTCCGTCAAAACCTATTAGGTAAGCGTGTGGATTATTCAGCACGGTCGGTAATTGTTGTTGGACCAAATTTGAAATTACACGAATGTGGGCTTCCAAAAAATATGGCTGCCGAGCTTTTCAAACCATTCATCATCCGTAAGTTGATTGAAAGAGGGGTTGTTAAGACAGTAAAATCAGCGAAGAAAATCGTTGACAAAAAAGAGCCAATCGTTTGGGATATCTTAGAAAACGTATTAAAAGGACATCCTGTACTACTTAACCGTGCACCAACGTTGCACCGTTTGGGTATTCAGGCTTTCCAACCAAAATTAATTGAAGGAAAAGCAATTCGCTTACACCCACTCGTATGTACGGCATTCAACGCCGATTTTGATGGTGACCAGATGGCAGTGCATTTACCGTTAGGTAATGCGGCTATTTTGGAAGCGCAAGTTTTGATGCTTTCTTCTCATAATATTCGAAACTCAGCAAATGGTGCTCCAATAACCGTTCCATCTCAGGATATGGTATTGGGACTTTATTATATCACAAAATTGAAAAAATCAGTTGATGATATGAAAGTCGCTGGTGAAGGAATGACATTCTACTCACCAGAAGAAGTGATCATTGCTAAGAACGAAAGTGCAATTGATATCCACGCGGGTATTAAGGTAAGATTACATGACGTTGATGAAAATGGAGAGGATATTGAGCACATCATTGAAACAACGACAGGCCGTGTGATTTTTAACCAAATGGTTCCAAAAGAAGTTGGTTTCGTAAATGAAGTATTGACGAAAAAAGCACTAAGAGGAATTATCTCGCGTGTTCTAGAAAAATGTGGTACTGCACGTACAGCACAGTTCTTGGATGATATCAAGGGATTAGGTTATGAAATGGCCTTTAAAGGAGGACTTTCATTCGTATTGGATGACGTTATCATTCCACCGGAAAAAGAAGTGATGGTTGAAAAAGCCAACAAGGACGTTGAGGAAGTGATGATGAACTATAATATGGGATTGATCACTAATAACGAACGTTACAACCAGATTATTGATATTTGGACACATACAAATACACGATTGACGTCGGCCCTAATGAACCGTCTGACAAATGACCAACAAGGATTCAACTCTATCTATATGATGATGGATTCTGGTGCACGTGGTTCTAAAGAGCAGATTCGTCAGCTTTCAGGAATGCGTGGTTTGATGGCCAAGCCTCAAAAATCAGGAGCTTCGTCGCAAGATATTATTGAGAACCCGATTCTATCAAACTTTAAAGAAGGTTTATCCGTATTGGAGTACTTTATTTCAACTCACGGTGCCCGTAAAGGTTTGGCGGATACAGCCCTTAAAACGGCGGATGCAGGTTACCTTACACGTCGTTTGGTAGATGTTGCGCAAGATGTTGTTATTAATACAGAGGATTGTGGGACGTTAAGAGGTGTTATTGTTTCTGCATTAAAGAAAAACGATGATATCGTAGAACCACTTTACGATCGTGTACTTGGACGAGTTGCTGTTGAAGACGTCTTGGATCCAGAAACGAAAGAAGTCATTGTAGAGGCAGGCATAGAGATCACAGAGCCATTGGCTAAGAAAATTGAAAATTCAGAAATCGAAGAAGTCGAAGTACGATCAGTATTGACTTGTGAGATGAAACGTGGTGTTTGTGCTAGATGTTATGGTCGAAACCTTTCAACAGGTAATATGGCCGTTAAAGGAGATGCCGTAGGTGTAATTGCAGCCCAGTCAATTGGTGAGCCTGGTACACAGTTAACACTACGTACATTCCACGTTGGGGGTACGGCTTCAAACATTGCTGATGAGAATAGCTTAATCGCTAAGTTTGATGGTAACCTTGAGATTGAAGAATTGAAAACGGTTAAGACTAAGAACGGAGATGGTGACGATGTAGAGATGATTCTTGGTCGTTCAGGTGAAGCAAAAATTACTGATCCAGAAAACGGAACAGTACTCATGACAGCCAATGTTCCTTATGGTTCTCAATTGATTTCAAAATCAAAAGGGAAAATCAAAAAAGGTGAAGTCATCTGTAAATGGGATCCATACAATGCTGTTATTCTAACGGAACAAAAAGGTCAAGTTCTTTTCGAAAATATTATCGAAGGGGAGACTTTCCGTGAAGAGATTGATGAGCAGACTGGATTTAGAGAAAAAGTAATCACTGAAAACAGAAGAAAGAAAAATATTCCTACTGTAACGATTATTGATACGAAATCAAAAGAACAGTTGAAATCGTACAGCTTACCAGTAGGGGCACATATTATTGTAGAAGACGGGGAAAAAATTGAAGCGGGTAAAATTATCGTAAAGATACCGCGTGTTGCTGGTAAGTCTGGGGATATTACGGGGGGGCTACCTCGTGTAACTGAACTTTTCGAAGCACGTAACCCATCGGATCCTGCAGTTACTTCTGAAATTGATGGTATCGTATCATATGGTAAAATCAAGCGTGGTAACCGTGAGGTAATCATTGAATCGAAAACCGGTCAAATACGTAAGTATCTTGCACCTTTATCGAAACATATCCTTGTTCAGGAAAATGATTTTGTAAAGGCAGGGCAACCGTTATCGGATGGAGCGATTACACCTAAAGATATCTTGAATATCAAAGGGCCAACAGCAGTACAAGAGTATCTTGTTAATGAAGTTCAGGAAGTATATCGTCTACAGGGGGTGAAAATTAACGACAAACACTTTGAGGTAATTGTACGTCAGATGATGTTGAAACTTGAAATCCTTGAAGCAGGTGATACAAAATTACTAGAAGGACAATCAGTGCATAAAGCCGATTTCTTTGAAGAAAATGATGCATTGTATGGTAAGAAAGTTGTTGTAGAACCAGGAGATTCTGAATCGCTTAAAGCAGGTCAAATTATCTCTGCACGTAAACTGAGAGATGAAAACTCGATGTTGAAACGTAAGGATAAAAACTTGGTTGAAGCAAGAGATGCAGTTCCTGCAACGTCTAAGCCAGTTCTTCAAGGAATCACAAGAGCTTCACTTCAAACAAGAAGTTTCATTTCAGCTGCTTCCTTCCAGGAAACAACGAAAGTGCTAAACGAAGCTGCGTTGAACGGTAAAGAAGATTACTTGTTAGGATTGAAAGAAAACGTAATTGTTGGGCATAAGATTCCTGCAGGTACAGGTTTTAGAGAATTCCAAAAATTAGTGGTTGGTTCACAAGCAGAATATGATGCGCTTGTTAATGAGAACAATGATTAATAAAAAATAAGATCTAAGAATCAAAAGCATCCGTCTAAAGCGGATGCTTTTTTTGTACCTTAGTATTTCAAGAGAATAAATAGAAATTACATCCAAATAATAGAACAGTTATGAGTCAAAAAAACGATCCGAAAAACCCCAATCAAATCAATATAGAGTTGCCAGAAGAAATAGCGGAAGGTCAATACTCGAACTTATCTATTATCACACATTCACCAAGTGAGTTTATCGTTGATTTTATTCAATTGATGCCTGGCGTGCCAAAAGGTAAAGTTAAATCACGCATTATATTGACTCCTGAAAACGCTAAAAAATTAGTTCATGCATTGAAAGATAATGTTTCAAAATATGAATCAGTCCATGGTAAAATAAAAAGCATTGAGCAGCCACATGGAATACCAATGAACTTTGGTGGTCCAACCACTGAAGCTTAAGATCTTAAAAAAATACCACTTTTAGGGGATGTATCCAGGAGGTGTTTACCACTTTTGAGGTATTGATTCAAGCAATGGATTAGTCTAATTTTGGATAGAACCAAAATTTCATCCTTGTTATGATAACGCCTTTAAGTCTAAATCGATCTTCCGTCTCAGAATATTTGACGCAGTCAAAAAACACGAATTTATCGGCTTCTTTTGTGAAGACATTAGATGAAACCATTTTTAATCTTTCATCATTTAATACCGAGGAATATGATCAGTTTTCAATAGACGAACTCTATCAATACCTCGTTTTAAGCCATCGTCTATTTTTAAACCATTGGTTACCAAAAATTGATCAAACGGTTGGTCTGTTGGCTCAAAAGAATAAACGGAATTCGCTTTTGACGCAGGTGCTGAAGTTATTCCTAACCAAATATCGAATTGAATTGGTTAGGCATATGCAAGAAGAGGAAGAAGTGCTCTTTGTGTATATTGCAAACAAATTAAAGGGTAAACAACGTCCAGAAGAAGAGCAATTGGCGATCAATCATTTCTTAAATACACATAATGACAACATCGTTCTGCATTTAGGTGATTTGAAAAAAGACCTTTTACATTTTAATACCGACCTGAATGATAGTTTGGTTTTCCAGATTTTATTTAATCAACTGAATTTGTTTCAACGTGAGTTAACTGTTCATAGTTTAATTGAAGATCAAGTCGTGGTTCCAAGAATTATGGCACATCAGAATAAAGCCTGACGTTTAAAATTCTAATAATCCATAATAGGTGAGAAGAGCAAGCGCAATCCACAATAAGCCCTTAATCAGAAAAAAGAAGAATCCAGCCCAACCTATTCGCTTAAACCAAGGATTTTGATACCATTTTTGGTTCTCATTAGATTTACCCGCTTCCGTTTCCATGATTGGTTCTGCCCAAATGTCAGATTTTCAATCCTATTTTCAAAGGAATCATTAATATTCCTGACGGATAAAATCCTCAAGCTGTTTGATGTAATCTGCATATCCAATGGTGGCTGGGATATTGCCGTGGCCTGCAACGGGCACACGCTTGGATTCTTTGAATGTCCCACTGTGATTATTGTAGATGATTTCACCATTTTCGATGGCGATATAATCGTCTTCCTCACCATGATACCAAAGCAAAGGAATATTGACACTTTTCATCTTTTCGGCATTATCAAATTCAAGAGTCGAAACGTAAGATGGGTTTATATTTAGAATCAGAGATGACTGAGCTAGGTGAGCTACAGAAGCAAGTGGAGATTCAATAATTATTTTATTTGGTATGAAATCAGTACGAAATGCTGCACGATCGATTACAGGAATACAACCTAAACTGAAACCATAATAAAATGTTTTCTCAGGCTGCGCTCCCTGATCAATTAGCCAATCAATGCTGGCATTAACATCTTCATATAATCCCTGCTCTGAAGCTGTGCCTTCAGACATTCCATATCCGCGGTAGTCCATCATAAATACTCCATAGTGGTGTTGATTAACCAGACTAGCAAGAAGTGTTGCCCGCGGCCAATAAGCATCCATATGAAGTGATTGTCCGTGACAATACATAATCACTGTGTCTTCAGAAATAGTAGACATGTCGCCAATATAAACACCGTAAATGGTGTAAGTATCTCCTGTGTTTTGATCGGTAGAGGTCATGCTGACCAGAGTCCGATTACTGGCATCTACTGCATATTCTGATGGAACAGCCGCATCCCCTGCGTCATATTCCTCAAATTCATAGGCATCTAATTGTGCGCTTGGAAAAGCCAAGGCGTCTAGTTTTGCTTTTTTGCATCCAAGAAATGCAATAATGACGAATAATAATATACTTAGTTTTTTCATTGTTTACTTATTTACAAATGTCCATCTATATCCAATAAAAAATGCAGCTGCACCACGATTTCCTGTCAGCGGCAAAAAGGGTACAAAAGCATAGGTGTTTTCTAGGTTTGGACCTAAAACTTTAAATTCTGTCGTTAATTGACCTCGCCCGTTTTTACCCTTTAAAACATGTCCAAGCTGCGGATTAAATAGCCAATAATAATCCTGTGGCTGATCATTGGCAGCAGTGCCACTCAATTCGAAATAATTATTAAATCCAACATAGAAGTAGCTCCTGCGTTGACCATAATTCCAGAATGCATTTAAATCTAATACGGGCCAAATATTTCCATTCTTATCCCCAAAATCATAAATCATGTTTATCGAAGGTGAAACTGATAAATTAGGAATATAACCGTCTTGCTCAAGAAATCGATAGGTACAACCTAAATCAACTTGTGCGTTTCCAAAAATTGCAGCTGTGCTATGCCATCCAGCAAAGACAGTCAGGTTTGTATCTAAACCATAACCAACTTCTAAACTAGTAATCGGCATTGGCAATGGGCCACCAAAATCAATAATGGGTCCACCGAAAGAACCACCGACGCTCCAATCGTCTTTTTCTATAGGCTCTACAAATCGGGATGCCGTGCAAGACGAAATAAAAATGGAGACCAAGAAGATAATCGCGAGATAAATGCTTTTCATATCAAATTATTTAGCTGGGTAAAGATAATCAATATACCTATGCAAGCATAATAAAAAAGTCCAGAGATTGCACTATCTTTACAACATGCTTAAAGCTCCCTTGTTTTTTATTCTTTTTCACGTGCTTGTATGCGGAGCTGTAGCGCAAGACACGATATCCGTGATGTACTATAATTTACTAAAGTTTCCAGACGAAATACCCGGACGCATAACAGATCTGAGGAAAATAATAGGTTATACGCAGCCAGATATTTTTGTCGTTAATGAATTAACAGATGAGTCAGGTGCCGTCGCGATCTTGAATGAGGCATTGAATGTTTTTGGAGCTGATCATTATTCAGCTGCTGAATATGTGGACGGAACAGATACTGATAATATGCTGTTTTATAATAATGAGAAACTGGGCTTGATTGATCAGGTTCAAATTCCAACTGGCCTTCGAGACATTAGTGGTTATAAACTTTATTATAAACATCCAGAATTAGGGCCTTCTTCTGACACGATATTCTTGAACGTATTTGGTATTCACTTAAAAGCTGGTTCTGGTTCATTTGATCAAAGGAAAGATGAGGCATTGGTTTTAAAGTATTATCTCAACGATATGGATATTCCTGAGAATATTATTGCTGGGGGTGATTTTAATTTTTATTCAGGAAATGAGTCCGGTTGTCAGGCTATGCTGGATGGAGCAGATGTTTATTTATTCGATCCCATAGATCAGATCGGAAATTGGAGTAATAATTCGTTTTATGCAGACATTCATACGCAAAGTACCCGAACTTCATCGTTTGGAACAGGTGCTGGGGGAGGAATGGACGATCGTTTTGACCTCATCTTTTTATCGGAGGATGCTCTCTATAATGAACATGGTTTAACTTTTTTAGAAGGTTCTTACCAAGCGCTTGGTCAAGATGGTGATCGTTTTAATGAATCGATCGTTATACCGTTTAATCCGTCTGTGCCTGATAGCATCAGTGAGGCACTATATTATATGTCCGATCACTTACCACTTTCTTTATCTTTGGTGACGGATTATACAGTCTCAGTAAATAATGCTCCGATAGAAACGAAGTTAAAATTGTATTATAATACAGTTGAAAATGCTATTATCTTGAATCAAACTATTCCAAGTGGAAGCTTACAGATCTACAACGCCACAGGAAGCCTATTTGGGACCTACTCTGTAGATAATAACCAAAGAATTCGGTTGAACGAAAGATTAGCGCCAGGCATTTATTTTTGCGCTGGAAGACTGTGTAAGGAGCAAATTGGATTCTCTTTTTTAGTTCCGGATTAGCGTTAATGTTTGTACTTCAGAACCGACAGACACTGATATGAAATAAAGACCAGCATTTGTCAAATGATCGATTTCCAATTGTGTCGCAGAAGTACTCGTTTCATATACGGATTGTCCCAATGCATTGCAGACAACAACATTTTTGATACCAGCAACATTGAACCTAACATTTACTGTTTCGCTAACGATTGGGTTAGGATAAACAGAGAAAAGCTCGGCCACCTCAGTCGATTCAGCGATAGAACTAGTTAATTCATTCAAGGTATATTGTCTAAAAAAGCGCCAAATTTCAACCGAAGCATTAAAGTCATTATTCGTAATGCTCGTCACAAATTCACTTCCTGGCCAAGTATGTTCACCTCCATTGATTTTGTAAAATTCAACTGTGCTGCCTAAAAGTCCATTTTCATAAACATAATGTGTTGCAGTACAACCGTCCGTTTCATCAATGTCTGGAACCTCTGTTACCACAGGGTCTGTATCACACTCATTAAATGTCACCCAATGATCCACAACATCTTCAACCGGCATAAATAAGAAACTTCCTTCGTAGGGCACGGTTGGATCTTCTGTACCGTGAATTTGCATCGCAGGCATTGGGTGATTGGTAATACAATCATCATATTCGATTGGTGTAATCGAGCCGGTGACTGAGGCTACAGCGGCAATTCTGCCACTCAATCGACAAGCTAGTTTATAACTCATAAATCCACCATTACTCATGCCTGTTGAGTAAATCTGGTTACCATAAATATTATAGTTTGCATAAATCGTATCAATCAAAGCAGAGATAAATCCAACGTCATCAACAGAAGAGGTCCCGAAGCAATTCCAGTGATTGGTTCCAAAATCATCTGGTAGTCCTTGTGGATGGCAGATTATGAAGTTTGCAGTATCTGCAATCGGACGAAAATCGCCATAAGCTTCTTGTTGAACATTGTTAGAGCCGTAGCCATGCAAGTTAAAAACTAGTGGTACAGGTTCTGTGCCATCATATGCTGCAGGTATATACAAGCGATACGCTCTTGTTTCTCCATCATAAACGAAGCTTTCGCTTTCTGTTGTTTGTGCAAATACTGCTCCTGACATAAGAGCAATTAGGGACAGTGTAAGTGTCTTGATCATAGTGTGGTAATTAGTCAAGCACCTGAAAGATAGTTAAAAATTATGTATACATAATAAAACAGGAATTATTTGTTTAGGATACTCTGTTGTCTGTTAGCGCTCTTTTCTATCTTCGCTAATAAAGTAAGCCTATGCAAACTCATTATATTTATTTCTTATCCTTATTCATTTTTGCGTGTGGAGGAACAACTTCCAATGAAGAAATTGACCATTTTGATCAAGCGATTGATACAATAGAAGAAACAGCAATTGATACGTTAAAAGCAGAAGTTATCGCGATACCAAATGAAATCGCTGAACTTTTAAAAAACTTCCGTGATACATTCGAATTGCCATTAACGGTTGACTCGACTTTTATTCAGGAACGAAATGATGGAGATCAATTAGAGTCATCTCAATTTAATTATCAAACGGTCAGAGATTTAATTCAAAATGGCTTTGCCAATGGTCCCGCGGAAGAGCAAAAATATATGTTAAACGCCACGATCGAAATAGACTCGCTGAAAAGTATCAACGCTTATGAGGACTATTTATCATCAATAGACATTGGCATGTTACAAGATGTCGTTTATAATGGTCATGGAATCATAATCTTTCCGAACAATCGTCACCTGCTCATTTGGACAATGAATTATTCATCTTACGAAGCTTGTCCATACTATACAGGAACTGTTGTGTTTGGAACATTACTGGATCGTTATCAAATCATGAATACAATAGAATTAGCTGAAATAACGAGTAGCGGTGACCCACCAGCATTCGGTGAAACAGCTGCTGATTCTGAAGTAAGTGAGGACAAAATTACTACCAAATACCGCGAGGCCTATGGTGAAACAGCAGATCCTGAATACGGTTATGAGGGTAGTCTCGAAGAATCAGATTCTAAGCATATTGTCTTTATTGACTCAACGGGTTTTGCCCAGAAAATGATCGACAATTAAGTTTCCAAACTAAAGCCAGGAAGTCGGATCTGGACAATGATATTCGATACCAAGTAAAGATTTAGAAAAGTCATTCATCACCGTTTTGCCAATCCTTTCGTCCTTTAAATCGAATGTTGGTGGTGTGAGACTCAATTCATAAGCCGCCTTTTGATAAAAAGTCATTCTATCTGGATGTTCATCGGCACAACCATTAATGATATGTCCAAATTGCTCTTGCTCAATAATCGCCGTCAAGATTTGCAAACAATCCTTTTGATGAATTAAATTGACTTTTCCTTTTGGGCGAGCCAATAATTTATCTGGACTTAAAAAACGACCAGGATGTCTGTTTGGTCCAAATAAACCAGCAAAACGAACTATAGTTATGTCTTCTGCAAAATAGCGTTGAAGCAGATATTCGGCCTCTACAATTGACTTGGCTGTTTCTGTTTCTGGATCAGTTGGTGATTCTTCAGTGATGATCTCATCAGGATTACCATATACCGAGGTTGAGCTAATAAAAATCACCTTTAGATCATCAGGAATGTAAGGTAATAAATGTCTCAGACGGTGCGCATAATGAATATCTTTTCCTGGTGGAATTCCGATCACTAAAATTTCCATGCCTTTCAGCAAAGACGCAATTTTACCCTTAATTCCATGATTCTGGATATCAATTACCTTTACGATAATGCCTGACTTTAAGAGAGACATCAGTTTTTCAGAATTGGTCGTACTCCCGTTTACCAAATACCCTTTTTCTGTCAATGATGTTGCCAGTGGTAGGCCAATCCAACCCAACCCCAATATTGCAATGTTTTTTGCCATTATTATATATTCTGTAGGAGCTTAGGGTTTTCTCAGTAGTAGACAACAAATGTATATAAATAATATTATTGAGACACATTTCCAATCTGCTTTCTTATAATCAAGGATTTTATTTGCACAAAGTAACATGAGTTACGTAATATGTTTATTGGTGTTTATATATTTGAATGCTTACCTTTTAAAAATTCACCTCAAAAGATTCAATTCTGGCCAGTTTGAAATAGATGTATGAAGAAATATTTGCCAATAACTAATTGGTTGCCAAATTATAAAAAGGCATACCTATCTGGAGATTTGACTGCAGGTCTCACGGTGGGTGTCATGCTGATTCCGCAAGGAATGGCCTATGCTATGCTAGCAGGTTTGCCGCCGATCTATGGTTTATATGCTTCTACGATTCCATTAATTATATATGCCATTTTTGGTACATCAAGACAATTAGCCGTTGGTCCTGTAGCAATGGTTTCAATCTTAATTTCAACCGGCGTTGGAGCTTTGGTTGAAGTGGGGTCAGATTCTTTTATTGGTATGGCGATTTTATTATCCTTGATGGTTGGTTTTTTCCAATTGCTAATGGGATTATTCAGAATGGGTTTTTTGGTCAATTTTTTATCGCACCCTGTGATTTCAGGGTTTACTTCTGCCGCTGCTATTTATATTGCATTTAGTCAGTTTAAGCACTTGTTTGGTTTAGATATTCCTAGAGGTAAAGTGCATGAGACATTATATCAAGTTTTCAAACAATATGATCAAATCAATCCATATACATTAGGCGTTGGAGTGGGTGCATTATTTATCATTATTCTTCTTCGAAAGTGGAGTAGGAAGATTCCCTTTCCACTTATAGTGGTTATCATCGGTTTATTAGTAGGTCGTTTTATGATGCTCAATGAAGCACCTTATAACGTTGCTGTAGTGATGGATGTTCCTCAAGGCTTACCGGGGTTCCAAATTCCAATATTAGATTGGAAAGCAATCACAGATTTATTACCGATTGCATTGACTATAACTTTCATTGGATTTACGGAGTCGATTGCCGTTGCTAAACAAATTCAGAATAAACATAAGGATTACGAAATTGATGCCAATCAAGAACTTGTCGCTTTAGGTTTAACCAATGTAATCGGTTCATTTTTTCAAGCATTTCCAACACAAGGAGGGTTTGGTCGAAGCGCCGTCAATGATCAGTCCGGAGCTAAAACAGGACTGGCTGCAATCATTAGCGCAACAGTTGTAATATTAACCTTATTATTTCTGACTTCGTTTTTTGACTTTCTGCCAAAAGCGGTCCTTGCATCTATCATTATCGTTGCCGTTTTTGGTCTGATTGACCATAAAGAGGCAAAACATCTCTGGAAAACAGATCGCATGGATTTTGCCATGTTCATGATAACTGCTGTTGCTACTTTGGTGCTCGGTGTTGTAATCGGAATCGGTGTTGGAATTGCGGTATCAATAATTGGTTTGTTGATTCACGTGTCTTACCCGCATATTGCTGAATTGGGTAAGGATGCTAAGAGTGAAACGTATTTAAACGTTGACCGGTTTGATCATATTAATACGGCAGAGGATGTGCTAATTGTTCGAGTAGATGCGCGTTTGTTTTTTGCCAATACACGGTTTTTTCAGGATAAGATGAAGTTTTTTGAAGAACGAAAACCAAACTTAAAGGCGATTATACTCGATGCACGCGGAATTAATGGATTGGATTCAACAGCTATCCATGCACTCAAAGACATGGTAAAAGATTACGAAAAACGTGGTATTCAATTTATGATGACCCATGTAAAAGGTCCGGTGAGAGACAGCTTATTGCGCTCGAATATGCGCAAAGTCATTGGTGAAGCGAATTTCTTTTTGACGATTAAGGGAGCTTTGGCTTCCTATCGGAAGAATGCAGGAAACAAACATACGAATATCACACTCCAATCTAATATTGATTAGATCAATTTGAGATACTTGTTCTTAGTTCAGTTCTAGACGATTTAATAGGGAGGTCTCCAAAAAGAGCCAGTGAATAACCGGTTATCAAAATTAAACTATAAACCAGCACAAACGGATTTAGATTACTTATTCCCAATTAAAACCAGAACAGACCGTATATAAAAAAGATCACTTCAAACACTTTCAGGTTGTAGCGAGCATTTTGCTTATAGCTTTTCTGAAATAACTGCTTTTCAGCCAGATTTGAACCAAATTTTGGTGTTCGGATAAAGGGTGTTTTTTTGCCTCGATAACCTTCTAAACTCCCATGACCATGTGCAGTGCAATTCCTATTGACATGGAAAAAAAGAAAAATAAAGAAGGGATAAACCATAAAACCGTTTTCCATTTAAAGCCAGCACAAATCAACTTACCACCAAGGAAAACAATGAGAAGCATGAGGTTGATGCTTGTTCCGAGTATCGGTAACCATTCAAAACCTTTTAGCTGACCAGATTCACTCAAGAAAAAGACAAGTGGTGCAAGAGTTATTAAAAGCAAAACCAGCATATAGACAGAGCTGTTTAATAAATGAAAGGTTCCAATTATTTTCGCATGAAACGATACTGGAGATTTCCAAAGCATATGAATATTCTTTCTAAAGCACTCAGCTGCGCCTTTAGACCAACGAAATTGCTGGTTACGGAATGCGCCATAGCTAGTAGGTAATTCAGCAGGAGAAACCACATGGCGTAAGAATTGAAACTTCCAATGTTTAGCTTGCGCCCGAAAACTTAGGTCAAGATCTTCCGTCAAAGTGTCAGCATGCCAACCTCCAGCATCTTCAATACAAGCCCTTCGCCATACACCAGCTGTTCCATTAAAGTTGATGAATCCACCTGATGCTGAACGACCAAGTTGCTCTACTCCAAAATGAGCATCTAGCATAATGGTTTGGGCCTTGGTTAGAATGGCTGTAGATATAGCTTTCTTCTATTCATTCAAAAAGGAGGCTACAAAAGGTATAAGCTTGGTTGCAATTGTTTTATTTCCAATAACATTTGCATGTTGATCGTATGGGTGATTGGTTAACGTCGTATCCGCAAAATCAAAATTCACATTTAGCCAATAAGGTACTTTTGAAATATCTTGAAGTCTTTTTGTTTCTTCACTTGAATCTAAACAAACCACAAGAAAAGTAGCCTCTTTTTCTCCTACAGCTGCTGCCATCTCTTCAATTAGGCAAGCCGTTATAGCTACTTCATCTAATCGGTTATCCACGATCCTTTCAAACTGACTTTGAACGAAATTAATACCGGGCGAATATTCCCTTAATGGCCAATGCTCATAAATGTTCTCCCAAGATTCGTACTTGAATTTTTCCTGACAAGTCGTTCGGTAAGGAAACCTGGCATTTGTCATCACTTCTTTCAATTTTTTTGTAGAATTTTCGAAACCAATTTTTAAGTGTAAGCGATAAGCATTCGATAAAACATTCCGTTTAAAATGGGCGTCCGAAAAACACAATAGAACAAGATCATTGGCCTCAATTTCTTCTGTGTTTTGCACTTGAATGACCGATTGACCTGTGCCGTACCCCATAACAGCATGGTTGAATACAGTCTGTTTTGGAAACGTTTCTTGAATGATAGCTGGGAAAGATTCATGATCATCAACACCATATCCATAAGTGTAAGAGCATCCGTAGAAGTGAATTTGTCCTTTAGGATTTAATTCATTCGAATGAGGAACATGCCTTTGCCCTGTTGCAGTATGGGTTGTTTTAAAAACAAGCGAATCTTGCAATGTGATTTCGAAAGTGCCTGGATTTAATTTAAAACCCAATAGCGAATCGCCTAGTATTGCATTTTCTGGTGTGGCATCCACTTTGAAAGGGATATACCGATAAGGTCTGAATCCAAGAACCCATAATGCCAGTTCGAAACAAACAGCGACAATGAATGTGTATTTTAAGATGGTTTTAATGCGCTTCATTCAGGTCGAAAAGTTTTCTTCGGGATTAAATTTATTCAAAACGGTCGAAGAAGACTTGCTTTTTCATGTAAATACTTAATTTCGAGTTAAACTCTTGAGAACACATGCTTAACCAAAAGCAAATTATTTTATGTATTTAAGCATTTTATCATGACTCCGCAGCAGCTATCATTATTGGAGACGAAATAATTGCAGCAGCTGAAGAGGAGCGATTTACGCGAGAAAAGCACACAGCCGAATTTCCGATATATGCTATTGAGTTTTGCTTGAAAAAGGCTGACGTCCGATTGGATCAGGTCGATGAAATTGTCTATTATGACAAACCTTTTTAAAGTTTGAAAGGATTCTGGAAATTGTTTATCAAAACGTGCCGTTTGGTTTTCGGCTTTTTCATAAAGCTATTCCAGCTTGGATTAAAACCAAGTTGAATTTAAGGAAAACGATTCAAAAAGAACTAAAGCAACTTGTACCAGATTATAAAATCCCAAGAGATAAGCTAAAATTCTCTTCGCATCATTTATCACATGCGGCTAGTGCCTTTTTCCCTTCACCTTTTGATGAAGCAGCGATTTTAATTATTGATGGTGTTGGTGAATGGGCAACGGTTTCAATAGGAAAAGGAATAGGGAACAAGATTGAGCTCATATAACAGATCAACTTCCCACATTCATTGGGAATGCTTTATAGCGCATTTACAGAATATCTTGGTTTTCGGGTCAATTATGGAGAGTATAAATTGATGGGCCTTTCGCCTTATGGAAAATGGGAGTCCACAGAAACCAAAATGTACTATACCAAAATAAAGAATCAATTGATTCGAGTATGGGAAGACGGTTTTTTTGAACTGAATTTAGATTATTTCCAATTCAATCGAAAAGAAAAAATGGCACGTAACTCGAAATGGGAGGCATTATTTGGATTAAAACTGCGAAGTAAAAACGTAGCATTCCGACAATCTCATGCAAATCTTGCTTTAGCGATTCAAAAAGTCACAGAAGAAATAGTTCTAGGACTAGCTAAGCGCGCAGTAGAAAAAACAGGTTGTCAAAATCTAGTAATGGCAGGCGGAGTGGCCTTAAATGGTGTAGCGAATGGTATATTGATTCAAGAGAAATTTATTAAAGACGTATGGGTTCAACCTGCTGCTAGTAATACAGGCGGAGCGCCCGGCGCAGCGATGGTTGGGGCGATTTTGAATGACAAAAGTTGTGATATTTCCAAGCTCAAAACCTCCTTCAGAAATGCGTTTTTAGGTGATCGTATTTACTTACCCGATTGGCAAGAACAGTTGCAAGTGGCGGACTACGAAATAAAAACATTCTCTGACCATCAATCGATGGCAGTTTATGTTGCTGATTTAATCATTGATGATCACTTAATCGGATGGGTGCAAGGTTCTTTTGAATTTGGTCCGCGGGCATTAGGAGCAAGAAGTATTATCGCTTCACCATTAAAGAAATCGAGTCAAGAACGGATAAATCGAGATTTGAAATTTAGAGAAGATTTCCGTCCGTTTGCGCCAGCCATGCTCAAAGAAGAGGTGTTGCGCTTATATGATTTTCCTTATGCAGTACCTTACATGCAATTTGTCACTAAAATTAAACCCGAATTCAGGTATCCATTGCCCGCTGATTTTCATGAAAAACCAATAATTGAACGCGTTAAAATTCCCGTTGCCCAATTGGAAGCCGTAACGCATGTTGATTATTCATCAAGACTTCAAGTGGTCGAGGATAAAGGCCATCCTTTCTTCGAATTGCTTATTGCTTTAAAGGAAAAAACGGGTTATGGTGTTGTCTTAAACACCAGTTTTAATATGGCTGGAGAACCGATGGTCTCATCAATAAAAGATATCTTTGATTGTTTTGAGCAAACAGCTTTAGATACATTAGTAATCGAAAACACAGTCATTAAAAAGAAATAATTGAGTTTTTTAAGTGAAATATGGGCTTATCTAAAGGAGCGTAAGAAAGTTTGGCTAATTCCATTATTGATCTTCTTTCTGATATTAGGATTATTATGGGCGTTTGGCGCAGCAACTGGTCTTGGCTCTTTAATTTACCCTGTTGTTTAATGTATAAGCCCGATTTAACATACCGAGATCTTGGTGTCACAGCAGTGCTGGGTATACTGATTTATTGGTTAATGGATGAGGTGATCGTAATTTACCTGAGTCTAAGTTTTGTTTTAATGGGATTCTTATTTTTTCATATACGCAAGTGGAACCATAAATTTTGGTTGACGGTCAATCAAATCACCGAACAAATAGGCGGCTGGATCATATTGTTTCTGTTGTATTTTTTATTAGTGACCCCAATTGGATGGCTCTTTCAACTGAAATTTCAAAAAAAGAAACGTAAATCGAATTGGGTTGAATCGGATAGTGAATTTTCAAAAGAGCGTCTGAATAAAACTTGGTAATTAATCATCAAATGATTCTTCTTTTTCATCTAGAATCATTATACTACATCCTTCAGATCTAAATATTCCAATTAATGGACTTCAACACCATACAATTTAAAAAACCGTTTTACAAAATAAAGGCTCCATTGCGCGATCATTTGCGTCAATATAGCCGTCAAATGACTTTGCCAATCAATTATGAAGATTTGACACGTTATGCCGATCTCATCCCGATGACGGATGAAGATGACAATCCAACATTATGGTATAGTGTTTTATACAACACTTCTGACTTGGAGTTTTTTCAGCAAGAACTCGGTAGGGTCTATGAGCTATTGGTTGCTGACGGAGACAAGATTCCATATTTAAAGATTGCTAGTATTGAATTTTGTTCTTTTGGAAACTCCAAACCATTCCGAATTAAAGTGGTGAATGAAATCAATGACAACCACGATTATTTTTATATCAAAAGGGCGGATGCTTCTCGCGTTTATGGCCTAGAAATAGAGGAGATCTTCTCACCAGACAAAGTCTCTTTTTTAGTGGACGGAACTACCTTGGTAGAAGAGCATATTGTGGGCATTCCGTGTGACGATTTTATAAAAAAACATGAAAACGTCAAAATTGAAAACCGCCTCCGATTTGCAAAGGAATTTGTGAAATTTAATGAGCGTTGTCTTACGCGATTATTGGGTGACATGCGCGCCTATAATTTTGTAGTAGAAATCATTCAGGATTTTGACAACATTCAATACCGACTGCGTCCGATCGACTTTGATCAGCAATGTTACGAAGGTCGTAAGCGTATTTATTTACCTCAGTATTATCGCGATAATATTGCCTTGGTTGAATTGGCTCAAGAAGTACTCGATATTCAGGTGGCCCAGCAATACATGCGTGAGGAGCGAGTAGCCATGCGAAAACGATTTATGGCAAGTAAACAGCGGACTAAAAGTATCCTGCGCCGTATGAAGAAGGATCGTATCGCACCTATTTCTCATTGCGAAAATTTAGCAAAAGAGCTTGGAGAATTTTATGGTACAGATGCCTTCGAAGGTATGATCAAAATGGGGGATATTTTAACGTTGCAGTTGGAATTAAAATTGGGTGTGAAAATATTTGAGCCGTTAAAAAGAAAGGTACCTACGAAGCCTTTACCTTAACTTCTTTTCAAGCCTTGAATTTATAATCACAAATTTAAGGTATTGTTGATCGCAATAGAAGTGAGTATATTTGCAGGCAACTATAAAACAAATTGCTTTGTTAGCGGTTTATAAAAAGCAATGAAAACCTATTTCGCAACGCTTATAATAGCACTAGCAAGTTTTAGTCTGTCGGCTCAAGATTTCCAACAAACTATTCGTGGAGTAGTGAAAGATGCCGAGAATAAAACCATCATACCTGGCGCTAAGGTTTTAGTTTCCGATATTCAGTCGGATAGTGCGATCGTGTCGGTAATTACCGACCAAAAAGGAGAATTCTTAATTGAGTCCATCGCCGTTGGGCGTTATAGAGTCTTAGTCAGTGCATTAAGCTATGAAGCCGTGATCATGGAAGATGTTTTATTGTCATCCGCCAAAGAAATGGTCTTAGATGTTGAATTAATTCCGGGAACAAAATCTTTAGAAGCCATTGAGGTTTTTGGTACAAATATGCGCGGAGAACCTTTAAACCGCATGGCGATCACATCAGCCATTACGATTACACCCGAGCAAACGAGTAAATACGCTGCGTCGTGGGATGACCCGCTGCGCGTGGCATTAGCCTATCCAGGTGTTTCTCAGCAATCATCTGGTTTTAATGATTTTTCTGTTAGAGGAAATTCGCCACTGGGTGTTTTATATCGTTTGGAAGGGATTCCTATTCATAACCCAAATCATTTTGCTTCAATTGGGAGCTCGGGTGGTTTTGTCACGCAATTCTCCTCATCTGTTTTAGGAAATAGCGATTTTTATTCAGGTGTTTTTCCAGCCGAGTTCGGAAATGCAACGACGGCAGCATTTGACTTTAGATTTCGAAATGGAAACAATAAAGAGCGAGAACATGCTTTTAAGGCCAGCTTTTTTGGGTTAGATTTCGCGACAGAAGGCCCGCTTTCAAAGAATTCAGATGCATCTTATTTAGTCAACTATAGGTACTCCACTTTAGGGCTACTGGCGCAAATGATTAATATAGGGGGCTTACTTCCTGTTTATCAAGACATTTCCTTCAACCTGAATCTCCCGACTAAGAAATGGGGAACTTTTAAAGTGTTTGGGATTGGAGGAGTAAGTAGTTTTTTATTGGGTGCAGATAAAGATTCGGCCAATTGGACGGAAGAATCAAATCGTTTTGAGCGCGTATTTGGATCCAACTCTGCAACCGTCGGTGTATCGCATATCATTAAATCATCAGAAAAAGGGTATTGGCATTCGGGTATAGCTGCATCAGAAGGACGCTATTTTGATGAAACCGATTACATCGCTGATGATTTGAGTTATGACCAGCGAGAAAAAGGCGAGTATATGGATCAACGCTTAACGGCAACTGTCGACTATAATCATAAATTTAATCGTCGTCACTCCAATAAGACAGGAGCTATTTTTACACATGTGAATCATGACTATATGAACATGGTTTACGACATCACAATTCCAGGTTTAGACACCTTGTCGCAAACCAATGGCAGCGCTCAATATTTTCAGTTGTATACGCAATCCAAGTTTTTTCTGTCCGATCGATTAATCTTAAACGTTGGTTTACATTATTTACATTTCTTGTTGAATGATAATGTTGGCATAGACCCGCGTATGGGGTTAACGTATGAATTGAATCCACGTGCAAAGTTTACTTTAGGTTATGGACATCAAAGTCGATTAGAGGACTTAACCTTCTATTTTATAGAACAGGATAATGCTGAGGGTCAGCCGACTTATGTAAATCAAGATGCACAGTTGTCGAAATCGCATCAAGCCGCTTTGAATTATTCACAGATGTTAACCAAATCCTTGCGTTTAACGGCGGAAGTTTATTTTCAATACCTCTACAATGTTCCTGCTGATCCCAATGGAACTTATTCTGTTCAAAATTTATTCTATCGTTTACCTGTCGGTAATTTAGAGAATATTGGAGAAGGTAAAAACTACGGATTAGAACTTGCATTGCAACAATTTACACGCAAAGGGCTTTATTTCCTGGTTTCAGGAACGGTTTTTAACGCACAGTATAAAGCGGGAGATGGCATTTGGAGAAATACAGAGTTCAATCAGCAATTTGCCTTTAACCTGCTTGCGGGTAAAGAATTTGTCTTAAAAGAAAAAGCCGATCGCAAACGTTTGTTTGCTCTCAATGTAAGCTACCGTCATGCAGGAGGTGTTTGGATTAATCCGATTGACTTAGAAGCATCACAGACCACTGGATGGACACAATTTGATATGTCCAATCCATATTCCGATAGACAAGGTAATCAAGTCGGTTTAGATGTGAGTATGAACTTTCAAGTTTTACGCAAAAAGGTAACGAGCAAATGGTCCTTGAGCATAAAAAACCTCTATACCAGTCGACAGGTAATACGTCAAGAATATGACATTGAAACCAACAGCATCAAAGAGTTTACCGATTATGGCGTCATTCCAGTTTTTGGATATACGCTATATTTTTAAAGGGTTAAAAAATCTGTTTTTCGTAAAAATAATTGTCCGCATGGCTTCCATTCATTCTAGAAAAACCGACGCGCTCTACTAATACTGTTATGGACCCCTTATTCACTTTTTCCACTCCGCCTTCGATCCGATTAACCACTCCACTCTTTTTTGACCATTCAACAAATCCTTTTAAGACCTCTGTTCCAAATCCTTTTCCCCAATAAGTTTTGCCGATCAGGTATCCAAAACGGATATCTAAAGGAGGTTCGCTTTTGTCATCTGCATACAGAAAAATAAAACCGATCAAGTTTTGTTCAGACTTCAGTCGTATTAGTAGACAGACGCTTTCGTTTATTCGGTCGTTGAGCCAATCAAAAGCTTTATTCTGATTAGTAATATCTTGCCAACCGGGTGGAAGCGATTTTGTAACTTCTGGCGAGAGAATATCTATGGTTTGATTTGCCATAAGGTTTAAATCAACATCATTTCCCAACAGCTGAACTACGAGCCGGTCAGTTTTGAAATTACAGGATATAAGATTCGTCAAAGCCATGAGGTAAACATAGATTTTTTTGGGTTTTAATGAATCCTTGAATATGTGTTAGCATTTCGATCAACTGTGTTCAAATTGAAGCGTTGAATGTTGTTACTTTGTACCGTACGAATAATGAAAAATAGAAAAAGCATGAAAACAATAGATAAAAGTAAGCCGGTATTAGTAACAGGAGCCAATGGATATGTAGCTAGCTGGTTAGTTAAAAAATTATTAGAGGAAGGAGTTACAGTGCATGCTGCTGTGAGAGATCCAGAGAATAAGAAAAAAGTAGGGCACTTAAGTGACTTGGCAGAAAGCAGTAAAGGTAATTTAAAGTTTTTTGCCGCAGACCTCTTGAAGCCAGGATCATATAAAGAGGCCATGCAAGGGTGTGAATTGGTGTACCATACAGCCAGCCCTTTCACAACAACTGTAAAAGACCCAGTTAAAGAATTAATCGAGCCTGCTGTTAACGGAACAGAAAATGTGTTGAATACAGCAAAAGAAGTCGATTCAGTGAAACGTTTAGTTGTTACAAGCAGTTGTGCGGCTATTTATACGGATGCGATTGATACTGTTAATGCACCTGGCGGGAAGCTGACAGAGGATATGTGGAATACAACAGCCTCTGTTGATTATCAGCCCTATTCTTATTCAAAAACCTTAGCTGAAAAGAAGGCATGGGAAATTACCGAATCGCAAGATCAATGGGATTTGGTTACTGTAAATATGAGTTTGGTATTGGGTCCACCATTAAATAGTAAAAATGCTTCGGAGAGTATGAGTTTAATGAAAATGTTGGGTGGAGGAGATATGAAAATGGGCGCACCCAAAATGGGAATTGGAGTAGTCGATGTGCGAGATGTGGCTGATGCCCATTTTAATGCAGGTTATATTCCCGAGGCTAAAGGCAGATACATCACTTCTGCACACAGTACGGATTTTTTAGAAATTGCTCAAACTATAATACCTAAGTTCGGAGATAAATACCCTTTACCAAAAAGAGCTTTGCCAAAATGGCTATTAGTGTTGGTTGGACCATTGGTGAATAAACTCTTTTCGCGTCGCATGATTCGGAACAATGTGAACATTCCGTGGGATGCCGATAATTCGAAGATAAAAAAGGATTTAGGGATTAATTTCCGACCTATGAAAGAGACATTGGAAGATACTTTCCAAGCCATGATAGACGAAGGAATTCTAACGTCTAAATAGCCTAATCTCAATAGTATTCAACAGTGCATTCACCTATTAAATAGGGTGATGCGCCGTTTTTTCTTTTACTGCTCGAAAGATAGATCGCTCGGGTTTACAAAACTCGGATTTTTGACAATTGCTATTCCGATAAATCTTGTAAGTGTGTTGCAGTCAGTCCTATGGCTATCATTATGCTAAAAAGACATAAGCTTTAAACTTAATTTTCAACACCATTATGAATAACATAAAGTGAACCGTAATCTGTCTGTCTTGTTCTGATGGTTGAAACAACGCGACATGAAAAGGAAAACACTCTTTATTGCCTTTTGTTTACTCATACACACCTCATGTTGGACGTTGAGTTCTAAAACGTTCATAAAATCAGGCGAATCATTTGTGCTCGGAGATAATAAGCACAAGGGATATACGGCTAAAATACAGAATGTAGGTAGCCAAATTATTGAGGTTTATTTATTAACAAAAAATGGCGCAGAAACGACCCTTGGCGAACTTGCGATGAATGAAAAAGTTAAGTACAATGTGCCTGAAAATTGCACCATCCAATTCAAGAACAAGAGAAATAAAAATGAGGCGGTAATAAAAATTAGAGCCGTAGGGGATACGAATCTTTCAATGGGCTACGAGTAAGTGTCCTAAATCCTCTCAATCAAAGGCCGTCGCATAACCAAAAAACGGCGTCACCCTCAGAACGGAACAGTTTCACACCAACCTTTGGTTTAAAAACGGAGTTGTAAGAATTTACCAATAAATTCATAATGGGCGAGTGTGAAATAATAGCCATTTGTGTTGCGAAGTCGCCAGCATGCTCATTAATGAATGCTTTTTATTCCTTTGAAATGATACCAGTAATGTGGCTGTTATCAGCCATATAAGGTCTGGGAATGCCATCAGTAATTTCAATAAAATCCATTCGTAAATCTTTCAGAACCTCAACGCTATAATCCTTAAACGTATGCACATCAGGTCTAAACACCAGAATATTGTCTTCTCTCAACTGAATCAAACCATGGGGAGATACTTTTTCTTTAATCACTGATATTTTAGATTGCTGTTGTAAGCTCATTTGGATTAATGTTGACTAAAACGAAGATACGACAAACTAAGTTTTCAGAGGCTTTAGGCCTTTACTTCTCGACAAATTGATTATAATGTTCGATTATCACAAAAAACGAGGCTATGGGTGCTGTTATTCCCATTTTTATCCCAAAAAAGTTCTTTCTGAATGGAAACTCGGGATGGTTAATACTTATATTTGATCACCATAAATAAAATAGACTAATCAACCATGCAGAAAAAAAGTAAGCTTAGAAATTACATGGTCCCCATCATGCTAATCACCTCCAGTGCAATCATGGCGATGGCTTGGATTGGACACCTAAAATACAAAGAAGATCTAAGTTTTTTGGCGGCAGCAATGCTTGCTTGGGTGCTTGTCCTTCCGGAATATCTGCTCAACGTTTCAGCGATTCGCTGGGGTGTAGGAGTCTACCAACCTAGCGAAATGGCTGCAATGAACCTTTCTTCAGGTATTGTTTTTATAGCCTTAGTTTCGCACTTCTTTTTGGGTGAAGAAATCAGTACCCAAAAGTATATGGGTTTCGGATTAATGATAATATCCATGGCATTAATTTCAGGATCTAAAAAAACAGAAACTAAAAATCAAAAAGACTTATAGGTATGGCACTTTATCTCGTTCCTATAATGCTTTTTGCTTCAAGTGTCCTTATGGCATTTGCTTGGATTGGTCATGTGAAATTTAGACATAAAAGCTTTTTTACAGCACTTGTCTTTAGTTGGTTATTAGTGCTTCCAGAGTATCTGCTTAATGTCTCATCGATTCGTTGGGGCGCAGAGAGTAATGTTTATGCACCGAGTGAAATGGCAGCCATGAATTTGTGCACAGGTGTGTTTTGTATTGCGCTTGTTTCAAAGTTGTTTCTTGGTGAAAAGTTGAATTCGCGCAAAATTTTTGGATTTATTTTGATGGCAGTTAGCATACTGCTTGTTGTGCTTTAAAAGCGCTTTATCTTCTTGTGTTAGAATTTAATCTCTTAATATTTTAGGAGGAGGATATGTAGTAATTAATGTATCTCCTTTTTCGAATAAAATCACAGATTTTAAATCAATCACTTCATTATTGGTTACAGTGGTTCTGTCGCATCTGTCTATTTTTTTGCTTTTTTTTAAGAAAAATGGAATCAGATAAAAAACTAAACTGCTGATTTTCAATTGAATTTATTTTATGACATTTGAATTTTATCAATTTAAATCGGTTAAATTTGGTAGATGCGACAGAACCAAAATTCAAATCTAAACTCACCCTAGAAAAAAATGAAAAACTCAAGTTTTCTGAAAAAGTAGGTTTTAATTTATCGAACCTAGAAAAAGCCCTTGATATCGCTCTTAATTGTGCTCCGAA
>Ga0181563_10000072_pt1 | contig 80431 bp, 80 predicted proteins | sample 011ome_25_FD_133759 | JGI IMG/M metagenome (GOLD analysis project Ga0181563, IMG submission 133759) | Coastal salt marsh microbial communities from the Groves Creek Marsh, Skidaway Island, Georgia - 011512CT metaG (megahit assembly) | ecosystem: Environmental > Aquatic > Marine > Intertidal...
TGAACTGGCAGGCCCCTATGGAGAAGACAGGGCGCTGATGGATACAGCAATTAAAATAGAGCAGATACTACAAAAGTAATAATTCTTTCTGTTTGATTGTTAACTATGAAAGCATGTCTTAATATATGAAGTACAGATATCATCCAGCCTATCGATGACTTTTGCCTCAATTGAATGATGAACATCGCCCATTATCTCTCTTACCTGATCAAAAGAGCTGATGACATCCGTAAATTCAGAAAAACGTTGATCCTGAGTCATGAAAAGTTCCTGTCTTTCGATTCTTGCGTTAAAGAATTCGTTTTTTATTATCTCTGATCACAAGCGGGTTTGCTTCATTCTCTGCCCTTAGTTTGTGCTCCCAGATGCGACGAAAATGTGCAAAGGCTTCATCCGCTTCGATAAATCGTGGAACGAAGTCGGGGCTATCCTGCAACAATTTCTGCTGCTCTTCGATAAACAATTTATCTTCCATAAAGCCTTCAAGCAAAGACGCTTTAAGCGATTTGGAAATGTCAGGATTGTCGAGATCAAATCCATGCAGATAATCCCAGAAGAAATGTGTGGTGCTGCGTGTTTCCGGTGTCATGAATTGGCAGTTACGATACTCACGACAAACACTGCGATCATTTTTTTCAGCATCCCAGCCTGCCGGTGCAAAAATGGTTTCCATCAAAAAAATGCCGGGGATGAACATGGAAGTTATGTTGCAACGATCCAAGGGATTATCCAGTTCGTCCTGTGGAATCACCTTGGCATGAAAGGGCGCTGCCTTGCTGCCTTTATCCCAACGTTCCATGGTAAAACCGTCATCCATTTTCTGGATGTTCTCGGGAATGGTGTTATAGGCGTAATCTTCCGAACCACCCAAAGTGTTGGTATGAACGAAAGCCACATGGGAAAAGTCACTCAGGTTATCCACGATCAATAACCAGTTGGCATCGTAATGCAGGTAATCCCCTTTATCGAATCCGCGCCATTTATCTGGCTGGCTTAAAGGGGCAAAATCATAAATATCATCTTCATTGGCCAGCTCCGGATCGCCCATCCAGATCCATAACATGCCACCTTTTGAACAAAGGGGATAAGACCGGACTTTCATGGTGGCAGGAATTTTCGACTGTCCGGGAATTTCAGTTACCTTGCCACTGCTATCATAAAGCAGGCCATGGTACATGCAGCGAATACAGTTACCCTCAACGCGCCCGATGGATAACGGCGCGGCACGATGGCAGCACCTGTCATCTAAAGCAACATAGCCCTGATCCTGCGTTTTGAAAATAACCAGTTGCGTTTCACAAATTGTCCTGGCCATGCAGCCATTGCTATCTGCTATTTCTGATTCCCAGGCAGCAGCGTACCAGGTGTTTTCTACAAAAATTCTTTTATGAGCATTTAAATTATCAGCCACTTAACGCTCCTCCATAATCTATCTATTTAGTCTCTTTTTTAAAACTAACGCACATGTAAACGATAGGCGATTATTCCACCAAGTATGGTCGGGACAGAAAAAATATAAAAATTCGCGGACATATCAAAGCCCGCCGCGATAAGAAAACCTGCCACACCGGGCCCGATAACCGCCCCTGTCCGGCCGAGTCCAATGGCCCAGCCAACACCGGTGCTTCTGAATGACGCCGGGTAAACTTTTGCCGCAACCGCATATAAGCCGGTAAAACCACCCTGGAACAAAATACCAATGACTAAAACCAGGCTGAGTAAAAGCAATTCCTGATTTGGCGAAGCGGCAAACACAATAAGCAATACTGCCGATGACAGCAAAAAGGAACTGACAATATTACTGAGCTTAATTTTTGTTGATATTGCCCCCAACAACCAGATGCCTAGCACGCCACCCAGGTTAAACAGAAAAAATGCTGTGCGGCCGGTTGCCGCAGTAAAACCGGAATATTCCATTAAAGCCGGAATCCAGGTCATCAAAAAGTACATCGTACTGAAGCAAAGCAAAAAGCTGGCCCATATTGTCAGGGTTGGCTTCCAGTAATCATTTCTGAATAAATCCTGGAAATTATCCAGCGCATTTGCTGAATCATTTTTATCATTTGACTCACCAATATCCGGCAATTCCTCAATATGACTTTTGCCAAGTTTTTGTAATGTGCGATTTATTTTTCCGAGCGCACCTTTTGGACGACGGTCAATCAAAAACTGTAAAGATTCAGGAATAAAAACCCATGACACCAGACCCATAATCAGGGTTAGTCCACCACCAAACCAGAACATCCCGCGCCAGCCGAACTCGGGCATAATAAAGCCACCTATTACCGCCGTCATCATTGCGCCCAGTGGATAGCCTGATGTGACCAGTGCAACTGACAGCGCTTTATATTTTTCCGGGCTGTACTCAATCGCTAAAGCAGCCTGACTGGCCAGCATGGCGCCTGCTCCAAGACCGCTCACCATTCTTAACAGAATAAATGCCGTAAGTGAACTTGCATTGGCTGTCAGCATGATGGAGATACTTACCATCAAGACACTGCTGATGATTACCGTTCGACGTCCGAAAATATCTGACAGTGGCGCCAGAAACATTGCCCCGCATGCCATACCAAATAGGGCAGCGCTCGAGATAAGCCCTAATCTGTCCGGCGTTAATTGCAGTTCAGAACCTACGGCCGTATTAACAATCGACATGGCGGTAATATCGAAACCATCAAGCATGTTCAGAAACATGCATAAGCCGATAACCAGAATTTGCTGGCCTGAGGCTTTGCCATTATCAATAATATCCGCCGCAAAGTTAGCGCTTGGATTTGCGATAGTTGCCATTAAATGCTCCCCTTGGTCTGCCTTTAGGTCTTGTTATTGGTGTTATAGCGTTTTTTTATTTTTGATGGTATCAGTTAATACCAGCTATTACTGCCTTGCAATCAGGCCGCCTCGCTTATTGAAAACCTGGCTACTGTGCAGCCCACTGCAAAAATGGGTAACTCCGCCGTATAAAACTGCAGCTCGCCTTTTCCTTCAGCCGCAGCAGCGGCCGTAATATAGGTTCGGATTTCAAAGCCGCCTTGCCCTGCTTCCTGGTAAACCGCTTCATCTCTATAACTGAGTAAGGCCTCTTTATCGTTACGCATTAAACGATCGAGAAATTCTCTGTCCCAGGCTTCATTGATTTTTCCAGAATCCGGGGTTGCCGGCCAATGCGAAATGCCACCAGTACCTACCAGAGCAATTTTTTCCGGCACTGAATCACAGGCCCGGCGCAGTGCCTTGCCAAATTCCCAGGCTCTGTTTAAGGGTGTCAGCGGCGGCCCCTGACAGTTAATGTTCACCGGAATAACAGGCATGTCATAACGTGGTGTCAGAAAATTCAGCGGTACCATAATGCCATGATCAAACTTCCATTCTTCAGCATAAGCGGTATCGACCATTTGCATGACTTCTTTTGTTAAGCGGGTTCCAAGATCTGGCGCTCCGGGGACTTTGGTTTTTTTAATTTTCAGCCAGTCTGGATCTTCTATAGGGCCTTCATACTGACTGCCTATACCAATGCAATAGGCTGGCATATTGTTCATGAAGAAATTGGCAAAATGTTCGGCCGCAATCACGATTAAAGCTTCGGCGCCTGTCGCTTCAATTTCTTGTCTTTGTTTATCTAATGCGGCGTAAAACTCATCCCGTTTTTCGGTGTTTTTTACCAGGTTAGCGCGACCTGTAATTCCTGGCGCATGACTCAAAACACCGGCATATACCAGGCTCATCTCCCTTCCCCTTCTTCAGCAAAACTTTTGCCACCACCGGTCATGGTATAGACCCCGGCACGAACTGGTCCATATTTCTCTACGCCTTCACTCATCATTTTTAAATAATCAAACCATTCAATGCCAAGTAAGGCAGCGAAATGCATAAGAATCTGGCCATTAACACCAAGCACGTAGAGTAAGCCTATATCACCTTCGCGTAAGGCTTTACTTTCTTCCGGGCTTAAATCGAATTCGCTAATAAGAGCCTCAGGATCCTTGTGATATTTTTCTTTGACTGCGTCATCGCGGTTGAGCTCGTATAAAAACTTCTGTAAATAATAGAGGCTCATTTTTTAGATTTTCCTGTACAGCTAGCACTAATTGTTATTATATAGAATACTTAACATGTTTAGTATTTTACGGCATCATAGCTTAACGCCAAATTATCAATAACAAAAGCGCGGCAACTGCCTTTCTGGATTTGTTTGTCTAACACGATTTTGAAAATACAGAGAATATAAAAAGAGGTTCTAAATGTCTGAATTCAGCATGACAATTGGCGGCCAACAGGTCACAACTAAAGCCACATTTGATGTAATTAATCCCGCAACCGGCGAAGTGGTTGCGCAATGTCCCAATGCCAGCACTGAAGATCTGGATGCTGCTGTTGCTGCAGCTAAAGCGGCTTTCCCTGCCTGGTCAGCAAAGTCTGATGCAGAGCGAAAAGAAGTTTGTGCTGCCCTGGCGGCCAAGCTGGGAGGGGAAGCAGAGAATATTGCTCAAACCCTTACCAAAGAGCAGGGCAAACCTCTTGGCGGACTTGGTTCACGTTTTGAGCTCGGTGGCGCACAGGCCTGGGCGGGACATACAGCAAGTCTGGAGCTGCCGGTAAAAGTCCTGCAGGATGATGACCAGGCCCATATTGAGCTGCACCGTAAACCGATTGGTGTTGTGGGCTCGATTACGCCATGGAACTGGCCGGTTATGATCGCTATCTGGCATATTGTTCCTGCCCTTCGTGCGGGCAATACTGTCGTCATAAAGCCTTCTCCTTACACCCCACTTTCAACCTTGCAGGCCGTTCAGGCCATGAATGACATTCTGCCTCCCGGCGTACTTAACGTTGTCACGTCAGACGACAAACTTGCCAATATCGGTGCTGCGATGGCTTCACACCCAGACATCAGCAAGATCGTTTTTACCGGCTCCTGTGGCACCGGTGAAAAAATCATGCAGACAGCAGCCAACACCATGAAACGCCTGACCCTTGAAATGGGCGGCAACGATGCCGGTATCGTGCTGCCTGACTGTGACCCGAAAGAAATAGCCGAAGGCCTGTTCTGGGGAGCCTTTATCAATTCCGGCCAGACCTGTGCCTGCATGAAGCGCCTTTATGTCCACGACAGTATTCATGATGCCGTCTGTGAGGAACTGGCCAATTTTGCTAAAAACATCCCTATCGGCAATGGTCTGGATGAAGGCAGTGTGCTGGGACCAGTCAACAACCAAATGCAATTCGATAAAGTTTCTCGTCTTGTCGCAGACGCGGCTAAAATCGGTAAAGTCTGGTTAGGTGGCGAACCTGGCGAAGGCTTGTTTTTTCCAATCACAATAATTTCTGATCTGCCTGCCGACGCACCTTTAATTGTCGAGGAGCAATTTGGACCTGCATTACCAGTAATCCGATATACTGACCTTGAAGAAGCCATTGCCGCCGCCAACAACTCTGATAATGGTTTGGGCGGCTCCGTCTGGTCCAAGGACAAAGCAAAAGCCAAGGAAATTGCCCTGCGTTTGGAATGTGGCACGGCCTGGATCAACAGCCACGGGGGCATCCAGCCTAATGCACCTTTTGGTGGGGTGAAAAAGTCATCGCTTGGTGTTGAGTTCGGCGAGGAAGGCCTGCTTGAAAATACCAATATCCAGGTAGTTTTCAGCTGATCAGCCCTTGAACAAAGCATTTTGAATGAAGCAGCATGAAAAAATAAATTATGTTGAATTTGCTTCAGTGGGTCTGTCGGCAAGTAAACGCTTTTTTACAGAGGCCTTTGGTTGGACATTTGAAGATTACGGCCCGGACTATACGGCTTTTTCGAATGAAGGTCTTGATGGCGGTTTTTATAAAGCAGACCCTGCTGCTTCGACAGCGTCGGGTTCGCACCTGATCATTTTTTACAGCAGGGCACTGGAAGAAACGCAGCTAAGAGTTATTGCCGCCGGTGGTCACATAACGAAAGACATTTTTGCTTTCCCTGGCGGTCGCCGTTTCCAGTTTATTGAACCTGCAGGAAATGAATTCGGGGTCTGGTCAGACCTTGTGCTTTGATAACGCTTAATCAGGCGTATCTATCAGTCCCAGGCAGCTCGCACGACAGCATAGTTTTCAGCCATTTTTTCCGGCTCATGCGGAACCTTGAAGAAGCCATGGAAATGGCCGTTCGGATTAATCAGGGCGATCTCTCCGCTATGGCTGACCAGATAATTCTCGCCAACGCCAGGAACATAAGCAAAGGCAATGTTAAGCTGGGAAGCCAGATTGAAAATATCAATGTATTCTCCCGTTAAGCCCAGATAATCATCGTTAAAAAATCCAACATAATCACTTAACTTTTCTACGGTATCTCTTTGCGGGTCAACACTGACCATAATCACTTGTGTGTCTTCGGCGTAATCACCTTCAGACTCTAACAAGCCGCTGAACTGATTCAACGTTGCCATGGTTAGCGGGCAAATATCGGGGCAATAGGTATAACCAAAAAATATTAATGTCCATTTCCCCCTTAAAAGCTCAAGATTTACCGGATTATCATTATGGTCAATTAAGGAAAAATCATTAATGCGGCGCGGCGCATCATAAACAAACAAGCCGTTTTCAGAAAGCTGCTCATTGGTCATCACAGCTGGCGACAAAATCCGGTTAAGGGTTAAACCCAACACCAGCGCAACAAAAGCAACGCAGGAAATAACCGTATTGGCGACTTGTCTATTCATTTAAAGGTAGTGGTCAATTAATAAGGTGGCAAAAAGAGCGAGCAAGTAAAAGATTGAATAACGAAATGTTTTCATCGCAGAAGTCAGTTTACTGCCAATCATCAACTCTATTGAGTGATAAAGAAAACCCAGGCCCAGAACCAAAGCTGCAAGCAGATATAGTATGCCACTCATTCCCGTTAGATAGGGCAGAAGGCTGACTATTAACATAATGATGGTATAGAGCAGGGAATGCAGCTTGGTTAGAGCATCGCCATGGGTGACCGGCAACATGGGGATATCGGTTTTGGCATAGTCTTTTTTGCGGTGTATCGCTAAAGGCCAGAAATGCGGAGGCGTCCAGGCAAAAATAATAAGAACCAGCAACAAGCCGCCTGGGTCTACTGATCCCGTGACTGCCGTCCAACCCAGCAAAGGCGGCATCGCGCCTGACAAGCCTCCGATAACAATATTTTGCGGCGTTGCCCTTTTTAAATAACCGGTGTAGATGATGGCATAACCGATAAACGATGCCAGCGTTAACCAGGCGCATAGCGGATTTACCAGAAATACAAGAATAAGCATGCCCAGCAGGCAAATAGCCATAGCGAATATCAGCGCTTGCCGTGGCGTAACCTTACCCTGAGGAATGGGGCGTTTCAGAGTACGCTGCATGATGGTGTCAATTCGATGATCAATCAGATGATTGATCACTGCTCCTGCACTGGCAACTAAAGCGATACCCAGGTTTCCCCAGATCAGCACTGAAACAGGCACCATCCCTGGTACCGCCAGAAACATCCCGACCAGTGATGTTGCAATCATCATCATCACTACACGTGGCTTGCACATTTCATAATAGTCACGCCAGGACGCTTTTTTATGCATGCTCTTGCCCATGTTTTTGTCAATGCTCAGGTCAGTCATCGTCAGATCATCGCCACCGTGCTTTTATGTAAACGGTAATTCAAAGTTACCAATCCTAACAACAGAAATGCCCCAAAGGCGTTATGGGCAACCGCCACCCAAAGGGGCAGAGACCAGATCACGTTACTTATGCCCAGACCAACCTGAATTACCAGCAAAGTGCTTAGTATATGGGTTAGGCCTTTTAAAGGCGTGTTGCCATGACACCGATACAGCCCAATGATTAGAAACAACATAAAAAAAGTCACAACTAATGCGCCGATCCTGTGAGTGACATGAATGGCAACTCGCGCTTCTCCATCCATTTGTCCGCCAAGATAATTCGGCCCTATATCCTGAAAAACATTAAAGCCGCTGGCAAAGTCCATCTCCGGCACCAATTGATTCTGGCAGGTTGGGAAGTCCGGACAGGCCAAGGCTGCATAGTTTGAACTAAGCCAGCCACCTAAAGCTATTTGGAAAATAAGCAAAACCATCGCAATTTTTGCCAATGGTTTTAACCCTACCCAATACTGCATTGGAACCGTCGGCTGTGGCCAGGGGCGATTATCCAGTCTTAAGCTTAATAACCAAAGCAAACTTAGAGTCGTAAATCCTCCAAGTAAATGTAAAGTTACAACTTGTGGCCAAAGGTTTAAAGTTACTGTCCACATACCAAATAAACCCTGCAGTATGACCAATGCCAGCAAAAAAGCCGGTAATTTAGTAGGCTGGTCAAAACGGGTTCTGTGCTTCCAGTTAAAAAAGTTAATAAGAATAATGAAGAAGCCCAGGCTGCTTGCAAAATAACGATGCACCATCTCAGGCCAGGCTTTTTCTGCCTCAAAAGGAGCATGCGGGTAAAGTTCCTCAGCCTGAACAATCTCATCGGCCGTTTCCGGCATCCACATAAAGCCATAACAACCGGGCCAGTCAGGGCAGCCGAGGCCGGCATCAGTCAAACGTGTATAAGCGCCGAGCACGACAACACACACGGCTAATAGGGTGGCGCTTAAGGTTAAATAATATGTCGGTTTATGGTTTTTCATTTTTAACCTGGTCGTTATCCTAAACTAGATCGATCCAGCAGCTTCTCAAGATCTTCCAAAATTTCATCCGGTGTATTTTCCGGCGTAAAATACATCATCACGTTACCCAGAGGGTCTGCTACAAAAATATAATGATCTGTTATCGGGTTTACCCCTTCAGGTATTATAGCTGCAAGCATATTCAATAAAATATCAGTCCGGCTATATACCTTTTTTAATGCAGGGAATGCTTCATTAAACATGCTTTGAGTATTTACTTCAAAAGTCTTACTTTCACCTGCATTTACATAGTAACGCGCAACCCTGCCTTCGTCTGCACCTAGCAGTCGGTGTAACTGCCTGAGATAGAACAGCCTGTCACCACAGCGTTCGTCGCAATTATCTGTTCCTAAAAAAATTAAAGACCATGGCCGCGGCTCATAGTCCACGGCATCGACCTCTGCGACCAAAGCTTCAAACGATTGAAAAGCCACTGTGCCATCGAGGTTCTCCAGAGCAAACTCAGTAATATCCACTATCGGCGAAATCAAAACACCATTATTTGTCGTAGCACCGACGCCTCTCCCTTGATAAAGATAAAATGATAAGGTTGCCAGGCTTATCGGCAAAATTATAGTGACCAGTAGTAAGGTCAATTTTAATTTATCTTTATTCAAGCTAAACTGCTCCTTCTTTTTTTGTGCTATTAACAGCCCTATTTTCTGTCTCAACTTTTGTGCTTATATAAAGATAAAGTAATAATAAGACTGTCGCCATGGTAAACCACTGGATTGCATAACCGCGATGTTTTTCCGGGGAGGTTGATATTACCGGCCAGTTTCTGACATATACGCCGGGCTGAAAAGCATCAAGTCTCACACTATAAGAAAAGTATTCTGCTCCTGGGTTATAAGTTGCAATCATATTCTCAATATCCAGGCTTTGTATTACCCGAGGCCAGTTGCTTTTCTGATCTTCAACACCCAACATAAATTGTTCCCCGAGCGGAACATAAACTTTCCCCTGTAATTCAATTTCGCCCGAGACTTCTTTAAGCTGAGGCAATATTTCGCGGTATTCATTCTGGGCAATCCAGCCGCGATTAACCATTACCAACAAGCCCTCACTTGTATAAAAAGGTGTCAGTACCTCAAAACCTACCTGTCCTTCAAATATTTTGTTGTCGAGCAGAAAATTGTGCTCGTTATCAAAATTTCCCTGAAGTTTAACCGGCAAATACTGCAAGTCGCTTGTTTCATCCAAAGAAGATAGGCTTACCACTTCAGCGCTTTGTCTGCTGTCATAAAGAGACTGCAGCATTAGTTTTTCCTGCTCTCTTTCCAGCTGCCAAAAGCCAAGACGCACTAATGCCGGGAAAAGAAGCAGGGTAAATAAACTAAGCTTCCAGTCGAAGTGATAATGTTTTATCCGTGTCAGCATAAAGCGGCTTTATGTTCTCGAGTGACCTACTCTGCTAATATGCATATCTTAAGCCAGCAACAAAAATATTAGTGAGAACCTAGAGTGTTAAAAGTCATCATTGTAATACTTTTATTCGCGATAATCGCGAGCCTCTTTAGTGGTGCAGTTTTCTTTTTCAAAGATCAGGGAAATGAACAAAAACGCACCTTGTATGCCTTGGGCATCAGGGTCACACTTGCCGTCTTGCTGATGATTTGCATCGTTTACGGCGTTGCGTCCGGCCAGCTAACTCCCAGTGCGCCTTGGTATAACCCTTAACCGTAATTTGCTTTTAACGACTTTAGGAGAACCCTCTTTCCTCCTTAACCTCTCTAATCCTTATAGAGAGCTAGCATATTTGCCTTTAAGCAAAGCAAAAACGCCCGGAAGAAGAGAGTGTATGAATTAATACATGACCGACTGAGGACGTTTTTAACGCGGCTTAAAGGTAAAGAAGCAGCTCTATCTTTTAAAATAAATAAACAAAGAAGAAAAGGCACACCCAGACGACGTCCACAAAGTGCCAATACCAAGATGCTGCCTCAAACCCAAAGTGATCTTCAGGTTTAAAGTGCCCTTTAATTGAGCGAGCCAGCATTATTGCAAGCATAAATGCTCCCAAGGTTACATGGAAACCGTGAAAACCCGTTAACAGGAAAAAGGTTGAGCCATAAATACCTGAATTTAAAGTTAAACCAAGCTCATGATAAGCCTCTATATACTCTTCTGCCTGCAGGAAGATGAACACAATGCCCAGCAAGACTGTAAATGATAACCAACTAATTAACTGCTTGCGCTTGTTGTTTTTCAGCCCGACGTGGGCAAAATGTACAGTCACACTTGAGCTTAACAGAATAATGGTATTCCAAAGCGGCAAGTAACCTAGAGCCTCACCCCAGCCACGCCATGCCATAGATTCATGTGGTGGCTCAAATACTGCTTCATTAGGGTTGGCGATGACAGGCCAAACTGCTTCGAATTCAGGCCATAGCATATTGGTGATGCCTTTATCACCCTCGCCTCCCAGCCAAGGCACAGTCCACTGGCGCACATAAAATAACGCACCAAAGAATGCGGCAAAGAACATAACTTCAGAAAATATAAACCAGTACATGCCCAGCACATATGAACGCTTTAACTGTGCGCTGGGTAAACCCTGGTGGTTTTCACGAATGCTGGTACCAAACCAGTTAAACAAGATCACTCCAAAGACTGCAAATCCAAGTATTGCCATCACTATGGATACACCTGTGCTGTTGTCGGCTTTTATATCATTCAGCACATTGGCAAGGCCATATATAAACAGGCCCAAACCAATAGACGCCCAAATCGGAAATTTAGACTGTTCCGGAACGTAATATGTTTCATATGTGATATTACTATTTTCTGTTGCCATTAAAGCATTCCACCTTTTATTTACTATTTTTTATTAACTGACTCTTACTAACTATTTGATTGATAAATATCTACCGAATACAGATTAAAGGCTAGCAGCCTGCTGAAAATTTGCCGTAACATCGAAGAGGGTATATGACAGCGTCAATTTGGTAACATCCTCTGGAATGTCCTGGTCAATAAAAAACAACAGAGGCATATTGATATCTTCCCCTGCCATCAATGTCTGCTGGCTAAAGCAGAAACATTCTGTCTTGTGCAAATAATCTGCCGCTCTGAAAGGCGATACACTGGGAACAGCCTGCCCGACAATCGTACTGGAGCTAGGATTACGAGCGTAAAACATAACCTCAGTCAGCTCACCCGGATGCACCTGCACCTGGCTTTCAACCGGCTCAAACTGCCAAGACATGTTTGCATTATTCATCGCTCTGAACTGGACTGTCACCAGGCGCTCTTCATCAACTTCCACCTCAACAGCTTCATAAGAATAACGCCCGCCGGTTTTTCCGTTTAAACCGGTGATGTCGCAAAACACATCATAAAGCGGCACCAGAGCAAAACCAAAACCAAACATGCCAACAGCACCAAGCAACAGTTTTAAAACCAACCGGCTATTGTTCTGCGGTGTCTGACTTTCCTGTTTAACTTGTTCGCTCATTACTCTTAAACCTTATCTTTTCAGCAAGCCTTAATGAGAACCTTCCGGGATAGACGGAGGTGTTGTGAAAGTATGGTAAGGAGCAGGTGATGGAACCGTCCACTCCAGACCATGAGAACCATCCCAAACCTCGTCAGTTGCTTTTTTGCCGACTCGCACACACTTGATCACAACAAACACAAACAATAACTGTGAAAAACCAAAAAGGAAGGCGCCTATACTGGAAACCATATTAAAGTCAGCAAACTGTAGAGCGTAATCCGGGATACGGCGGGGCATGCCTGCCAACCCTAAAAAGTGTTGAGGGAAAAACAAAATGTTTATGCCAACAAAAGATAACCAGAAGTGCAGTTTGCCTAAGGTTTCATCGTACATATTCCCGGTCCATTTAGGCAGCCAGTAATAGACTGCCGCCATAATTGAAAATACAGCTCCAGGAACTAGCACATAATGAAAGTGGGCCACAACAAAATAAGTATCGTGATACTGAAAATCTGCAGGCGCAATAGCTAGCATCAAGCCAGTAAACCCACCAAAGGTGAACAACACCACGAAAGAAATAGCAAACAGCATAGGCACTTCAAAAGAAATAGATCCCTTAAACATAGTGCTTATCCAGTTGAAAACTTTTACTCCTGTCGGCACCGCAATTATCATCGTGGAATACATGAAGAATAACTCTCCGGCCAGAGGCATACCAACCGTAAACATATGATGCGCCCATACAATAAACGACAAAAACGCAATAGATGAAGTTGCATAGACCATGGAGTCGTAACCAAACAAACGTTTACGAGAAAAGGTCGGAATAATTTCAGAAACTATGCCGAAGGCAGGCAGAATCATGATGTAAACCTCAGGATGACCGAAGAACCAGAAAACATGCTGGAATAACACCGGGTCACCACCCCCAGAGGCATTAAAAAAGGATGTGCCAAAGTGAATGTCAAACAGCATCATTGTTACGACACCCGCCAATACCGGCATGACCGCTAGTAAAAGGTAGGCTGTAATTAACCAGGTCCAGACAAATAAAGGCATTTTCATATAGGTCATGCCGGGGGCCCGTAGGTTTTGGATGGTGGCAATGATGTTAATAGAGCCCATAATGGAAGAGGCTCCCATCATGTGGATAGCAAAAATGAAAAAAGTAACAGTCTCTGGCGCATAAGTCGTGGATAGGGGCGCATAGAAAGTCCAGCCGAAGTTAGGCGCGCCCGCCTCCATTAATAAAGTAGAAGCCAACATAGTGAATGCAAAAGGCAGGATCCAGAAGCTCCAGTTATTCATACGCGGCAATGCCATATCTGGCGCGCCAATCATCATTGGAATCATCCAGTTTGCCAAGCCCACAAAGGCTGGCATGACCGCCCCAAAAACCATAACTAATCCATGCATGGTGGTCATCTGATTGAAAAAATTCGGCTCAACAAATTGTAACCCTGGCTGAAAAAGCTCCAGCCGGATCACTAGTGCAAATGTTCCTCCTAACAGGAACATAGCCAAACTGAACCATAGATACAGGGAGCCGATATCTTTGTGGTTGGTTGTGTATAACCATCGAGATATACCTTTAGACGGCCCATGATGGCTGTCATCATGATGCATATCGTGACCGTCTGCAGTGCCTAAATTATTCATAATCTATTCCTCTATTCTCTCTAATGCTTTTTAACTCTTTTGGCCTTAGTAAACGCCTAAACCGACTAATCCGCTTGTGCCTGCAAAATCTCAAGTGGGGTTATTAAATCTCCCACACTATTGCCCAAGGCATTCCGCTCATAGGTAATAACTGCTGCAATATCAACAGGATTTAGTTGCGTACCGAAAGCAGCCATAGCGGTTCCCGCCACACCATTCAGCACAACATCAACGTGGTTTTCGATAGGCCCAATAGCAATTTCACTGCCCGTCAGTGCCGGAAATGCTGGAGGCAGACCCTGGCCATTTTGTTGATGGCAGGCCATACAGTAGGTGCGATAAACCGTTTCTCCCTGGGCAACCAATTGTTCCATACTCCAGTCCTGACTTGTCAGCTCAGCAATAGCAGCTGCAGCTTGCTGTCTTTCTGCATACCAGGCATCGAATTCTGCCTGCTCAACAACTTCTACAACAACCGGCATGAAGCCATGAGCCTGTCCACATAGCTCTGTGCATTGCCCTCGAAAAGTACCGGTTTCCTCTGCGATCACCCATGACTCATTGACAAAGCCTGGAATCGCATCTTTTTTTACGGCAAACTGAGGCACCCACCAGGAATGGATTACGTCTGCTGATGTCAGCAAAAAGCGAACCTTAGTATTAACCGGAATCACAAGAGGCTCATCGACTTCCAGCAGATAATTCTCATTTTTTTCATCGAGACCGGCTATCTGGTCATTCGGTGTTGACAGATTGCTGAAATAAGAAACTTCCTCGCCTTCATCATCAAGATAACTATACTGCCAGCGCCATTGATAGCCTGTGATCATAACGTCCAGTTCAGACTCAGAAGCATCATAAATCTGTCTAAGCACGCCTGTAGAAGGAATCGCCATTGAAATCAGAATTACAATAGGAATAACAGTCCAGACTATCTCTATGGTTGTATTTTCATGAAAGGAGGCGGATTTTGCCCCTTTGGATTTACGGTACTTAACCAGGGACCAGATTAAAACGCCGTAAACTACTACTGCGATAAACGCACAAATAATCGTAATTAACATGTGCAGGTCATAGGTTTCACGGCTTATATCGGTGACTCCTACAGGCATGTTAAGCGTCCAGGCTGCACTTGCATGAGCACTAATCAGCATCAAAGCCGAACTCAATAATCCCAGCAAAATTTTATTCTTTGGCTGCATTCGCCATCTCTCCACTTTTATCGTTAACCCTAAAATTCTGACCAATTTCTATAAATTGGCCTAATGCCATATGCAATATTTTCATGGTGAAATAGGCTCATGCTGAAAAATATCATGACCCTGTGAAATACATGCGACAATTCACCGCCAATTATATCAATATCTCTCACAAAAAGGCTATGAAGATAGGCCTCTCATTCGCTGATTTATATCAAAAATAAGTTTTTTTCTATTTTCTATTTAGCATGGATAAACATGGCATAATTAGACCCTGTTTTTTAGAGGAAAGCTGCATGACTTTGCGTGAATATCTGGATTTTTCCCCAACTTTGGCCGAAGGCGTTTATGTTGACAGTACTGCCGTGGTTATAGGCCGGGTTCGTATTGGCAGAGATTCCTCCATATGGCCTTTTTGCGCCGTTCGGGGGGATGTACATGACATTACGATAGGAAGCCGCAGTAATATTCAGGACGGTTCTGTTCTGCATGCCACATCTCCCGACTCTTACGGTCCGGACGGCTTCTCGCTTACTATTGGCAACGATGTAACTGTTGGGCATCGTGCTGTTCTGCACGGCTGCACTATTCATGATCGTGTTCTGATTGGCATGGGCGCCATCATCATGGACGGCGCCATTATTGAGCCTGATGTGATCGTTGGTGCTGGCAGCTTTGTCTCGCCGGGCAAAGTGCTAGAAAGCGGCGGATTATACGTCGGCTCGCCAGCCAGAAGGGTGCGGGATCTTAAACAGGAAGAGCTAGATTTCCTGGTTTACAGCGCCGGCCATTATGTAAAGCTCAAAAACTTCCATCAGAACTCTACCTGACTTTGGCTTATTGCTTCAGGCTTTTGATAATTTCCGCTGTTTCAGGTTTTACTCCCCGCCATAAAAAAAATGATTCTGCAGCCTGCTCAACCAGCATTCCCAGACCATCCATCACTTTTGCTGCGCCCGCTAGCCGCGCCCATTGGCAGAAAACCGTTTCTTCCCTGGCATACATCAGGTCATAGCAGGCTGCTCCCGGATTCAGTATGTTGGCTGAGATTGGTGGCAGCTCCCCCTGCAGGCTTGCTGAGCTGGCATTAATTATCCAGTCCACCTTGCCTGCATTGCCATCGGCTAAATCGCCTAGCCCACAGGCACTGACCTTTCCATATTCAGCGAACTGTGTCGCCAGTTTTTCAGCTTTATCCAGAGTGCGGTTCGCAATACAGATACTTAAAGGCAGCTCGCGCAGCAAAGGCAATAAAATGCCTCGTGTGGCCCCTCCGGCACCAAGCACCAGAATATTTTTGTCTTTTATATTGTTGTTGTGATTTTGTTTGATATCACGAATCAGACCAATACCATCGCTATTATGTCCCTGAAGTCGGTTATCCTGATTTTTGAACAGGGTATTAGCAGCTCCTGCAACCTCTGCATCCGAGCTTAACTGCTCTGCCAAAGCCCAGGCCTCCTGCTTGAAAGGCACAGTCACATTTAAACCTTTGCCGCCCTCGGCAAAAAACCGTGAAACCTCTTGTGAAAACTCATCAGGTTTTACCAGCATGGCCTCATATAACATAGACTGCCCGGTCTGCTCGGCAAAGGCCTGATGTATATGGGGAGAAAGGCTGTGCCCGATAGGGTTGCCCATCACAGCATATCTGTCCACGCTTGGCTCCTGTGTTAACTTATTATCCCGTAACTCAAACCCACTCTCTGGGTTTCAGGTAATCAGTATATAGCTTTTCTTCTGCTGAGCCAGGCTCTGGGTGCCAGTCATAAATCCAGCGCACTTGTGGAGGCAGGGACATAAGAATGGATTCAATACGGCCAACTCCAGACTGCAGGCCGAAAATTGTACCGCGGTCTATGACCAGATTAAATTCAGCATAACGGCCGCGTCTGTATTGTTGAAAAAATAATTCTTTCTCTGTGAACGGTGTGTTTTTTCTTTTTTCAAGGATGGGTGCATACGCTTCAAGATAGGAGTTCCCAACTGCCTGCATAAATGCAAAACACTTTTCAAAACCCCACTCATTTAAATCATCAAAAAACAGACCGCCAACCCCTCGCATTTCTTTTCGGTGTGGTAAATAAAAATATTCATCACACCACTTTTTATAATCTGCATACACAGAGTCACCAAAAGGCTGACAGCATTGTTTTGCTGTTTGATGCCAGGCAATACAATCTTCTTCAAAGGCATAGTAGGGCGTTAGATCGTAGCCACCGCCAAACCACCAGACTGGCTCAATACCCTCTTTCTCTGCAATAAAAAACCGAACATTGGCATGGGAAGTCGGGCAATAGGGGTTCTCTGGATGAATAACCAGTGAAATGCCCATGGCCTGAAATGTCCCGCCCGCCAATTCTGGCCTGTGTGCTGTTGCAGCAGCAGGCATGGAATCGCCAAAAACATGAGAAAAATTTACGCCGCCTTTTTCTATTGCCGCACCGTCAGCAATGACGCGGGTCCTGCCGCTGCCTCCCTGCTCTCTGTCCCAACTGTCTTCATGAAAGCTGGCTTTACCGTCAACCTTCTCAAGTCCGGCACAGATATTATCCTGCAATTGCAATAAATAGTTTTTTACTGCCTGGGTATCCACGTCTAACACTTTTTTCTCTTCCTCTTAATGCTTCAGTCTCTGATCACTTCCTGACTCAGTAAATCCCGGATTCGGCTCGGCTTGATCTGTCCACCAAGTTCGCCAGGCACAATAAAAATATCCTGGTCGCCGAAATATAGCTCAACCTCTTTTTGTGAGCGTGCTGGCTCTCTGCTTGAAGGGTTGGCTGAAGTTGAAACCAGCAAGCCAACTCTTTCACACAAGCTTTTCACTAGGGGGTGTTTGCTAACCCTGATGGCAACTGTATCAAAGTTTCCTTTTATCCACTGTGGAATTACTTGATCTGTATCAGGGATTAGCCAGGTATCCGGGCCTGGACATGAGCTTTCCAACAAGTTACGGGCGCTTTGTGGGAGGGTGTGCAACAGGGGTTTTATTTGATCCAGATTGGCTGCAACCAGCACTAGGCCTTTATCAACTTCCCGGCTTTTTAATGCAAGAATTTTATATACTGATTTCTCATTGAAAGGGTCGCAGCCAAGCCCCCAAACACCTTCTGTAGGATAGGCAATGATTCCACCTTTTTTAATATGGTCGACAACGGTCACTAAATCTAAAGCATCTGTCATAGGGGCTGAATTATCACTTATGCTGGCGACAATGAATAGCCTCCCCGATTCGGAATAATAAGCCCTTCCAGCTCAAGTTCTATGAGTAAGCTGCCAATACTCTCAGCACTAAGGCCAGTCTGGTGGATTAGTGTTTCAACGTTTGTGCCCTCGTAATCAATATGCTGCAAGAGGATTTGTGCGGCTTTATTCAAAGGCTTTACCTTATTGGTCTGGTTCAATAACAGTTCATGTTCTAAACCGACAAAGGCGCCCAGTTCTTCAACAATATCTGCAGCACATTCAACCAGTTTTGCACCATTATAATTCAGCCATAAATAACGTATTATTGGCACCCTGATGCCCCTGTTAGCGCAATGAAACTATGAGTTTGCTCGAAATATTAGAATTTCCGGACCCCAGGTTAAGGAAAAAAGCCCTTCCTGTCGACACAGTTGATGCTGCCCTGAAACAAACTATTGATGACATGTTTGAGACCATGTATGCCGCTTCTGGTATAGGTTTGGCTGCTACTCAGGTCAACATACAAAAACGCCTGCTGGTCATGGATTTAGCTGGTGATGATGAAGCGCCCGAGCCCATGGTTTTTATTAACCCGGAAATTACCGTGCTTGACCCTGAGCCTTACCGCCATGAAGAAGGCTGTCTTTCCGTCCCGGGATACTTTGAGTTTGTTGAAAGGCCGCGTAAAGTGCTAATCAACGCTCTGGACAGGGAAGGCCTTGCTTTTGAAATCGAAGCAGAAGGCTTGTTGGCTGTCTGTATCCAGCACGAAGTAGATCACCTAAACGGCAAGCTTTTCGTTGATTATATTTCGGCACTGAAGCGTCAACGTATTAAATCCAAGCTTGAAAAAGAGCATAAGCAAAAAGCGACGGTTTAACTTAGCCGACCCGCGGTACAAGCGATAGCTGTAATTATGAATACCTCTGTTCTTAGAATTGCTTTTGCTGGTACCCCTGATTTTGCTGCCAGCCATTTGAGCGCCTTAATAAGCGCCGGGTACAACATTGTTGGCGTTTACACGCAACCGGATCGGCCAGCCGGACGAGGCAAGCAGGCCAAAGCCAGCCCGGTAAAAGCCCTGGCACTAGCCTCGGGCCTCCCGGTGTTTCAACCCCTCAGTTTGAAAAGCGAAGAAGCACAGAGTCAGATGTTGGCATTAAACCTGGATCTGCTAATTGTTGTCGCTTATGGGCTGATCTTACCGCAAGCCATATTGGATACCCCGCGTTTCGGCTGCATTAATGTCCACGCTTCGCTTCTACCTCGCTGGCGGGGTGCCGCTCCCATTGAGCGGGCGCTACTTGCCGGTGATGAAAAAACCGGCATTACCATAATGCAAATGGATGCTGGCCTAGATACCGGAGATATGTTGTTGAGCAGAACAACAGCGATAAAAACTGATGATAACAGTGCAAGCCTGACTGCACGCCTGGCAGATCTCGGTAAAGACGCTTTACTGGATGTGCTCAAACAAATTCAAGCTGGAACTTTGTCCACTCAACCACAGGACGACAAGTTGAGCACTTATGCTGCCAAGCTGGACAAAGAAGAAGCTTTAATTTTCTGGGATAAAGACGCCGATGAAATTCAGCGCCAGATTAATGCCTTCTACCCCCGTTCGCCTGCTTATTGCTTTTATAATGGCCAGCGCTTACGAATCCTTCAGGCAACTGTGCAGACAGAAACCACAACATCTAAACCTGGAACGATTGTTCATATTGATCCTGGCGGTATATCAGTTGCCTGCAATAATTCCTGTTTACTCATTAAAAAAATCCAGCTCCCTGGCAAAGCGGAAATCAGCATTAAAGATTTTTTAAACGGGCGCAAAGAGTTCTTCGCCCAGAGTAAACTGTTCAGCTCAATCCCGACTTAAAACTGCGGCTCTATTCAAACAAGTGAACAAAGACTCAACACGTCTAAACGTTATCAAAATCATGCAGCAATTAATGCTGCAGAAGGGTTCATTGTCGAGCTTGCTGGACAAATACAGTTCTACCGAAACCAACAATGCTTTATTACAGGCGCTTTGTTATGGTCTTTGCAGGCACTATGAGCAATTGGTTTTTATTGCCAATAATTTTCTCAGCAAGCCCTTAAGAAAAAAAGATCGGGACATTTACTGCCTGATATTAATCGGAATTTATCAGTTGTTTTTTATGCGCGCTCCCGACTACGCAGTTATCAACGAGTCTGTTGCCTGCTGCAAACAACTAAAAAAACTTTGGGCAAAAAAACTTGTTAATGCTGTCTTACGTTCTACTCAACGCGAAATGGAGTCCTTAAAATCAGCGCTAAACGCCAAGCCTGAATTAAAATACTCTCATCCCGCCTGGTTAGTCACCCTGTTGCAAAAAAATTGGCCAGACAATTACCTGACCATCTTGCAAAATAATAATCAGCAGGCGCCCATGACTTTAAGGGTAAATAAAAAACAAACAACGCCTGAACAGTATCAGCGACTTCTTGAAAAAATACAGCTTTTCTCAAGCTCTGGAAACTTGACTGACACGGCGCTTATTTTAAACAAGCCCGTTGCTGTGGATGTCTTGCCCGGTTTCTCCGAAGGCCTCGTTAGTGTGCAGGATGAAGCTTCACAATTAGCCGTAGCATTGCTGGCTCCTAAAAATAATGAAAGCATTCTGGATGCCTGTGCAGCACCCGGCGGAAAAACCTGCGCCATTCTGGAACAAACTCCTAACGCTTCTGTATTTGCGGTTGATAATGATGCGATACGTTTAAATCGTGTGGCAGAAAATTTGCAAAGAATTCAGGCTGAAGCTTCTCTTATCCATAAGGACATTGTTGAGCAGGCAAGCATCTGGCAACAAGAACAAATGTCCTTTGACCGTATCCTGTTGGATGTCCCCTGCTCTGCCACAGGTGTCATCCGGCGCCACCCTGACATAAAATTATTGCGTCAGCCTGAAGATATCAATCGTCTTATCAACCTACAGCAAAGTATTCTTCAGGCTGTTTGGCCTTTGTTGAAAAAAGGCGGTGTTTTACTTTATTCAACCTGCTCCGTTCTCAAAGCAGAAAATTCAGACCAGCTTAGGCAGTTTTTTCTAGAGGCAGACGATGTTCGCGAGATTCAGATAAATGCCTCCTGGGGCTATCTCTGTGAATATGGCCGCCAGTTATTACCCATGCCTGAATCACACGATGGTTTTTACTATGCTTTGCTACAAAAGTGTTAAACTATAGCTATCCAAAGTAATGGCTTTATAGAAAAGCTATGGATCGACAATGAAAATAATAATTCTTGGTGCCAATAAAATTGGCGCAAGTTTGGCAGAAAATCTTGAAAAAGAGGCCAATGACATCACCGTCGTCGACTCCGACGGCGAACGTTTAAGAGAGCTCAAAGACAAACTTGATATCGGCACAACCGTCGGACAACCTTCTTTTCCCGATGTGCTAGCTAATGCCGGCGCACAAGATGCCGATATGCTGATTGCTGTCACTGACAGCGATGAGATTAACCTAGTGGCCTGCCAGGTGGCTTTCAGTTTATTTCGCACACCCAAAAAAATCTGTCGCTTACGTGCAAACTCTTATGTTAACTCACCCAAATTATTTGCCCCTGAAGCTATACCTATTGACGTTGTTATCAGCCCGGAGGAAATTGCTTCTTACTATATAAAAAGCCTGCTTGATTTGCCCGGTGCCCTCCAGGTTATGGATTTTGCCAATGGTCTGGTGCAGCTGGTGGCTGTTCGTGCGGAGCATGGGGGCCCGCTGGTTAACCAGGAAATTAAAACTTTGCGCGAACACATGCCGCATGTTGATACCCGTGTCGCCGCAATTTTTCGTCAAAACCGGCCCATTATTCCGCAAGGAAACACCATCATAGAGCAGGACGACGAAGTCTTTTTTATTGCTGCCAAAGAAAATATTCGATCCGTCATGAGCGAAATGCGCAAGGTAGACAAGCCCTACAAAAGAATTATTATTGCCGGCGGGGGCAACATTGGCGAGCGTCTTGCGGCATCCGTTGAAAACAAATACCGTACAAAACTGCTCGAAGTAAACCCTGAGCGCTGTGCTGTGCTCGCGGAATCTTTGAACAAGACGACTGTTTTGCATGCCGACGCCTCGCACCGGGAAGTCCTACTTGAAGAAGGCATTGATTCGGCCGATGTATTTTTAGCGCTTACCAATAACGATGAGGCAAATATCATGTCTTCTTTGCTTGCTAAACGGCTTGGCGCTGGCCGGGTAATGACACTGATTGCCAATCCCTCTTACGTCGATCTGGTCCAAGGGGGAGAAATTGATATCGCTATTTCTCCACAGCAAGCGACTATCGGCAGCCTGCTTACCCACGTCCGCCGTGGCGACATTGTCAATGTTCATTCCTTAAGACGCGGGGCCGCTGAGGCAATTGAAGTCATTGCCCATGGAGATAAGTCCACCTCCAAGGTTGTTGGCAAAACCATTGACAATATTGACCTGCCAGCTGGCACAACAATTGGGGCTATTGTTCGTGATGACAATGTGCTGATTGCACATGATGATATTGTTATCGAGACAGATGATCATGTCATTCTGTTCATGGTAGATAAACGCAAAATTTCTGATGTTGAATCCTTATTTCAGGTCGGGTTTACTTTTTTCTAAGAGTAACTTAAACAAGCCATGCATTTTCGCGTCATTTTACGAATACTAGGCATCCTGCTGATGCTTTTCAGTCTGACTCTGTTGCCGCCAGCTGGCTTATCTTTTTTGTTTGGCGACCAAACCTGGCCGGCTTTTCTAAGTGCCTTTCTTATCACAATATTGTGTGGCCTGGCTTGCTGGCTACCAACACATAATAATAAGGCTGAGCTCCGTACCCGCGATGGATTCCTGATCGTTACTCTGTTCTGGACAGTTCTCGGTTTGTTCGGGAGCATCCCCTTTTATATGTCTACGGGCATGCAAATGAATTTTACTGATGCCCTGTTTGAATCTATTTCTGGCCTGACAACCACTGGCGCCACGGTGCTTTCAGGTCTTGATGATTTGCCGAAATCCATCCTCTATTACCGCCAGCAGCTACAATGGCTTGGTGGCATGGGTATTGTGGCCATTGCCGTGGCAATCCTGCCCATGCTTGGTATTGGTGGCATGCAATTGTATAAGGCGGAAAGCCCAGGCCCGGTTAAAGACAATAAACTTCTTCCGCGTGTGACAGAGACGGCCAAAGCTCTCCTGTTTTTGTATGTCAGCCTGACCGCTTTATGCGCTATTGCTTATTATCTTGCAGGGATGGATACCTTTGATGCCATTTCCCATAGCTACTCTACCGTGGCCATCGGAGGCTTCTCTACACATGATGCCAGCATTGGCTTTTTCCAAAACCCTGCCATTGAGCTTATCGCCGTGTTCTTTATGGTGATTTCCGGCATTAATTTCGCCTTACACTTTATGGCCCTGCGCTCGCGCAGCCTGAAAAACTATTGGCCTGACACCGAACTTAAGTTTTATCTGCTTTTATTACTCAGTATTTCTCTGATTACTATTTCTGTGCTGATTTTCTCTGGCACTTATTCTGCTAATGACGCGATTCTTAAAGGCCTGTTTGAAGTGGTTTCAATCAGTACCACGACTGGTTTTAGTTCTGCAGATTTCAGTTCCTGGCCAACTTTTTTACCCTTTTTATTGTTTTATATGGCAATTGTTGGTTCCTGTGCCGGCTCCACCGGGGGGGGGATGAAAGTCATTCGCATCGTACTTATCATCAAGCAGGGTTTTCGTGAGCTGGAAAGGCTTATCCACCCTAATGCTGTCATCCCTATCAAGTTAGGCAGCAACAAAGTCCCGGACAGGGTTATTGAATCTGTGTGGGGATTCTTTTCTGTTTATGTCATGGCCTATATGGTCATGCTGCTCGCTTTACTGGCAACCGGCCTAGACATTACAACAGCCTTTACTGCTGTTGGCGCAAGTATTAATAACCTGGGGCCAGGCCTCGGCGGTGTAGCTGAAACCTATGGCGGCATGCCTATTTCTACCAAGTGGATATTATGTCTGGGCATGCTACTCGGCCGACTGGAAGTATTTACTTTGCTTGTGCTTTTAACACCACATTTCTGGCGCGATTAATCAAGCTGAATAAGGCTCTTGCTTGCCTTCAGGCTGATAACGAAAACGCTTATATTCCCATTGGTATTGCTCAGGCGCATCTTTGATGGCAAGCTCTACTGTCTTGTTTAAGCCTGCCAGGGATGTTGGCATATGCTCAGCATATATTTTTTCGTCAGGTTCTTTAATAACAATCTTAAAACCCTGATCTAAGCGCTTAGCGTAAGCAAGAAAAACCTTAGTGCCGGTTTTCTGTATCAAGCGTGATACCAGGGTCATGGTATAAGCGTCATTGCCAAAAAATGGCGCAAACTCACCAGCTCTAGGACCAGGAACCTGATCGGGCAGTATTCCGACCATTTCACCACGCTTAAGCGCTCCTAACATAGCAATAACTCCCTTTGTGTTAGCTGGATACATCTTGGCACTTCCTCTGGACCTTGCCATATACAATAAAGCATCAAGCTCCTTGTGTTTTGGGGTCTGATAAAGTTGGCTACATTTTCCCAGGGTGCTCAAATACAAACCCATAAGCTCCCAATTGCCATGATGAGGGCCTATTAAAATGACGCCTTTGCCTTGGTCTTGTTCATTTTGAATCAGATCAAGACCATCAACTTCCTTGATCTCACGCATAATTTTTTCAACTGGCCAGTGCCAGACTAAACCACTTTCCGCCAACATCATTCCCGTATGTGCTAGGCTAAGGCGCGCCAGCTCTGTCCGTTGCTGCAAACTCAAATCCGGAAAACACAGCTGTAAATTGGTCAAAGAGGTTTTATACAGTCTTGAATTAGCAAGATAGGCGCAATATCCAAGCATTTTGCCTATATTTCTAGCCATATTTAGCGAAAATAGAGACATAAGCCTGATAAATGCTATGCTTATTTTAATTTTCAATGTGCTTAACTGCCTTGCGCAAACGCCAATTCTGGCAAAAGCATACCTTCTTCATAATGATTGGGCCAAGTTATTCTCGCTATCATAGTCAGTTTTTAGGATAATTGCCGACTTGATTTAGATAGCACCAAGAACCGAAAAAGCATTTTGAGTAAAGCGCCCAATATTGATACATCCACTTTTCAGGGTTTAATCCTGGCTCTACAGCAGTTTTGGGCTGAGCAGGGCTGTGTCATCGTTCAACCCCTGGACCTTGAGGTTGGTGCCGGCACCTTTCACCCCGCCACCTTCCTCAAAGCGATCGGACCCGAAAGCTGGCATACCGCCTACGTTCAGCCATGTCGCCGACCAACTGATGGCCGTTATGGCGAGAACCCAATGCGCCTGCAACACTATTATCAGTTTCAGGTAATTCTTAAACCTTCACCGTTAAATATACAAGACTTGTATCTAAATTCTTTAAAAATGATAGGAATTGATGCTAACGTTCACGATATTCGATTTGTGGAGGATAATTGGGAATCGCCAACATTGGGGGCCTGGGGTTTAGGCTGGGAGGTTTGGTTAAATGGCATGGAGATTACTCAGTTTACTTATTTTCAGCAGGTCGGAGGCCTGGAGTGTTATCCCGTCAGCGGAGAAATCACTTACGGCCTGGAGCGCCTTGCCATGTATCTGCAGGGAAAAGATTCTATTTTCGACATTGTCTGGGCAAATTCGCCATCCGGTGCGGTTACATACGGCGATGTCTTTCATCAAAACGAAGTTGAAATGTCCGCCTATAATTTTGAGCATGCTGATCTAGATACGCTTTTCAAACAGTTTGATGACTGTGAAACCCAGTGCCAGTCCTTGATTGAAACTGAACTGGTTCTGCCTGCTTATGAGCAGGTTTTAAAAGCGTCACACTATTTTAACCTGCTCGATGCCCGTTCCGCGATATCGGTCACAGAGCGTCAACGCTTTATCTTGCGCGTTAGAACCTTGGCGCGCCTGGTCGCAGGTGCTTATTACGACTCCAGAGCAAAACTAGGTTTTCCCCTGGCTCCAGAAGCCTTGAGAGATGAATGCCTCAAACAGAATAAGGACGCCTAGGAATGTCTGCTGCAGATTTATTGATAGAGCTTGGTTGCGAAGAGCTTCCGCCAAAAGCCTTGTTAACACTATCAGAGGCATTCAGGCAGCAAGTTGAAACCAGGCTACAAGAAGCAAAACTAAACTTTTCCGCGATTGAAACCTTTGCAACGCCAAGGCGATTAGCTCTTAAAGTCCTGGCGCTGGATGAAAAACAGGCGGATATACAAACTGAACGTTTTGGTCCAGCCCTACAGGCAGCATTTGATGATGCTGGCAATCCGAGTAAAGCTGCTGAAGGTTTCGCGCGTTCATGTGGTGTTGAAGTTAGCCAGCTTGAGCAAAAAAATGATGGCAAAGTCGATAAACTTTTTTTCAGTGTAAGCAAAGCCGGAGAAGCCACCGCCAAACTTTTACCCAAAATTATCAATGAGGCTCTTGCTGCCCTGCCTATTCCTAAACGCATGCGCTGGGGAAGTTCGCGTGTAGAATTTGTGCGCCCGGTGCATTGGGCTGTTTTATTATTCGGCAAAAACATCATTTCTGCAGAAATTCTTGGACTCCAAACCAGCAGCAATACTTATGGTCATCGCTTTATGCATCCTGAACCAATCAAGCTTAGTTCTGCTAATGATTATCCTGAAAAACTCTTTACTGAAGGAAAAGTAGAACCATCATTCCATAAACGTAAGGAGTTAATCCGTTCACAAATCCTACAAGAAGCTGCTGCAAAAAATGCTAGGGCTATTATTGATGAGGACTTATTAGATGAGGTTACTGCGCTGGTTGAGTGGCCAGTTGTATTAACCGGAAATTTTGATCCAAGCTTCTTAAGCGTACCTAAAGAGGCGTTAATTTCTTCCCTGAAAAAACATCAGAAATATTTTTACATGCTTGATGATAATCAGAATCTTTTGCCGCACTTTATCACTATTTCAAATTTGGTCAGCACTGACCCTGAGCAGGTTATCAAAGGCAATGAGAAAGTTATAGGTCCGCGTTTAGCGGACGCTGCTTTCTTCTTTGAAAAAGACAAACAACAAAAACTAGATTCTTCTATTGAAGCATTAAAGCGAGTGGTTTTTCAAAAAGACCTTGGGTCCCTTTTTGATAAAAGTGAACGTGTCAAAAAACTATCGATTTTCATTGCTGAACTGCTAAATACAAGCTCCATCCAGGTCGAACGCGCTGCACAACTTGCCAAATGCGATTTGCTCAGCAATATGGTTGGTGAGTTTGCAGATTTACAGGGCACCATGGGACATTATTATGCGCTTCATGATGGAGAAGATAGCGCAGTTGCCTTGGCGATTGAGGAACAGTATCTGCCACGTTATTCTGGTGACCTGCTACCATCAAGTGAGCCAGGAATAATTTTAGCACTGGCTGAACGCCTGGATACCATCACCGGGCTTTTTGGTATAGGCCAACCGCCAAGCGGCTCAAAAGACCCCTTTGCTTTACGTCGCGCTGCGCTTGGCGTACTTAGAATCATCCTGGAAAAGGAATTGCCAATAAATTTAGTCAGTTGTATCAATCACGCCATTGATAGTTTCGAGTCGCTGCCAAAAAAAGAAAACCGGGATCTTTTACTGCAAGATATCATGGATTTTATTTTTGACCGCTTACGTGCTCATTATGCTGATTTGAACATACCTACTTCAACATTTCAGTCTGTTGATGCAGTCCGGCCAGACAGCCCGCTTACTTTTAATCTACAGATAAATGCTGTTGATAATTTCACTAAATTACCTGAAGCCGAGGCACTTGCGGCTGCGAACAAAAGAGTCGCAAATATTCTGTCTAAATTGGAAGACAAGCCAAAAGCTACCGTAAATGCAGAACTGCTAAACGAGCAAGCAGAACTCACTTTATATAATAATTTGCAAAAAGTGATACAAGAAACAACACCCTTAATAGAGAACCAGCAATTTACAGAGGCCTTATCTAAAATGGCTTCTTTACAGGCTCCTCTTGATAACTTTTTTGATACCGTAATGGTTAATTCGGAAGATTCCGCATTAAGAGAAAATCGCCTGGCATTGCTTTATCAAATCCGGCAATTATTCTTACAAATCGCAGATATTTCATTCCTGCAGTCTACTTAAGTCATGTCTCAGACTCTTGTTATTCTTGATCGGGACGGTGTCATAAACCATGATTCTGATGATTATATAAAATCTGTTGAAGAATGGTTGCCAATCCCGGGCAGCATTGAGGCTATCGCACGTCTATCACAAGCCGGTTATAAAGTTGTTGTTGCAACTAATCAATCCGGATTGGCTCGCGGCTATTTTGATGAAATCACTCTGGCAAATATTCACAGCTATATGAATTCATTAGTTGAACATGCAGGCGGTAATATTGATGCTGTTTTTTATTGTCCGCACGGACCTGATGCTAATTGTCTTTGCAGGAAACCATTACCAGGATTGCTAAATCAAATAGAAGCAGAGTTTAATACCAATCTAGAAAATAACTTTTTTGTTGGTGACACAGAGAAGGACATTGATGTGGCCCTGACCAAGCATTGTCGTCCAATTTTAGTCAGAACCGGAAAGGGCACAAGCACCGAAAAACAGTTAAGCGCTGAAAAGAAAGCTCTTGTTATTATTGTTGATGACCTAGCATCTGCAGTCGATTTTATTTTAAAGTAGTGCTTTGTATAGCTGAAACCTAAATGCGAATTTTCATTTTATTTATTCGTTCCTGCTTTTTTTATCTAGGCTTTTTTAGTTCTTTGATAATATGCGCTCTTTTGTGTCTTAGCATCGGCCAGTTTCTGTCATTAAAACAACGTTATCACTATTTTCTCTTTTGGAATAAATTTGTATTAGCCTGGTTAAGGTTTTGCTGTGGCATAAAAACAGTAATAAACGGGAAAGAACATACACCACAGCACCCTTTCATTATTCTCAGCAATCACCAAAGCCCCTGGGAAACTATTTTTCTTTATCAGTATTTTTCTCCGGTATCAGCCATCCTCAAAAAAGAACTTTTAAGTATTCCCTTATTTGGTTGGTCTTTAGCCATGCTCAAGCCAATAGCCATTGACCGTAAGCGTAAACTTAACGCCAGACAGGCTGTTCTAGAACAGGGGGGAAGCCGACTTGATCAAAATATTTCTGTTTTAATTTTTCCGGAAGGAACGCGTGTTAAGCCGACTGAAACTAAAAAGTACCAAACTGGTGGCGCCGTGCTCGCAATTGAAACCGGTTCAGTAGTTTTACCGGTTGCACATAATGCTGGTTATCACTGGCCGAGTGGCAAGTATATAAAATACCCGGGCACAATCACCGTAACTATTGGAGAGCCCATAGATAGTTCTGGTCGCTCCGCGCGCGAGTTAATTGAAGAAGTGGAAGGCTGGATCAAGCAAAACCAGAACTAACATATGCCAAGCATATGTTTTTTTAACTCTGCCCATGTTTTATTCTGAAAACGTCGCGATCAAAGCAATATTAAATAAGCGCGAAGGAACTTACGTTTTCAGTAAATGACTGAGCTCTTAATTAATTTTAACGCAGATATCGGCCTTTTCAGGCACAACTGTCAAATATCGAGATTAGAGACAGTTAATGCATTCGTCTCAATAAAATCCCTGCGGGGCTCAACCTGATCTCCCATTAAGGTGGAGAAAAGCTGGTCTGCTGCCATGGCATCATCAATAGTGACCTGAGCCATTCTGCGAAAGCTTGGATCCATTGTCGTTTCCCAGAGCTGACCTGGATTCATTTCTCCCAGTCCTTTATAGCGCTGCAGATAATAACCCTTCATGCCATCAGACATTAACCAGCTCAACGCCTCTTTAAAACCTGAAACTGGCTGTTGTTTTTCGCCTCTCTGGATATAGGCCCCCTCTTCAAATAAGCCTTCCAGGGTTTCACCAAGCTGATAGATTTCCCTATAATCACGCGACTTAAAAAATTCCGGCGTAATTGTAACCTTGCGCTTAACGCCATGAATCGTCGATGTCACCAGAGGCTCATACAACTTTTCTTCTTCATCGTATTTACTTGAAAAAACATACAAAGCACCTGAAACATTAGCTGCCGCAACTTTGGCTTGTAACTCTTCTACCCAGGCTTGCACTTTCTCTTCTGAAGCAAGATCTTCTGGTGTCAGCGCGCGCAATGAAACCAAGGCTTGAAGTACTTCATCAGGGTAGTGCTGCGAGTGGCGTTTTATGATGCGTTGAACATTTCTATATTTATTAACCAGTTCTTCCAGCGCTTCATTGCTGATTCCCGGCGCATCCTTGCTCACATGTAAACTGGCGTCTTCCAAGGCAATCTGCGTCTGGAACAGAGCCAGTTCTTCGTCATCTTTCAGATATTGCTCTTGTTTGCCTTTACGAATTTTATACAGCGGAGGCTGCGCAATAAAAATATGTCCACGTTCCACCAGCTCCCGCATTTGACGAAAAAAGAAAGTCAGCAACAAGGTTCGAATATGCGAACCGTCTACATCGGCGTCAGTCATAATGATTATGCTGTGGTACCTTAGCGCTTCGGGGTTAAACTCTTCACCGCCAATACCACAGCCCAAGGCCTTGATTAATGTGCCAATTTCAGCTGAACTTAACATTTTGTCAAAACGGGCCTTCTCGACATTCAGAATCTTACCTTTTAGCGGTAAAATTGCCTGATTTTTTCTGTTTCTGCCCTGTTTAGCAGAGCCACCTGCAGAGTCACCCTCTACAATGTAGATCTCTGACAAAGCGGGGTCTTTTTCCTGGCAGTCTGCAAGCTTGCCTGGCAGGCCTGCAACATCCAGCGCGCCTTTTCGTCGAGTCATCTCTCTGGCTTTTCGAGCTGCTTCCCTAGCTCGCGCCGCATCCAGCATTTTATTGACGATATTCTTAGCTTCGGCAGGGTTTTCCAATAAAAAGTCTGAAAAATATTTACCCATCTCCTGCTCTACAGCTGTTTTAACCTCCGAAGAGACCAGTTTATCCTTGGTTTGAGAGGAAAACTTTGGATCAGGCACTTTAACCGAAATTATTGCCGTCAAGCCTTCACGGGCATCATCTCCAGATGTGACAACCTCTTTGCCTTTCCTGTTTTCCATTTCTTTATCTATATAAGATTTCAGAACCCGCGTTAATGCCCCTCTGAAACCGGCTATATGAGTGCCACCATCCCTCTGGGGAATGTTGTTAGTATAGGGGTAAATATTTTCCTGATAGCCATCATTCCACTGCATCGCGACCTCAATGCCGATACCGTCTTCCGTTTCTGTAGCAAAATGAAAAACCTTATTGATAGCTGTTTTGTTTTGGTTCAAATAATCAACAAAGGCTTTAAGTCCACCGTCATATTTGAAGGTATCTGTTTTTTCGGTACGCTCATCGTTAAGCTCAATGCAAATACCGGCATTTAAAAATGCCAGTTCACGTAATTTTTTAGCCAAGATTTCATAGTGAAACTCAATATTCGTAAAAGTGTCTACGGACGGCTTAAAATGGCACAGGGTTCCTGTTTTATCGGTATCTCCAACCACCTCTAAAGGCTTCTCGGGAACACCATGATGGTAGGTTTGTTCGTGAATTTTTCCATCTCGAAAAATCGTGAGTTTTAGATAGGAAGAAAGAGCATTAACAACTGAAACGCCAACTCCATGTAAGCCGCCAGATACTTTATAGCTGTTATCATCAAATTTGCCCCCCGCATGCAAGACCGTCATGATAACTTCTGCGGCTGATACCCCTTCTTCATGAATCTCAGTAGGGATGCCTCTGCCGTTATCTGAAACGCTGACCGTTTCATCACTATGAATAATAACCTTTATTAAGTCGCAATGACCTGCCAACGCTTCATCGATAGAGTTATCAACCAGCTCAAAAACCATATGGTGCAGGCCTGTACCATCATCAGTATCGCCAATATACATCCCCGGTCGCTTCCGGACAGCATCCAGTCCTTTCAGAACTTTGATGCTGGACGAATTGTAATTATTTTCTTCTTTTGCCATATTTCTTCCCCTAGGCTTTCAACAGGCAGAATGCTTTGTTTTCACAACCTGAAAGCCCAGTTTTCATGGGCCCTCCAGGCCGAAAATCTATAAACTCTAGATAGCTGTTATTTTACCATGTTCCACGTGAAACAGCTTCAATTCTTTCTCTTTTTGTAAAGCATCATAAAGCTGGCTTTTCTCGATTGCGGTGACAAAAGCCTGCCCCCCCATTCGAGCCAATATAGTCAATACCTTTTCTCTGTTCAGGCTATCCAGCTCTGCAGGCAGGTCGTCTACCAGAAACAAACAGCTTTTATTCGAGCTCTGCTTGAGTATCTCTGCTTGTGCCAATTTCATTGCAATTACCAGAAGTTTTTGCTGTCCTCTTGATAAAACATCTGCCGCCAAGTCTTTGCCAACCTGAATTTTGAGATCAGCTCGGTGTGGCCCGATACTTGTAAAGCCATACCTAAGATCTTTTTGTAAATTCTGCTCTAATGACTCTTTTAACTCTTGTGCTTCATCCCAGCCCTTGAAATAGCTTAACTTAAAATTATCCAGGGGCAGCAGGTCTTTAAGCATAGCTTGTAAGTGCTCTACAAGTTTGACAACATAATCTTGGCGATAATGGTGTACCATCTCGGCATGTTGACAGAACTCATGTGTCCACGGCTTTATTTCAGCAATTTGTGGCGTTTTGCTTTTTAACAGACTATTCCTATTCGTAAGTGCCTTTTGTGTTTGACGCCAATGCAAAATAAAAGAATGTTCCACGTGAAACACAACCCAATCAAGATAGGATCTTCTGTTTCCTGGCCCTCCTTCCAGAATGTTAAAAGCGTCCGCATTAAGCATTTGTAGAGGCAGTATTTGAGCGAGCTCAGCATAACCTGCAACTTTTTCACCATTTAAGTGTGATTTCTGCTCGCCGGATTTGGTTCTGCTGAATCCCAGCCTTTTGGCATCATCAAGCTCAGCAAAAATAACGCTTTCTTCTGCGCCCCTTTGGATAAGTGGCGCCTTGCTGCTGCTTCTAAAGGTTTTGCCTCTGCCGAGCAAGTAAATCGCCTCAAGCAAAGATGTTTTCCCGCTGCCATTTTCTCCAACTATCAGATTAAATCCCGGGGAAGGCTCAAGCGAAGCAGAGTCCAAGTTGCGTAATCTGGAAATGCTCAGCTTTTTTAGATATGGCATGGGTTAGAGGGCAAATAGGCCCCATTAGACAAGTTTACAGCCGCATAGGCATGACTACGTAAAGAGCACTGCTGCCGTCTGCTCCCTGTATCAAGGCGCTACTATTTGGATCAGAAACAATAATTTGCACCGTTTCGGTATCAAGCACTGTCAGAACATCCACCAGGTAACTCACATTGAAGCCTATTTCCAAAGAGTCCCCTTTATACTCGACAGGCACTATTTCTTCAGCTTCTTCCTGTTCCGGGTTGTTGGCAAGAATTTTAATTTCATCATCCAGCAAGGTCAGGCGGATTCCCCGAAACTTTTCGTTAGAGAGAATTGCAGTTCGGCTTAATGATTGTCGAAGCTCATTACGATCAGCGATAATTTTCTTATCTCCACCCTTTGGCAGCACTCTGTCATAATCCGGAAACTTCCCATCTACCAGCTTGGAGGTAAAAGTAAAATTAGCTGTTTTTGCCCGAATATGATTTGAACCAATAACAACATCAACATTGTCTTCACCTTCACCCAGGAGGCGGGCAAATTCCAGAATGCCTTTTCGCGGCACAATAACCTGTATGGTTTTATCTGCCGCCGTGTTCATATCTTCAGTGTCCATAGCCAAGCGATGCCCATCTGTTGCTACCACACGGAGGAAGTTAGGGCTTACTTCAAACAAAAGGCCATTGAGATAATAACGCACATCCTGCTGTGCCATAGCAAAACTGGTGCTATCCAACATCTCTTTTAGCCTTTCCTGGGAAATTGAAAATTCCAGGGCCTCTGAAGACTCTTCTACACTAGGAAAATCTGATGGGGGCAAAGTAGAGAGAGTAAAGCGGCTTCTGCCAGACCGAATAACCAACTTATTGTCATCAAGCTCCATTTTTAAAGTAGCGCTATCGGGAAGAGATTTGCATATATCCATGAGTTTTCTGGCAGGGACCGTTACCTCCCCGCTTTGTGCACCATTTTCTACTTCTACACGGCCAATCAACTCAACTTCCAAGTCCGTTCCCGTCATAGAGAGCTGATTTCCTTCAAGCACCAGTAAAACATTAGACAATACTGGTAAAGTCTGGCGCCTCTCTACAACGCCGGTTACTAATTGCAAGGGCTTAATCAGGGTCTCTCTGGAAATCTCAAATTGCATGGTTGTTCTCTTTTCTGGCTCTGGTTTCTGATTACTGGCATGAAATTAACTGGATAGGGATCTCAGCAAATTCTGATAGTCTTCATAAATATCCGAAGAGGATTTTTTCAATTCATTTATTGTGCGGCAGGCATGTAAAACCGTGGTATGGTCGCGATCTCCATACATAGTGCCTATCTCAGGCAAACTATGGTTGGTTAAGTCTTTGGATAAGCACATTGCCATTTGCCTGGGCCTTGCTATTGAGCGGTTGCGTCGCTTCGATATCATATCAGTCATTTTAATCTTGTAATACTCTGCCACTGTACGCTGGATATTATCAACACTGATAAGTTTGTTCTGTATGGCTAGCAGATCTTTTAAGGCCTCCTTGATAAGCGGAATCGAAATCTCACTGCCTGTAAAACGGGCATGAGCAATAACTTTTTTCAATGCTCCTTCAAGTTCACGGACATTCGAACGTAGTTTTTGCGCCATAAACATGGCTTCCTGATTTGGCAAAAACACATTTTCCCGGTTAGCCTTATTAATAAGGATGGCCGCTCTTGTCTCGAGCTCCGGAGGTTCTACGGCTACTGATAAGCCCCAGCCAAAACGAGACTTCAACCTGTCTTCTAAGCCATTGATTTCACTATGATATTTGTCGCAAGTCATAATTATTTGACGCCCACCTTCAAAAATTGCATTAAAGGTATGGAAAAACTCTTCCTGGGACCTTTCCTTGTTGGCAAAAAACTGGATGTCATCAATAAGCAAAGCATCAACTGAATGGTAATAGCGCTTAAATTCATTAATGGCATTTAGCTGGAGTGCAGAAACCATGCTGCCTACAAAGGTTTGCGAATGCAGATAAACCACATTGGCATTAGGGTTCTGTTCAAGCAAATGATTACCAATACTATGCATCAGATGGGTTTTACCAAGCCCCACACCGCCATATATAAATAGTGGGTTATAAGCGCCACCAGGATTGTCAGCAACCTGGGCCGCTGCTGCCCTGGCTAGCTGGTTGGATTTGCCTTCTATAAAGTTATTAAAGGTATAACTTTTATTAAGCTCGCCTTTATAGCGCAGTCGTCCACCGGCTTTTTTGCTAGCTGCATTAATTTGTGAGTCAGCACCCTGCTGCTTTAGTACAGCAGGTTGGGCGACATTTATCTGCCTGATTGACTGGTGCGAGGTATCAAAGCTGAATTGATCAACCTTCCTGTTCTGGGGGAGGCTTTCATGGTTGTTCAGACCCCTACTTACAGTGCCTGCTCGATAAGATATATCTGTGGTTGTGTTTAACGGTTGATCAACAGCATCAAAATCTTCCGGTGCTTGCAGGTTGCTTAAATCAGTCGTGCTGATAGCTTTCTCTAGATCTAAACCTGAGTTGCTCGTTACTCCAAGTAGTATGCTCGGAGGCGTGTGTATACTCAGCTCGTCCATTAACTCAGTTATACGATCAAGGAAATTATCTTTTATCCACTCAAGAACAAATTTGTTAGGCGCCAATAAATACAGAACTTCTTTTCCAACATTTTCACCATCACTAATGCTTTGCTCTGTTTTTTCAGCAATTATTTTTAGTGGCCTTATCCAAGTATTAAACTGTTGTGCAGGGAGTTCGTTTTTCAGGCAATAAATACACTTTTGCCAGGTAGCTACAATCACAATGCTAAAGACTCCAAGTTTGATTTTTTTTATTAGATTTTGATCCAATTCTACTGACTGGATGAACTCTTATCCACATAAAAACCAAAAAAACACAATTTTTTCATCCCTTTAAAAAGCTTTTAATATCATAGCGTTATGATATTTTTGCTGAAAAAACCAGCCTTAAAAAAGCGTGTTTCCCGGGTGTATTTATCTAGCATTTCCTGTGTATAACTTGTGTGTAAGTTGTTGGCTCAAAGCACTTTCCTTTCTAGCTTTTTCTCCAGTAAAAAACGTACACAAGAATGTATGGTTATTTAATAAATACCGCTGACAAACCTTTATTTTTCTTACCTACCTTGCTTTCCCTATATTAACCATTTAGAATCGCGACCCCTGTTATAAGGCATCTCGACAAATTTATAGTCATAGCCTTTTTTAATCATTCGATAATTAGAGTTTGTTATGAAAAGAACATTTCAGCCAAGCGTATTGAAAAGAGCCAGAACTCATGGTTTCAGATCAAGAATGGCAAGTAAGGGCGGGCGACAGGTCCTGAATCGCAGAAGAGCCAAAGGCAGAGCTAAACTCTCAGCCTAAGAGCTTTACGCGAAGCCGGAATGCTATAACAGTTTAAGCCTTTAGATAAGTTTTAGATTTCTTCAGCTTGCTTCGCTAGTCTGGCATTCTTCACCAACAAGGAGAAAGCGATGGCCAAACAGGGCTTTAGTAAAGCTTCCCGCCTGTTGGGTCCTTCACAATACAGCACGGTTTTTCAAAAAGCGGATTTCAAGCTGTCTGCCTCCTCTTTGCTAATACTTGTCCGGAAGTCCGAACAGGCTCCACGTCTTGGTATGGTTGTCGCCAAAAAAAATGTAAAAAGTGCGGTTCAAAGAAACAGGTTAAAGAGAATAATTCGTGAAACTTTTCGGCTCAGACAGGAAGAGTTTGGTACAATCGACATGGTTGTTCTGGTCAGGCAGGGCCTGGATAAAATGAATAACTCCGATGTACTGGTTCAAATAAATCTTTTATTTGATGAGTTAGTAAACAAACTTGACAGAGCTAGATAATGCCAGCCCAGAAACCGTCTCTGCTTAACAAAATCTTTTTAGGAATAATAGATACTTACCGCTATTTAATTAGTCCTTTAATAGGCCAACATTGCCGATACTATCCAAGCTGTTCAGCCTTTACTAGAGAAGCTGTCATGGAACACGGGGCATTAAAAGGTGGTTGGCTCGGTATTAGAAGAATCTGCCGTTGCCACCCCTATCATGAGGGTGGCTACGACCCGGTTCCTAAACTATCCGAATCAACTAACCAAAAGTAACAATATCATGGATCATACCCGAAACGCCTTAATTGCCGGCCTAGCCATTGTTTCTTACTTAATGCTTTTAGCCTGGAATGAGGACTATCCTCAGCAAACCCAGCAATTAAGTGCTGAGCTGTCTTCTGCTCCTGCGCAAAACACGCTTGATCTGCCAGAGATAACTAATAGCAACCAGCCTGGCGACTTGCCACTGGTTCAAAATGCATCCGGCGCAACTGCAACAAGCAGCACCATTAATAACAATTTGATCTCAATATCAACGCCTGTTCACGAAGCAAAAATAGATTTGTTGGGCGGAGATATTGTTTCCATTTCCTTACCTAAATATCCAATCAGTTTGGATGCTCCCGAGGATCCTTTTGTTCTGCTTAAAAATGACAATTCCGGCCTTTATGTTTCGCGCAGTGGATTAATCGGTGAAAACGGGCCTGATAATAACGCTGAGGGGCGCCCGCTGTATCAATCTGCACAATCAAGTTATTCGCTGGAAAGCGGCAATTTATCTGTAGACCTGGTTTATACAGATCCTGCCGGAGTAATCATTACAAAGCGGTTTACTTTTTCTGCTGATGATTACTTAATTAACGTCGAGTACATCATTGATAACCAAAGCCCGGCTGTTTGGTCTGCCAATCTTTTTGGTGATATTAAAAGAGACCGAGCGCCTGATCCAAGTTCAGTTGGTGGTTTTGGGTTAAGAGACTTTCTGGGTGCTGCTCTCAATCTTGAAGATGACCCGTATAAAAAGATAGATTTTGATGATATAGATGATGGAGAACCACCATACAACGTTAATGGTGGCTGGATTGCTTTCTCGCAACATTATTTCCTAAGTAGCTGGATTCCACAGCAAGATCAGATTAACACCTATACCAATCGGCGAAATAATGCGGGAGAATATTTAATGGGTTTCGTTAGCCCTGCCACTTCAGTCGCTCCAGGTGAAGTTCAAACTATTGAAGCTGGATTTTGGGCTGGTCCAAAAGATCAATACCGCCTGGAAGAAATTCATCAAGATCTGGATTTAACCATTGATTATGGTTGGCTATGGTTTATTGCTCAACCTATTTTCTGGTTGTTAATGCAAATTAATGGAGCAATAGGAAATTATGGTTGGTCTATTATTGGCTTAACCATCGTAATAAAAATTCTTTTTATGCGTTTATCTGCTTCCAGTTATCGTTCTATGGCAAAAATGCGGCGTCTGGCTCCTAAAATAAATCAGCTTAAAGATCGTTATGGCGAAGACAAACAGAAACTTATGCAAGCTCAAATGGAGCTTTGGAAAAAAGAAAAAGTAAACCCTTTTGGTGGCTGCTTACCCATGCTGTTACAAATGCCAGTACTAATCGGTATATATTGGGTATTAATGAAGAGTATTGAATTAAGACAGGCGCCATTCCTTTTATGGTACACAGATTTATCTGTAATGGATCCTTATTTTATTTTGCCGTTAATTATGGGCGCATCCATGTTTGTCTCACAGCTACTGTCACCAATGGCAACTTCTGATCCGGTTCAGGCAAAAGTTATGAAATTTATGCCTGTCATTTTTACTGTCTTCTTTTTATGGTTTCCAGCCGGACTGGTTTTATACTGGTTAGTCAGTAACGTGTTTAATATTGCACAACAGTCCTATATCATTCGTAGTGTTAATAAATCATACGAAACTAAAGCTGCATAGTTATATGAGTTATATGTCCTTTCATGCCAAAAGCCAACAGCGATCTTTACACTGATACGATTTGTGCAATTGCCACCCCTAGAGGTGTTGGCGGTGTTGGCATTATCCGGATATCCGGACCCCTGACAAAAACAATATCTGCAGCAGTTATCGGTGAGGTTCCTCCTGCAAGATATGCTTTTTATTCAACCTTTTTAGATAATAATAATAAAATTATTGATAAAGGTTTAAGCCTGTTTTTTCCTGCTCCCAATTCATTTACCGGTGAAGATGTCATAGAATTTCAGGCTCACGGTGGTCCTATAATTCTTGACCAGCTAATGCAAACCATCATCTCCTGTGGTGCCAGAATTGCTAATCCTGGAGAGTTTTCCCAGCGTGCATTTTTAAACAATAAAATTGACCTGACCCAGGCTGAAGCAATTGCTGATCTTATAAATAGCCATTCTTCTGTCGCCGCTCAGTATGCCTTACGTTCACTACAAGGTGAGTTTTCCTCTTTAATAAATTCTCTCGTCTCATCCGTTATTGAGTTACGTGTTTTTGTCGAAGCAGCAATAGACTTTCCGGAAGAAGAAATTGATTTCCTTGCCTCTGATGAGGTTAAAAATAAACTTTCATCACTTATTCATGGTCTGGATAAAATACTGGCTCAAGCTAAAACTGGCAGTATATTAAGAGATGGTTTTTCCATTGTAATAATAGGTGAACCAAACGCTGGAAAATCCAGTCTTTTAAATCTGTTTAGTGGACAGTCTTCAGCAATAGTCACAGATATTCCGGGAACTACTCGTGACACCTTAAAAGAATTTATCAATCTGGATGGATTACCTGTTCATATTATTGACACAGCCGGCCTGCGCGAAAGCACAGACCCTGTTGAACAAGAAGGTATGAAACGAACCTGGGATGCCATAAAAAAAGCTGATCATATTTTATTGCTAACTGACAGTAACAAGCACTTTGATGATCAGTCTGCAATGTGGCAGAACCTGGTAACAGAAATACCAACACTGGAAAAAATCACGCTGGTTAAAAATAAAATTGATTTAAACGAACAACAAGCAGGGATTAACTTTGATAAAAAGCTAGGGGTTTATAGTGTCAGCGTTTCCGTATTGAAAAAAAATGGTATTGAAAACCTGATTGCACATTTAAAAGGCATGGCTGGATTCTCGTTGATTGAGGAAGGTGGTTTTATTGCCAGACGACGCCATATTGACGCCTTAAATCGAGCAAGGTCTTCGTTAATCAATGCCCAGAATCAGCTTCTCCAGTACCGGGCAGGAGAATTACTGGCAGATGAATTAAACCAGGCACAGCAATCTCTAAATGAGATAACAGGTGAATTCAGTTCTGATGACCTGCTTGGTGAAATTTTTTCTTCTTTTTGTATTGGCAAGTAAACAGATAACAAAATACAAGGTTTGTATAAACTGTGAAAAAGTCGGATTTCCACTGCAACATTTATGTATAAAAAGCAGCTTAAGTGGCTAATTTAAAATCCGCTATAAAAACATACATCAAGACCAACAGGTAATCCTTAGTAAACAAGCAGGATTAACCCAGCATTTCCACAGTTATATATATTTATAACTTATTGAATATAAAGAATAATTAGCTGTTTTCAACAGATATATAAGCACTAATATTAATAATAATATTTAAATAATAATAAATATAACTTTATATACTTATATTACTTTAATTACTTATTTATAAATTTATATCTATAAATTTTCCTATGAAACCGTATACTTAGCGGCCCTTTAATAAGGTCCAAGGTTTAAAAGAGAGCGATGCAGGAATCATTTGATGTCATTGTGGTAGGAGGCGGGCATGCTGGTACAGAAGCAGCTCTCGCTGCTGCTCGCAAAGGTGTCTCTACTTTGCTGGTCAGCCACAATATTGAAACCTTGGGACAAATGTCTTGCAATCCTGCAATCGGAGGCATCGGGAAAACACATCTAGTAAAAGAAATTGATGCTTTAGGCGGGGCTATGGCCAGAGCAGCCGATAAGGCGGGGATTCAGTTTCGCACCTTAAATGCCAGTAAGGGGCCTGCGGTGAGAGCGACTCGGGCTCAGGCAGACAGAGTGTTATACAAAGCCGCAATAAGGGCAATACTGGAAAATCAGCCTAATCTGCATATTTTTCAACAGGCAATTGATGACCTGATTATAGAAGGTGAGAGTGTTCGAGGTGTTGTTACACAAATGGGACAACGCTTTTATGCTGCGCAGGTGGTGCTGACAACAGGCACCTTCCTTGGTGGAAAAATTCATATTGGGCTTGAAAATTATGCCGGCGGGCGTGCTGGTGATGCACCATCAATTGCTTTGGCGCAGCGCCTGCGGGAATTACCATTCAGAGTTGGCAGATTAAAAACTGGCACCCCACCCAGAATAGACGCACGCAGCGTTAATTTTGACCTCATGCAGGAACAGCCAGGGGATAGTCCTTTACCGGTTATGTCTTATCTGGGAAAAGTGGAGGAACACCCGGAACAAATCAGTTGCTATATCACCGCCACGAATGAACGCTGTCATGACATTATTCGCGAAGGACTGAAATACTCTCCTATGTACACCGGCGAAATTGAGGGAGTAGGGCCACGGTATTGTCCTTCAATTGAAGATAAGGTTGTACGCTTCTCGGATCGTAACAGCCATCAGATCTTTGTTGAACCTGAAGGATTAAATACCCACGAACTATATCCAAACGGTATTTCTACCAGTTTGCCTTTTGAGGTGCAGAAGAAACTGATTGCCGAAATAAAAGGTTTTGAAAATGCTCATATTATTAGACCTGGTTACGCCATTGAATATGATTATTTTGATCCGAGAGATTTGAAATATTCACTGGAAACAAAATTTATTAAAGGCTTGTATTTTGCCGGACAGATTAATGGCACCACGGGCTATGAAGAAGCAGGAGCACAAGGACTCCTAGCCGGGATTAATGCTGCTTTAGCAGCACAAGGTAAAGATTATTGGTGTCCTGGTCGTGAACAGGCTTATCTTGGAGTATTGGTGGATGATCTCATAACACAAGGTACTCAGGAACCTTACCGAATGTTTACCAGTCGTGCAGAGTATCGCTTAATGCTGCGCCAGGATAATGCTGATTTACGTTTAACTGAGCAGGGCAGGAAGCTTGGCTTGATTGGCGAAGAACGCTGGCAGGCTTTTCAATTAAAATATGATGCGGTTGTCAAAGAAGAAGCGCGGTTGCAACAAACCTGGGTACAGGCTGATTCTGACTTAGCGACAAAAATTAACAGCTTCATTGAAAAACCTTTAAGCCGAGAATACACCCTGGCAGACATTCTGGCCCGGCCGGATGTGACGATTAAAAAACTAAATCAAGCCTGTACTGAAGTTGGACTGCTTGATCAAGAGCCGAAGGCTGAAGTCAGTGAACAAGTAGAGATTGCTGTTAAATATCAAGGTTATATAAACCGACAACAAAATGAAATTGCAAAACTGAAAAGTCAGGAAAACACAACTATACCCAGGGATTTTGATTATGCTTCCATCTCAGGACTGTCAAACGAATTAAAACAGAAGCTTAGTGAAGCGCAACCGGAAACGTTAGGTAGAGCAAGCAGAATTCCTGGAGTAACACCGGCTGCTATTTCATTACTGCTTATCTATTTGAAGAAGCATCAAGCCCTCCGGAAAAATTTTAACGCGCAGGAAAAGACAAGCCAGACAGCCTGATGGAATTTTTTTCGCAAGAGCAAAAAGCATTACTGGCTAAGGATTTGGCTGCAGGTATAAAACAACTTAATTTAACACTTGATGAGAACAAGCAGACATTGTTACTCGCTTATCTTGAGCAACTTTCAAAGTGGAATAAAACCTATAATCTGTCTGGCATTAAAGAACCTGCCCGCATGTTGTCGCTTCATTTATTGGATAGCTTAAGCATTCTTTCTTTTATTAGTGCAGACAGAGTATTGGATGTTGGCACCGGTGCAGGTTTACCTGGCATACCATTGGCAATATGCAAGCCAAATAAAGAAATAAGTCTGCTGGATAGTAAAGGCAAAAAAACCCGTTTTCTTTTTCAGGTAAGTGCACAACTGAATATAAAAAATGTTGCTGTCATTAATGACAGGGTAGAGAATTATCAGAGTCAAAGAAGCTTTGATATTGTTGTTAGCCGGGCTTATTCATCCTTGCATCAGTTTGCAACTCAAACTCGACATTTACTTGGAAAAAAGAGTAAGCTGCTGGCTATGAAAGGACATTATCCGCAGGCAGAACTGGATGGTCTGCCGGATGATTTTAAACTCCTCGAAGTCCATAAACTTCAAATTCCTGGTGAAGCCGGGGCCCGGCATTTACTTGAAATAATCAGGATCTAATAAAGGTCTGAAAGAAACCCGACAGAATGACAAAAATTATTGCTATTGCAAATCAGAAAGGTGGTGTTGGCAAAACCACAACGAGCATAAACCTGGCAGCTTCGCTGGCCCGGGCTGGCCGCAATGTTCTGTTGATTGATCTTGATCCTCAAGGCAATGCCACAATGGGTAGCGGTCTAGAAAAAACTGAGCTGGAATGTTCCATTTACGATTTATTAACAGCTCAGGCAGAATTTTCTGAAGTTGTTACCTTTGCGGATGAGGCTGGTTATGAAATTTTGCCGGCAAATGCTGACCTCACAGCAGCAGAGGTAGCTTTACTGCAGCAAGATGAGAAAGAGCTGATTCTAAAAAAGGTACTGGAAGAAAACAAAGATCAATTTGAATTTATTCTGATAGACTGCCCGCCATCTTTAAATATGCTCACGGTTAATGCACTGGTTGCGGCCGACAGTGTTATGATTCCCATGCAATGTGAGTATTATGCGCTGGAAGGCTTAACAGCATTAAGTGAAACGATTCAGGCAATTGCAGCTAGATTTAACCCAAATCTGGAAATAGAAGGGATCTTGCGCACCATGTATGATCCCCGAAACCGTCTAACTCTTGATGTATCGGAACAATTAAAAGAATATTTTGGTGACAAAGTTTACCGGACAGTCATTCCACGCAATATTCGCCTGGCGGAAGCGCCAAGTTATGGCTTGCCGGTAATGGTATATGATAAAGCCTCCAGAGGGGCGCTGGCATACATTGCACTGGCTGGAGAAATTCTCCGGCAGTATGCAGTGAAAGGAAGCCCGGCAGATAATCTGGTCGGAAATTAGAAAATTAATAGAGCAATTTTATGGCTTTGAAAAAACGTGGGTTAGGCCGGGGGCTTGATGCCTTATTGGGGACACAATCAAAATCGGTAGCACCTCAGTCTGAGGAAAACACCGCATCTTCAATACCCAGTTCTGCTGAAAGGGGACAACATGAGGATTTAAAGAAATTACCGATAGAGTTGATACAGGCAGGTAAATATCAACCTCGTTTGGATATGCGCCCAGAAGCGCTGGAAGACCTGGCAGCATCAATTAAAGCTCAAGGACTGATGCAGCCAATTATTGTGCGGCCAATAAGTAGCAACAAATACGAAATAATTGCCGGTGAGCGCCGCTGGCGAGCCAGTCAGATGGCTGGACTTGATTCAATTCCCGTTATTGTTAAAGACGTGCCGGATGATACTGCCATCGCCATGGCTTTAATCGAGAATATCCAGCGCGAAGATCTCAATCCTATTGAAGAAGCGACAGCACTCAAGCGTTTGCAGGATGAGTTTGAGCTGACTCAGCAAGAAGTTGCTGATGCCGTGGGCAAATCCAGAACGACGGTTACCAATTTAATTCGCCTGATGAGTCTGAATCCGGATGTGCGTATATCCTTGGAGCATGGGGACCTGGAAATGGGACATGCCAGGGCATTATTAGCTTTAAGCGGTGAAAATCAGACCAAAGCGGCTAAAACTGTTATTGGTAAAGGCATGTCTGTCAGGCAGACAGAGGCTCTCGTCAGACGTTTACAAAAGCATCCTGAAAGCAAAACCGAGCATAAAAGCATTGATCCGGATATCAGACAGTTACAGGATAGCTTGTCAGAAAAGCTTGGCGCTGAGGTTCTGATACAACATACGGCAAAAGGTAAAGGAAAAGTGATACTAAAATACGGATCTTTGGATCAGCTGGACGGTATTCTTAACCATATTAAGTAATTAGCTTCTTTACGTTGCCTGTCGGCATTAAAATCTTTATAATCCGCAACTCGAAAAAACCGAAGTATATACACTAGGATGAGCAAGACAGAAGAGTCTACACCTGCTGTAGTCAACCTCAAAGCTCCTCCGATTTACAAAGTCATTGTTACTCAGCTTGTTGCCACCACCATAGCAGCACTGAGCGCCTTTGTGCTGATGGGTAGTGTTACAGGATACTCCGTTTTTCTTGGTGGAATGGTAAGCGCTTTACCTAACGCTTATTTTGCCATAAAGGCTTTTCGCTATAGCGGGGCAAGGCAAATGCCGCTGGTTGTGAAGTCTTTTTATGCAGGTGAAAGCGGTAAGTTGATTATTACGGCTATCATGTTTGGGCTCGTATTTGCCGGGGTCAAACCTCTGAATGAATTGGCAGTGATAATCAGTTATATTTTAGTTTTGATATCAGGCCTGATTGCAACAGCGACTTTAGGTTTGAGATAGCACTAAAAGAGTTTAAAATCTTTAAAAACGCAGCTAAAAGCTGCTAAAAGTAGATAATTTACAGGAAAGTCACGAAATTATGGCTGAATCTGCTGGCGAAATGGCCCATGAAGCTGCTGAGCACACCCAGACTCAGGGTGAGTACATACAGCACCATTTACAGTTCCTAACGTTCGGAAAAGATGCTGAAGGTCATTGGGGTTTTGCCCATGGTGAGGAAGCTGTCGCCGAAATGGGATACTGGTCTTTCCATGTTGATATGCTGGGCTGGTCTATAGGCCTGGGTCTTATTTTTATATTGTTATTCCGAAGTGCTGCTAAAAATGCAACATCTGGTGTGCCGGGTGGTTTTCAAAACTTTGTTGAATGGGTTTTTGAATTTGTAGAGACCAGTGTAAAAGATACCTTTCATGGCAAGAGTGCATTGATAGCTCCTTTGGCGCTAACCATTTTCTGCTGGGTATTGTTGATGAACACAATGGATATAATTCCAGTTGACCTGTTTCCATGGATTGCGCAAAAAGTCAGTGGTGACCCGGAGATAGCTTTCCGGGTTGTTCCTACAACTGACCCAAATATTACCTTGGGTATGTCCATATCCATTTTCCTGCTTATTATTTTTTACAGCATTAAGATCAAAGGGGTAGGCGGGTTTTTGAAAGAGCTGGCTTTTCAGCCTTTTGGTCCCAAAATGCTGCCATTTAATTTATTAATTGAAGTGCCAACACTGTTGGCGAAACCTGTGTCATTAGGCCTGCGACTGTATGGCAATCTGTATGCGGGTGAACTTGTATTTTTATTGATCGCGCTCTTTGGCGCCTTTCAATTGCCGGCTCATTTTATCTGGGCGGCATTCCATTTATTAGTCATACCCTTGCAAGCCTTTATTTTTATGATGCTCACTATTGTGTATCTTAGTCAGGCTTGCGAGCATCACTAATAAGTAAAGTAAAAATTAACTAAAACTTTTTAACATTAGGCAAGACCTTTAAAACTGGAGGAAAAAATGGAGCTAATCTTAGCTAATACAGTGCTTGGCGTTTTGTTGGTACTGGGCATGGGCGCTTTGGGCACGGCAATCGGTTTCGGTATTCTGGGTGGAAAAATGCTGGAAGGTTCAGCACGCCAACCTGAATTAGCACCAATGCTGCAAGGTAAAATGTTCCTGGTTGCTGGTTTGATCGACGCGATTACCATGATCGGATTGGCAATTGGTATGTGGTTTACATTTGCTAACCCTTTTACTGCTGCGCTTGGCGGCTAAAAGCAAAGCTAAAGTAAGTAGAAACGTAAGCTAAGCAAGAGGTATAACCGTGAATATCAATGCAACTATGCTAGGTCAAATGATCGCCTTTGCATTTTTTGTGTGGTTTTGCATGAAATATGTGTGGCCGCCTTTGACTGCTGCATTGGCGGAAAGGCAAAAAAGAATTGCTGATGGTCTGGAAGCGGCAGATAAAGCAGGTAAAGATCTTGAGCAAGCACAAGAGCGTGTGGCTGAACAGCTGAAAGAGGCAAAAACTCAGGCTGCCAGTATTATTGACCAGGCTAACAAGCGTGCCACTCAGATTGTTGAGGAAGCCAAGAACCAGGGAAGAGAAGAAGGCCAACGCATGATCGCAGGCGCACAAGCTGAGATTGAACAGGAAATAAACCGCGCCAAGGAGCAACTCCGCAAACAAGTGGCAAGTATTGCTATTGCTGGTGCTGAAAAAATTCTTGAAGCATCAATTGATGAAGCTGCTCATGCCAAGATAACAGAAAAATTGGCTGAGAGTCTTTAAGGGAGTAGCAAGAGAAGATGGCTGAGCTCACAACACTTGCAAGACCTTATGCTAAAGCAGCATTTGAAGTTGCTGCATTTGCAGACAGCTTGAAGACCTGGTCTGACATGCTGGCACAGCTGGCATATATCGTCACCAATGAGCGGGTTGCAGAAGTGTTATCGTCTCCTTCTCTGACGGGAGACCAGCAGGCAAAGATTATTATTGACCTTTGTGGTGATGAAATTAATGGACCGATGCAAAATTTTATTGCCGTTCTTGCTGAAAACAAGCGTCTTCCATTATTGCCGGAAATTTTCGGCCTGTTTGATATCTTAAAGGCCGAACAGGAAAAAACAGTGGATGTTGAAATCAGTACGGCGTTTGAACTGCTTGATGAAACTGAGAAGAAGTTAGCTCAGGCGATCAAGGCAAAATTGAACAGGGACGTAAAAATACATAGTCAGGTGGATAAAAATTTAATTGGCGGCATGGTTATTCGAGCCGGCGATTTGGTAATTGATGACTCCGTGCGTGGCAAATTACATAAACTTGCAGAAGCAATGGGCTCATAGTCAGGCAAGTAGCCGGAAATAAGGGTAGAGGAAAAAGAGAATGCAACAACTGAATCCTTCAGAAATAAGTGAAATTATTAAGCAACGGATTGATAAGCTGGATGTTTCTGCACAAGCGCAGAACGAAGGCACTATTGTCTCGGTCTCTGACGGCATTATCCGTATACATGGTCTTGCCGACGTTATGTATGGAGAAATGATTGAGTTTGAAGGCGGCCTTCATGGTATGGCGCTCAACCTTGAGCGAGACTCTGTTGGTGCTGTTGTATTGGGTGATTACCAAAGTCTGGCAGAGGGTCAAACCTGCCGTTGCACCAAACGTATTCTTGAAGTGCCAGTCGGGCCTGAACTGGAAGGTCGCGTGGTTGATGCATTAGGCAACCCGATAGATGGCAAAGGTCCTGTTAATGCCAAACAAACTGACGCAGTAGAAAAAGTAGCGCCAGGTGTAATTGCACGACAAGGAGTTTCACAGCCGGTTCAAACAGGACTGAAAGCTATTGACTCAATGGTGCCAATTGGTCGAGGTCAACGTGAGTTGATTATTGGGGACCGTCAGGTTGGTAAAACAGCTGTTGCTGTTGATGCCATCATTAACCAGAAAGGCACGGGCGTTAAATGTATTTATGTGGCAGTTGGTCAGAAACAGTCCTCTATTGCATCTGTTGTAAGAAAGCTTGAAGAGCATGGTGCCATGGAGCATACCATTGTTGTTGCGGCAGGCGCTTCCGATCCAGCAGCGATGCAGTTTATTGCACCTTATTCTGGCTGCACCATGGGAGAATATTATCGGGACAGAGGCCAGGATGCCTTGATCATTTATGATGATTTGACCAAACAGGCATGGGCCTATCGTCAAATTTCATTGTTGTTGCGTCGTCCGCCCGGACGAGAAGCCTATCCTGGTGATGTGTTCTATCTGCATTCACGATTGCTGGAAAGAGCTGCACGTGTAAATGCAGAATATGTGGAAAAAATTACAAACGGTGAAGTCAAGGGTCAAACTGGTTCTTTGACAGCGCTGCCTATTATTGAAACTCAGGCTGGTGACGTGAGTGCTTTCGTACCAACTAACGTAATTTCTATTACAGACGGGCAGATCTTCCTGGAAACCTCTTTATTTAATGCAGGTATCCGGCCTGCGATGAATGCCGGTATTTCGGTTTCTCGTGTGGGTGGTGCAGCGCAAACAAAAATTATTAAAAAGCTGGGGGGTGGTATACGTCTTGCTTTGGCGCAGTACCGTGAACTGGCAGCCTTCGCCCAGTTTGCTTCTGACCTGGATGACGCAACTCGTGCACAGTTGGAACATGGTCAGCGTGTTACTGAACTCATGAAGCAGTCACAATATTCACCGCTTTCGGTTGCTGAAATGGGTGTTGTCTTGTATGCCGCTAACGAAGGTTATCTGAAAGAAATCGAAATTAATAAAATTGGCGATTTTGAATCAGCGATGCTGTCTTATATGAACAGCGAACACGCTGATTTAATGAGCAGCATTAATGAGTCTGGTGACTACAATGATGATATTGAAGCAACATTCAAATCAGCACTGGACAAGTTTGTTGAAACACAAACCTGGTAAATATTTAGGATAAGCGCTAATGGCGGCCGGAAAAGAAATACGTAACCAGATCGGCAGTATTAAAAATACTCAGAAGATCACCAGCGCTATGGAAATGGTTGCTGCAAGCAAAATGCGCAAAGCGCAGGACCGTATGCAGCTGGGTAAACCTTACGCTACCAATATCCGCAATGTGGTCAGTCATATAGCGGCATCTACTCCCGAATATAAACACACCTATATGGAAGAGCGTGAAGTTAAGCGTATAGGTTATATATTGGTGTCAACAGATCGAGGTCTATGCGGCGGCCTCAATATTAATTTATTTAAAGCCATGATTAACTCCATGAAAGCCTGGCACGATGAAGGTGTTGAAGTTGATATTTGTACGGTTGGTTCAAAAGGTGCGGCTTTCTTTAATTCCTATGGCGGGAATGTTGTTGCGGCTGTTCGTAATATTGGTGATAGACCTTCTGCTGAAGATGTGGTCGGTGCGGTTAAGGTTATGCTTGATAGTTTTGCTGCAGGTGAAATTGACAAGCTTTTTCTGGTAGGCAATGAGTTTGTCAATACGATGACACAGTCGCCCAGTATCCATCAGCTGCTGCCGTTAAACCCGGCAGAAAATCAAGAGATGCAACACCACTGGGATTATTTATATGAACCAGATGCAAAAGAGCTACTGGATGGTTTATTGACTCGCTATATTGAGTCCCAGGTTTATCAGGCAGTAGTGGAAAACAATGCATGTGAACAGGCAGCAAGGATGATAGCGATGAAAAGCGCAACAGATAATGCAGGCGAGCTTATTGATGAGCTGCAGCTTATTTATAACAAAGCCCGACAGGCAGCGATCACCCAGGAGTTGTCAGAGATAGTAGGCGGCGCAGCCGCGGTTTAAAGAGGAAAGCTATTACGCTAACCAATACTTCGTTAAAAGCAGTTTTTTACTCAGTCATTTACTGGCTTTGTAAAATCCTTCATAAAAAACTGCTTTTGCCTTGTCTTGGTGTCGCTCATAACGCTTTCATAGAAAGGTTAAAAAGTAGTAAGACAGAATTTATTTGCGCAAACTAAAGCGCTGAACTTTTGAAAAGAATTGGCAAGTAAGAGGAAAATTAAATGAGCAGCGGTCGTATCGTACAAATTATTGGTGCAGTTATCGATGTGGAGTTTCCAAGGGATTCCGTGCCTAAAGTCTATGACGCACTGAAAGTTGCGGATAAAGAAATCACGCTGGAAGTACAACAGCAGTTGGGTGGTGGCATTGTTCGTACGATTGCAATGGGATCGACTGAAGGCCTAAGTCGTGGGCTTGGCGTGGAAGATACCGGTGCGCCTGTCAGCATCCCGGTTGGAGAAGAAACCCTGGGGCGCATTATGGATGTGCTCGGCAATCCGATTGATGAGTGCGGCCCGATTGGCGAAAAAGAAAAAATGCCTATTCATCGAAAAGCACCAAGTTATGATGAGCAGGCAGCATCTGAAGAGCTTCTGGAAACAGGTATTAAGGTTATTGATCTGGTTTGTCCATTTGCTAAAGGTGGTAAGGTCGGATTGTTTGGCGGTGCCGGTGTAGGTAAAACCGTAAACATGATGGAACTGATTAACAACATTGCAACAGCGCGAGGGGGTTTATCAGTATTTGCTGGAGTGGGAGAGCGAACCCGTGAAGGTAACGATTTCTATCATGAAATGCAGGAAGCAAAAGTTATCGACAAAGAAAATTTTTCTAACTCAAAAGTGTCTATGGTTTACGGCCAGATGAATGAGCCACCCGGAAACAGATTGCGAGTTGCCTTAACAGGCCTGACTATGGCGGAAAAATTCCGTGATGAAGGCCGTGATGTATTGTTATTTATCGATAATATTTATCGTTATACCCTGGCGGGAACAGAAGTATCAGCCCTATTGGGACGTATGCCATCAGCGGTGGGATACCAGCCTACTCTGGCTGAGGAAATGGGTGCGCTACAAGAGCGTATTACTTCAACCAAGACCGGTTCGATTACCTCAATTCAGGCAGTTTATGTTCCTGCGGATGATTTAACGGATCCGTCACCTGCAACAACGTTTGCTCACTTGGATGCAACCGTTGTACTGTCTCGTGATATTGCTTCATTGGGTATTTATCCTGCGGTAGATCCGCTTGATTCTACTTCCCGTCAGCTTGACCCGCTGGTAATCGGGCAGGAGCATTATGAAGTTGCCCGTGGAGTTCAGTCGATTTTGCAGCGTTATAAAGAGCTGAAAGATATTATTGCAATTCTGGGGATGGACGAGTTATCTGAAGAAGATAAATTGGCTGTGAGCCGTGCTCGTAAAGTTGAGCGTTTCTTCTCACAACCATTTACTGTTGCAGAAGTTTTCACGGGATCCCCTGGTAAATATGTCAGCCTGAAAGATACGATTAGTGGTTTTAAAGCCATTCTTGCAGGTGAATATGATGACTTGCCAGAGCAGGCCTTCTATATGGTAGGCAGCATTGAAGAAGCTGTAGAAAAAGCCAAAGCCTTAAAAGAGTAAACCCGGATAAATAGAGAATAAGTATGGCAACCTCTTTTCATTGTGATATTGCTAGTGCCGAAGACAGAATTTTCTCTGGAGAAATCGAGTCCTTGGTTGCTGCAGGCAGCCTGGGTGACCTGGGAATATATCCTGGGCATGCTCCCTTACTGACGGCGCTGATTCCGGGACCTGTTCGCATTATCTTGGCGGGAGGCGAAGAAGAGATTTATTATGTGTCCGGAGGCTTCCTGGAAGTTCAGCCTGGTACAGTAAATATTCTCGCAGACACTGCCATCCGAGCTGATGATGTTGATGAGGCTACAGCAGAAAAAGCCCGTCAGGAAGCAGAGGCAGCAATTGCTAATCAGGATGCAGAATTTGAATATTCTAAAGCTGCCTCTCAACTTGCTGAAGCGGCCGCTCAGATCCGAACCATCCAGCAGCTACGCAAAAAGCTGGGTGGCTAGCGGCTTTCACAGCCCCCTTTGTTAAGGAGGATCTCTCCTTGGCTAGCAAAATTTCACTTTCTATATTATCGCTTCAGGCAATGGTATTTTTACCCATTGTCTTTTAAGAATAGGGAATGCGTCGCTAAAGTTTGCTATGCTGGCGCCTTTAAGAAAACAGATCTTTTGAGTATCAGTCTACATGTCTTCTAAATTAAATGTTGTCATTCTGGCTGCCGGGAAAGGCACCAGAATGCGTTCTGAAACTCCCAAGGTTTTACATGAGCTGGCGGGATTAAGTCTGGTAGAACATGTGATTACAACGGCTCGCAGTTTAAAACCAGATAACATAACGCTGGTCGTTGGCCATCGGGCTGAAGAAATCGAGACTCACCTTGCAGACAAGGGCCTTAATTTCGTTTTACAAGAGGAGCAAAAAGGCACAGCGCATGCTGTTGAACAGGCTTTGCCGTTCCTGAATGCAGATGCAAAAGTATTAATATTATATGGTGATGTTCCGCTTACCACGAAGGAGAGCCTGCAGAAGCTATTAGATCTTTGTAATGAAAAAACAATGGCGGTACTTACCAGTGAGGTTAAAAATCCAAACGGTTTGGGCCGAATACTAAGAGACCCTGCTGGCAATATAAAAGCGATAGTTGAAGAAAAAGATGCAAATGATACTGAAAAATTATTAACAGAAATTAATACCGGCATTATGGTTTTTCCTGTTAAGAAATTAAAACAATGGCTGCCAAAAATTAATAATAACAACACACAGAATGAATATTATTTAACAGACATTGTTGGTTTAGCCCTGGCAGATGAATGTCAGGTAAAAACCAGCACTTGCACGGATGAACATGAAGCATATGGCGTGAATGATTTACTGCAGTTGGCAAATTTGGAAAAAATTTACCAAAAACAGAAAGCCTCAGAATTCATGCTTAACGGAGTAGCAATTGTTGATGCTTCAAGATTTGATGTGCGTGGAAATGCTGAAATCTCGGCTGGTGTAAAAATTGATATTAATGTCATTCTGGAAGGAAAAGTCAGTATTCAGAAAAATGTAAAAATAGGTGCCAATTGTATTTTAAAAAATTGTACGATAGCTGAAGGTACTGAAATTTTTCCTAACACAATAATAGAAGATGCTGAAATAGGAAAAGACTGCAAAGTAGGCCCTTTTGCAAGATTACGGCCGGGGACAGAATTGAAAGATCATGCGAAAATTGGCAACTTTGTGGAAACTAAAAAAGCGCTTATTGGCAAGGAAAGCAAGGTCAATCATCTTAGCTATATTGGAGATAGTGATCTGGGTGAAGGCGTTAATATAGGTGCAGGCACCATTACCTGCAACTACGACGGTGTTAATAAATTCAAAACTGAAATTGGTAAAAATGTTTTCATCGGCTCTAATTCAGCTCTGGTAGCGCCACTTAAAATAGCAGATGGTGCAACCATTGGTGCTGGCTCAACCATCACTAAAGATGTTAATGCTGATCAGCTTGCCTTAACGAGGGTACAACAGAGCAATATTGATGGCTGGAAGCGGCCAAGCAAAAAATAGAAGCAGCTTTTATGTGTGGTGATTTATGTGTGGAATAGTTGGCGCTATTGGGCAAAGAAAAGTTTCAGATATTCTAATCGAAGGTTTAAAGAGGCTTGAATATCGAGGCTACGATTCTGCTGGTATAGCTGTTCTTGATAAGAAAAAAGACCAGATTAACTGTATAAAAACTGTTGGCAAGGTCGCTGCACTTGAAAGTGCAATCGCGGATGGATCTGCAAAAGGAACACTTGGTATTGCACACACAAGGTGGGCCACTCATGGCAAGCCAACAGAAGCCAACGCTCATCCACACTGCTCTTCAGACAGCCTGGCGCTTGTCCACAATGGCATTATTGAAAACTACCTGATTTTAAAACAAGAGCTCATGGAAAAAGGGTATGAATTTGTTACGGAAACAGACTCTGAAACGATTGTTCATCTGATTCATGCAGAACAAAAAGAAAATAACCTTGGTATTACTCAGGCAGTAAAAAATGTTATTAAGCGCCTGGAAGGCGCTTATGGTCTGGCTCTTATCAGTAAAGAAGAGCCGGATAAAATTGTGGTGGCGCGCAGTGGCAGCCCGCTAATTATTGGTGTCGGTATTGGTGAAAATTTTATTGCATCAGACCCATCAGCTTTGGGTCAGGTGACGGACAGATTCATCTATCTTGAGGAAGGTGATATCGCCGAGGTAACCAATAAAAAAATTACGATCTGGAATGCTGGTGAAGAAATAAAACGCAACATTGTTCGCTTGCATGATGATATGGAAGATGCTGCTAAAGGCGATTATCGCCACTTTATGTTAAAGGAAATCTTCGAACAAAAGGCGGCTATAAAAAATACTTTGGCAGGAAAAATTAGTAAAACCCATGTCCTGGAGCAGGCATTTGGATTAGAGGCACAGGAAATATTCGAAAAAACCAGAAGTGTTCAGATCGTTGCCTGTGGCACCAGTTACCATGCTGGCATGATAGCGAAGTTCTGGTTTGAAAATGTTGCCAGAATGCCATGCTCGGTGGATATTGCCAGCGAGTATCGCTACAGAAATATTCTGGTGCCGGATAATTGTCTTTTTGTCACAATTTCTCAATCTGGTGAAACGGCCGACACGCTGGCGGCTTTAAGATATGCCAAAGAATCCGATTATGTTGGTACCTTGGCGATTTGCAATGTGCCTAACAGCTCAATGGTTCGGGAATCAGACCTGTCAATTATGACAGTTGCCGGCAAAGAAATTGGTGTTGCCTCAACAAAAGCGTTTACAACACAGCTGAGCATTTTATCGATTCTGGCGATAACGCTTGCAAGGCACAGAGGGTTGCCAGACGCAGAAGAAGCAGAGCTGGTTCATGAGTTGCACCAGTTGCCGGAAATTATAGAAGAGGCATTAAATCTGGATGCCTTGATTGCCAGAATTTCCAATGATTTTGCTGAAAAACATCATGCGCTTTTTTTGGGCAGGGGGGTGCAATATCCCGTTGCTAAAGAAGGCGCACTTAAATTAAAAGAAATTTCCTATATTCACGCTGAAGCTTACCCGGCAGGTGAGCTTAAACATGGCCCGCTGGCTTTGGTTGACAATGAAATGCCGGTTATTGCCATTGCACCAAACGATGAGCTTCTAGAAAAGCTGAAATCTAATTTACAGGAAGTAAGCGCAAGAGGCGGTAAACTTTATGTATTTGCTGATGTTGATGCCGGTTTTTCAAATGATGACTCAACCACACTAATAAATGTTCCGCACTGCAGTGATTTTTTAAGCCCTATTGTTTACACCATTCCTCTGCAATTACTTTCTTATCATGTTGCTGTTATTAAAGGCACAGATGTGGATCAGCCAAGAAACCTGGCAAAATCTGTGACCGTTGAATAAGCTCTGACATGAACAGACTACAAAAAGTTGGCGTAGCCTTTCTTGCAGTACTATTTCTGTTAGTAGCTGTTTTAATTTTGGTGGCAAGAAATCAGGCCTTAAGTCTGGTTTATTCTCCTTTAGAGGTACGCGACCCTTTAAGGCTTAACCCTGCGGACTTCTCCTTACAATATCAGGATGTAATAACTCAATCTTCAGATGGCAATACGCTACATGCCTGGTATGTTCCTTCTACAAATGGTGCTGGCATTATTCTTCAGCACGGATTTAAATCTGACAGAGAAGAACTCTTGGAAGAAGCCGCCATGCTGGCGAACCGGGGTTATGGTGTGTTGTTGACCTCCATTAGAGCCCACGACATTAATGAAGGAGAATTAATTGCGTTTGGTTTAAAGGAAATGCCGGATATTGATGCCTGGGTGAAATTTCTACAAGCACAGGAAGACATTACAAGTATCGGCATGTTGGGTAATTCCCTAGGTGGGACTTTATCCATACAATACGCAGCAGAAAATGACGCCATCAAAGCACTGGTTGTCCACAGCGCTTTTTCCTCAATGCGTGACACCATAAACACCAGTGTACGTTATTTCACAGACCTGCCACCATTTCCTTTTGCTACATTAATTCGCTTCTGGGCTGAGCAGGAAATAAAAGGGGACATTGATGACATTGATGCGAAAAAATGGATAGGAAAAATTAGTCCTCGGCCAATATTAATACTTCACAGCCTTTCAGATGTTGCCATATCCCCGGAAAGCGGAGAGCTTCTGTTAGAGGCTGCAGCTGAACCAAAGGAGCTTTGGCAGGTTGAAGGCGTCAGGCATGCAAGTTTTGATACTGAACTGGCAGAAGCGTTCGAAGATAAAGTAGGAAAATTTTTTGATCAGTATTTGCTGGGCGTTGAATAAATTGCGTAAGTTGAAATTACTTACTTTTTTTATTTTTGCTGGTACGCAAAGAGCGCAAGCTGACACTCAATTGTTTTAAATGTTCTTTCAGTTCTGCGCTGCGATGTTGGGCAACGCCCATAGCGAGCACATCTATCACAACCAGATGAGCAATACGCGAAGAAACGGGAGCAAATTCCAGATGGTTTTCTTCCATATTGATGTGAATGGGAAAATCACATAAGTCAGATAGATCAGTACTCTCAGGGGCAAGACCAATAACGGTGGCGCCGGCCTCTTTGGCGAGTTTTACACTTTGGATTAAAGCCTTGGAGCGTCCTGACTGAGATATGGCGACAACAACATCGGTGGCCTTTAAGGAAATAGCAGACATGTGCTGGATATGAGGGTCGGTGTAAGCTGCTGCTGAAACCTGTAAGCGGAAGAATTTATGCTGGGCATCAATAGCAACAGAGCCGGATGCGCCAAAGCCATAAAACTCTACTCGCTCAGCGCTACTTAAAGCAGCAATCGCATTTTCAAGCGCGTGAGTATCTATTTCATCCCTTACATTAATTAGTGAACCTATCGTGGCATCGAAAACTTTTTTATTTACATCCGCGATTGAATCATCCGGACTGACCTGAAACTGGCTAAAACTTCCGCTGCTGCCGATATGTTGGGCCAGCTCAAGTTTAAAAGCTTGAAAACCTTCAAAACCTAAAGCACGGCAAAAACGGATGACAGTTGGTTCGCTGACATCAGCACCGTTCGCTAAATCAATAATGCGCATGTTTATAGTTTTGGCAGGATCTGCAAGAATATATTCAGCAACCTTTTGCTCGGATTTTCGAAGCTTATCAAGGCTCAGATTTATCTTTCTGATCAGGTTGCTTTTTTCCATTGGGATTCTATCGTCTTCTATTTGGTTGCAACTCAATAATACAGAATATTTCCTTGGGTAAATAGAAACAGGAGGTTAAAAGAGGGAATTAGCAGGATGGTTTTTTGCGGCCGAAAAAAACTAAAGCACTTACTATTTCTTTAGAAAAAATAAGGCCTGAATTTAGTCAATGCCCAATAAGGGCAATTCAAACTTAAAACGTTTTAGTCAGCGCTGGCCGGTTGTACGTTTTCAGCTTGAGGGCCTTTTTGACCCTGGGTCACTGTCATTGTGACTTTTTGTCCTTCATATAAAGTACGACGACCTTCGCCGGTTATGGCGCTGTAGTGTACGAAGACATCTTTGCCGCCAGCCTGCTCAATAAAACCAAAACCTTTTTCATCATTGAACCACTTAACGGTACCTTCTACTTGCTCTGACATATTTCTCTATTACTCTCTTAGCATTACCAAGACTTGGTATATTTTTAATGTTAAGGCTTAACGAATAAGCTTAACTGTTATTGTTAATGGTGGCCTGGTGGAGCTGTAACAGCACACGCCAAGTCAACATTTAAGCGGTATCAGCCAGATACTGCATAATTGACCTATACAACTGCACTTGATAGTAACAAGTTTTTATTGAAATGCCTACGAGTTGCCAAAACTAATCTCTAAATAATTTGACAGGGAGGTCAAAGTAGACCTGAGCTTTGCTAGAATAAACAACGATGGATATTTCCCACATTTTAAACCCTCTTAATGACAGGCAGCGTGAAGCAGTCACGGCCGAAGCGCCTAATTTGCTGGTGCTGGCTGGAGCTGGTAGCGGCAAAACACGTGTTCTTGTACATCGGATTGCCTGGATAATTGCCACTGAAGGGCTTTCTCCCCATAGCATCCTGGCCGTAACTTTTACTAATAAGGCAGCAAATGAAATGCGCCTGCGTATAGAAGAATTGTTGGAAAGACCGGCAGGAGGAATGTGGGTTGGAACCTTTCATGGCCTGGCTCACAGGCTGTTAAGAGCGCACTGGCAAGAAGCCGGGCTACCAGAAAAATTCCAGATCCTGGATGCTGATGATCAGTTTCGTTTAATAAAACGCGTGCATAAATCATTGGAAATTGATGAAAGTAAATGGCCTGCTAAACAATGCCAGTGGTTCATTAATTCGCAAAAAGATGAGGGACTTCGGGCTGCCAGCATTGAAACCTATAGCGATGAATATACTGAAATGATGGTCAGGGTATATGCTGCCTATGAGCAGGCCTGTGAGCGCGGCGGGATGGTTGATTTTGGAGAACTGTTATTACGCTCGCATGAGCTATGGCTAAAAGCGCCGACTTTGCTGGCGCATTATCAAAAACGCTTTCAGCAGATTCTGGTTGATGAGTTTCAGGATACCAATGCTATTCAGTACGCCTGGCTCAGGGTGTTAGCTGGGAACCAGGTAGAAGTTACCGCGGTGGGGGATGATGACCAGTCAATTTATGGTTGGCGCGGAGCCCGGATAGAAAATATCCAACAATTTGCCAAAGATTTTAGTGGTACAGAGACGGTCAGGCTCGAACAAAATTACCGTTCCAGCGCGAATATCCTCAAAGCTGCCAATACCTTGATAGCGAATAATCAGGGACGTTTAGGCAAAGAGCTTTGGACAGAAGATCTTGAAGGAGAGCCGATTTCCCTTTATTCCGCTTTTAATGAACAGGACGAGGCGCGCTTTATATGCGGACAAATTGAAAAATGGGTTAATGAAGGCAATAAGAGAAGTGAAGCGGCGATTCTATATCGTTCCAATGCACAATCCAGAGAGCTCGAGGAAGCCTTGTTAAGGGTCAATATGCCCTACCGTATTTATGGAGGCTTTCGATTTTATGAGCGCCTGGAAATACGAAATGCAATGGCTTATTTACGACTGGTTGCTAACCGGGATGATGATGCGGCGATGGAACGGGTTATTAACACGCCAGTGAGAGGTATTGGCAATAAGACCTTGGAATTTTTACGCGCTTTGGCAAGAACAGAAAACCTGTCACTTTGGCAGTCAGCGCTTAAAGCAACGAATGAAGGCTTGTTGCCCCCGAGAGCAACCTTGAGTATCGCGGGCTTCCTGAATTTAATCAATGAACTTGAGAGCAAAGCGGAAGGTAAAGACTTGCATGAGCTGTGTGACCAGGCTATTCAGGATAGCGGGCTGATACAACATCATGAAAAAGAGGGTGGTGAAAAAGCGATTATTCGCCAGGAAAACCTGAAAGAACTGGTTAACGCAGCAAAGACGTTTACGCTGGAAGATTTAGACGAGGATGAGGAAGGCTCGGTCCTTGCAGTGTTAAGTGCTTTTATAGACAAAGTTGCTTTGGATGCAGGGGACACCCAGGCTGGTGCCGGTGAAGATGCAGTGCAGTTAATGACGCTGCATTCAGCGAAAGGGTTGGAGTTTCCAATGGTTTTTATCACGGGACTGGAGGAAGGTTTGTTTCCCCATAAAATGTCTATTGATACCCAGGCCGGGCTGGAAGAGGAACGTAGGCTTTGCTATGTCGGTATTACAAGAGCAGAGCAAAAACTTACATTGAGTTATGCAGAATCCCGACGACTTCATGGCGAAGAGACCCTAACACGCCCCTCCCGCTTTCTCGGGGAATTACCACAAGAGCTGCTGGAAGAAGTCAGATTGCAGGGCCGGATAACACGGAGCTCTTACTCCCATAACTATGCTAAAAATAAGGATATTTCTACGGGCCATGATATTATTCAGCCTGCTAATAATGACTTGTCAGAAAATGGCGATTCAATTGCATCGATAAATCTGGGACAACGCGTAAAGCACCCTAAATTCGGGGAAGGTGTCGTGTTGAATTATGAAGGTAAAGGCAAGAATGCCCGGGTGCAGATTAATTTTGATGAAGTTGGCGGCAAGTGGCTGGTAATGTCTTATGCCCGACTTGAAGCTGTTTAGCTTAGTATTCAGCCAAAAAAAAGAAAAACAACAAAACCCCTGATGGAGCAAAGAACATAATGCAAATTAAAACAAGCTTTCTAACAATGATCATATTGGCAATCAGCGCAATACTGGTTGCCTGTGGTGGCGAGTCAGGCTCAACAAGTGTTGCGGATGGAGAGATGCAGGCGCAGCAAAGTTATGAGTGGAAGCTTGTAACAACATGGCCTAAAAATTTTCCTGGGCTTGGTGAAGCGCCTGAGACCTTTGCTGATCTGGTTGAAGAAATGTCGAATGGCAGGATGCGCATCAGGGTTTATGGCGCTGGTGAAATTGTTCCTGCGCTTGAGGTTTTTGATGCAGTAAGCGCAGGCACTGCGGAAATGGGACATAGCGCCTCATATTATTGGCGAGGCAAGGTTCCTGAAGCTCAGTTCTTTGGCGCCGTGCCCTTTGGTTTAAACGCAGAGGAAATGGAAAGCTGGGTTAACTTTGGCGGTGGACAGGAACTATGGGAAGAAGTTTATGCGCCTTTTAACATCCTGCCTATGCCGGGCGGCAATACAGGTGTGCAAATGGGCGGCTGGTTTAATAAGGAGATAAACAGCGTTGAAGATTTCCGTGGTCTGAAAATGCGTATTCCAGGACTGGGAGGAGAGGTTATTCAGCGTTTAGGCGGTGTAACGATAAATCTGGCGGCAGGGGATATCTATACTTCATTGCAAACCGGCGTAATTGACGCAACCGAGTTTGTTGGGCCATTGAATGACTTGGCTTTGGGGTTTTATGATGTTGCCGAATATTACTATTTCCCGGGTTGGCATGAGGCCGGCTCGCTGCAGGAATTCCTGTTTAACAAAGAAATGTTTGAAGCATTGCCGCAGGATTTACAAGTTATCATGCGTACTGCTGCAAGCGCAGTCAGCGCAATGATGGCAGATGAAATCAGGCTACAAAACAGTAATGCCTTGGCAACCTTGCTGGAAGAACACAACGTTGAATTACGTCAGTTTCCAGATGATCTGACTGCTGAGTTGTACAAAGTTTCCCAGGACATAATCAATGAGCTGGGTCAAAGTAGTGAAGTTGGTCAGCGTATTCTGGCATCCTATCGTGCCTTTGAAGCACAAATTAAAGATTATCAGGATATTTCTGAAGAGGCTTACATGAGGATAAGAGCGCAGCAGCGCTAACAGCCACGAAGAAATTGCAAACAGACTGAAAGGAAAAGTTTAGCCATTTCCCTTCGGAATGGCTCTTGTGCGGCCATTACTGTCAATGGCAACAAAAGTAAAAACGCCTTCGGCTACTTTCCTCCATTCCTCGCCTTTTACAACATGGCTGATCCAGGCTTCAGTCGATACCCGAATGGATGATCTGCCAACGCCTAATATTTTGGTGTAACAAGCAACCACGGATCCCAGGCTGATAGGGGCAAGGAAAGAAATATTATCAATGGCAACGGTAGCAACTTTACCTCTGGCAACTTTAGAACTAGCTAAATGCGCTGCCATATCCATTTGACTGGCCAGCCAGCCCCCAGGAATTTCACCGTCCTGGTTAGTATCAGCGGGCAGAGCGATAGTTTGAGCAGCCAGTTCACCTTCGGGGTGAGGGTTCGGATCTAGATCGAGATTTTCATTTTTTGAGTTCATCAATAAGCCTTAGAGCAATGAAGGCAGCCAGGTGGTGAGCCCTGGCCAGAGAGCCAGAAGAGCCAGCATGAATACCTGAATCAGGATGAAAGGAATAACGCCTTTATAGATATCTGTTGTCAGAATACTGTCAGGTGCTGCGCCACGTAAATAAAAAAGCGCAAACCCGAAAGGCGGTGTCAGAAATGAGGTTTGTAAATTCACAGCCAGCATAATGCCCAGCCATATGGGATCAAGGCCCATGGCCAAAAGAATTGGGCCGACAATAGGTACCACCATATAAGTTATTTCAATAAAATCGAGAATAAAACCAAGCAGGAAAACGACCAGCATCACCAGAGAGACCGCCATTACGACACCGCCCGGTAAACTTTCAAAAAACTCTTCGACCAGGATATCACCGGAAAAGCCACGGAAGACCAGAGAAAAAATTGCTGCACCAATAAGAATCATATAGACCATCGAACTGACTTTAGCGGTGGAAATAGAGACTTCCTTGAAGATAGTGAGGTTTAGCTGACCTTTCGCCAGCGCCAGCAATATCGCGCCAAGGCCACCGACCCCCGCAGCTTCTGTAGGCGTAGCAGCACCAAAAAGAATTGAGCCGAGCACGGCAACGATTAATATCAAAGGCGGCAGCAGGCTTTTTAGTACGTTCTCCATAATACTGCTGTTTTTCGTAATACTGTCGATATCTTCCTGCTTTGCTGGAGGCGCATAGTCACTTTTAAATATGGCTATGCCCAGCATATACAGGGAATACAGAACCACCAATAACAGGCCTGGAATAATGGCGCCAGCAAACAGGTCTCCAACAGAAACTGTTTGAGTAGAAAATACGCCCATATTTATTTGTGCCTGCTGGTAGGCGTTGGAGATAACATCACCAAGCAGAACCAGCGCAATGGAAGGAGGAATAATTTGCCCCAGTGTTCCTGTCGCACAAATTGTTCCTGTGGCAAGAGAGGGTTTATAACCCGCCTTTAGCATGGTTGGTAAGGACAGCACACTCATGGTTACTACCGTAGCACCAACAATGCCGGTGCTGGCTGCTAATAACATGCCGACCAGAATAACAGAGAGTCCGAGTCCTCCGCGCATACGGCCAAATAGCAAAGCCATGCCTCCAAGCAGGTCTTCAGCTATTTTTGATTTTTCCAGCATCACGCCCATAAATACAAACATGGGAACGGCAAATAAGGTCGTGTTTGCAATAACGCTGCCGTAAATACGGTTGGGGACAGCACTTAAAAAAGAGGTGTCAAAGGTTCCTGTTAAAACACCTATTCCCGCAAAAACAATTGAAGTGCCGGCGAGTGAAAAAGCGACCGGGTAACCTGCCACCAAAACCAGGCAGATACATATAAAAAGCAGGAAGGGCATCAGCTCCATCATAGGGCGCTGCTTTCCTCTTCTTCATAAGGTGTTTCAGTGGCTTCTTTAGAAAAAAGCACACAAAAGTTTCTCACTATTTCTGCCAAACCCTGTAGCACTAGCAAGAGGCACATTAGCAGAATAAAACTCTTGAGAAGATAGACGTATGGCAAGCCATTGGCTTCAGGAGAATCTTCACGAATGGCCCATGACGACATGACATAATCCCAACTGTAAATGAGAATGAAAAAAGTGACAGGCATCAATAAAAAAAGTGTTCCCAGGAAATTGACCCATGCCTTGTAGCGGGTAGAAGCCGGCCCATAAATTACATCGACACGGACATGACCATTGTGCTTGAGAGTAAAACCAACAGCACCAAAAACCACGACAGCATTTATATAAAGAACAGATTCCTGGATGGCTATTGATCCTGTATTGAAAACATAACGGGTAATAACGACATAACAGGTAACAAGCACCATCAATACAGAAAAATAGGCAGCCCCTTTACCAACTATTTCGGAAAAGTTATCCAGGTACTTGTTAAGTGTATTTAATTTATCCATTTAATACCGCGTCAGCCCAAGTCTGACCATCGATTTATTACAGTTAGTGAGATCCCTGCCAGATTCTAAAAGAGCTAGGAGAATAGCATAATTTGCTTTTGGAAAGGCATTTAAATTAGCAGCAATCGAAGGCTTAACCAGGTCAGCAGTGCACTAACCAGAAAGATAATTAAGGCCATGAGAGTAAAAAAAAGAAGCTTGCAGCGGCTTAAAACACGTTGAAAAAAAGAATCTGTTGATAATACCGGGTCTGGCAGTTTCTGAAAAATTTCTGTGCTGGCTAATAACAGCATTCCCCATAATGCGGCGACAATGGCAGGTTCCAGAATGTTCAATGAGAAAGCCGTTCGAACCAGAAGTGAGTATGTGACTAACAGCAGAGCGATAAAAGTTAACCCGGCCAGCACATAACGGACTGGTTTGAGCAATCTGGCCAGGTGGTTCAGATAAATGAGTAATTTTTTCAATGGTGAGAGCTTCCCAGTGCTTCAATGGCTGCTGCCAGGTCAGCAGGCTCAACTTCAACACCTTCCATGTCCGCACTCCAGTTGAGGCCAACCATGGCGTTATCTTCGTGCATGCCGGGCAGCCAGTCTTCGAGAAAGGCGGCAAGGGGAACTGCCTCAGGCTGATAGATGCTCCATTCCCCAGTACACAGCAAAACGGCACTTTCGGCGGTGGAAAAAAATGGCAAAACGTCTGTTTCTTCAAATTCAGTAGAGGGGCACAGAGCCCAGCCCTGATCTGATTTTAGGCCCCAGACCTGAGCATTGGCAGATGCTTCGGCAGCAAAAACAGACAGCGCTTCCTGTTCTTCAGGTGTTGTCAAAAAGTGGCCTTATACGTGTATGGTGAGCAAATCACAATTAACACCATGAGCAACGCCTGTGGAAGTTGAGCCAAATAATAGCTCCCAGCCATGACGCCCATGATTGCCCATAATGATCAGATCAGCTTCTATTTCACTAGCCAGTTCTTTAATTTCCCTGGCAGGCTGACCCAAAAGGGTATGAATACTGTCAGCTGGGATATCAATATTTCTACCCATTTCCATAAGGGACTGTTTAGCCTGCTCGGTAGCTTCTTGATGCAGCCCTTCAACATCAATGCTGGAGATTTCTATAGCATAACCGACGGCTATCGGCTCAATGACATGGACTAAATTTAGTTTTGCATCATAGCTTTTAGCAATGCTTCGAGCTTTATCCAGAATGAGCGCTGAATCCTGAGAAAGGTCAACGGCTACAAGGATGTTTTTATATAGACTCATTTCAAGCTCCTTTGTCTTAAAGAGAAACTGGTTGATTAAGTGTAGTTATTACACATCGGGACTACAAGTAAGCAGTTGATGCAGGTCAATACTTATTTTCTGTTAATATTTGCATTCTTTAGGGGAATTGCATTGAAACGAGAGCAGCAAGCACTGATACAGCTTCCAGTCGGGCAGGATGCTAATGGACAACGTGTATTGGAAAAACTGGCAGTCTATGTTTTGGAGCAGCCTGACCATTATGAGTTGCAACAATCTCCTTTATTCGCCCGAGGCCTGGCAAAAGGAGATATTTTTCATGTTGATCAGCAACACCCGGACAGAATTACCGTGATTAAGCACAGTGGCAATCTGGCACTTCGAGTTTTCCGCAAAACAGACATTGAAATACTGGAAAGCAACCTGACACCGCAAGTTGAAATGCATGAAGGCACGCTGGACATAAAAACAGAACGGGGATTAAGTTACTCGTTGCATGTTAATTTAGGATTTGCCGCAGTAGAAGCGCTATTTGATAATGCCATGGCCGCGTATCCGGATTCAGTCTGGTATTATGGTAATGTTTATGATCCTGTTGATGGCGTAACGCCCTTAAATTGGTGGGACAGTTTTATTAATCAGGTTTAATAGGCAGGCTTTAAAGCGAGGATAAAAAGAACAGCATGTTAATCGTTATCTCTCCGGCAAAAACGCTGGATTATGAATCACCCTTACCTTCCAGGAAATTTTCTCAACCCCAGTTTTTGGAGGAGTCAGCCAAGCTGATAAAAGTTTTAAGGCACATGGCGCCAGACGAGGTTCAGGACTTAATGCATATCAGCACCAAGCTGGCAGAATTGAATGTATCCCGTTATTTAAACTGGGAGCCGCCTTTTTCTCCTGGAAATGCCAGACCGGCAATATTTGCATTTAAAGGTGATGTTTATACAGGCCTGGAAGCACAACAGTACAGCGCAAAAGATCTGGACTTTGCGCAAAAACATTTGCGTATATTGTCTGGTCTGTACGGGGTGTTACGGCCACTGGATTTAATCCAGCCCTACCGCCTTGAAATGGGAGTTGGATTAAAAAACAGTCGTGGAGAGTCGCTATATGATTTCTGGGGCGATCAATTGGGCAAGGCAATCAGCCTGGCCTTAAAGGAACAAAAAGACAAGCTCTTAATTAATCTGGCATCAAATGAATACTTTAAAGCGATAAAAGGCAAGACGGGCGATGCTGAAGTCATTACCCCGGTATTTAAAGATTTTAAAAATGACCAATACAAGGTAATCAGCTTTTTCGCCAAAAAAGCCAGAGGCCTGATGAGTTCTTATATTATTAAAAACCAGATTAAAGATATTAAGGGCCTAACCGCATTCAAGAGCGAAGGCTATCGTTTCAGCAAAAAAGATTCTACGGCAAACGAGCTGGTTTTTTTACGCAAGCAATCCTAACAGCCTACTGGAGACCTAAATGGCCCAGAGACTCCAGAATTTCCAGTGCTATACGGGCGCCTTTGGGATGTTTTTCTTCCAGCTCTTCCAGTAACTCTTCAACGGTATCTTTGATATCGCCATTGGCGGGCTTGGGGCCATCCCAACTATCAAGCTGAGACTGCAGCTGTGCCATCAATAAATCCTGCTAAGGGCTGGAGTCGGCGGCCGAGAGCTTTTCATGCAGTTCCGAAATCAGGCCTTTAATTTTTTCTTTTGGCAAAATTATTTCCTCATGTTTAGGGGCTAGCTTAAGATGCTTAACTTTTTGTCGCAAGTGCAGGTTTTGCATTTTATCAAACAAGTTTAAGGATTTTCATTTTTTTTATATGGCAGGTATTTTTCTGCCAGTTTCTGGTACCGGGAAAGATGTTGATTTTCTTCCTTAATAAACTGATTTATTGCTGCACTGAATTGCGGGTGTGCTATCCAGTGGTTGGAAAAAGTAAAGACGGGCTCAAAACCGCGTTGAATTTTATGTTCGCCCTGGGCACCAGAATCAAATTTTTGCAAACCCTGTTTGATGCAATACTCTATCCCTTGGTAGTAACAGGTTTCAAAATGTAAAAACTGCCACTCTTCGTCACAGCCCCAAAAGCGACCATACAGTGTATTAGAGTCTTTAAAACTTAAGGCCCCGGCAATATAAGCATCATCCTTTTTTGCCAGGACTAATAAAATTTGATCAGGCATTAAACGGGCTAATTCCAGAAAAAAAGGCAAGTTTAAATAAGCTGATCTGCCCCTCACCAGATAGGTGTTTTGATAAAAGCGATAAAAAGATTGCCATTGTTCTGGCGCAATTTCATGACCATTAAGCCATTCAAACTGAATATTATTTTCCTGAATTTTTTTGCGCTCTTTTTTTAGGTTTTTACGTTTACGGGAAGAAAAGCTTTGTAGAAAACTTTCAAAGTCTGCATAGTTTTTATTAAACCATTGATATTGGCATCCAGTTCGTTGCAGCATACCCAAGTCAGCAAGCTGGTCCGACAATTTTTTTTCCGGGAACAAAACATGCCAACTTGAAGCGCCAGAGGAATTAGCCTGCTGCTGAAGGCAGCTTATTATTTTGGTAAGAACGGCCTGCTCGTCTTCAAGGGGGTCAATGCAAATTCTTGGCCCTGCAGAAGGCGTAAAGGGAACAGATGTAACATATTTGGGATAATATTCTATGCCATGCTGGTAGTAGGCATCGGCCCAGGACCAGTCGAAAACATACTCTCCCATGGAGTTATTTTTTAAATATAAGGGCATGAGCGCCACAAGTTTTTCATCATGGTTTTTTATAATCAGGTGCGAAGGCTTCCAGCCGGAGCGTACAGACACACAAGCACTTTCTTCCAGAGCCAGTAAAAATTCGTGTTGCAGAAATGGGTAGTCGGATCCGATCAGCTTATTCCATTCTGCCGGTGCAATCTGAGCAATACTGTCTAAAAAACTTGTTTTAAGCTGCTTGCTCATATGGATGACTGTTTATTGAAAAACGAATATGGGTTAAGGTTCAAAAGTAGTGAGGCGCTAAGCGTAGTGAGTTTACAAGATTGAGAGACATGAACAAGGGTTTGGAAAAAATATTAACATCGGCAACAAAGGTTTCAGTGCATGGCGGGCATAGCGGGCAGTTTTGCCAACATGCACAGGACAGCCTGGAAAGTATTGTTAAAGCCTATATTGAACAGGGCTTCTCATGGGTTGGGATAACGGAGCATATCCCGCCAACTACCGATAAAATGCGTTATCCCGATGAAGCAGAGGCAGGCCTGAGCGCCGATTTTTTGCTGCAGCGCTTTGCGGAATATTTCCAGTTAGGCCGTGAGCTGCAACGAAAGTATTCCGGAGAAATAGAACTGTTGCTGGCTTTTGAAATTGAGAACTATCAGGGAACAGCGGACCATGTACGCAAGCTTATCCAACAATATAAACCGGATTACCTGGTGGGATCCTTGCACCACGTTAATAACATCGGTATTGACTACAACAAAGAATACTATGATAAAGCGCTTGCTGAGGCGGGGGACATACAGCAGCTTTATTGCGACTATTTTGATGAGCAATATCATATGCTGCAGGAGTTCTGCCCGGCAGTTGTAGGACATTTTGATTTAATCAGAGTCTTTGATCAGGATTATTTAAGCACACTGTCTCAGCCTGAAGTTGTCGAAAAAATTGAAAGAAACCTTGATTTTATCTCTGAGAAAAACCTGATTCTGGATTTCAATTTAAGGGGCTTTGATAAAGGGCTGGAGCAATATCCCTCGCTTTCCATTTTAAAAAAAGCCATAGCCAGGGGAATTGCTTTGGTGCCGGGTGATGACTCGCACGGCGTTGCGTCAGTTGGCAGGAACTATGACCAGGGTGTGGCGGTGCTTTCTAATTTAGGTATTTCTCTGCAATGGCAAAAACCAGCACTTATAAAATATTAGCCGGCCCTAACAAACAAGCCTAACGAGCAAGAAAGTCCAGAACAGTAAAAACAAAAATTACGACACCCACCCAATTATTATTCATGAAGGCTTTAAAACAGGGTTCCGGTTGGCGGTCCCAGGTCAGCGTGTGCTGGTAAATAAAAAGTCCGGCGGCAACCAAGAGCCCAAACTGGAACCAGTTGCCCAACTGAAAATAGCTGGCACAAAGTGCAAGTGTGATCAAACAGAAGGTCTGCAGAAAAGCGATAACAAAAATATCACCTTCAGCGAAAAGAATGGCTGTTGATTTGATGCCCACCTTTAAGTCATCTTCACGATCAACCATGGCATATTGTGTATCGAAGGCTATGGTCCAGAGCAGGGTTGCAATGTATAACAGCCAGGCCTGAGCAGGCAGGCTGCCGGTTTGCGCTGTGAATGCCATCAGTCCACCCCAGGCGAATGCCGCCCCCAGAACCACCTGTGGCAGGTGTGTATAACGTTTCATAAAAGGATAAATCGTGGTAATCCCAAGTGCGGCAACGGCCATTAAAATGGTCAGTGTATTTGTCATCAGGACAAGCAGAAATGCAACGAAGCACAAAGAAGCACATAACAGCAGCGCTTCCTTGGGCTGAACGGCCGCTCGTGCAATGGGACGATTTTTGGTTCGTGCGACATGCCCATCAAAATTTCGATCAGCATAATCATTAATACAGCAGCCTGCGGCTCGCATTAAGACAGTGCCCAGGCAAAAAATAATGACCAGTTTGATAGCCGGTCTACCATTCCCGGCAATCCAAAGACACCAGAGCGTTGGCCACAGCACCAGTAAAAACCCGATGGGACGGTTCATTCGTGTTAAGTCCCAATACAATGGTAGCTTGGCGGCAACCAGTGGCAAATGCTGTTGGAGGGATTGCCAGAGCTTTAATTGAAGCGAGCTGAATTTTTGTCTGAGTTTTTGCAATGCTGGGTTTGTATACATAAATACAACTTAATTGATGAAAGCTAATTATAGACAGACTTTAAAGAGCATTGAATAAAAGAAATGGCGCTGTTTAAATGACGGCATGTAAGGGCGGAATAGGTCATGATGAAAATTAAATTACATTGGCAGATTTTAATCGCGATTTTGCTTGCTGCTCTGTGTGGGCAATTGACAGGCACCGAGTCGAGTATTTTTGGCGTAACTTTTTATGCCATGTACGACTTTATTGGCACCATGTTCATGAACGCATTGCGCATGATCATCGTGCCCTTGATAACAGCGTCTATTATTTGTGGTGTTGCCAACATGGGTGGGCGCAGCGATCTGGGCCGACTTGGTGGAATGACGCTCGGATATTACGCCTTATCCAGTATGTTGGCGATCCTGGTTGGGCTGTTTTATGTCAATGTGTTCAGCCCGGGAATTATTGACGGCGTTGCGGCGGGAGAAAGCTTAAATTTGAGCCTGGATGAAGCTACCCTGGCCTCGGCAGTCGCCAGTGTTGAGGGAAGGGGTGGCGCAGATATCGCGGCGATATTTTTACGCATGATTCCAACCAATATTGTGGCTGCAGCGGCAGAAGGCCAAATGTTGGGCCTTATCTTTTTTGCTCTGGTTTTTGGCTATTTTATGACGCAGATTCCAAATCGACAGGGAGAGGTCTTACTTAATTTCTGGCAGGGCATTTCTGAAACCATGATGCGTATTACAATGTGGGTGATGCGTTTTGCCCCCTATGGAGTCTTCGGACTGGTGGCAGGCACGGTTGCTTCAACCGGGTTTGCCGCCTTCAAGCCAATGATGATTTTCTTCATTACGGTTTTTCTGGCCTTGGCAACGCATGTATTGGTCGTTATGCCCCTGCTATTGAAGTACCTTGGTGGTGTAAGTCCGATAAAGCATTACAAGGTGATGATGCCTGTAGTGCTGACAGCCTTTTCTACAGCGTCGTCGTCGGCCACCTTGCCACTCACAATGGAAACCATAGAAAAGGATGCCGGTGTCTCTGAAAAGACCACCAGTTTTGTGTTGCCCCTGGGCGCGACGGTCAATATGGATGGTACGGCACTTTATGAATGTGTGGCCGCCATCTTTCTGGCACAGGCCTATGGTCTGGAATTAAGTTTTGCCACCCAGTTTACCGTGGTTTTGATCGCCTTACTGACATCGATTGGCGTGGCCGGGATTCCGTCAGCCAGTCTGGTGGCGATAACCGTGATACTGACAGCTATCGGGTTACCAGTTGAAGCGATTGGCTTATTGCTGGTTACGGACCGTATTCTGGATATGTGCCGGACTGCAGTAAATGTTTTTAGTGATTCCTGCGGTGCTGTGATTATTGCCAAACGGCAGGGGGAACCGGGGATACTGGAATCCTAGACATTACCATATTGCTGGTTAACGGACAGCCAGCGGTCAATCAGGGGCTTGATATTATCGGGGTATTGATCACGCATCCGCTTACCCCAGGTTTTGACATCTTCCAGTAAGAGTGAGTCACGGCCAATATCTGCAATTTTATGTTCCATCAAACCAGTTTGCCGGGTTCCCAGCACTTCTCCAGGTCCACGAATCTCCAGATCTTTTTGCGCGATATAAAAGCCATCATTACTACTGCGCATGATCTCAAGACGCTGCTTGCTCAAATCGGATAATGGCGTTTGATAAAGCAAGAGACAATGGCTTTTTTCGCTGCCCCGGCCTACCCGACCACGCAACTGGTGTAATTGTGCCAGGCCCAGACGTTCAGGGTTTTCAATGATCATCAGTGAGGCGTTGGGCACATCAACGCCTACTTCGATGACGGTGGTGGCTACGAGTAATTGGATGTCGCCGTTTTTGAATTGACTCATGATGGCTGACTTTTCTTTGGTTTTCATTCGCCCGTGTATCAAGCCCACCTGCAAAGTCTGTAGCTGTTGCTGCAGGTGTGCAAAAGTCGCCTCGGCGGCCTGGCATTGCAATAACTCGGATTCTTCGATTAATGTGCAGACCCAGTAAGCCTGGCGGCCATTGGCGCAGGCTTCCTGAATTCTTTCTATTATCTGTGAACGACGATTCTCTGCGATTAAAACCGTATTCACCGGGCTTCTGCCTGGAGGCAGCTCATCAATAATTGAGCAGTCAAGGTCTGCATAAGCACTCATCATTAAAGTTCTGGGGATAGGGGTAGCTGTCATGATGAGCTGATGCGGGCTTGTGCCGATAATCTGTCCTTTTTCCCTTAAGGCCAGACGTTGGTGCACGCCAAAGCGATGCTGTTCATCAATGACCATCAAGCCCAGTTTTTGAAATAGCACTTCGTCCTGAAAAAGGGCGTGGGTACCAATAATGATTTGTGCATGGCCGGAACTGATGAGGGCAAGGGTTTCAGTACGCTTCTTGCCTTTGATTTTGCCGCTTAAAAAAGCGATCTCAATACCAAGGTCTTGCAACAAAGCGGAAAAATTTAAAAAGTGCTGCTCTGCCAGTATTTCGGTTGGTGCCATAACAGCCACTTGATACCCATTTTCTACTGCCTGCAATGCAGCAAGAATGGCAATGATGGTTTTGCCTGAACCAACATCACCTTGCACCAGCCTTAACATGGGCTTGCTCATGGCAAGGTTTTCACTGACATCAGCAAAGACCCTTTGTTGAGCGGAAGTTAGTTTAAAAGGCAAGCTGTTAATCAGAGTGGGGACCAGATTTAAACCGGGCTTTAATTCAGGAGCCTGTTCCTGCTGGGCATTTTCACGTAATCGACGCAGGCACAAGTAATGTGCCAGTAATTCTTCAAAAGCAAGACGTTGCTGAGCAGGGTGTGTCCCTGTTTCCAATAAGGAAAGATGGGCTCCCTGGGGCGGCTGGTGAATATAGATCAGGGCTTCTTTCAAAGAGCTGATGCCAAATTTTTGGTTTAGCTCTGCTGGCAGGTAATCTATGAGAGTAGGGCGCTGTTTCAATAATTTCAGGGCCTGCTCGATAATGCTGCGCAAGCGGTTTTGCTGCAAGCCTTCCGTACTGGGGTAGATGGGAGTCAGGGTCGTCGATCTTGGGAACTGATCCTGCTCATCAATAAGCTTGTATTCAGGGTGATATAGTTCAATACCACTGCGGCCCCATCGAGCCTCGCCAAAACAACGGATACGTTTACCATCGGCCAGGTTGTTTTTTTGGGCAGCGCTGAAATGAAAGAATCTTAAATTGGCGATACCACTGGCATCCTGAATTTTTACCAGCAGGCTTCTGCGCCTGCCAAAAACGATAGCGCTTCCCAAAATCCGGCCTTCAACAACCACATCTGACCCAACTTGCAGGGCGGCAATTGCTGTGACATGAGTTCTGTCCTGGTAGCGCTTAGGCAGGTGAAACAGTAAATCAAGCACCGAAAAAATGTTAAGACTGGCGAATTTAAGATCGAGAGCAGGACCTACCCCTTGCAAGCTAGTCAGCGGCATTTTAGCTAAATCACTGGCAGCAGCTTCAAGATTTGGCGAAGGAATACGTTGTTCGGACATGGCTTAATTCTAGGTGGTTTTCAGACTGGGCGCTAACCCCAAGCCTATAAAAACAAGGAAATTCCCGGCTATTTCTTGGTTTCTTTAGTCGTGACCCTGATAGGGACTTACGGTAGAATCAGCGGATAAAAATTGACAAGTGCAATACAGGTATTACAGGCAGGCATCACAATAGAACCATGTCCGAACCAGTAAGCGCTATTTTAGACCAGTTTCATCTGTCCAGCGTCTATTCTTTACCAGAGATGCTCCTTAGGGGGCTTCGTTCTGGAAGAAACTCTGGCAGAAATGCAGGCCTGGCAAAAAGAAGGCCTCAAAGTTGCTAAATTTTCAGTAAATTTCTCAGGCAAGGAAATTGAACAAAAAGACTTTGTCGATAAAATTGTTAAGGCGCTGAAAAAATACAGAGCACCCTTACATGCCCTGGAAATAGAAGTCACTGAAAGTGTGTTAATGCGAGATATCGATAGCTCAATTGGGAAATTAAAGCAGTTACATGATGTTGGCGTGAGCATTGCGATTGATGATTTTGGTACGGGCTACTCATCTTTAAGCCTGTTACAGAAACTGCCTATCAATCGTTTAAAAATAGATCGCAGTTTCATTCAGGATATGGAGCAAGGCTCAGACCGCTCCATCATCGAAGCCATTGCCCATATGGCAAAAGGCTTAAAACTTGAAATGATTGCTGAAGGGGTAGAGCAGGAGTACCAGCTGAGGTATTTGCGTCAGTTAAAATGCCCTGTTGTACAAGGCTATATTTTTAGTCAAGGCGTTCCAAATGAAGAAGCCAAAAAGTTTGTGCGTGATACAAGCGCGATGCTTAAGCAGCAAAAAATAAATGCCTGACCAGAATTGCCTTAGTTTTTCAGGCGACTGACTTTAATAACAGATTTAATCACCCGCACTCTTTTCATCACATTGGCCAGATGAATCCGGTTTCTGACATTGATAGTCAGATTGACAATACTGAACTGGGCATCACGATCAGCAGTGCTGATCTTTTCGATATTCGCTTCACAGGAAGTAATAGCATTTGCCAGCGTGGCTATCAGGCCACGCTGATGTTCAATTTCAACACGTATTTCAACAGGAAACTCCCCTTCTACGACGGGATCCCAACGTAAGGCCAGGTGTTTTTTCGGATCGTCCAGTATTTCAGCCACATTGTTACAACTTTCAAGATGCACAACCATACCCCTGCCTGAGCTGATGTAGCCAACGATATGGTCGCCAGGAATCGGGTGACAGCATTTGGCAAACGATAAAACCATGCCTTCGGCACCATGGATCGCCAGGGCAGCATCGTCCTCGCCTGAGGCCTGAAGGTTTTTACTATCATCAGGCAGCAGCCGTCGCGCAACAATATATGCCATGCGATTACCAAGGCCGATGTCCTCAAGCAAATCATCAAGCACATCGAAGTCGGTTTCCTCCAGCAAGCCACCAACTTTATTTTTAGGAATGTTTGAGAGGTTATAGCCAAAACCGGCAAGGGTTTTATTAAGCAAGCGTCGGCCCAAGGTAATGGCTTCAGAGCGGCGCTGTTTTTTCAGGAAGTGTCTGATACTGCTGCGGGCTTTGCCGGTGACGACAAAATTCAGCCATGCCGGGTTCGGATAGGAACCGGAGGCTATAATTTCCACCGTCTGGCCACTTTGTAAAACCTGACTTAATGGCGCCAGGCGACGGTTGATACGACAGGCAACACAGGAATTTCCGACATCGGTATGTACGGCATAGGCAAAATCCACAGCGGTTGAACCGGCAGGTAGTTCCAGAATGGCACCTTTGGGGGTAAACACATAAATTTCATCAGGGAATAAATCGGTTTTTACATGTTCGATAAACTCCTGGGAATCGCCCGCCTGCTTTTGCATTTCCAGCAGATCCTGTACCCATTGTCTGGCCCGGATATGGCTTTGATTCGGCATTTCCTGCTCTGACTTATACAGCCAGTGTGCGGCAATCCCGTTGTTTGCCATGGCTTCCATATCTTCCGTACGAATCTGAATTTCTATGGGAATCGCATGGATGCTAAAAAGAGTAGTATGCAATGATTGGTAGCCATTTACTTTCGGTATGGCGATATAGTCCTTGAACCGTCCGGGTACTGGTTTGTAAAGGTTGTGTACGGCTCCAAGAATCCGATAACAGCTATCGACCTGGTCGGTGATAATACGAAAAGCAAAAACGTCAGTGATCTCACGAAAAGAAATGCGCTTTTCACGCATTTTTTTATAAATACTGTAAATATGCTTTTCCCGACCTACAACTCTGCCCGGCAGGTTTTCCCGTTGCAAGCAGGCTGTCAGTGCATTTTCGATTTGCTGGACAATTTCTTTACGGTTGCCCGCAATACTTTTAACCGCAGCTTCCAGCCTGCGCGCACGCATGGGGTAGAGGGCAGCAAAGCCTCTTTCTTCAAACTCAATACGCATATTATTCATACCAAGCCGGTTGGCAATTGGTGCATAAATGTCCAGGGTTTCGCGGGCGATGCGGCGTTGTTTTTCCGGTTTCAGTGCAGAAAGTGTTCGCATGTTATGCATGCGGTCAGCCAGCTTTACCAGAATAACGCGAATGTCCTTGGCCATGGCCAGTGCCATTTTTTGAAAGTTTTCGGCCTGAGCCTCGGCATGTGTGCTGAATTCAATCCTGTTTAATTTGCTGACGCCATCAACGATGTCAGCAACAGAACTGCCAAATTGACTGGAAATGGCTTCCTTGGTCAGACCGGTATCTTCAATAACATCATGCAGCATGGCAGCAGCAACGCTTTGATGGTCCATGTGCATCTCGCGCAATATGCCGGCGACTGCCAGAGGGTGGGTAACATAGGGAGAGCCGGAAATACGCAACTGCCCATCATGTGCCTGTTCGGCGTAATAATAGGCACGTTTGATCAGGTTGACTTGGTCAGCCTCAAGATACTCAGTCAGGCTTTTCGCCAGAACGTCAATAGTGTCATTGTAGCTGTTAATGGTAGCCTCCACGGCAGTAGAGGCTAGGCTGGCTGGCCTTACTGCTGTTCTTCGCTGTCTCCATCGATATCACCAGAGTTACCCGGCTCTTCGGTTTCTTCAGGTACTAGCTCTGCATCCATGGCGTCTTCAATAGAAATATCATTTTTAGGTGTAATTAAAGCACCTTCCTCAGTTACAGCAGATTCCGCACTATCTAAAGCTGCAACGCTTGCTTGTGCTTCTTCCTGAGCAGTATCAATTAAAATTGAAGCATTCACAAGATCTTGCGCGATTTCACGTAAAGCCAAAACGGTAGGTTTGTCGTTGTCTTCAGAGACTAGAGGATCTTTGCCGCCGGTTTGAATCTGACGGGCACGCTTGCTGGCAACCATGACCAACTCAAAGCGGTTTTCTACATGTTCCAGACAATCTTCAACAGTAATTCGAGCCATTTTATATCCTGTGTAGCTTTGCGAGCAGTTTAATTAAAGCCCTGAACTTGCAGGGGGCGGCAATTATAAAGTGTTTATGGGAATTATGGTAGCAGGCTTTGCAGCAAAGCATCGATGGCAGCCTGCTCTGTGGCAGATGGCTGATAGTGGCCATGGGCAATAATAGCCTGCAGTCGTGACAGAGCGAGTTCAAAGTCATCATTCACCAGCAAATAATCGGCCTGCTGATAATGGGATAATTCGTTAACCGCTTCAGCCATGCGTTTTTCAATGGTGTCTGTATCATCCTGTCCTCTGGATGTCAGCCTTGCGCGTAATGCTTCTAGCGAAGGCGGTAGAATAAAAATACTGACACTTTCCGGCATGATTTGTTTGACCTGAGCTGCTCCCTGCCAGTCAATTTCCAGAATGACATTCCAGCCTTGTTGCAAACGTTCACTGACCCAGGCTTTAGAAGTTCCGTAATAGTTGCCGAAGACTTCTGCATGTTCCAGAAAATCCCCTTGTGTCACCATTCGGGAAAAAGCCTGTGGACTGATAAAGTGATAATTGGTGCCATCGACTTCCCCCGGTCGTTTGGGGCGAGTGGTGTGAGAAACAGAAACGCAAAGCTTTTGCTGCTTTCCGTTATCAGCAGCTTTTATCAGGGCATCTACCAGAGATGTTTTACCTGCCCCTGAAGGAGCAGAAATCAGGAAAAGAGAACCTGCAGACATAAGATGTTGCGCCAGTTATTCAATATTTTGTATTTGTTCACGCATTTGCTCAATCAATACCTTGAGTTCAACGGCATTCAGGGTGGTTTCAATGACAACTGTTTTTGAGCAAATGGTATTGGCTTCCCGGTTCAGCTCCTGCATCAAAAAGTCCAGTTTGCGACCAACGGCGCCAGCTTGCTGAAGTATATTCCTTACCTCCTGCAGGTGGGCCTGCAGGCGGTCAGTTTCTTCAGAGATATCCGCTTTTTGTGCCAGCAGGACAATTTCCTGTTCCAATCGGGTTGGCTCCAGAGTTTCAGATAATTCTGCCAGCGTTTCTTTAAGCTTGTTTTTTTGATTTTGCAGGATATCAGGCATCGCGCTTTTTATATCGTCAACGATTGTTGCAATACTATCCAGCCGCTGTTCAATAAAGCTTTTTAAATGAGCGCCTTCCTTCTGTCTTTGTTCCTGTAAGCTCTGCAGGCAATCTTTAAATAAATCGATAAGTGCTGCTTCGATGGCTTTGGCATCCTGTTCGCTTTCCTGCACGATACCGGGCCAGCGCAGTACATCAAGCATTGTGGGTTGCTGTAAGTCAGGCATGATACTGGCTATTTCCGCATTCGCGGTCGTAATTTGTGCAAGCAGAGCCTGATTAACGCTGATGGATGCCGCTGCTACATTAGGGCTGAATTTTAATTGTGCATCCACTTTGCCTCTGCTTAGGCTTTTTCGCAGCAAATCCCGGCAAGCTCCTTCAGCTGCTCGCAATGATTCGGGTAGCCTGATATTCGTTTCGAGATAGCGGTGGTTGACGGAGCGAATTTCCCAAACCAAAGTGCCCCATTCCTGTTCGGCCTGCTGTCGCGCAAAGGCCGTCATACTTTGTGTCATATTACTGCTCGGTGCCAAAAATCAAGGCTTGCACTATAGCTGATTTACCCCATTTTATAAAATTCATTTCCAGATGAGAGTCCAGCCTTTACAATGAAAGCGTGAAAGCAAGAGAAGTGTTCATACAATATTAATTGGGGATTTTATGTCTGACTTTAGTCGTCCCAGTGGCAGAGCTGCTGACGCAATACGCGAAATCAAAATTACAAGACACTATACGAAGCATGCTGAAGGGTCAGTATTGGTTGAGTTTGGTGATACCAAAGTCCTGTGTACGGCCAGTGTGGAAGCCAGTGTTCCAAGGTTTTTGAAGGGCAAGGGCCAGGGCTGGGTAACAGCAGAGTATGGCATGTTGCCCCGTTCCACGGGTTCGCGTATGGACCGTGAAGCCGCCAGAGGCAAGCAAAGCGGACGGACACAGGAAATTCAGCGTTTAATCGGTCGTTCATTGCGGGCCGCTGTTGATATGGCGAAACTGGGAGAGAACACAATAAAAATAGATTGTGATGTCATTCAGGCCGATGGCGGCACTCGCACTGCTTCAATCACCGGTGCCTGCGTTGCTCTGGTTGATGCTCTGGCGGTGATGCGGGAGCAGGGGCTTATCAAGCAGGATCCTTTAAAGCAGATGATTGCATCAGTATCGGTTGGCATTTATAAAGGTGTTCCCGTGCTGGATCTCGATTATCTGGAAGACTCAAGTGCAGAAACGGACATGAATGTAGTCATGACCAGTAACGGTGGCTTTATTGAATTGCAGGGGACAGGAGAAGATGGAGAGTTCAGTGCGGAAGAACTCGGCCAGCTGATCTCGCTCGCACAAAATGGTATTGTCCAATTGTTTTCAGTTCAGCAGGAAGCATTGAGCGCATAAGATGAAACATTTTCAAACAGAGTTTTTAGACTTTGTCACCAGTGAAGATATTCTGAGCTTCGGTGAATTTACCCTGAAATCCGGCCGTAAGAGCCCCTATTTTTTTAATGCGGGATTGTTCAATTCCGGCGCCTCACTGGCACAGGTCGGCAGGAGTTATGCTGCTGCCATAGCAGAATCAAATCTGGATTTTGATGTCCTGTTTGGCCCAGCCTATAAAGGCATCCCTCTGGTGGCGACTACCGCCATCGCTTTGAGCCAGGACTTTGGCATTAACAAGCCCTTTTGTTTCAACCGCAAAGAGGCCAAGGATCATGGTGAAGGCGGGAATATTGTGGGCGCTCCTCTAAAAGGACGGGTCTTGATTATTGATGATGTCATAACGGCAGGCACGGCTATCCGTGAAGTCATGAGGTTAGTTGAAGATGCCGGAGCTGAAGCAACAGGGGTTGTTGTAGCACTGGATCGACAGGAGAAGGGGCAGGGTGAGCTGTCTGCCATTCAGGAAATTGAAACGGATTACGATATGCCGGTAA
>Ga0181563_10000074_pt1 | contig 79858 bp, 80 predicted proteins | sample 011ome_25_FD_133759 | JGI IMG/M metagenome (GOLD analysis project Ga0181563, IMG submission 133759) | Coastal salt marsh microbial communities from the Groves Creek Marsh, Skidaway Island, Georgia - 011512CT metaG (megahit assembly) | ecosystem: Environmental > Aquatic > Marine > Intertidal...
GACCTCTCCTTCGTAGCGCAAAAAAAGTTTTCAACGCTACTGTCTACCTCGGCTGTCGGCGCGGTCATCTGCCCCGAAGACTGGGTAGGGGAGTTTGCTGGGGCCGTTCTATTTAGTGCTCAGCCGTATGCCGACTTTGCGAGAGCCACGCGCTTATTTGATAACCGCCCGAGGCCGTCAGGCTGTATTCATGAAAAGGCGGTTGTTGCCAGCACAGCGCAAATCGGTGCGAATACAACCATCGATGCGGGTGCTGTTATCGAAGATGGTGTCGTCCTGGGTGACAATGTTTGGATTGGACCCGATGTGTGGGTGGGTGCAAATACCAAGGTAGGTGACTCCACTGAAATTCGCTCTGGGGTACGCCTGTATCATGCTGTATCGCTCGGTCATTCCTGTCTGGTTCACGCCAATACTGTGATTGGGTCAGATGGCTTTGGATTTGCGCCGACAGACAGTGGGTGGGAGAAGATTCTCCAGCTGGGTGCCGTGAGTATTGGTGATCGCGTGGAAATCGGCGCCGCTTGTACGATAGACCGCGGGGCGCTGGACAACACGGTTATTGCAGACGATGTCATCATCGACAATCTGGTGCACATTGCGCACGGCGTCACGATTGGTGCGCGATCTGCAATCGCGGGGCAAGTTGGATTTGCTGGTGGCGCGAAACTGGGTGAGCGCTGCACGGTAGGAGGTCAGGCCGGTTTTGCCGGGCACCTTGAGATAGTGAGCGACGTTCACATCGGTGGGCAGGGAAGAGTGTCTCGTAGTGTCACTGAGCCGGGACATTACGCTTCCGGCACGGGCCTTATGCCAACCCGTGATTGGGCCCGTAATGCCGCGCGCTACGAGAAACTTAACGACATGGCAAAACGCATTGATGCGCTGGAAAAAGCCTTGGCTGAAAAAGCTGAAAGTGATTCATAGGACAGTCATATCATGATGGATATTGAAGATATTCGCCGTCATTTGCCACATCGGTACCCGTTTCTTTTTGTAGATCGGGTTGTGTCAATTGATCCCGGTGTTTCTATTGAGGCCTACAAAAATTTGAGCATTAACGAGCCTTACTTTGATGGACATTTTCCCGGTAATCCGGTGTTTCCGGGTGTTCTACTGGTTGAAGCCATGGCGCAAGCAGCCGGTATTCTGGGCTTTGCCACTATGGGCAAGACGCCCGAGGATGGCTCTATTTATTATCTGGTTGGAACCGATAAGCTCCGCTTCAAGCGCCCCTGTGTTCCGGGCGACCGCGTAACGCTGGAAGCTTCGATCGTGAGTGAAAAGCGAGGTATCTGGAAGTTCGACGTCCGCGCTTCAGTTGAGGGCAAGACGGCGGCGACGGCCACCATTTTGTGTGCGGACCGATAAGCGATGATTCATCCCACCGCCATCATTGACCCTGATGCCGATCTGCACCCTACGGTGACAGTGGGTCCCTACAGTGTCATCGGTCCGGGAGTTGTGGTGGGTGAGGACACCATTATTGAGCCCCATGTGGTGATCAAGGGTCCTGCACATATCGGTGCTCGAAACCATATATTTCAATTTAGCTCGATTGGCGAGGCAACGCCTGACTTGAAGTACAAGGGTGAACCCACGACGGTTACCATCGGCAACGATAATGTCATACGCGAGCACGTTACGATTCATCGAGGTACCGTTCAGGATCGAGGTGATACCTACGTTGGAAACAACAACCTCATCATGTGCTACGTTCATATTGGTCATGACAGTGTCGTCAAGAATCACACGATTCTTGTGAACAACACGGCACTGGCGGGTCATGTCGTGGTTGACGACTGGGTGATTTTGTCTGGCTACACCCTGGTGCACCAATTTTGCAAAATTGGTGCTCACAGTTTCAGTGGTATGGGTACAGCGATTGGTAAAGATGTACCAGCTTACGTCACCGTATCAGGCAGTCCGGCGGAAGCACGAACGATCAATACTGAAGGCTTACGCCGCCGAGGCTTTAGTGATGCCTCACTCTCTGACTTGCGCCGCGCATTCAAGCTGATTTACCGTCAGGGTTTGACGCTGGATATTGCGATGGAACGGCTCGAGGAAATGGCCGCAGACAGGCCAGAGATCACACCTTTACTTGAGTCTCTTAAGTTGTCAGAGCGTGGAATAGTCCGCTAATGGCTCGATCGCAACACATCGGCGTTCTGGCCGGTGAAAAAAGCGGCGATATTCTAGGGGGCGCAGTATTACGGGAGCTAAAGCGACGCAATAGCGACCTGTCTTTCTCCGGTATTGGTGGTGAGCAGATGGCGCTCCATGGGCTTACCAGTCTTCACGATATGGAGCGACTGTCTGTTTTCGGTTTGGTCGAGCCGTTGGCGCGATTGCCTGAATTATTGTCTATCCGGCGCTCGGTTGGACGGCACATGATCGAGCATCAGCCGCAATTGTTTTTGGGTATCGACAGTCCCGACTTCAACCTGGCGCTTGAGCAAAAACTCCGCCGCAAGGATATCAAGACGGCCCACCTTGTCAGTCCCTCAGTTTGGGCGTGGCGCCCGGGAAGAATTCATAAGATAAAAAAGGCAGTTGATTTGATGCTCTGCCTACTGCCTTTCGAGCGTGACTTTTATGAGCAGCATGGCGTAAGGGCAGCGTTGGTGGGGCATCCGTTGATCGAGGAGTTGTCTGCGCTTCCCGATCGAGCAACAGCGCGCAAATATCTGGGTTTATCGGAGCGAGGGCAGATCTTGGCTTGTATGCCAGGGAGTCGTGCCAGTGAGATTGAGCACTTAGGACCCATTTTTGCACAGGTGATAATGAAGTTGCTGGCATCGGATAGCGAGCTCGAGGTCGTGGTGCCCGCCGCTTCGCTGGAGCGTCTCGAGCAAGTGCAGCACTTCATGCCAATCAATGATGATCGTTTCTCCGTTATTGAAGGGCAGAGCCGGCTCGCGATGGTAGCGTCGGATTCAATCCTCTGTGCGTCGGGTACGACGACACTAGAGGCGATGCTGATCGGCAGACCCATCACAATCGCCTACCGTATGGCCTGGTTGTCATGGCAAATCCTTAGCCGGATGGTGACCTCGCCTTTCGTTGGTTTGCCCAATATCATTGCGGGAGAATCTATCGTCCCGGAATTTTTACAAGGCGAAGCGACGGTCGAAAATTTGTATCAATCCGTTCTGGAATCGTTCGGCACGGCGGGTGACGCGCAGCGCGAGCGGTTTGCTGAGTTAAGTACATGTATCGGCAGTGATTTTGCGGTTAGGTCTGTGGATGCCATTGAGGAGTTACTGGCCCATGGTGGAGACTAAAGCCTCGAGTACGAGTGCAACATCGGCGGTGATCCTCACAGCAGGTTGCGATGAAGTAGGGCGCGGTCCGCTTGCAGGTGATGTGGTGGCAGCTGCCGTCATTCTTGGAACATCGATTCCTGACGGGTTAAATGACTCGAAAAAACTAACTGAACGTAAGCGGGAACGGTTATTCGATGAGATCAAGGCGTCGGCGCTGGCCTGGTCGATTGGGCGCGCCAGTGTTGAAGAGATAGACCGACTTAATATTCTCAACGCTTCTCTCTTGGCTATGCGGCGGGCTGTTGAATCACTATCGCCCTTACCCGAGCACGTGCTTGTCGATGGCAATAAATTGCCAACTTGGCAGTTTTCGGCCGAGGCGATCGTTGGCGGAGATGGCAGCGTGCCGTGCATTAGCGCGGCCTCTATTTTGGCCAAAGTGACGCGAGATCGAGAAATGGTCGCGCTCGATGAGACGTATCCCGGCTACGGGCTTGCAAAGCACAAAGGCTATCCCACGGCTCAGCATATAGCGGCGCTTGCCCATCTGGGCGTTAGCCCCATTCATCGGCGTAGTTTTGGCCCGGTTGCCCGTTTGATTTAACGTTAAGAAGAGGTTTAATGGTGGTTATGTCCACCTCGTTCGTTCACCTACGCGTCCACTCCGAATTTTCCCTCATTGACGGGCTCGTTCGCGTGGGTCCGCTAATGAAGTCTGTCGCCTCCGCCAATATGCCCGCGGTCGCAATAACAGACAGAACCAACTTTTTTGGTCTTATCAAAGCCTACAAGGCGGCGGAACGTGAGGGTGTAAAACTGATCGTGGGAGCAGACTTCGAGCTGCTCGAAGCCGATGAGCGCCGAAGCCAGATTACGTTTCTCGCACAAAACCATACGGGTTATAAGAATTTAACTGTCCTCATTTCCAGGGCCTATCAAGAGGGTCAAATTCTGGGCCGACCGCTACTACGCCGAGAATGGATTGAAGCGTGCAGCGAGGGCTTGTTAGCACTATCAGGTGGTCGAGGTGGTGATGTTGGCCAGCATCTGCTTGCCGGCAGAGATGCCGATGCTGAACAAGCACTTACCTGGTGGATGAGTCAGTTCCCAGAGCGTTTTTATCTGGAGCTTCAGCGCACGGGCAGAGAATACGAGGAGGATTACCTTCACGCCGCTGTGACACTGGCAGTCGGTGCGGATTGTCCGGTTGTGGCAACCAATGAAGTCTGTTTTCTAACGCCCGACGAGTTCGATGCGCACGAGGCACGTGTGTGTATTGGCGATGGCCGGACGCTAAACGATCCTCGAAGGCCTCGCCATTTTTCTGAGCAACAGTATCTACGCTCCCCAGAGGAGATGGCCGAGTTATTTCAGGATATCCCCGAGGCGATCGAGAATACCGTGCACATTGCCCAGCGATGTACGGCCGAGATCGAGTTGGGCAAGGCCTATCTACCGGATTTTCCTACGCCCATTGGCGTCAGTATCGAGCAACATTTGGAAAACCTCTCAAATGAAGGGTTAGACCAACGCCTTGCATTACTTAATATCCAGGATGATTCGGTATACCGAGACCGTCTGAAATTTGAACTCGACATCATTAATCAAATGGGCTTCCCCGGTTACTTCCTGGTCGTTATGGACTTCATCCGTTGGGGTAAAGCCAATGGTATTCCCGTCGGTCCGGGAAGGGGCTCGGGTGCCGGCTCTCTCGTCGCCTATGCACTCGAGATTACGGACCTCGATCCGATTGAGTACGACTTGCTGTTTGAGCGCTTTTTGAACCCGCAGCGGGTCTCGATGCCCGACTTCGACGTTGACTTCTGTATGGACCGGCGCGATGAAGTTATTGACTACGTTGCCAATACCTACGGCAGGAACGCGGTGTCGCAGATCATTACGTTCGGAACGATGGCGGCAAAAGCCGTGGTGCGCGACGTCGCACGAGTTCAGGACAAGCCATACGCATTGGCCGACAAGATGTCGAAGCTCATCCCCTTTGAAGTGGGTATGACGCTCGAAAAAGCGATTGAGCAGGAGGAACAGCTGGCCAATCTCCTACAGGAGGATAGTGCCGCTCAAGAGATTTGGGATATGGCGATCCAGCTCGAGGGGCTGACCCGAAATGCCGGTAAGCATGCTGGCGGCGTGGTGATCGCACCCTCGAAACTGACCGACTTCTCTCCCCTGTTCTGCGATGAGGAAGGGCAGGGCCTTGTTACACAATACGACAAGAATGATGTTGAGGATGCGGGTCTTGTCAAATTTGACTTCTTGGGCCTCAGGACGCTGACCATCATCGATTGGGCAGTGGCAATGATTAATAAGCGCCCTGATATTGAGTCGAAAGTAGATATCAACCAGATACCGCTCGATGACAATGAGGTTTACCACTTGTTGCAGAGCGCTGAGACAACGGCCGTATTCCAGTTGGAAAGCCGGGGCATGAAGGAACTGATTAAGAACCTGAGGCCTGATTGTTTTGAGGACATCATCGCACTGGTAGCCTTGTTTCGACCCGGCCCACTCCAGTCCGGAATGGTCGAAAACTTTATCGATCGTAAGCACGGCCGTGAACAGGTTTCCTATCCCGATGCGCAATATCAGCACGAGTGGTTAAAGCCCATATTAGAGCCCACTTACGGCATTATCCTGTACCAAGAGCAGGTCATGCAGATTGCTCAGGAACTAGCGGGTTATACGCTGGGTGGGGCTGATCTGCTCCGACGGGCAATGGGCAAGAAAAAGCCAGAGGAAATGGCCAAACAGCGCTCGGTTTTCGAGGATGGCGCGAAAGATAAAGGTGTTGATCCGACGCTGGCGATGAAGATTTTTGATCTGGTCGAAAAGTTCGCAGGCTACGGTTTTAACAAGTCACACTCTGCAGCTTACGCTTTGGTGAGTTATCAAACTGCCTGGTTAAAACGGCACTATCCCTCCGAGTTCATGGCCGCTGTCATGAGTTCCGAAATTGATAATACCGATAAGTTGTTAGGGCTTCGCGATGAATGTCGTCGCATGGGTTTGACGGTCAGAGCACCTAATATTTCGGAAGGCCAGCTCCATTTTTCCGTAAATTCCGAGGGACATATCATCTATGGTCTGGGTGGAATCAAGGGGCTGGGTGAAGCTCCGATTGAGGACCTTTTATCAGCCCGCCAAGAAAAGCCGTTTGCCGACTTGTTTGACCTCTGCAGCCGCACCGATCCGCGCAAGGTCAACCGCAGAGCCCTGGAAGCGCTGATAAAAAGTGGCGCACTGGATGATCTGGGTGCCGAGCGATCTGTGCTGATGTCAGCACTCGATGACGCCCTCAGAGCGGCAGAGCAATCCGCTGCAAATGAGGCCGCTGGCATGGGTGACCTGTTTGGAGAGGTGGTACCGACCTCTGGATCAGGCGACCCCTATCGCGATCATAGGCGAGCTCGCTCGTGGACGATGCGGGATATCCTTGCCGGTGAAAAAGAGAGTCTAGGAAGTTTTCTCAGTGGTCATCCCATGGACGAATTTGAACAGGAAGTTCGAAAGTTCTCACCGCGATCCATCAGGGAGCTGAACACGGGAAGTAAGCAGTGGGTGGCCGGACTCATTGTCGATGTCCGACTGGTAAAGACCCAGCGCGGTACGATGGCGGTCCTGCAGCTCGATGATGGAACGGGGCAGATCGAAGCCACTGCATACAGCGAGGTCTATGAGCAGCATCGTGATTTGTTGGTCAAGGATCAGATTGTACTCGCGGATGGGCGTCTTCAAATGGATGACTTCCGCGGACAGCTATCACTGAGGGCAAAATCATTCACTACGCTGGAACAGGCGAGAAGCTCTCGCGTCAGGGAGCTGAAGCTGGGACTGAGACCCGAGGCGATTCAACGTGGTGTCGCGTCCGAATTAAAACGTGCGTTTTCGGCTCATACGGGCGACTGTCCGATTATCGTGGAATACCGTCAGCCTGCAGGCTCAGCCGTCGTCAAATTTGGCGACCGCTGGCGGGTCACGCCAACTGATACCTTGCTTGATCAGCTTAAGGAGCTGGTTGGCCACGAGTCGGTAGAGGTGATCTACGAGCGGTAGGTCATTAGCCTATCGAATAGGCGTTGAATCTTGCTGCCGAGGTCGCTTTACCTCTCGACTGTTCTACTATTTTTTGCACTAATACAGTGCATTTTTTCTCTAAATGCACCAATTTCCACATTTTTTACACAAAGCGCCCTAAGATATGGCGGAGAATTTGCCGCCAAAATAAGAAAGCTCGGGTAGCGGACGCGGGGCCAGTATCCGAGATACATTGTGGGAGAGATGTTATGAAAGCGTCTTGGATGCTGATTTTGATCACAGCACTCATGTTGTCTGCGTGTTCGCGACAGCCAACGTGCTCTGTCACTTCAGGTGATATGGGTGTGCCCAGCGCGGGTTGTTTGGCAGTAGACAACGGCGAACTGCTGCTCGTAAAAATCATGGGTGGTACCTATGGTCCGCCCGGTGGCTCTGTAGCCACGAACGAGTCTGCTCAGTGTGCCGCGGAGCGGGAGACCTGGGAGGAGACGGGTGTGCAGGTCGTTGCGGGCGACCTTGCGGCCGAATTCGATAACGGTTTTCGCCTCTACTGGTGCGAAGCGGTGTCGGGACGCGACATAGAAATCAGTCGCCCGCTAGAAATTCAGCACGCGGATTGGTATGCACCTGAATTATTTCAGCATCTCAAATGGCGTTACGCCAATCAGGCCGATATCATTCAAGATTTGATGAATGAGAAGCAATCATGACCCAAATAGAGCTTGAAGCCGCCGCCTTTCGCCGTCTGGTAACGCACCTTCAGGAAAGAACGGACGTTCAGAATATTGATCTCATGAATCTGGCGGGGTTTTGTCGAAACTGCCTCTCAAAGTGGTATGCAGAGGCGTCAAGTGAGTCCGGGGCAGATATGTCAAAGGACGAAGCTCGCGAGCGAGTTTACGGCATGCCCTATGACGAGTGGAAAGCTCGATATCAAGCACCGCTTCCTGAGGGCCAGTAGGTTCAGAGACGAGGACGAGGCTACGGCGTCTAAGACGGTTTAAGCAGGCTCCATATACGACTCGATACTTGGGCAAGAGCAAATCAGGTTGCGATCGCCATACACGTTATCGACCCGATTGACCGGTGCCCAATACTTGTCCGCTCGCAGCGATGAAACAGGCCAGACTGCCTGCTCCCTGCTGTAGGGTCGGTCCCACTGACTAGCGGTTACCTCGTCCAGCGTATGTGGCGCGTTTTTTAGCGGGTTGCTGATTGGGTCAAAGCGTTCTTCCTCCACCGCTCTTATCTCGCCTCGGATCGACAACATGGCATCGCAGAAGCGATCTATCTCGGCCAAGGATTCTGATTCTGTCGGCTCAATCATCAGGGTGCCTGCAACCGGGAATGACATTGTCGGCGCATGGAAACCATAATCGATGAGTCGTTTGGCAACATCCTCTTCGGTGACTCCCGTACGCTCCTTCAAGGGACGTATGTCGATGATGCACTCATGAGCCACTGTGCCTTTCGCTCCGGTATACAAAACGTCGAAGTGGCCTTTCAGGCGGCTCGCAATGTAGTTGGCATGAACGATGGCAACACGACTTGCATCGGTAACACCATCCGGCCCCATCATTGCGATGTACATCCACGAAATGGGTAGAATCGACGCGCTCCCATAGGGAGTAGCTGAAATCACATTATTGGTAGCATCCAATCCTTTTAGTGGGGACACGACGGATGAAGGGAGATGCGGTGCAAGATGACTACTAACGCCAATAGGACCCATGCCGGGTCCACCGCCGCCATGCGGAATACAGAAGGTCTTGTGAAGGTTCAGGTGCGATACGTCGGCACCAAACTTACCGGGGCCCGCCAGTCCAACCAGCGCATTGAGGTTAGCCCCATCCACATAAACCTGCCCACCATGCTCGTGAATCAATGCGCAAAGTTCGACGATTGATGTTTCAAAGACCCCGTGCGTGGATGGGTATGTCACCATAATCGCAGCCAGGTCATTGGAGTGACGCTCGGCTTTATCTTTCAGGTCATCCATATCAACATTGCCGTTGTCATCGCAACTGACCAAGACGACTGTCATGCCGGCCATGACCGCGCTTGCTGGATTAGTTCCGTGGGCGGACGTTGGTATGAGGCAGACGTGTCGATGCGCTTCACCCCGAGCACGGTGATAACGCCTAATGGCCATCAACCCCGCATACTCACCCTGAGCTCCCGAGTTGGGCTGCAGTGACATGGCGTCGTAGCCTGTGCACTCTGTGAGCCAAGTTGCGAGTTCATCGAGCATGGCCTTGTAGCCTGTAACCTGGTGGCTCGGTGCGAAGGGATGGATGCGCGAAAATTCAGGCCAGGACACGGGGATCATCTCCGCGGCTGCATTGAGCTTCATGGTACAGCTGCCGAGCGGAATCATCGCGCGTGTTAGCGAAATATCTTTGTTCTCCAGGCGCTTGAGGTACCGGAGCATCTCCGTTTCGGTGCGGTAGTCGTGGAAGAGCGGGTGGCTAAGGTAGTCAACTTCACGCAACAAATTCTTGGGAATCCCAGAACTACCATTTTGAGGCTCACTCCCGAAAACGGCGCAGATCGCACGCAGTTCGTCATCGGTTGTGGTCTCGTCGAGAGACAGGCCGACACTCGTTGGTGATATTTTCCGAAAATTAAACCCAGCCAACTCGGCCTCTTGAACGATGTGCGTCGCGTCATCGACTTCCACGCATAGCGTATCGAACCACGAGGTATTTTCTAGCTTCCAGCCATTGGCAGTAAGCGACGTAGCAAGTGAAGATGTCATCCTGTGGACGCGCTCGCCAATGCCTCGTAACCCGTGGGGGCCGTGATGCATTGCAAAGAGTCCCGCCATGATAGCCAGTAGAGCCTGTGCAGTGCAGATGTTACTCGTCGCCTTTTCGCGGCGAATGTGTTGCTCTCGTGTCTGCATTGCCATACGCAATGCCTGACGTCCGTTACTGTCCACTGATACGCCGATCACTCGACCGGGCATCGATCGCTTGAACTCATCCCGCGTTGCAAAAAACGCTGCATGTGGACCCCCATAACCGAGAGGGACACCAAATCGCTGGGAGTTTCCGAAAACAACATCAGCGCCCATGGAGCCCGGTGATTTTAGGAGTGTAAGGGCCAGTAAATCAGACGCGACACCAACCAGGGCACCCTGCTCGTGGCAGTGATCAATGACACCGCTTAGGTCTCGGACATGACCGTAGGTGCCCGGATATTGGGCCAGGACGCCGAAGGCATCAGTTACATTGATGAGTTCGTCAGGATCGATAATCTCAACGGTAATACCCAGTGGTTCAGCACGTGTCTCAACCAATGAAATGGTCTGAGGATGACAGTCGCTGGCAACGACAAATCGCTTAGATTTGGATTTTCGGTTCATGCGTTGCATGAGCGTCATCGCTTCTGCAGCGGCAGTGGCTTCATCCAGCAATGACGCATTTGCAAGCGGCATACCCGTCAGGTCGATAATGACTTGTTGGAAGGTGAGCAGTGTTTCCAGTCGACCTTGTGAAATTTCCGGTTGGTAGGGCGTGTAGGCGGTGTACCACCCGGGGTTTTCGAACACGTTTCGCAGCAATACCGGCGGGGTGATGGTGTCGTAGTAACCCATGCCGATACAGCTTCTGACCACCTTATTCTGGTTCGCGTAGTGTCTGAGTTTTGTCAATGCGGCGCTTTCGCTGAGAGCCGGAGGTAGTCTCAATCCCTCTTGGAGTTTGATGTTGTCCGGTACGGTCGTATCGATTAGCTGCTGGACGCTGTCAAAGCCCGCGCTTTGGGCCATTTCTTCTTGTTGAGCCAAGGTTGTACCAATGTGACGGTAGCTAAAAGCGTCGAAAACATCGCGGGTCAACGGCAGATCTCCAGGTAAGTTGGGGAAAAAGTCTCAAGCGATCATAGTAGCACTTGTCGATGTAATCCCAAGGTGGAGATATCGGTTTTGTTGGCGTGAATTTTCAGTAAATTTCGTTACGCATACCTGGCAGAGTTAATGTACCACTCGGTCTCGCCGTCGGGGGTTTTCAAATAGACAGTGTCGCCGGGCGCTTTCCCCAGCAACGCCCTTCCGAGCGGCGAGTCACAGCTGAGTAACCCGTGGTCGAGATCGAATTCGTCTGGACCTACTAGTCTATAGGTATGGGTTGCCCCATCCGCATCTTCGAGACCTATCCAGCAACCAAAAAAGATACGTCCTGTATCTGTAGGATGCGTGTCCACCACCTGCAGTTCGTCCAGTCTCTTCTGCAAGAACCGGACACGACTGTCAATTTCCCTCAGACGTTTTTTGCCATAGATGTAGTCACCGTTCTCTGATCGATCGCCGTTGAGAGCCGCCGCATGGACCGTGGCGGTCACCTGGGGTCTTTCGATCTTCCAAAGCGTGTTCAATTCATCCCGCAGCCGCTCCGCGCCCTCGGGCGTAATATAGGGAGACCCCTTAGCTCTTGGCGGACGGTATCGTGACATCAAATGTCTCTTTGGCTAGACCTAGTTATAAGCGAAAACGTAACAACGCTGGATTCGGATTGATCACTGAGACACCATTAACCCAACGATTTTCGGAACTTTAGCATGAGACTAGCGACACTCATTTTTGTATTCACCGCATTTGCGTCAGATGTGGCCCGATCGAGCGACGCCATTTGTCCTGAGCTTGAGGGGGAGTTTAGGCCTGGCGGATTGCTGTGGGGCGAGATCACACCGGGGACGTCGGTAAGATTTGCAGACATCGACGTGCCTGTATTGCCCGACGGGAGCTTTGTTATTGGTTTGGGCCGGAATGCGCCGAACGAAATGGATCTTACCGTCGGAGAAAACTTGGTTTGTTCGCTGAATATAGCGACTCGCGAATATCGTATTTCACGGGTGGAAGGTGTCCCACAACGAACGGTGACTCCGCCGGCAGAGCAGTTAGAGCGCATTCGACGTGAACGGGAAAAAGTCAGAGCGGCGAAAGCAAAAAGAATAGAAACCCCCGGTTTTTTGCAGGCCGTGAGAGAGGGGCTTTCGTGGCCAGCCACGGGCCGCATCAGTGGCGTCTATGGCAGTCAGCGTTTTTACAATGGCAATCCGGGCAACCCACACTATGGTGTGGATATTGCGCGACCGACTGGGACGCCAGTTTATTCGCCAGGGCCCGGTCTGGTGACATTAGCTGAGCCCGATCTTTTCTATAGCGGCGGTACCGTCATACTGGATCATGGATATGGCTTGAGTTCTTCTTTCCTGCATATGAGCCGTATTGATGTTGCCGTTGGGGATGTTCTGGAGGTGGGTGACTTGATAGGGGCCATCGGTGCGACGGGTCGAGCGACAGGGCCGCATCTCGATTGGAGAATGAGTTGGTTTAATCAGCGAATCGACCCTCAGTTACTGGTTCCGCCGATGCCCTGAGGGGTATTAGCGCGTATACTTGCTAGCCGGATGAGGAGATACCCGTGCTCGATAAAAAATTGCTGCAAATTTTGGTATGCCCAGTGACCAAGGCCCCCTTGGACTACGACGAGGCGAAACAAGAACTAGTTTGCAAAGCCAGTGGTCTTGCCTATCCCGTGCGGGACGGTATTCCGGTGTTGCTTGAAGGTGAGGCACGACAGCTCACGGCTGATGAGAAGCTGGGGTAGATCGCATGGAAGACACGATATTTGGAAAAATTACCCGCGGCGAAATACCGACAGACTTCCTGTACGAGGATGACCAGTGTGTCGTGATCAAGGATCTTTATCCGCAGGCGCCTACCCACGTGCTTATCATTCCTCGCAAACCCATCCCCATGCTCAGTATGGCGAGCGAGGAGGATCAAGCGTTACTCGGTCATTTGTTGGTTGTCGCTGGTAAGATTGCAGACCAATTGGGCGTAGCTGATGCGTTCAGACTTGTCATTAACAACGGCGCGGGTGGTGGCCAGACAGTGTTCCATTTGCACTTGCATATTCTCGCTGGTCGAGACATGAAAGAGGGTGAGCTTGCTGCTGGTTTGGCCCAGTAGACCACCTTCCACTTCTAACTTTTTTGAGATCCACGCATGAAGACTGCTGAAATTCGAGAAGCGTTTCTGTCGTATTTTGAGGACCAGGGGCACACACGTGTTGCGTCAAGCTCGCTCGTTCCGCACGACGACCCGACCCTTCTATTCACCAACGCGGGTATGAACCAGTTTAAAGACACGTTTTTGGGGCTCGAGCCACGTGACTACAACCGTGCCGCATCAAGTCAGCGTTGTGTGAGAGCTGGTGGTAAGCATAACGATCTCGAGAATGTGGGCTATACAGCACGGCACCACACCTTTTTCGAGATGTTGGGTAATTTCAGTTTCGGAGACTACTTCAAACGTGAAGCCATTCAGTTTGCGTGGACGTTTCTAACCGAAGAGTTGAAATTGCCCAAAGATAAGCTTTGGGTCACGGTACACGTGTCGGACGATGAAGCGGCAAACATCTGGATCGACGAAATTGGTGTTGACCCCAATCGTCTGTCGCGACTGGACGAAGATAACTTTTGGCAAATGGGCGATACAGGTCCATGCGGACCCTCATCGGAAATTTTCTTCGATCATGGCCCTGACGTCCCGGGGGGGCCACCGGGCTCACCCGACGACGATTTGGATCGTTACATAGAAATCTGGAATTTGGTCTTCATGCAATTCAACCGGGACAGTTCGGGAGAGTTACATCCGCTGCCAGCGCCTTCGGTCGATACCGGTATGGGGCTCGAGCGAATTTCTGCCGTCCTACAGGGTGTTCATAACAACTATGACATTGATCTTTTTAAGGCGCTGATTGCCGCAGCAGCCGAGATCTTAAGCGTTGAAGATCGCTCACACACATCGCTGCGGGTTGTGGCTGATCACTTGAGGTCCTGCGCGTTCTTGATTTCCGACGGTGTGCTTCCTAGCAACGAGGGTCGGGGGTATGTCCTGCGCCGTATTTTACGTCGCGCCATCCGTCACGGTAACAAGCTGGGCGCTACTGAACCCTTCTTCGCCGCGCTGGTGCCCGCACTTGTGAGGGAAATGGGCGAGGCTTACCCCGAGTTGGTCGCTCAGGAAGCGGCCATAATCAAGGCGCTTGCCTCCGAGGAAGAGCAGTTCGCTCGCACCTTGGATAAAGGGATGGATATCTTGGAAGACGCTCTCGCGTCGCTCAGCGGTGACCACATTCCGGGCGATGTCGTTTTCCGCTTGTACGACACGTATGGCTTCCCTGTCGATCTGACCAATGATATCGCGAGAGAGCGGGGCCTTGAGCTCGATATAGAGGGTTACGAAGCCGCCATGCAGGCGCAGCGTAAACGATCACAGGAGAGCGGAGCATTCCAAGTCGATTACAACAACGTGATTAATGTGGACGGTGAAACCGACTTTCTGGGGTATAGCGAGGTACAGGCGGAAGCAACCGTTCGGGGCCTTTTCAAGGACGGGCAGTCCTGTGAGCGCGCTGACGAAGGGGACGAAATTGTCGTCGTCCTGGACCGGACACCCTTTTATGGGGAGAGCGGGGGGCAGATAGGTGACACGGGCTACCTCATCACTGAAACGGCCAAGCTCGAGGTGCGAGATACCACCAAGGCGCAAGGACATCATTTGCATCACACCGTGGTTGTCAGTGGCTCCGTGACATCAGGCGACGCTGTTTTAGCAAGCATCGATCAATCACTTCGGACTCGGATTAAAGCGAACCACTCTGCAACCCACCTTATGCACGAGGCACTGAGGCAAGTGCTCGGTGAGCATGTACAGCAGAAAGGCTCGTTGGTTGATGCTGACAAGCTGCGGTTTGATTTTTCCCATAGCGAGGCCGTGACTGCTGAGCAGTTGTCGCAGGTCGCCGATATCGTCAATGATCAAGTGCGAGGCAACTCGGAAGTGCTCACTCAAGAGATGGGTATGGATGCGGCGATTGAGGCAGGGGCCACCGCACTCTTTGGTGAGAAATATGGCGATGAAGTTCGCGTACTGACTATGGGGACCAATCGTTTCTCGGTTGAACTCTGTGGCGGTACGCATGTCGAGCGCACCGGTGATATCGGGGTGTTCAGAGTCGTGAGTGAAGGCGGCGTTGCGGCGGGTGTTCGGCGAATAGAAGCGGTTACCGGTGTGGGAGCACTTCAGGACATAGCGAGAGCAGACAGTGCGCTGGCAGAGATTTGTGAGGTAGTGAAAGGTTCGCCTGCAACTGCTGCCGACAAAGTTCTGAGTCTTCGTAAGGAACTTCGCGAACTCGAAAAGCAAGTCACCCAATTAAAGCAAAAGCTAGCAACGGGTGCTGGCGCCGATTTGACTGCCGATGCGCAAGACGTGGGCGGCATCAAGGTGTTGGCAACGGTAGTTGATGGTGCTGATGCGTCTACCCTTCGTCAGACACTCGATCACTGTAAGAACAAGCTGGGCTCCGGTGTTGTGCTACTGGCTGCAGTGGATGGCGATAAGATATCACTGGTTGCCGGCGTAACAGCAGATTTAACCAACCGTGTTAAAGCCGGTGATCTCATGCGAGAGTTTGCGGGTCGCGTTGGTGGTAAGGGTGGGGGTAGGCCCGATATGGCCCAAGGTGGGGGCGTCGATGTCGCCGCCTTGAAACCAGCACTTTCTGATTTGCCCAGCTGGGTGGCTAGCCAGCTGATTTAAGCTGCAGGCTGTCGTGATAAAGCCCTCATGGGGCTTTTTCGCCTTTATGTGACTGGTCAAAACGTGTTTAATACGCGACTTTTCACCACAGACCAGACTGCTTATGGCACTGATCGTGCAAAAATACGGGGGCACCTCTGTTGGCTCGGTGGAGCGAATAGAGGCCGTCGCTGAGCGCATCGCGCGGCACCACTCAGCCGGTGATCAACTGATCATCGTCGTCTCGGCTATGTCAGGTGAAACCAATCGTCTTTTGGGATTGGCGCGAGAGTTGACACCCAACCCCAGCCCACGCGAACTTGACGTATTGGTCTCGACCGGTGAGCAGGTCTCCATGGCGCTGCTCGCCATGGCACTGCATAAGCGGGGTATAGACGCGCTCTCGTTGAAGGGCAGTCAGGTTGCGATTCGCACTGATAGTTTCCACAGCAAGGCGCGCATTCAAAGCATTGATGATCGACGGCTACGAAGCGAGCTTGATCAAGGCCGCGTGGTCGTTGTCGCAGGATTTCAAGGCGTTGATGAAAATGGCGAGATTACGACGTTAGGACGCGGCGGGTCCGATACGTCGGCTGTAGCCTTGGCAGCTGCCGTCAACGCCGACGAATGTCAGATTTACACCGATGTGGATGGCGTTTACACGACCGATCCCAGAATTGTGGATGGTGCTCGACGACTGGAGAGCATAACGTTTGAAGAGATGCTGGAAATGGCCAGCATGGGCTCAAAGGTATTGCAGCTCAGGTCTGTCGAATTTGCTGGTAAGTACCAGGTGCCATTGCGGGTGCTCAGTAGTTTCAAAGAGGGTCCAGGAACCCTTATAAAAATGGATGAGGACGATCCCATGGAAGCTCCAACCATTGCCGGCATCGCGTTTAACCGCGATGAGGCAAAGCTAACGGTCATTGGTGTCCCTGATACCCCCGGTATCGCTTATCAGATACTCGGGCCCATTGGCGATGCGAATATCGAGGTTGACGTTATTCTTCAGAACGTCGGTGATGAAGGAAGGACCGACTTCACGTTTACTGTCTCGCGCAACGATCTAGAGGAAGCCGAAGCTATTTGTGAATCCCATATCGCTGAGCTTGGTGCGCTTGAGTGGCGGTCTGATAGCAAGATTGCCAAAGTATCTGTGGTAGGGGTTGGTATGCGGTCTCACGCGGGTGTGGCGGCTAATATGTTTAAGGCGCTGGCCGAGGTTGGCGTCAATATTCAGATGATCAGTACCTCTGAAATCAAGATCTCGGTCATTATCGAGGAGAAGTTCTTGGAGCTGGCGGTTCGCACGCTACATTCTGCCTTTGAACTCGATCAACCACAGGCTGGAGAAGCGACGGGCTGAGGTGTAGTCTGTCCCTGTGTTTCATTAACAGGGAAGTTGACGATGCTAATCCTTACACGGCGTGTTAACGAGTCACTCGTCATTGGTGACAACGTGACTGTCACCATTCTGGGCGTTAAAGGCAATCAAGTCCGTATCGGGGTTAATGCTCCCCGCGATGTGTCAGTTCACCGTGAAGAGCTCGCGCACAAAGACGATGCGACATCAAATCCACAGGCAGACAAAGACGACCAACAGCGCTAGTTGATCTGAGCCAGCCGGATCCGTACTGTCGTTCCTGGCGGCCAGCTGCACCGATAAGGGTCGGTGGTTTTACAGACATTGATCCCTTCGATAGTCTGGTCATCAAAGCAATAATAAGAGTCAGTGGAGGAGGAGCGCTTGACCTCTGTACTAGCCATAGAACCATTAACCCCTTTTATCGGCGCTGAAATTACGGGCGTTGATCTAAGATCAGTGACAGAACAGCAGGTGGCTGAAATTCGAGCGGCTTTGCTCACGCACCAAGTCGTTTTTTTTCGCGATCAGACGCTCACTCAGCAGGAGCATATTTACTTTGCCAGGCAGTTTGGCGAACTAGAGATTCACCCGGCAACACCGCAAGGGCAAGATAATCCGGAAGTGCTGCACATTGCGCACGGCCCTGACTCTAAAGGTCGGGAAAATATGTGGCATTCAGATGTCACGTGGCGCGAGAAACCGTCCTTAGGGTCTATCTTAAAAGCTGTAGAGGTGCCGGCGGTGGGTGGCGATACGCTATTCGCCAATATGGTAGAGGCCTATGAGCGCTTATCGGACAGCCTGAAAGATAAAATTGCGGGCAAAATTGCGGTTCATGATATTGCCAGGGTGTTTGCCGGGCGGCTGAATAAGACGACAGAAGAATTGCGCGAGACGTATCCGGTCATGGAGCATCCCATCGTTCGAACGCACCCCGAAACGGGCGCTAATGTGCTTTATGTGAACAATGCCTTCACCAGTCATATCAAAGATATGGATGAAGACGAAGGTAGGGAGCTATTACAAGCCCTATATCGGACCGCAAGCAACCCCGAGCTTCAATGCCGATTTAGGTGGAAGGTGGGCTCGTTGGCGTTCTGGGATAATCGTGCCTGTCAGCATTTTGCCAGCTCCGACTATTTCCCGCAGGTTCGTAAAATGGAGCGAGTGACCATTGCCGGAGACCGGCCGTATTACCGATCAGGCTAGGCTTTTTTGACGCTTGGTAAACTCGGAAAGACCGAGGAATTTTTGTGCTCTCCAGTTCGCAAGGCCCTGAGGTTGTGATATTCTCGCGCACCGCGTAGCGAGGGCTGAATGGCGTTTAAACGACGTCAGTCAGGAGTGCAGGCGCGGAACGAATACGGAGAAGTGGCCGAGTGGCTGAAGGCGCTCCCCTGCTAAGGGAGTATACGTTAATCGCGTATCGAGGGTTCGAATCCCTCCTTCTCCGCCATCACAAGAAAGGGACCCAGCGGTCCCTTTTTTCTTAGTTTCAGATAGAACATCTGACCAGGACTCTCGCACCTGAATAAAAATCGATTGGCTTGAGCTGTCAGGTACGTGAGTAGACTATTTTCATCTGTTTCGGGCTTTCTTAAAGCCGATAACCGCACCAACGAACGCCCCTAGAATCACTCCACCCGGTCCCAAAATAAATATTCCCCATAACGGGCCTTGATTGGGTTCGGAGCCGATCAGTAATCCGATCAGTAGCGGTCCGAAAAATCCGACAACAAACCCTGTGCCTCCGAGCAAAAACGCAGTGCCAACGCAGTACCCTAAAATGATGGCTAACCGTTTCAAATGGCTCCTTAAACACTCACTCGAGTGCGTTTCCTCTGCTATTATAGATTTACTATAAAAAGGATGAGTGTAGCAATGATACTTTACAGCGGTGATTTAAGTCCCTACAGCGCAAAAGTGCGCATGCAAATTTACGCTATGGGGGTTAACGATGACTTTAGCTTCGAGTTGCCGGTGGTTCAATTTTTCTCCGGGAAGCTGAAAGAGGTATCTCCTATAGGGCGAATTCCTATTTTGAAAACCGACGAGGGTCTTATTGCTGAGTCAGAGGTAATCGCTGAGTATATTGACGAGTTGTACCCGCAGCAGTCACTTGTCGGTAACACGCCTCTGGAGCGTGCGAATATTCGAGTATTGAGCCGCATCGCAGACACTTATCTGATGGACAATATTTTCCTGGCGCTGGGTCAAATGCGGGTGCCAGAGCCTAATCAAGCGATCATTGATCTACTGACCGCTCAAGTCGTACGCGGTGTGACTGCTCTGGAAGAATATCTTATGGCCGATGGATATGCCGCCGGAGGCACTGAACTCACCCGCGCAGACTGCAGTCTAGTTCCCGCGCTTTATATGTGTGACCGGACCTTGCCTCGACTTGGTATCAGTAATCCCGTTTTGGGCCTGGTGAAAACCGAGGCTTATTGGGGTCGGATACAACAGAATGAGCATGCAGCGCGCGTTATAGCTGAAATGGATCGCGGTCTTAAAGCGCGCCTTGATGGTTCAGAGCAACGTATGGTGGCAGAGGCGATGAAACAGGCGGCTGCCCAGAGCGGATCCTAAACAGAGGAAACCACCGAGATTCTCATGATGCTCAGGCGCATAGAAAATCGCTTAACGTCTTGTTCGTGATCTCAGGCACTTCCAGCATGGGTGTGTGCCCGACGCCTGGCAGAATTTCAACCGACAGTTGCGTTGCGTAGCGGTGCAGGTCATCGATGAACTGGGGAATAAAGGTTTGATCCTTCTCACCCCAGATCAGCAATGCGGGCACATCTGTCTTCGCATCTCTCGACGGCCAGAAGTCAGCATCGGTAATGCTACCTAGGGGCGGAATATTGGCCCGATACCAATTGATACCACCATCAATGGCACCTGGTTGGGCGACGCCTATGCGCATGATTTCGTCATGTTCTTTGGTGTAGTGGGGTCGGCCTCTAAACGGTGCGTATGCCCGTTCCCAGACTCGTGCTGCCCCGTTTTCTGTCATTGATGTGTGGACATCACCCTCTCTCATTGCCCACATGTAATGTGAGCGTTTTTGCTGCTCGACGTTAGAGGCCAGGAGTTCGATGAGCTGGTTGGCGGGAGGCGCGTTAATGGCGACAACTTTGTGCAATCGATGGGGGTATTGTTGGGCATAGGCCCAGGCTAGCGCGCCGCCCCAATCGTGCCCCACCAGGCGAAAGGGCTCATCGCCCTGAAGGTGTCGCGCGAGCTCATCGATCTGCCGTGCGAGGTTTTCCAGTTTGTAGAGTTCGATGTTTTGAGGCTTGGAGCTTAAATTAACGCCCGGCCCGTCAATAGCCACGACTCTAAATCGTGATTTGAGTGCTTCGATTTGCGGGTAAAAAGAGAACCAGAACATCGGGAAACCGTGGTAGAGAATGACAAGCGGACCGCTTCCTACGTCGACATAGTGAAGGCGGCAGCCTCCCGTCTCGAAGTAGGCGTGCTTGTATTCTTCCATGGTCAGTCCGCGCCCCTCACTAATGGCATTAGCACGTTCTATGCGCCTCGAATCCCGCTTTGACAAAGTTAATGGTCGCTTCCACCGAATCGTCGCGATCGATACCGTATTTGTGTGCAAATCGTGCTGCCGAGAGCGATGCCGATGACGCCATCAGGGCAAGCATTGCCGCTTTCTTTTTACTGACGTTGAGATTGCCTGCGATGGTCGAGATCAGCATCTTCTCTCGTAGCTCACGGTTCTCGGATACTTCGTCTTCAACCGCCTCTGCAATGTCTGGTTCAGACAGTAGCAGGTTAATGACACTTTCCTCGACACACTGGTCGTAATTCATCGAGACGTAAACACGCAACACCGAATCCAAGGTGTCGGCGCCATCTAAAGACACGTTCAAGCCAGTGATTAAGCGCGTAAATTCGCGGCTAAGAAGCTGTTGCAATAGCGCGGTTCGCGACGAAAAGTAATGAAACAAAAGAGGTTCACTCACCTCGGCTTCAACCGCTAGTTTCTTAATTGAGAATAATTGCAGTCCGTGCGCAACGACGAGGCGCTTCGCAACATCCAATATCTGGTCACGTCTTGCGTCGGGACTCAAACGAGTCCTCTTGGGTGCATTAACGGGTCTTTCTTTGGTCATAACTCGGGTTTTACATGAAACGACATGAGACCACCACTTTATCAGAGACAATATCTAATAGTTGCCACGATACGCGTAATCTCTATGGCATACTCAACACGCTCAACCGGTCCATAAAGCTGCTCACAATAAGGAAAAATAAGCACGATGGAGAAAAAGACCATCTTTATTACGGGCGCCGGAAGTGGCATCGGCAGAGCGACGGCGCTCCTCTTTCACGCTCATGGCTGGTGTATTGGTGCCTGCGATACAAGTCAGGGCGCGTTAGACGCTCTGTCCAGTGAGCTGAAAGAGCGATGCTCGACGTATTGCGCGGATGTACGTGATAAGCACGAACTTGAGTCTGCAGTGAGGACTTTTTGTGAGGAAGTCGGTGGGCGGTTAGACATCATGTTCAACAACGCGGGCATCGCTATTGGCGGGTATTTTGAGGACGTACCCTTTGAGAAGACGCGCGACATGGTCGACATTAATTTAATGGGTGTTCTCAATGGTTTTCACGTGTCGATTCCCTATTTAAAGAACACGGTGGGTTCTCTCTGCATCAGCACGTCTTCGTCGGCCGCGATCTATGGCGCGGCCGGAATGGCCACTTATACGGCGACCAAATACGCCATAAAGGGGTTTACCCATGCCATGAGTGTCGAACTGTCGCGATTTGGCGTTCGTGTGGCAGACGTCATGCCGGGCATTATCGATACCCCTTTATGGGCGGGTGCACGATATAAGGATGGAGAGGTGGCCGGCACCTACGAAAAGATACCGAAGTTGAATGCAGGTCTAACCGACGAGAGGAGAACCATTGCGCCTATCGAAGTGGCACGAGCCGTGTGGAGCGCCTACCACGGTGATCGGTTGCACTGGTATGTACCCGAGGAGCTCGAGCGCAGCGATAAGGCCACCTCTGCCGACTACCAAAAGCGGCGCGATGAACTTTTGAATGCACAAAAATAATACATTAGTGAGGGTACAACGTTGTGAGTAGCGACCAACCTGAGTTGTATAGGTCAAGCGTTATAGGCATCCACCACGTCGGTATGTCGGTCAGCGACCTACAGGCCTCCATTGAATTTTATACCGAAGCGCTTGGCATCAGCCTGCAAGCAGTGACCGAGAAGATGCAGCACGACAATGGCAATCTGGGATTCTCAGCACCAAGCAATAGCGCCGTATTGGCATTCCCGAATGGCTATTTGAAACTCTCTGAATACGACCGGTCTGACCTTCCACCTTCTGCCGTCCTTCCCGTGAAGGGACCGGGTATCACTCACGTCTGCTATCAGTCGCCGACATCCGAAGATATTTATCAACGTCTGATGGACGGGGGTGCCACGCCCGTTAGTCGCGGGCAACAACCCGTTCATCTGTTGGGGCAGGGCGTCTATTATGCTTACGCAAGAGATCATGACGGCATCATGTACGAAACCGAGCACCTCGATCACGCTCCGTTTGAGGGACCGATTTGGTTCTCACATGTAGCCTTGGTGTCTCCCGATCTCGATCGTTTGGTTGAATTTTACTCGCTTTTGTTTGATACCGAGCCCAATCGGCGGACGAATCGGGCATCAGGCCCTCGATTTGACGAGGTCGCCGGATACGATGACGTCATGATCCGAGCTGCTTGGTTTGATATCGGCAATATGATTTTGGAGATGTGGCAGTTCGTTAATCCAGTCACGCCGGAACCTGAAAAACCGCCATCCATCGAGGACCTCGGTTACAACAAAGTCGCTTTCGAGGTCTCGGAGTTACATAAGGAATATGAGCGTTTGACGGCTCTGGGTGTCGCGTTTTTATCGTCCCCCACTATGTCCGTTGACGGTTGGGAGGTTTGTTTGAGAGACCCCGATGGCAATCTCATAAGCTTGATTCAACCGCAGACAGAAGCCGGCTTGTCGGTGAGTCACTTAAAACAGAAAACGTGGTAGATACGAAAGGGGAGTCTCATGGCGCCAATTCCAAAAGGTGGCACAGTCGCAGTAACGGGAAGTGCTGGTTTTATCGGCGGCTGGGTCGTCAAGCAGTTACTGGATAAAGGCTACCGTGTTCGCGCCTGCGTTCGCGATGTTAATGATGAGGAGAAGACGGGCTTCTTAAAGTCTATGCCCGGCCACGCCAGTGGGCGTTTGACGTTGCACGCTGCGGATCTCGACACCCCCGGCTGTTTTGATGGCATCTTTCAGGGCTGTCACGGCGTTGCGCATTTATCGCACGTATCCAGCTATGACGATGAGGGTTACGTCAAAGGTGTTTGTGATCACATCATCGATAGTGTCAATCGATCCGGCTCGGTTAATCGTGTGGTGGTGACCTCCAGCATCGCGGCTGTTATCTCAGAGCAAGATATGAAAGAGCTGGTGCGACGCCCTGTTCTCTTTGAGGGGCGCTATCCCGATGAGCAGAACCCGAATCGCACAACAGCGCGCGGGCAGGGATACTCCATAGGCAAGGTCATTGCTGAACGAGCCTTTGCCGACGCGGCTCGCGCAAATGGGCGCTGGGATGCGATTACCTGCTGCCCTGGTGACAATGTAGGGCCTATTTTAGCGCGGCATCAGAAGGAGCGCGGGCCCTGGCAGCACCACATCGAGACGATGTTGCTCGGTCGTTACAGCCAAAATGTCGTGGGTGCCTATCGCCCTTGGTACACCGTTGATGTGCGCGATGTGGCCGAGGCTCATATTCGTATGCTTGAGCGAGACGGTTTGGCGAATGGCGAGCGATTCATTGCCTGGTCGACGGAGACTCGCAATGTGGAGGACGTGTGCGCAAGCATTGATCGACTCTTGCCTGAACTGGGGTTTGCGGGAGCAACACTATTCGATCCATTGCCGGACAAGGTTAAGGCCCGAGAGGCGGAATTTAGAGCGATATGGAACGGGTGTGAGCTGCGAAATAGTCGAATTAAAGATGCCTTGGGTATGGAGTTTCGGTCGCTCGACGAATCTATCCGCGATTGTGTTGAATCGCTGATTACCATTGGCGGTGTGAAACCGGTCCTCAGGTAGGTCGGCTGGACCTTCCCCAACAGTGCGGGAGCTCCGAGAGTCTCGAAATCCTCTATCGCGTTATCGATCAGGCATCGACTGCCGTGTCGTTATCGGATGGGCGTGTCGCCATTTTCGGCCTCGTTTCATCCGATGGCAGGTCGTCATTGCGTTTGTTTAACGCGACTACTATCTCTCGGTGCCGCGCTGCGGTGAGGTCATAACGGCTGTAGACAAATACCGCTATGACCGCGGAGAACGCCATCGCGGGCCCCGCCACGATACCCATCCGCGTGAGTATTGCCTCCTCTAGTTGCCCGGGCACGGCCTCGAAAGGCAGTCGCACGTACAGATCTAAAGCAAGGCCCGCAAATAGGTGGCCTACGGAGTAAGAGGCTTTGGCAAAGAAGGCGCGAGCGGAGAAAAACAAACCGTCTTGTCGAAGTCCGGTGGTGAGTTCATTTTCATCGATGAGATCGCCAATCATGCCCATGATCGCCACCCCTCCGACGCCAATGGTGAAGGCGAATGCGCCAGCGTTGGCGATGAGAATGGGCAGTAAATCCTCATCGTGGTTGGCCGGCAGTAATCCAAGAAGCCTAAGATCAATCACTAATTGCGCAAAGATGGTCATGAAAATCAGCGCCGTCACAATGACCGGCTTACGATCGAACTTTTTCTGAAGTACGGGGGAGGCGAGCGCCCCGAGGATAATCATGGGTAAGGCTATGAAACCAAAGTATTTGATTTCTTCGGGAGCAAGTTCCCAGAAATAAGTGTTTATGAAGACGTTTAAGGTGTCATAGATTCCGCTCGTGATCATGAAGAAAAAATAGCCGACCATGAGAATGAGATAGTTGCGGTTTCTGAAGGTGCCAAGGATTTCTCGAAAGAGCATGACGAGGGTGAATCGCTCTGACGTATCGGGTGCCTCGGTCAACCGCTCAACGTGCTTGAGTGTCAGTAGGGCACACCCCCAGATGGCGATGATGATGGCCGCGCAGGCACATATGACCATGGGTCCATAAGCAGCTGGATCGAGGTGCCCGGGTACCAGTTGCCCGTCGGTTGCTCGTACCCGCTCCCCGGCAAAGAAATAACCCCAGGTGGAAATTGCCACGAGTGCGCCGGACGCCGCACCAATCATCGTATTGGCACTGAACAGTTGTGAGCGCTGAAACTGGTCCTTAGATAACTCGCCCCCCAGCGCAAGATGGGGGATATGGTAGAGCGTTAAAAAGGCTCGACTTAAAATGGTGGTGAGGGCTAGCCAGACAAACAGACCGAGCTGGTGACTGCTTTCAACAAGGCCCTCGGGGGGGTTAAAAATACAGTAAACCATCAGAGCGAGAGGCACTGGCGCGACAAACATGAAGGGGTGTCTGCGACCATACTTTCCACGCCATCGGTCCGAGATTATACCGACGACCGGGTCGGTGAGTGCATCACCCACGAGGGCAAGCATGATAGCGACGCCGATTAAGGTGTTAGATAAGCCAATGACTTGGTTGTAAAAGATGGTGATAAAGGTGTTGAAGAGCCCCATGTAAACGGCTTCTGCCATCGCGCCCGACCCAAAGGCAATCTTGGTTCCAAGGGTTAAACGCCCGCTACTTGCTGTGTCTGTGTTATTCAAAACGTAAAACCCTTAGCAGAGACCGTCATCGAACCATAATTACGATGCTCTCTTCACTTTATTATTGTCAGACTGTAATAAAAGCGTTAGCTTACAGACAACAAAGGTTAATTGCATTACTTACCGACAATAACGAGGTCCCTATGTCACACAGAGAAGGTCGAATCATTCACGATGCCGACAGTCACATTATTGAGTCTCGCGGATGGCTTGAAAGCTACGCGTCTGAGTACGTTAAAAGTAATCTGGAGACGGGTGCGTTTGATTTAGATATGGCTGCGCTGGACCCCTTGATGGACGCGGCCAACAAGCGTTTAGCGGGCGCCGACCCGGACCTGACGGAGGCGCTTCGCTCGAATATTTTCGCGCACCCGGGCAAGCGCAATATGTGGAGTGCTTACGGTGCGGTCCAAAAGGTCGAACGCAGTGCTGCACTCGATATCATGGGTGTCAGCTCGCAATTGATCTTTCCTTCAGTGGGTGCTGCGCGGTTTGCGCGCTCGAGCGACATGGATGTGGTTTATGGCGGCTGCGATGCGCTGAATCGGGGAATGGCCGATTTCTGTGCGGATGATCCACGCTTACTTTCAGTGGGTTATCTGTCTTTACGGGACCCTGAGCGTGCTCAAACGTCGCTTAAACTTGCCCTGGATTTGGGTATTAACGCGATCTGGATAGGCAGCGATGCGGTTGAAGGTCGAGCGCCATCGCACATCGCCTACGACCCTCTCTGGTCGATGATGCAAGATGCGGGAGTGCCAATCACGCTTCATATCGGCAGTGGTCAGAATATGCCCTCGGTCTATATGAACACCGGTGTGGAGCGTGTTCTTGAGGGCAATATTGGAAACATTGAGACAACGAAGCCAAAAGATCTTCCCGTGGTTCACCACAGCATTGAACGCTGGATTACCTGCATGATTTATGACGGTGTGTTGGAGCGCTTCCCCGAGCTAAAAATCGGCATTATCGAACTGGGCGCCAACTGGGTCCCGACGTCTTTGATGAACTTAGATATGGGCGTTTCGCTACTGGGGAAATTTGATCAAGGGCTTAAAAAGCTGTCTTTAAAGCCATCGGAATATTTTCAGCGGCAGATTCGGGTAGCGCCGCTGCACACCGAAAATACCGGATGGATTCTTCGAAATGTGGGTAAGGATATTTTGATGTTCAATACCGACTACCCGCACCCGGAGGGTGGCAGTGATCCTTACGGCGACTTTGAACGCAGTTTGGACGCGGTCGACCCGACTAAAGAAGAGCTCGATCGCTTTTATCGGTGGAATTTCGAGGACTACCTCGGTCTGAGGGCTTAAGCCGTGAGTCAGTGGGGCGGGGGGCGTGTTTATGCCCCCTGATTCTCCAATGAGTGAGTCGCCAAGAAAACCGCTCTCGCCCGCTGCAGAACTTTATTTGTGGGGGTTTCCCACCGTGTCTGTGCACCGTACCCGACTCATGCTGTCGTCTCACCATGACACGGGTACCTTGCGCCACATTGAGTCCTTGGCGACACCAAGCGATAAAGCCATCGTAGCCATCAACAACGACACTTTGTACTCGTCGGGGTGGTATGACTTGTCACACGGTGACGTAATGATCGATGTCCCACCCATGGATAAACCCGATCGGTACTGGAACCTCATGGTGGTTGATGCCTATACCCATGTTGCCTATGTGTCACGTCGCCACCACGGTGTATCAGGAGTGTCTGCTCGCGTTACCTTTGACCCTAAAACGGAACCTATGGACGACGGTGACACGACTATTCGGTTGGGTACACGGACTGCCTGGATCATTATTAGAGTGCTAGTCGAGTCCCCAGAGGACCTCGCTCAAGCGAGAGCGCTACAACGACAATTCAGTGTTAGACCTGCCCCGGACCACCCGTTTATCCGGATGGAGTCAGCTGGCCGCGCGGCAAAAATTGCCGAGTCCGGCGCGCCATTTTTTAAAGAACTTGGTCGTTATGTCGCGCATTCACCTCCGGCGGCGTGGCACCCAGCATTGTCACCCGCCGCAAACGCAATACTTGACGACCCTTCGTGTGTAGCGGATTCCGAGTTAGAGGCGGGTATACGTGAAGCGGAGGCCTTAATTAGGTCAGGTCGAACGACCGATACAGTCGTCAAAAATGGCTGGAGCACGGGCCGTGCCTCTGGCGGGCCCGGGGATGACATTTTGAAGCGTGCCATGGGCGCTAAATTTGGCCTGGGTGGGCATTACGCCATTGAAAATCGATCTTATATGGCCTTGGCTGATTCTCTGCGTGAACCTCTAAATGGAAAACATGAACTGCGGCTGACATTCGCGGCAGAGAGTCTTCCGCCTTGCGAGGGATTCTGGTCACTGACAGCCTATGGCATGGACCTCTACCTCGTTGAGAACGAGATCGATCGTTTTTCGATTGGTGACCGGACCCCCGATTTACATTACGAGGAGGACGGTAGCTTGACGATAATTCTGTCCGCACAAAGACCCGAGCAAGTGAGTAACTGGCTGCCAGTTCCCGACGGGCCCTACATGCTGGGGATGCGCGTTTACGAGGGGCACTCCTCCGTCGTTGAGTGCAATTGGTTCCCTCCACCTTTAGCTCGTTAAGCGGGTGATTTCGGTTTAAGATTTCAGAACGGCAAACCCGAGTATCGAACAAAAACAAAGGTGCCATTATGAACTCACATAAGCAGAGCGAAATCCCCACGGTAGATTGGCTTGATCTCGAGACTGACCGTGACAAGTTCATGGACGATTTGCGTTACGCACTTTCTGAGTGCGGCTTTCTAGTGCTCAAAAACGCGCCTGGATTAGGCGATGAGTTTCAGCAGGAGGCATTCCATGAGGTCCGTCAGTTTTTTGATGCGCCCATGGACATTAAAAAAACCGCTCACATATCCAATACGCCTTATTTTCGCGGGTATACGTTGCCAACACCTGCTGATCGAGGTCATGGACAGGTCATTGAAAATTTTCAATACGGGTTTGAGCAAGACCCCTTGTGCGCGCATGATGATGACTCTCAACCGATTCACAGGCGACTCTTTGTAGGTCCTAACACCTGGCCTGTAACAGATTCGATGCCGGGTTTTAGACCTTTGATTGAACAGCTAACGGATACCTATCATGAGCTCACGCACCAATTAGGCGAGCTTATCGTTGAGTCACTGGGCGAGGATCCGGCTGAGTTTCGACGTTATTTTGATCGAGATGAGCCATACCTCGCGGCGAGCCTTAATCATAACTACAGCCTCGATGTGTTCTCTGATGAAGCGAAGCAAGGAGTTCAGGATTCTTACGCGAAATTCGATTCTGACAACGTTGGAGCACACATTGACGGCCCGCCATTTGTGGCCCTACTCATCAACGATCGTCCCGGCTTGCAGGTGGTAGCAGGGGAAGGTGATTGGGTGAATGCACCCGTGACCTGCCGAACCGCAGCGGGAGACTACGACGTGCCCGTTATCCCCGGCTCGGTGATCGTCAATACCGGCGGTACCCTGATGCATCTGAGTGAGGGGCGGTATTCCGCGACCTTGCATCGTGTGAATACCTTACTGATTCCAGAGGGTGAGACACGAGTCTCGATGCCCTATTTTTTACTACCCAAAATGGAGGGCGATTTGGTGCCCTTTGGGAAAGAGGCCGCGGACAGCAGAGGCGCTGCGGGCTATGAAGCTGGTCGCGACAGAGGCGCAAATGCCTGTGTTAATCGCATGGGTACCTTCCCACAGGTCACTCGTCGCTGGTGGGTAGAGGAATTCAAAGCGTTGAGCGAGCAACAACGTCAAGAGGTTGAGGCGGAGACCCAAGCCGCATTTAAGCTTGCGGCCGAGCGTGGTAAGCGTTACGCGGAGCGCGCATGAACCCTCTGACACGCAGCTATTACAGCGGGGCTTCCGACGCCCAAATTATCTACGAAACGATCGGTAGCTACTTCGACAAAATAGCTAATTTGCATAGCACACATTCCGCGCTTGTCGTTCGACACCAGGGCGTTAACTGGACCTACGGTGAGCTGCAAGCACGGGTCGATCAACTCGCTATGGGACTGATTAATCTGGGCATTGAGCCGGGCGATCGTGTTGGTATTTGGGGTCCTAACAGTAGTGAGTGGGTGTTGGTACAACTTGCGACGGCAAAGATTGGCGCCATCATGGTGTGCATCAATCCGGCGTATCGCCTCTACGAACTCGAGTACGCGCTCAACAAGGTTGAGTGCAAGGCCTTGATCACGGATGTCAGTTTCAAAACCAGCGATTACCTGGGAATGATCAACACCTTGGTCCCCGAACTCGAGAGCAGCCATCCAGGCCAGTTGGCGGCAAAGAAGCTGCCTTATTTGAAGCACGTTATTCGGATGGGCTCCGATAACACGCCTGGGATGTATAACTTTGATGCCGTTTGCGCGGCTGGGACAGACGACGATCAGGTCACCATGGATGCTTTGCAGGGTCGGTTACAACCAGACGATGCGATCAACATCCAATTTACGAGTGGGACGACAGGTAACCCCAAGGGAGCAACGCTATCTCACTGCAACATACTGAATAATGGTTTTCTGACTGGATTGGCGATGCAATTGGGTCCAGAAGACAAGCTGTGCATTCCGGTGCCCCTGTATCATTGTTTTGGCATGGTCCTATCCGTACTGGCGTGTGTCTCTCATGGAGCAACTATGGTATTCCCGGGCCCCGCGTTTGATCCTGAGGAGACACTGAAGTCTGTCGAAACGGAAGGCTGTACGGCGCTTCATGGTGTACCCACCATGTTCATCACAGAGCTCGATCATCCGCGTTTTTCAGACTATGACCTGTCGACTTTGCGCACTGGCATCATGGCCGGCGCCCCTTGCCCCGTGGAAGTGATGAAACGTGTGCTTTCCGAGATGCACATGGACGACATTCTTATCGCCTATGGTCAGACTGAGCTAAGTCCAATCAACAACATGACCTTGCCAAATGACACCTTGGAGCGGCGAACTGAGACGGTAGGTCGTGCCATGCCCTGGGTTGAGATAAAAGTCGTCGATGAAGCGGGGCGGGTAGTCCCTGTGGGTCAGAAAGGTGAGATCTGCACGCGTGGTTACTCGGTCATGCAAGGTTACTGGAACGACGAGGAGCGGACAGCGGAGACGATCGATAGTGCGGGTTGGTTGCACTCGGGTGACATAGCCACCATGGACGAGGCGGGCTATGTCCGTATCGTCGGTCGTATCAAGGACATGATCATCCGAGGGGGTGAAAATATTTATCCGCGAGAAGTCGAAGAGTTTTTATACCAGCATCCCGCGATTTCCGAGGTTCAGGTGTTTGGCGTGCCCGATGAAAAAATGGGAGAAGAGGTTTGTGCCTGGATCCAGCTCAACGACGGATTCGACCTCTCTGATGAGGACGTTAAGGCCTACTGTCGTGACCAGATAACCCACTTCAAAATTCCGCGGCACATCCGGTTCGTGACTGAGTATCCGATGACCGTGACGGGAAAGATTCAAAAATTTGTTATGCGCGACGAGATGCTAACGCAGCTCAGTAGCTGAAAACGTCAGCTGAGATAACTCGCCAGTTAATTGGACCTTCAGTCGCGAACTGCCCATGACTGCATGGCGTCCGCGATGGCATCAAAAAGAGGTGACGCCCAGGCCTCACCCTGTTTAATGCTGCCTGCTTGCTCAACGATATCAATGGCCCTGGCGACTTCGATGATAGTGACTTCGGGTCCGTACTCGGCGGCACGTTCAATCAAGGGGTGCCAGGCAGCAGAGGAACCTTCCTCGTTAGAGAGCCCGCCTCTTACTCGAGCCCCCCGATTACCAAGACCCACTGACTCATAAAAGGGGGCTATGCGCTCTTGCAGGTGTGCTTCCCACTCTCGGTTACGGTCATTGGTGCCGGTAACCAGCATTTGAGCTCCCGGTACGGGGTTTTGTGCATTGGGGATATGAGCGTCCGCTGTAAGCAGGACCGTCTGAACATTGGTGTTCCCTTTATGCACACCAGCGATGAAGTGCTCCAATGCTTGAAAGCCCGGAAGATCCTCACCGTACTCGGTGATAGAGGGAGTCAGCACAAAAAATCCGCGCGCTTTTAGGCGAGTGGCGAGTGCCCGCTGAGTGATGGTGTTCCACTGCTTTCCAATATGTAGCCCGTTAACCATTGCCCCGGGTTGCATTGCCGATGGCTCGGTGTACTGCATGGGTAAGATGGCTATCGGTTTTGTTGTTTGGATTCTGATGCCTGCGACGTCAGCGTGGGTCCAGTTCTCCCCTGTGTAGTTAAAACGCACCCGATACAGGCCCGACCCCGCCTCGAAAGTAAACGCTCGGTCGGTGTCCAGGAATACCGAGGAGGTCGCGGCCTGAATCGGCAAGGTCATTGCTGAAGCAATCGTCAGCAGGGTAATGATAAGTAGTTTATGAACGAGAATCATGGCGGGGCGAGGCGATAAACACGGCGCGCGACGCCAGAAAAAAGAAGGTTTTTGTCAGCTTCTGAAAAATCGAGGGTCATTTTCTTAAGACCGTTCCAAAGCACTCGGTAGCTGAGAGAGAGGCGATCAACAGGGAAGTTACTCTCAAACATGCAGCGATCGGGACCAAAGCACTTTATGGCATGCTGATAGTAGCGTCCTTGCGCTTCCACAAACTCGTCTGATGAAGGGGGTGTGGAGCGCTCATGCCATCCGAAGCCGTTATCGGGCATTGCGAGGCCGCCCAGTTTTGCAAAGACGTTGGAACATGCTGCAACGCGTTCAATGTCCTCTTTCCATTGCTCAAAGATGGCCTCTTTTTGATGCGCAAATTTGCCTACCCCCAGAGGGGTCCCAAAGTGATCAAGAATCATGGTAGTCGCGGGCACGGCTCGGGCGAGTTCCACAAAATCATTGATCTGAAAATGGTAAAGCCAGGTGTCATAGGTGAGACCTCGCTCTCCAAGGCGAGCCACACCTGCGCGGAATGTCTCGTCTGACATAAGGTTGCGATCAGAACCGCCCGGGATCGCTAGGCCTTCTATGTCTCCTGCAGAGGCACCTGCATGCCGTATACCTCTAAAGAGACCCTCGGCGGCTTCTTCGTGGGCATCAAGTACATCATCGAGCTGAGCTAAACGGAGGTCAGCATGCGCGACAATGCCGGCAATCTGTGTTGGCGCTTTTTGCGCGCGCGCAATACTGGCTGCTTGCGCGACGAACGCTGTTTCGCCGACGCACCGAAGAAATTCTGGTCCATCTTTCCGGTAGGCCGCACCACATTCCATAAAAACGGTTTGACTAACGGCATGCCCATCCGATGTGTCCGAAAGCAGTTCATCAATGTTGTAACCCATCGAGGGTTGGGGCCAGAGGTGGTGATGAGGGTCGACGATATCGCGCGCTGGATCCACGGTCGGCTCAGATACCTGCTCGAGCCATTCATTATTATTGAACACGGGCCGTCTCGCTGTTGTGTCAGTATGGTTAAAGACTACCGTGACCACGATGGTCTTTGAAACCTTTCGTTGCGCGTATTGCCGGAATAGGCATGGTCTTTGCAAAGACATTGGCGAAGCATTGAATTCATTTTATGGAGCGTGAGATTTAGCCGTGGCTTGTGGCAATTCAGATCAACAGTTTCTCGAGGCGTTTATTCAGCAAGAGGGACTGAATGACACCTTCAGGCGCAACGCCCTGCAGTACTTCAATGCCTATGGGCACCGACTAGCCAAACTCGCCGAGGCGAGCGCCCGGCCTATCATTGTGGGTTTAAACGGCGCGCAAGGTTCGGGCAAATCGACGCTAAGTCAATATCTAAGCGAGATGATGCCCAGGCACCTCCATGTCGATTGCCACGTAGTCTCGATCGACGATTTTTATCTGTCCAAGGCCAAGCGTAAGAAATTAGCCACTGTGATTCATCCGTTACTAGCCATCAGGGGTGTTCCCGGGACACACGATGTGCCTCTGCTGTTAGACGTGCTAGCGAGCTTTATCGAGCCTAGTGTTCAAACGGTTGCGCTACCCGTATTCGATAAGCTCAAGGATGATCGCACCAGAAAGGTGCGTAAGATCCAAAAAAGTGCACGTCCGACCGTTATCCTATTCGAGGGGTGGTGTGTGGGCGTCCCGGCACAACGCCAACTCGCGCTGTCGGTACCCGCCAGTGGCTTCGAGTTTTCCAATGACAACAACGGCGTCTGGCGGTCCTACGTCAATGAGCAGCTGCAAACCCATTACGTGGACGTCTTCAGTCGTCTCGATCGACTAAGTATGTTGAAGCCCCCCTGTTTCGAGGCTGTCTATGACTGGCGTGTTGATCAGGAAATTCGATTGGTCGCGCGGCGCCGCCAAGATGCAAGCGATACCTCAATTCGAGGAATGTCGGTAAAGCAAGTAGGTGAATTCGTGGAGAATTTTCGCCGGCTCACCTGTCATGCCATGGAGTTGCTCCCGAGCCTCGCAGACGAGGTCTGGGAACTGCAGGCCGATCGCTTGGTTCTCGAGGAACAGTTGCGATCGTGACTGAGCTGCCAGTTATTTTTACGGACCTCGACGGAACGCTATTGGATCACGATACCTATAGTGCGGAAGAGGCTCGATCTGTGCTTGAGAAGGTGACTGCGTTGGGGGTGCCGGTTGTTCCAGCGACCAGCAAGACATACAGCGAAGTGGTTGAATTTCGAAAGTTAATGAATCTTACACATGCGTTCATAGTTGAGAACGGAGCGGCGCTGTATGTGCCAATAGAAAGCGATATTCGTTGTCCGATGGGGAGCAAACTGTTCGAGGGCTATTGGGTCCGTGAGTTTGGTGTGAAGCGGCAAGCCCTGTGTGACGTGCTCGAAGCGCTCGATATGAACGGGACCTATCAGTTCAAGTCGCTGACGGACATGCGTTCTACAGAAGTTGCCGAAATTACAGGCCTCGACCTGGCTGCTGCACAGCGAGCACAGCAACGCCTCTACTCAGAAACGCTCGACTGGCGCGACAGTGAAGAGGCACTCGCAACTTTCTCGCACATACTGACGAGTATCGGTTTTTCAGTGTCCCAGGGTGGTCGCTTCGTGCACCTCATGGGTCCGAACAATAAAGGCGTCGCCGCGCAATGGTTTCAAGCGCTTTTGAAGCGCGAGCTCTCCCCTGACGTGACAACAATCGCAGCGGGTGATGCACCGAATGACCGTGAACTCTTGGAGATGGCGGACTATGCCCTCTTGATGCGCAACGAGCGCGGGAAGCCGCTTCAATTGCAGCGGTCGGGCCCTACGTGGCTATCGGATAGCGCTGGCCCATCTGCATGGGCGAAAGGCATATCAGACATATTAACCAGCATGGGGTGGGACATTTAATGGCAGACTTTCATCAGACGCCGTATATAGCGACATTACACAATTTGCGTAACACTGCGGTCGAGGAAATTGAGGCGCAGCTGGTTAACTTCTCGAATACACGACCTTTGGGTTTGATTTTGCCCTCGTTGTACTCGGAACTTGAAACGCCGGCGATGCCCAAAATCCGAGAAGAACTGACCAAAGTACCGTATCTCTCCCAGATCGTGGTCGGGTTGGATCGCGCCGATGAAGATGACTTCACCTCTGCTCTACAGTTTTTCTCTGAGCTTCCCCAACAGCACCGCGTCATGTGGCATGACGGTCCGCGCCTGCGCGCAATACATTCCGAGCTGGCGACGAGAGGTCTGGCGCCGCACGAACCCGGGAAGGGCCGGAATGTCTGGTATTGCATGGGCTATATCCTTGCGACCTCGCGTGTGGATGCTGTTGCGCTGCACGACTGTGACATTCTCACTTATGACCGCAGTTTATTGGCTCGACTCATTTATCCGGTAGCGCATCCACAATTTTCCTTTGAATTTTGCAAAGGCTATTACGCGAGAGTGGCGGGTAACAAACTCAATGGTCGAGCCTGCCGTCTCTTGGTTGGTCCACTAATTCACGCGACCAAAAGGGTGCTGGGTGAAAACGATTTTCTTAACTACCTCGATAGCTTTCGGTATCTGCTCGCGGGTGAATTTGCATTCAGACGCGAGCTGTTGAATGACATGCGAGTTCCCAGCGACTGGGGGCTTGAAATGGGCGTTGCATCAGAGATGTACCGAAACAACAGTACGAATCGCATTTGTCAGGTTGAGCTCACCGATAATTACGATCATAAGCATCAGGACCTGTCGGCTAACGATGCACAGCGGGGACTCTCGCGCATGTCGCTCGACATAACAAAATCGTTGATCCGTAAATTGGCGATACAAGGTGAGGTCTTTAATCAGGAAACTTTCCGTACTCTCAAGGCGACGTATTACCGGGTTGCACTCGATTACGTTGAGAGTTATCGGCGCGATGCGATCATGAACGGTCTGGATTTCGATACTCATTCTGAAGAGCAGGCCGTTGAGCTATTTGCAACCAACATTCTAGAGGCGGGCAAACAATTCCTAGAGCGCCCGTTGGATACGCCGTTTATGCCGACGTGGTCTCGAGTTGTCAGCGCAGTCCCCGACATCTATGAGCGTCTCTTGCAGGCGGTTGAGGAGGATCACAAAGAATTTTCAGTTCGGGGGCGCTAGTGGTTGGTCAGCGGGAGCGAGTCCATTTTTTAACTGCTCAGTTGTATCGAAATGTTGTCGGTGATGAGCAGGTTCATACGGTAGTTAATCGCCTTATTAGCGCCATTGGCGCAACAGCACCGGCTCCATCGAGGCAAGCTTCTGCTGAGGATCTCTGGTCACAACGCGATGTGGCGCTCATCACCTACGGTGACTCGATCATCGGTGACGGGCGAAAGCCGCTTCGGGTACTTCGTGAGTTTTGTGAAACGTGGTTGGGAAGCAGTATTACGTGGGTTCACATTTTGCCCTTCTTTCCGTGGACTTCGGACGATGGCTTTTCCGTGCTCGACTACTCATCGGTCAACCAAGCGCTGGGTGACTGGGACGACATTAGTGCGATTGCCTCCGATTACAGGCTAATGGCCGATTTGGTACTGAATCACTGCTCAAGTCGATCCGCTTGGTTTCAGAACTTCAAACAGGGTGTCGACCCGGGTAAGGACTACTTTTTTACCAAGGCGCCCGCTTTTGACGTCTCGAGAGTCGTGAGACCGCGCACCTCTAATCTGACGATGCCGGTTGCAACATCTCAGGGGCAACAGGAGGTTTGGTGCACGTTCAGTCACGATCAGGTGGATTTTGATTTTTCAAATCCCGATGTTCTCCTCGAATTTACGCGCATTATTCGTCTCTACCTTGATCAAGGCGTTCGTATCTTCAGGCTTGATGCTGTGGCCTTTACCTGGAAACGATCAGGAACAACCTGTATCAACCTTCCCGAGGCCCATGACCTCGTTCGGCTGCTGCGTGCGCTGATCGAGTGGGTGCAACCCGATGCCATCATCATTACCGAGACCAACGTCCCCAATATTGAAAACCTGGCTTACTTTGGGCAGCGTGATGAAGCGCACTGTATTTACAACTTTGCGCTGCCTCCGTTACTCATTCACACCTTGGTAGAGGCGGATAGTTCGCGCATCACGCGCTGGCTGATGAGTATGCCCCCCGCCATTCTGGGTACGACCTACTTCAACTTTCTTGCTTCTCATGATGGTATTGGCCTGCGTCCGGTTGAGGGTTTACTCAGCGAGGGCGAGCTGGACTCTATGATCAACCGGCTTCAAGAAAATGGCGCTTTGCTCTCCTGGCGTGAGCACGCGGACGGTACGCGAACCGTTTATGAAGTGAACGTGTCGCTATTCGACGCGCTCAAGCGGCCGGGGGAAGCGGGCGATCTGACACTTGATCGCATGATTCTCGCGCACGCCGTGCTGCTTGGCTTAGAGGGTATACCGGCTATTTATCTCCATAGCTTCGTAGCGACCAAAAATGACGTTAATCGAGTCGAGAATACGGGGCATAATCGCGCGATAAACCGTCATCAATGGGGTTTAGCCGAGCTCACCGATCGGCTGAGTGATCCCGATACTGATCACGCTCAATGTTTGCAAGCGATCAAGCGACTGATCGGTATTCGACAAGAGCAGCCAGCATTTCACCCGAATGCCACTCAATTTACACTGAATTGCGGAAGGTCAATCTTTGGGTTTTGGCGGCAAAGCACCGATCGAGCACAGAGTATTTTCTGCCTGTATAACGTAACACCCGGACACACCACCATCGCGACAGCCTCATTGAATCTGGTGGGCAGTGACAGCTGGCGAGATCTGATCAGTGGTGAGGCCCTGGACTTATCGTCAGGGGACTCGAATATCGTGCTTGCACCCTATCAGGCCATTTGGCTGACCAATACGAATAGGTAATGCTCGACCCGTGATGGGTCTGCATCACTTAAGACAACTGCTGGTGGCTGCCGCCTCAAGTGTGTGATCATCACGGTCATGCTAGCGATTGGTTTCTTTGTTGTTGCGCTCATTTATTCCGCGGTTGGTTTCGGCGGCGGCTCAACTTACATTGCACTACTGGCATTGAGTGGTCATTCGGCGGAGGTCATTCCGCTGATTGCCTTACCCTGTAACATCGCTGTGGTCACGGTGGGGAGCTATCTCGCTGTTCGTCGTAGAGATTTTGATTGGCGACTGTCGATTCCTTTCTTCGTAGCATCCGTTCCGATGGCATTTATTGGGGGGCTCATACCGCTGGATGCTAGCGTGTATTTTTTACTGCTTGGTATGAGTCTTGTTTTCGCTGGCATCAGCTTGATGCTTCGTATTGCACCGGACGACAGAGCTCTCAGCCAACGCAGGTGGGGTTTAGCGGGGGGCATAGGCGCTGGGCTGGGCCTGCTATCTGGCATGGTAGGCATTGGTGGCGGAATCTTTTTGGCGCCCATTTTGCATCATCTTCGATGGGCCTCCAGTAAAACGATCGCTGCGCTCTGCAGTTTTTTTATTCTTATTAATTCCTTGAGTGGACTGGCAGGTCAAATCCTCAAGACGGGTGTCGCCTCTGCCGTATCAGGAATAAGCGCGACGATGCCACTGCTCCTCGCCGTCGTCATCGGCGGTATTATTGGGGGCAGATTTGTTATCGAGGGTGTGGCCAATCAGCGAGTTGCCCAGCTGACTGGGCTGTTGGTGTTGGTGGTTGGTCTACGAATTCTTTGGTCGTGGGCCAGCTATAGTTCAGTGTGATGTCACCGGAATACTGGATTTGACAGGTCGTTGTAGAAGATGAAATTCGTGATCACCTGCATGATCGGAATGCTCATAGCCATAGCGATGTAGAGTTAAGTAAGACGTAGACGATAAGGAACCAACGATGAAAGCGGAAGGCCTACCTCAATCACAACAAAACGTCTTTGGCGAACCCATTGAGCTGTGTTGCAAGGATCCATTGACCGGGTTCTATCGAGATGGTCATTGCAATACGGGTCCCAACGATTTGGGCACCCACACAGTCTGTGCGCTCATGACGGATGAGTTTCTCGAGTACTCCGCCGCAGCGGGTAACGATCTGAGCACGCCAAGGCCCGAATTCTACTTTCCAGGCTTAGTCGCCGGTAATCGGTGGTGCCTTTGTGCCATGCGATGGGAACAGGCGCACAGAGCGGGGAAAGCACCCAAACTCTATTTGAAAGCCACTAATATTGTGACGTTGAGAGCGATTCCGTTGGAAATTCTTAAGCCCTATGCATTAGATCTCGTCTGACTGAGAATTAATAACCGTTTTTGAGGATGGTCTCCGAAATAGCTCTACTGATACATTCCCGCGGCGAGCGTGAAAGAAGCGCGTAGAAGACGAAGTGCCATGAGTGGGTTTTCTTGGACCTAGGTTCGGGATGATGCCCGTAGGCGTGGGGGAATTATGAAAGTATCGCGTGTGGCAGGGGCCCTCGGAGCGGAAGTAACCGACATCGATGTGAGTGCGTCATTAGCAGACGGCAGCATTGAAGTCATTCGCGATTTGCTTAATGAGCACGAGGTGCTGTTTTTCAGGGATCAACGTATTGTGCCAACTGAGCATCGCGACATGGCACGCCTTTTCGGTCCGCTTCAAACACATCCTGCCTACGGTACGGTTGATGGACTCCCTGAAGTTATGCTCCTCGAGAGCAACGAAGCCAAGCCATCGAAGATAGAGGTCTGGCACTCGGATATGACGTTTCGTCAGCACCCGCCGTCTGTGACCGTACTCAAAGGCGTAACCATTCCGCCTGTCGGTGGAGACACATTGTTTGCCAGCATGACATCCGCTTATGACGGCCTTTCCGCCGGGATGAAAGCCTATCTTGAGCCTCTGGTCGCTATTCATGACTTCTCTCAGGGCTTCAAAGAAAGTCTTGCAGAGCCGGGTGGTCGTGAGCGTTTGGCTGGTGCTTTGGCGGACAACCCGCCGGTGCGTCACAAGATTATCCAGACCCACCCCGAGACAGGAAAGAAGGTTATCTTTGTGAATGCCTTATTCACGTCGCATATCGAGGGTGTCTCGCCACTCGAGTCCTCGGAAGTACTCAAGTTTTTGTACCAGCACTGTGTATTGCCCGAGTACACCTGTCGGTTCAACTGGGCGGTCAATAGTCTCGTACTGTGGGACAACCGCAGCACCCAACACAAGCCGGTAAATGACTTTTTACCCGCGAGTCGCGCGCTACATCGCGTAGTCAGCGAGGGTGATTTACCTTACTAGTCAGGCGGCCTCTCGAAGATACGCCTCTACCTCACGTCTCACCATTGGCGCGAACAGATACAGTGCCACCAGGTTGGGCAGTGCTATCAGGAAGATCATGGCATCCGAGAAATCGAGGACGGCCTTGAGTTCCAGAACACAGCCCAAAGCAAAGAAGGTGAGGAAGACCAGTTGGAAGCCGAGCGTTCGCCACTTACCGATACCCACCAAGTAATTCCATGCCTGTAGCCCGTAGTATGACCAGGCGAGTGCAGTCGAAAATGCAAATAAAATGGCTGCGAAGGCAATGAGATAGGGCGACCACGGAAGATGGAATGCAAACGCCGCAGAGGTTAGCTCGATACCCGACAGACCTCCGCCCATGAGCCCATTCGGCATAGCGGTGGTCAATATGACCAGAGAACTGAGTGTTAGGACCACAACGGTATCGATGAAGGGCTCGAGCAGACCCACCAAGCCCTCAGACGCGGGTGAACGAGTCTGCACCGCCGAGTGCGCAATGGAGGCAGAACCCAGTCCTGCCTCATTGGAGAATAGGGCTCGCTGAAAACCCATGATAAGCGCGCCGAGTGCACCACCGGCCATGGCGTCTGCTCCAAATGCACTGGAAACGGCGGTCGATATGGCGAGCGGAATGTTTTGCCAGCTCAGACTGATGATGACCAGACAGCCAATGATGTAAATGCCGGCCATGAAGGGCACGATATAAGCCGCTACTCGGGCGATGGATGTGATACCGCCGATGATTACCAATCCGGCGATGCTTGCCAGAGCCAAGCCGAACAGCAGTGAGTAGTCGGCTAGGAAGCTGGTCTCTCCACCCGTAATGACAAGCATTTGCTGGTAGGCCTGATTGGACTGGAACATGTTGCCAATGCCGAAGCAACCAATGACCAACGCCAGCGCGTAAATACCACCCAGTGTTTTTCCGATTCGCGGCCAATCTCGCTCTCTGAAATACGCATCGAGGTAATACATGGGTCCACCCGAGACAGAGCCGTCTTCGTGCACTTGCCGGTATTTCACTCCGAGGGTGCACTCGATGAGCTTGGTCGACATCGAGAGGAATCCTGCAACGAAAAGCCAAAAAGCCGCGCCTGCACCCCCTAAACTAATGGCCACAGCGACACCACCAATGTTGCCGACGCCTACCGTGCCCGAAATCGCTGTAGCCAGTGCTCTAAAGTGGCTAATCTCCCCATCGGCCGATGGGTCTTTGAAGTCACCTCGGACATGGCGAAACGCCAGCCAGAAGCCTCTGATATTGATAAATCGAAGGTAAAGCGTAAAAAAGAGCGCGCCAATGGCAAGCCAAGCCACGACCAGCGGTACCTGTTGACCAAAAACGGGCACCGAGAAGAAGACAAAGGCTGAAAGCGCGCTTGCCAGCGGTGCCATGAAGGCATCAATCGATGCGGCCAACGTGTCCATAGTAAATCCCTATTTCTTCAAATCTGCGATCGTACGTTTAGCCTGAGTGCTTTGGCGACGCGAGATCTATTTCGCGTTACTTAACGACGACTTTGAATCTCTCGTGCGGCACCAAGCGCGATGCCAACGCCGATCCAAACGGCTTCATTGGTCAACACGAAGAGCACCACGCCAAAGACCAGACCAATCCCAATCGACAGCCCTTGAGGGCGACTCGGTTTATTATTTTCCACGATGATTAACTCATACTTGGCAATGAATCTGCCCTTTCCCAGAGGTGTCCAGCCTGAGGAAGTGGTAACTTGTAGTCAAGTCGGCGAGCAGACCGAGTAGAGCGTTGAGGAATACATGAGTTTTAAGCGAACCTGTATCAAGGTTATTGCCTGGCTTAACTTTGGGCTCGCTTTAGCTGGCATAGCGAAGTTTATTCCTGTTGGTTATTTGATGGTGCTATCGCAATGGCGGCCGATCGACCAGGCGGCTTATGAGTGGTCGCTGGACTTGATTTCCGATTCCCATTTAATTGTTCTGGTCTGGGTTTTTGCTGTTCTCATTATCAAAGCACTCAGCGGTCACACCATAGTAAGGCCCTGGCGCCATTTCCCAACGCAGTAAGGCCACGGTGCTATCTCTCTGCGTGGGATGCACTGAGCGTAACTAGCCCGTTAGAAGATCACCTACCACTCAGGTTTACTTCTTCGCGAAAGACGCCGCTTCCCAAAAAGTGTAACGAGATGTGCCGTTCATTACCCTATGGATTGGGCGCTCCTCTGTCGAGATCGTCAGAAATCTGATTCAGCCTGCCGTCACATTGTGGAGTTGAAGAATAAAAATTATTCAAACAGTCTACGTCGCGTCTTTTTTGTAGCTTTTGGGTGTCATTGCTTAGCAAGTTGCCAAACGCAGGCTATATTTTTTAGATGATGAGAAAAATCGTATAGATGACTAACCTGAATCGCCCAAGACGTTGGTATGTCGCAGTGCCGTTTGTGCTCTTCGCCGTTCTGGCGTGGGATGTAACATCTCGCCTGCTCGATGCTGAAAAGGTTGCTCATGAGCAGTTTGTTCGTGGCTTCGAGGTCGATGCGTCGCGACGAGAGGGTATGCGAGACATGCTTGCCCGCGATGTAAGATCCGCCCTCCAGTATGCGCTGCATGGTCTATCGGATGTTCAATCTCTCGAAACAAACGCGGAACGCCGAGACCGCCTGGTATCCGAGTTTCAGCAGCTCGGGTTCGTGTTGCGTAACTCCCGCTATCAGTTTGTTGAGGTATTCCTCACAGAGAAAACACCTCAGGACAAGCTGGTCTTGCACGGTCGTTATCCCACGGTCCTTCAGCTTGGTGAAGTTGATCCGTCCCAATCGATATTGTTTGCGGGTGTCGATCTTAACGACCTGGAATTGTTTGAGCAGCACTACCAGCTCATCGGAGTCGAAGATGATCCATTACTGCTGATTTCTGGTGCCCAGCCGGTAGTGCTAAGCACCCGATTGATTCTCGAAGGTGATGAGGTTTTATCATCCTGGTATATGTCTGTGCGAGGAGGCTTAAGTGATGTTCACAAGAGCATTGATCTCGTGGGTCAACAAATGGCGGGTGGCGTTACCCCAATGCGTGTCATCACTTTAGATACACAGACTGATGCCTGTTGGACGGTATGGGAGGTCGGTAAAGGTGTACTTGACTGTGACGATGCGTTTCTAGAAGAGCCGGTTGGGTATTTAACGAGGGACACAAATAAAGCGGCATCGGAGCTCACCTATGCTATCTTCCAGCCAACCGACGCTTACCGAAGCTTCCGAGCGGCACCTAATGACGGATCGCAGGCTTGGCGTTTGTTTCTTCCGGCCTTACTGGCCTTTGTCCTACTGATAACAGCTATTAGCTACGTTAGATATCGCGGCCGAAGCGATGGACTTATGAGTGCATTCATGCACTCCTTGTCCGATAAGGATTCGCTAAATTCGTCGATACATCAGGTTTTATCATCGCACTTAGAGATCATGAGTCGTTTTACCTACGCTATGCGGCAAAAAGACGTAAGGGGAGAGGAGCGTCGATATTTCGACATCGCCATAAGCGAGTTTTTAGAGGCGAGTTTGAGTTTAAATACGCTCATTCTTGAGCGACCCCTGACAGAGGTGAACGCAACGGAGGATGTTCCTCAGATTGATTTGAAGGAATTGACTGAACTCGCGCAAATGGCGCTTGAGGTGGCCACCGTGGATGCCTCAGTTGAAACCAAGCTGTTTGTACCCGATGACTTACCGGCTGAGATACCCGGTTACTCGTACAGCGTCCAGACCGCGGTAATCGCTGCTATCAATTTGTCCGCGCAACTAACAGAAGAAGGACGTATCGAAGTTTCCTTCTGGGTAGATACGGAGTCATCGCCCCGCTGCCTGTATTTGCGAATTAATGACACGGGTATTGGCTGGGGTGATCTTGGTGATGATCTCGGCTCACAGGGAGGCGCCAATGACAACGTTGCGCGGAGAGCCTTAGTCTCATGTTTTAACTTTTCGGGCACGGTGCTGGAGACTCAATCTGAAACAGAATTGGGTAACGAGTACGTCATAAAGCTCTGCGATGGCACCCAGCAAGCTATCAACGTAGCGGCTCCCACGTTGGGTGCTTAGGTACTCGGCAATGGTAACAACCGATTTCATGGTTCAGTTTCCAACAGACAGACTAGTGAATGCCATCGCGGTTAAGTGACCGGACATCGCTGTTTTTCGGTAAATATGTCCGTCTTCGGAGCGCAACGTTGCTCTGCATGTTAGACTGCGCGCGCGACGAGGCGCCGTCTCTTGGGGCCTCACTGTCGCTATCATCATTTTTTAAATACATCCGGTGAGCTGCTCGATTCGTAGCTCCGATATCTGTATTTGTTAACTGGAGTTCTAAATGTATCAAAACGGTGATTTTGCGCGCTGGCGCCGACACCCATGGCATGGTCTTGAAGCGGTTCCAGAGGGTGCTGATGAGGGCATTGTTCAGGCGTATATCGAAATGCTTCCCAGCGACACGGTGAAATACGAGCTGGATAAAGAAAGTGGCTTTTTGATGGTTGATCGCCCACAACGGACTTCCGCAACTCCCCCCGCATTGTATGGATTCATTCCTAAGACCTATTGTGCTGAAGAAGTAGCCAAACGCTGTGAAGGCGTGACGGTTGCCGATGGCGATCCTCTGGATATTTGCATCTATTCAGAACGGCTAATCAACCGAGCAGACATCATTTTAAATGCGCGCGTTGTTGGCGGTATTCAAATGATCGATGGTGGAGAGGCAGACGATAAAATCATTGCGGTCCTTGAGGGTGACAACATCTGGGGAGGCGTCACGGACATCATCGATCTTCCTGCGATTAAGACGGAGCGACTGCAGCACTATTTTTCTACTTACAAGCTCATTCCCGGGAAAACGGTCGATATCAAAGTGGACTGTGTTTACGGGCGCGAGGAAGCCTTGAAAGTTATTGAAGCAGCGCGCAAGGACTACCATAACCACTATGGGAATCTGTTCGCTGATCAAGCCCAAATGGATATGGCCAGCTAGTTACAGCCTGTCAACTTAATACCGTCGCTCAGGCTGGCGCACGTTCCATTTAGCGGGTTTTGGGCAGTCTGCTAGTATTGAAGCTGTAAGGAATGCCAACACCTGAACCGACCACTGTGGGGGCATTCTTTCAACTGATTTAATGGGACGAAAGGGTATGGCAGGGGTGAAAGCAGACCTGGGCATGTTGCTGTTTATCTTGATCAGCGGCCTAGTGATATCAAGTCTAAGCGTGTCCTTCATCGACATGATTTCGGCCTTGTATGTTTTGGGCGGGTCGCTATCGTTTGCTTTGTCTGCGAGCGGAGCCTGGAACTCCAAAGACCGGCTCGAAGCTGCGTCGGAAGGGGCTGTCATTTGCGGATGGCTGGGAGCACTGATTGGTGCCATAGCCGTAGCAAGAAACTCTGATTCGCAGTGGGAAAACCTAGGGCCTGCCGTCGCAGTTATGCTGTTGACGGTTATGTACGGCTATTTTGTAAAGGTCATAGTCAGGTTGGTTTTACTCGGGAGGAGTCGGCAGTGAGGCACACGGTCTCATTCTCAATTCCGGTGCTGGCTGCCGCAGTCCCGTGCTCTATCGCTCTGATACCGCAGCGACTTTTGTCCACTCCAATGTGCGACTAATAAACCCTATTCTCACCCTCATCTTGAGTGTAGTGGGATCAGGTAAGCTCAATATCACCTGTTTGTAGCTACCCAGTTGAGGTACGTAGACCTGACCTGACCATTGCCCCTCCTTGGGACCCGCCACGACCGCCTTCAGCACCTCAAATCCAACGCTTGAGGGATCATCGTCGTTGCGGACAGCGACCCCAACCCCAGATGCTTCATTTACCTCAAGCCATACGGGGTCTTTGGGGTGTTGCCAAAAGCCCGATAGATCACTGGCGCCGGTGTTATTGGTTAGCAAAAGAATCGTTACTAAGAGTGCTGGTTTAAGCATGCCGACCTTCATAACTGTCACTTGGCCTTTAGCTTGCCACGAGTGCTGCATTAGGTTCCCTTTGTGCCCAAATTTAGTTCGTTAATCTTGATACGCACGGTAAATGAAGAAGCTGACATGACCGTCTGTGGGTAATAACAGCTCAGCGCACGAGATAGTTGGTACCGGAGGCCGGACTTGAACCGGCACGCTTTTAAAGGCAACGGATTTTGAATCCGTCGTGTCTACCAATTCCACCACTCCGGCAAGAAGATAGGAAGGGCGCGGAGTATATCAGTTCAGACTGATTCGGCAACGAAAGCATCGCTATAATCTTCAGTTGCTTGTATACTCCGCCGCAATTTGGCACGGGGCAACCGGCTCTGTGCTGTTATCTGAGTATCTTGAGGGAGAAAAGACATGGCGATGAAGCTTGTCCGAAAGACCGCTGACTATAAAATTTTTCTGCGTGGCGACAACCGTTACGCTGTCCAAAATGCCAACGGCAAGCCCGTTAACGGCGAAGAAAAAGTAAACATTCTGATTGCCGAGGAGCTCATTAAAGTGACTGCTCCGACTGAAGCCGCGCCTGAGGTAGTGGAGGAGGCTGAAGAGGTTGTCGAGGAGGCTGTGGCTGACGAGATGCCGGCAGAAGAGCCAGCTGAACAGGAAGCGCCTGCAGAGGAGCCTGCTGAAGAGGAAGCGCCCGCAGAGGAGCCTGCTGAAGAGGAAGCACCTGCAGAGGAGCCTGCTGAAGAGGAAGCACCTGCCGAGGAGCCGGCTGAAGAGGATGCGCCTGCCGAGGAGCCTGCTGAGGAGGAAGCGCCTGCCGAGGAGCCTGCTGAAGAGGATGCGCCTGCTGAGGAGGAAGCACCCGCCGAGGAGCCTGCTGAAGAGGAAGCGCCTGCAGAGGAGCCTGCTGACGACGAAGAAGCCAAGTAAGCACGGAAGATCGATTAAAAAGAAGCCGGCTTATGCCGGCTTTTTTTATGAGTGCACTGGTTACGGCAGAACTTTTTTTGAAAAGCCATTTCGTTGGGGCGCTTTCGCCTAGGTATTCTTTAAACTCATACGATGAAGACAGCTGATTTTCACTTTGACTTACCCGAGCACCTCATTGCCCAGGCTCCGCTGCCGGATCGCAGTGGGTCCCGTCTGCTCGTGCTCGACGGATCCACGGGTAATATCTCGCATCGCATGTTTTGTGAGCTCGAAGGGCATGTACAGCGTGGAGACCTGCTTGTTTTCAACAATACCCGGGTCATTCCGGCGCGTTTTTATGGCCAAAAGCAAACCGGTGGACGGGTCGAGATACTGATAGAGCGGCTCAAAGGTGACGGATCAGTCCTCGCCCACGTGAGAGCGAGCAAAAGTCCAAAAGAGGGCAGCCTGATCTACATTACGCCTGATGCCGATGGCGATATTTCAGACTTTAGTCTTCGCGTTAAAGGCCGGGCGGGTGCCCTTTTCGAACTAGCAGCGGAGACCGGAAGTGTATCTCAGATGATGCGCTTGCATGGCCATATGCCTCTCCCACCGTATATTGACAGAAAGGACACAGCGGAAGACCGAGACCGCTACCAGACTGTATATGCCAAGCGAGACGGTGCGGTGGCTGCCCCCACCGCAGGCCTGCACTTTGACGAGCCGATGCTTGAACAACTCCGGCTAATGGGCGTTGAGACCGCCTACGTTACCTTGCATGTCGGCGCAGGCACCTTCCAGCCAGTAAGAGTCGATGACATTACCAATCATAAAATGCATAGCGAGTGGCTAGAAGTCGATGAGGCCTGTGTTGACGCGATTCGCGCTTGCCGTGCGCGCGGTGGACGCGTTATTGCCGTTGGAACTACGTCGGTGCGATCCCTCGAGACAGCCGCAGCGGCAAGGGAGTTAGCCGCTGGCTGCCCAGCACCTTTCGAGGGAGACAGTGATATCTTTCTTTATCCCGGCTGCGAGTTTCGAGTCGTCGATGCCATGATTACAAATTTTCATTTGCCGGAGAGTACGCTCATCATGCTAGTCGCTGCTTTTGCTGGGTATGAGGAAACGTTGGCAGCCTACGCGGCTGCGGTGCAAAAGGAATACCGGTTTTTCAGTTATGGCGACGCGATGTTCGTTATTCGAAAGGGAGAGAGGTGAGGGTGGAATTCTCGCTAACAGCAACCGATGGACTGGCACGACGCGGGTCGATCACGTTTGATCGTGGTGTCGTGCAGACGCCCGCCTTTATGCCCGTGGGTACCTATGGCACGGTGAAAGGGATGACGCCAGAGGACGTTCGTGCCACGGGTGCGCACATTCTGTTGGGCAATACATTCCATCTTTGGTTACGTCCGGGGACCGACATCATTGGCTTACATGGCGATCTCCATGATTTCATGGGGTGGCAAGGACCTATTCTGACCGACTCTGGCGGGTTCCAAGTGTTTAGCTTGGGTGACGTTCGGAAGGTTGAAGAGGCAGGTGTGACCTTCAAATCCCCCGTCAATGGCGACAAAGTATTTTTGGATCCCGAAACCTCGATGCAAATTCAGCGAGATCTAGGCAGTGACATCGTGATGATTTTCGATGAGTGCACGCCTTACCCTGCGACAGAGGACGAGGCGCGGATTTCGATGGAGCTATCGCTCCGATGGGCTGAGCGAAGCAAGCGAGCCCATGGTGACAACCCGTCGGCACTGTTCGGCATTGTGCAGGGCGGCATGTACAAGCATTTGCGTGAAGAGTCGTTAGAAGGACTGGTCAATATCGGTTTCGACGGCTACGCCATTGGTGGTCTCTCTGTGGGCGAGCCCAAGGAGGAGATGATTAACGTGTTGGAAGACATTGCGCATCAGTTACCTGACGATAAGCCGCGTTACCTCATGGGCGTGGGCACGCCGTCAGACCTTATCGAGGCAGTGCGTCGTGGTGTTGATATGTTCGATTGCGTTATGCCGACGCGAAATGCGCGGAACGGGCACTTGTTTACTAGTCACGGAGTCATCAAGTTACGCAATGCGCGACACAAGACAAGCACGCGGCCGCTCGATGACAATTGCGCTTGTTACACCTGCCAGAACTTCAGTCGGGCTTACTTGCATCACCTGGATCGCTGTAACGAAATCTTGGGCTCACAGTTATGCACGATCCATAACCTGACCTATTACCAGACTCACATGCAGGGAATCCGCGAGGCCATTGAGTCGGGTAGGCTGGATGACTTTGCGGCCGAGTTTTACGAAACACAAGCGGCAGGAGATCCTCATGAGTGATTCGCCCCAGTCACCCTGCATCTCGATTTGTTCGCTCGATAAAGACGACGTCTGCGAGGGCTGTTTCCGCACAGGTGATGAAATTGTGGATTGGTTTACTGCCGATGACGATCGAAAGCGAGATATCCTCGAGGCATCAACACAACGTCGCAAGGACGCTGGTTTTTCAATTTTCTAAGCGGTTAGTCATCGTCATGAAGCGCTATGGGCATGGCCGATAGCGGGGTCACTTTAACCCGGGTAATGGTGTTTCCTTCAATGGCTTCGACGTCAAGCTGATATTCGCCAATTCTGACGGAGGCGGGCCCCATTGGAAATGCCTCGAGTGCTTCGAGCGCCAGTCCGCTTATTGTCTTGGGTCCATCGGTAGATAACGCCCAGCCAAATTGCCGATTGATGTCGCGTATGGGGATACTGCCGGTACACGATGCGCCACCATCCGCCATGGTGGCAATTTCCTCCTGATCCTCGACAAGGTTAGAGGTGAAATTCCCAACAATTTCCTCGAGGATGTCCTCAAGCGCCACCAAGCCCAATATGTCTCCGTACTCGTCCACGATCATACCGAGACGCAGTTTTCGCTGTTGGAAGTGCCTGAGCTGAATATGAAGAGCCGTATTCTCGGGCGTGAAGTAAGGCTCCTGAAGCTCGCGTAGGAGGGCGGTCCGGTCTAGTTTTCCCTCGCTCAGGCAACGACCAATATGACGCAGGTGCAAGATGCCTTCAATTTTGTTGATATCGCCTTTAAACACAGGCACGAGGGTGTGGGTGCTGCCCGTGAGGCGACCTAGGATGATCTCGTCATCATCCTCAAGGTCAATGCCGTAGATCTCGTTTCGCGGCACCATGATGTCGTTTACCGTGACCTGTTCAAGATCGAGGATGTTGACGAGCATATTGCGGTGTCTGCGGGGTATGAGACCACTCGATTCATTCACGATGGTACGCAACTCTTCCTGTGTCAGAGCGTCCTCACTTGACGCGTCGGGTTTGAATCCAAACAAAGACAACAAGCTATTGGTAATCGCATTGATAGCCCATACCAAGGGCATGATGAGCTTCATGAGCGGTAACAAGATCACACTAGCGGGGAAGGCCACTTTCTCTGGATGCAGGGCAGCTATGGTTTTTGGGGTGATCTCCGCAAAAATTAGAATCACCACGGTCAGCGAAATGGTGGCTATTGCAATACCGGCATCACCATAAAGGCGAATCGCGACAACCGTGGCAATCGCAGACGCCAGAATGTTGACGAGATTGTTGCCGATCAAGATGAGACCAATCAGTCGGTCAGGTCTCGCCAGTAATTTCCCGGCACGCAGGGCGCCCTTGTGCCCCTGTTGCTGCAGATGTTTTAAGCGATATCGGTTCAGCGCCATCATGCCTGTCTCGGAGCTGGAGAAGAAGCCAGAGAGAAGGATGAGGCCAGCCAAGATGGCAAAGAGGAGTCCCAGCGGGGCGTCGTTCAAATTTTAAAGGTGTGCTTTAGCATGAAGGGTGATTGTTGAGAAAAAACGGACGCGTAGCAACCCCGTTTTCTATCAGCTAAGTACCAATTCGAGCACGAGCTTTGAGCCATAGAAGCCCAGGGTGAGAAGCGCGAAGCCACTGCCGCACAACATGACAGCCGTATTGACTCGCCAACCATGTCTAAAGTGACCCGTTGTCAGGATGCCGTAAACAATCCAAGCAATGACGGTAAGGACTGTTTTGTGGATCAAATGTTGCGCAAACAAATCCTCGACATAGTAGATCCCCGCGACAATGGAGACGCTCAAAATGACGGTTCCTGTCAATATGAGCTCAAACATCAGTTGCTCGGTTGCATCCAGCGGTGGAAGCCGTCGGATTAAACCGCGGGTCTTATGTTGTCGAAGCAAGCGACTTTGTTGAAGCACCAATAGACCTTGAAGCATGGCTAGACCAAAAAGTGCATAGGCGATGATCGATGTCGAAATGTGAAGTAGCAGCCCGCGAGGTGTCTCTGTCATGGGGCGCGCTGTCTCTGGCGCGAGGGTTGCAACCAACACGGAGATGGCCGCAAGCGGGAAGATGGCAATCAATAAGGTTTGCAGCGGTCGCGCGATGACAATCAGTACACTGAGAAGGCCCATTAACCAGAACGTGATGGATGCAACCTTGTAAAACCCAAAACTTGCGCTGACGGAGGCAGCTCCGGCGTAGATAACATAGCCGTGAAGCACTAACGCCATAAGCCCCGGTATGAGGACTGCCTTGGATAGCGTCTCCTCTCGCTTCTCCAGCCGCAATAGCTGACGCACCGCCGTATACAAATACAGCGCTGCCGCACCGGTTGCCGTTAGCGCAAGTAGCTGGCTGACGTCACTCTCAGGCATTGCGAATCCCTTGTTCCCCTAATTATTTTCTTCACCTGCGCGTATACTACGCGGTTCCAGCGCCCACGACACTGTTATTCGAGATAGGTAAAAACATGTTTGAAAGCTTGAGTGAACGTCTATCAGCCAGCCTAAAGGCGATGGCGGGCAAATCCCGCCTTACTGAAGACAATATTCGGGAGACCTTGCGCGAAGTGCGAATGGCGCTTCTCGAAGCCGACGTTGCGCTGTCAGTGGTCAGGGATTTTACCGACCGAGTTAAGGAACGTGCCGTTGGCACTCAGGTGTCCACCAGTCTCTCTCCGGGTCAGGAGTTCTTGAAGATTGTTCAGGCTGAGCTTCAAACTGTCATGGGTGAGGCTAACGAGCAACTCAACTTGGCAGCGCAGCCTCCGGCCGTCGTCATGGTGGCCGGCCTGCAGGGTGCGGGTAAAACCACTTCAGTGGCAAAACTCGCTCGCTATCTCATGGAGAGAGAGAAGAAGAAGGTCACAGTTGTCAGTGCCGATGTATACCGCCCCGCAGCAATTAAACAGCTTGAAACACTGGCTGAAGAAGTCGGCGCACGCTTCGAGCCATCGACGGTTGAAGAGCGTCCCGTCGATATCGTCAATCGGGCACTGAAAAACGCGAAGACGGCATTTAGCGATGTGTTACTGGTCGATACGGCCGGCCGACTCGCCATTGACGACGAAATGATGGCTGAAATCAGTGCACTTCATAAAGCAATTAATCCGGTAGAGACCCTTTTTGTGATCGATGCCATGACAGGTCAGGACGCTGTCAACACGGCAACTGCCTTCGACCGGGCTTTGGCGCTCACGGGTGTCATTCTGACAAAGGTAGATGCCGATACTCGCGGAGGTGCGGCACTTTCCGTCCGCTCGGTTACGGGTAAGCCCATCAAATTTATGGGTGTGGGTGAAAAGACCGAGGCGCTCGAACCGTTTTACCCCGATCGCTTGGCTTCGCGCATTCTGGGTATGGGTGATTTGTTGTCACTGATTGAAGATGCCGAGCGAAAGGTTGACAAGAAGAAGGCTCAGCGTCTTGCCAAGAAGGTCGAGAAGGGCGGTCGCTTCGACCTGGAGGACTTCCGCGATCAGCTCCAACAAATGAAAAATATGGGAGGCATTGGCGCCATGCTGGATAAAATGCCCGGCATGGGCGGCATGGCACAGGCGGCCCAGTCGCAATTGGATACAAAGCAATTTGATCGTATGGAGGCAATGATTAACTCCATGACAGCAAAAGAGCGTAAGAATCCAGACTTGATTAATCCCTCGCGCAAACGTCGCATCACAGCGGGCTCTGGCACGGCGGTTCCGGACCTGAATCGTCTACTGAAGCAGCATAAGCAGATGCAGAAAATGATGAAAAAGATGAAGGGGGGCGGTATGCAGCGCATGATGCGCGGTATGGGTGGTATGATGGGTGGCGGTGGCGGTATGCCCCCCGGTGGCGGTCTTCCGCCGGGCTTCCCGAGACGTTAATTATTCTGTCTCTGAGGACTTTAAACCTGAGCGGAGTTCATGTAGTCTTCGCGACCTTAAATTTGCTGTGGGACACCCCCCCAGCGGTAAACAGCTAGGACATAGTCATGGTAACAATTCGTCTCTCACGAGGTGGTTCTAAAAAGCGCCCCTTCTATCACGTGACTGTTACGGACAGCCGTAACTCGCGCGACGGACGTTTTATCGAGCGCGTTGGGTTCTTTAACCCCATTGCGCGTGGTCAAGAAGTGCGTCTTCGTATGGACACCGATCGCATTGATGCATGGGTGGCAAAGGGTGCCCAACTCTCACCACGTGTTGCTCGTTTGATCAAAGAAGCGGCAACCGAAGCAGCCGCTGCAGCCTAATAGGCCGATAGTGGCGCCGTCCGACGCCACATCACATCTTATTTCCATCGCCACGGTCGTCGGCGTCCATGGAATCAAGGGCTGGGTCAAGGTTCGTATTAATCTTGAAGATCCAGCCTTGCTTACCCATCTTTTACCTCAGCAGCTCACCGATCCTCGCGGAAAGCACGCCAAATCGATCAAGGTCACGGCAGTGCAGTCGCAGGGAAAAGGATTTATTGCCAAGCTCTCGGGTATTGATGATCGCAACGCTGCGGAGGAGCTCCGCGGTTTTTCCATCGACATTCCCGAATCCTCCTTGCCCGGATTGGACGAGGGTGAATTCTATTGGCGTGACCTGATCGGTTGCCGCGTTGAGCTTAGCAGTGATGATGAAACCCTGTGTCTGGGTCTCGTGGATCATCTGATTGAAACCGGGTCGAATGACGTGCTGGTGGTTCGGCCCAGCGAGCAGAGCATTGACGATCGCGAGCGACTCATTCCGTGGCTTGAAGGTGACGTGATTCTTGATGTGGATATTGAATCACAGCGCATTTGTGTGAGGTGGCATCCAGATGACTAACGCGGTGGCGCTTTCAAAGCTTGGGTTTATCAGCATCTTTCCCGAAATGATTACAGCCATTACCGACTGGGGTGTTACGGGCCGTGCGGTACGTGAGGATCGATGTAGCGTGGAGATGATAGATCCACGACAGTTTGCAACCGACAAACATGGGACAGTCGATGATCGGCCGTACGGGGGCGGTCCCGGCATGGTTATGACGGCGCCCATTATGACCGCGGCGGTTGAGCGCGCCAGGGAACTTTTGGGTCGTCAAGCACCTGTGATTGCGATGAGCCCGCAGGGACAGGTTGTGAATGAGAGGCTTTTGACCGAGCTATTGAAGCATGAGGCACTCATTTTTGTGGCAGGGCGCTACGAAGGTTTTGATGAACGCTTTGTTTCACAGTCGGTCGATATCGAGTTGTCGGTCGGCGACATTGTGGTGAGCGGTGGTGAAATACCGGCCATGTTGGTCATGGATTCGTTAATTCGTCGCATTCCCGGTGTTTTAGGTGATGAATTATCCGCAGAACAGGACTCTTTTGTTGACGGATTGCTCGACTGTCCGCACTATACGCGCCCTGAGATTTTTGAGGGTGAGGCGGTGCCGTCTGTGCTGCTCAGCGGAGACCACGCGCGCATTGCAGATTGGCGTGCGGCGCAATCGCTGAAACGAACCCTTGAGCGCAGGTCGGATTTGCTAGTCGAGTCTGATCTGAGCGAAGAGCAGCGGAGCTTATTGGCGCGTTGGGAGATGCTTTAACGATCCCGCAGGGATTGAGCACACTGACATCGATGACACCACTCAGTGGGTCGCGAAACAATGAGTTACTGCGTGAGATATGTGTTTACTAGATTAACGAGTGCCGCTGCCCGATGAAGGGTAGTAAGCCAAGGAGATAGCCATGAGTGCCAACAAAATTATTGCGGAGCTTGATGCTGAGCAAATGACAAAAGAGGTGCCAGCGTTTGCGCCTGGCGATACTGTTGTTGTTCAAGTAAAGGTGAAGGAAGGCAACCGCGAGCGTCTTCAGGCGTTTGAAGGTGTCTGCATTGGCAAGCGTAACCGCGGTGTGAATTCAGCCTTTACGGTCCGCAAGATCTCCCATGGTGTTGGGGTTGAGCGTACGTTCCAAACCTACAGCCCGCTCGTTGATTCGATCTCGGTAAAGCGTCGTGGTGATGTGAGACAGGCTAAGCTGTACTACTTGCGTGAGCTGTCCGGTAAGGCTGCGCGCATCAAGGAAAAGCTGTCCTAAGACGCTACCGCGGGCGAGGTCAGCAATGGGTCGCCTGATTTCCTCCGAGCTCGATCGATTTGTTACAGCACTCTGGCTGGAGCGAGGTCTAAGCGAGAATACCCAGCAAGCCTATCGGCGGGACGTCGAAGGGCTTGATCGCTGGTTGGCTGAACAGCGCAACATTGACGCGTTGTCCGCGTCAGAATCCGATATACAAGCGTATCTTGGGGCGAGACTTGCCGGCGGCAGTTCGCACCGATCCATCTCTCGATTGCTCTCGAGTTTGCGCAGTTTTTACCAGTACCTCGTGCGCGAGGGCGATATTTCTGCCGACCCAACCCAGTATCTAGAAAGACCGAAACCTTCTCGACCCTTGCCAAAGTCATTGTCCGAGGCTGAGGTGGATCGATTGTTGGACGCTCCCGATCCGTCCATTGCAGTGGAACATCGAGATTTGGCCATGCTTGAAGTGTTGTATGCCTGCGGCCTGCGGGTTTCTGAGTTGGTCCAGCTGACTTTGCCGCAACTCAGTCTGAATCAGGGGGTGGTGCGTGTGCTTGGCAAAGGGGGGAAAGAGCGGTTGGTGCCCCTCGGTGAGGCGGCGATTGATACGGTAAGTGACTACATCAAATCCTCTCGCCATGATTTACTGGCGGGAAAACAGAGCAATGTACTGTTTCCCTCGACACGCGGGACAACCATGACTCGCCAGACCTTTTGGTATCGTATTAAAATCTACGCTCAACGAGCGACTATTGAGGCGAGCTTATCGCCCCACACGTTGCGCCATGCATTCGCGACGCACTTGATCAATCACGGTGCCGATTTGCGCGTCGTACAAATGTTGCTTGGGCATAGCGACCTAACGACGACACAGATTTATACGCACGTAGCGCGCAGTAGAATGCAGGCGCTTCACGAGAAGCACCATCCGAGAGGTTAGAGTGATGAGACGAGAGTTTACAAAATGGCTTTGGACAGCGATCAGCCTATTGGCTAGCACCGTTGTCATGACAGCCGTTGCCAGTGAGGAGGAGCGCTTTGACAACGCGAAGGCCCGCCTCGAAGCTGGCCTATCGGCGATGGTGGGTAGTGCTATTACCATCGATCGTGTGTCTCCTACTGAATCTGAAGACCTCATAGAGGTCTCGATTGTTGGTGGCCCCGTTGTATACGCGACTCGCAACGGTGATTTTCTTTTGCTCAATGGCGATTTGCTGAAGGTCACCCCAACGTCGGTATCTAATCTCACCGAAGAGCGACGAATTATGGATCGCCTGTCGCTGATAGGTGACTTAGACACCAACGACATGATTGTATTCTCGCCGTTGGAGCCACCTAAAGCGCATATCACTGTTTTTACCGATATCACCTGTGGCTTCTGTCGAAAGCTTCACTTGGAAATGGATGACTTCAATCGACGTGGCATTGAGGTCAGATATTTGGCCTTCCCTCGGGGGGGGATGGCCTCGCAGGGTGCGAAGCAGCTGGCGACAGCCTGGTGTGCAAGAAATCGGGAATCCACGTTGACGTCACTAAAGGCGGGCGTTGAAATGCCGCTTAATGACTGCGAGGGGAATCCGGTGGCAGAGCATTACGCTTTGGGTAACCGTTTGGGAGTCCGAGGAACGCCTGCCATCGTAACCAGTGATGGTCAGATGATACCGGGGTACCGATCAGCTTCAGATATCGCAAGTCTATTAGGTATCGAGTAAGCACGTCACAGCAGTGACTGTCAGGAAAGGTTAATGAATCAGCAGTTTCAGCGCATCGAACGGTTACCGCCGTATGTCTTCAATATCATTGGCGAGTTGAAGCAAGCGGCGCGCGCCCGTGGTGAAGACATCATTGATTTTGGAATGGGAAATCCCGATCAGCCGACGCCTGAGCATATCGTCGACAAGTTAAAGGAAACGGTAAATCGCGGTGACACACATCGTTACTCTCAGTCCAAGGGAATCCCGCGATTGCGCCAGGCCATTTGCAACTGGTACCAGTCGCGCTATGAGGTTGAACTTGACCCAGCGAGTGAGGCTATTGTCACTCTCGGCTCCAAAGAGGGTTTAGCGCACTTAGCATTGGCTACAACCGGTGTTGGTGATGCCATTCTGGTACCCAACCCGTCCTATCCGATTCACCCTTACGGATTTGTTATTTCGGGTGCAGATCTTCGCCATGTACCCATGACCGAAGATGGCGACTTTTTCGCCGAGCTGGATAAGGCCATCCGCACCAGCTATCCCAAGCCCAAAATGTTGGTGCTGAACTTCCCCTCTAATCCCACCGGTGATTGTGTCGAGCTCGATTTCTTCGAGAAAGTCGTTGCGATCGCCCGTGAGCACAAAATCTGGGTGGTTCACGATCTTGCCTATGCCGACCTAGTGTTCGACGGTTACAAGGCGCCGAGTATCCTTCAAGTACCGGGCGCAATGGAGGTTGCTGTCGAGTTTTTCACGCTCTCTAAAAGTTACAATATGCCGGGTTGGCGTGTTGGCTTTTGTTGCGGTAACAAAGAATTAATCGCGGCGCTTACCCGAATCAAATCTTATCTGGACTATGGTATTTTCACGCCAGTTCAGGTCGCCGCTATCACAGCGCTTGAGTCGGATCAGACGTGCGTTGAAGAGATTAGGCTTATGTACAAGAGCCGGCGTGACGTGCTCTGTAAGGGCTTGAATAGCGCCGGTTGGCCTGTGACGCCTCCCAAGGCGACGATGTTTGTTTGGGCTAAGATCCCAGCGCCTTTTGATCAAATGGGCTCGTTAGAGTTCAGTAAGTTACTACTCAAAGACGCGGGAGTGGCTGTATCGCCCGGCCTTGGTTTTGGTGAATATGGTGAGGGGTATGTTCGATTTGGTCTCATCGAGAATGAGCATCGAACTCGTCAGGCATTAAGAGGCATTAAAAAAGTATTGCGCGCTGGGGTTCCCAGTGACTGGAAAGCAGAATGACGACGCGAACAATAAAAATCGGTATCTGTGGGCTTGGTACCGTGGGTCAGGGGGTCATTGCCTTACTGTCTGAGGGCGCTGAGGTTTTGAACAACCGCGTGGGCGGTACGATAGAGCTCGTTCATGTCGCAACGCGAACACCAAAGCCCGAGGTGGATACGCTCGGTGCGAGGGATTCCCGCGATGTCTTTGAGGTCGCGCGCGACCCCAGTGTTGAGGTGCTGATTGAACTGATCGGTGGCACAACGGTGGCCAAGGATCTTGTTGCTGAGGCGCTCAACCAGGGCAAGCATGTGGTCACGGCAAACAAGGCTCTGCTGGCAGATCATGGTGATGAGCTGTTTGCATTGGCAGAGTCAAAGGGCGTCGCACTGCGTTTTGAAGCGGCGGTTGCGGGCGGTATTCCCGTCATCGAAGCGGTGAAGACCAGTCTTGCGGGTAATCATGTCTCATCCGTGGCAGGCATCATTAACGGGACCGGTAATTTTATTCTTACCGAGATGGCCGCGAAGGGCCGCGAGTTTTCCGATGTCCTCGGAGAGGCCCAAGCGCTGGGCTATGCGGAAGCGGATCCGACGTTTGATGTTGATGGTACCGATGCGGCGCAAAAACTTGTTTTGCTTGCCTCACTCGCGTTTGGTGCGCGTATTGACGCGGATGCGCCCTTCAAACAAGGTGTGGATAGTGTGGCGCCAACGGATATTGAGTATGCGAGAGAGCTGGGCTATCGCATCAAGCATCTTGGTATAGCCAGGCGAGAAGGTGATGCGCTGCAATTGAGGGTGCACCCCACGCTAATACCCGAGTCGAAAGCGATTGCGCAGGTGGATGGTGTACTCAATGCCGTAATGATCAGCGCGTCGGGCGTTGGGGAGCTGTTATTAGTGGGTCCGGGTGCGGGCTCGCGTCCAACGGCAAGTGCGGTAATGGCCGACGTGGTATCGATTGCCCGCTCAGTAGCCGGTAACGAACAGCCAGATGTGCGTAGTATGGGGGTCTGTGTGGATGCCCTTTCACAACCAGCCATCGTGCCTATTAGTGAGGTCTCATCGGGCTGGTATCTTCGTCTCGATGCGGAGGATAAGCCCGGTGTTATGGCCGCGTTAACACACTGTTTGAGTCAGCATGCGATTGGCATTGAGTCATTAATTCAGAAGCCGGAAAGTACAGAGCTCGCTAAGGTGCCGGTCATTTTATTGACTGATGAGGCGCCCACACGAGCCATCGAACTGGCAACAGCCGACATCGAGGCGTTGCCATCGGTAGGCGGTCCTGTGACCTGCTTGCGCGTCGAAAATTTTTAGTCCAAGGACTCGCTCTATTATGTCGATACGCTACGTGAGTACCCGAGGCCAAGCGCCTGAGCTCAATTTTGAAGACGTATTACTAACCGGCCTAGCGTCGGACGGGGGCTTGTACGTCCCCAACACGTTGCCAACCTTTAGCCGAGAACAGCTAGCGGACATGCAGGGTATGAGCTACCCCGATCTCGCGTATGAGATTGTCTCGCCCTTCGTGGGAGACTGCATTGATGAAACTGATTTGCGAGCTATATTGAACGAGACCTATGCTGAGTTCAGGCACCCTGCGGTTGCCCCACTCATTCAACTCGATCACAACCAATGGGTGTTAGAGCTGTTCCAGGGCCCAACCCTGGCATTTAAGGATTTTGCTCTGCAATTGTTAGGGCGTCTCTTAGACCATGTCCTGTCTCGTCGTGGTGAGAAAGTGGTCATCATGGGCGCTACCTCAGGCGATACTGGAAGCGCTGCCATTGAAGGGTGTCGACGATGCGAGAACATCGATATCTTTATTCTACATCCGCACGAACGCGTCTCAGAAGTCCAGCGTCGACAGATGACCACGGTTGTTGCGCCGAACATTCATAACATTGCCGTTAAGGGCAACTTTGATGACTGTCAGGCGATGGTGAAGGCGAGCTTTGTTGCAGCGCCTTTCCTGCCTGATGGACGCCGTCTGGTTGCTGTAAATTCGATTAATTGGGCCCGAATCATGGCTCAGATCGTTTACTACTTTTACTCGGCACTCGCAGTCGGTCGTCTCGATACGCCCACGAGTTTTTCAGTACCTACCGGTAACTTTGGCGATATTTTTGCTGGTTATCTTGCAAAGCAGATGGGTTTGCCCGTTGAGAAGCTAGTCATTGCGACCAATAAAAACGATGTGCTTCACCGCGTGCTGACAAAGGGTGTTTACGCTCGGCTGTCACTCGAACCCACGTTATCGCCCAGTATGGATATTACCGTTTCATCCAATTTTGAGCGTTTATTATTTGACCTGGCGGGTCGTGATGGCGATGAACTCAGTCGATGGATGGCGACCTTTGCAGAAGAGGGCTTGGCACTGTCTGACGCCGCGCTTGCGCAAACCAAGTCGATGTTTGATAGCCACCGTTGTTCTGATGACGAGACCTGCGAGGAGATTGCGCATATTTGGTCTCGCAATGGCTATTTGATTGATCCTCACACAGCGATTGGCACCAAGGCCGCGCGGGTGTGTCACGGCGACGGTCAGGCGGCAATGATTACATTGGCAACCGCGCATCCCGCTAAATTCCCTGCCGCCATTGCCGCGTCGGGTATTGGTATCGAGGCTCAACTGCCACATCACTTGGCCGATCTGTTTGAGCGCGAGGAGGCGTTCGATGTGCTGCCAAATGATCTCGCTGCGGTTCAGGCCTTTATGGCCGGTAATTGCCGCGCCTGATGAGCGAGGTCATTGAGCGTCGCCAAGGCGTTATTTCGCCTGCCCTACGTGATGCATCTCTGCCGAGGGCTTTGAAACAGATCTACGCTAACCGTGGCGTGGATAACCTCAACGATATTTCGCTACCGCTTAATCAGCTATTGCCGCCCAGTGCCCTCAAGGGCGCTCAAGAGGCGGCTGAAATGCTGGCGGATGCCATAGAGTTTCAGGCCAGCGTCGTCATCGTGGGTGATTTTGATGCAGATGGTGCCACCAGCTGTGCACTCGCGGTGTCATTGCTCAAACAGATGGGCCTGGAGGAAGTCACCTACCTCGTTCCGAATCGCTTTGAATACGGCTACGGTCTCACACCGGAGATCGTCGGCATTGCGGCCCAATACCAGCCTGATGTGTTGATGACTGTTGATAACGGTATTGCCAGCATCGATGGCGTAATGGCGGCACGCATGCTGGGTATGAGCGTTATCGTGACCGACCACCACTTACCGGGAACCGAGCTTCCTGAAGCCGACATCATTGTTAACCCGAATCAGCCGGGCTGTTCGTTTCCAAGTAAGGCTTTGGCGGGTGTGGGTGTCATGTTCTATGTCTTGACCGCACTTCGGGCTGAATTGCGGCAGCGGGGTTGGTTCGAGACCATGGGTATTGAGATGCCCAATTTGGCGGACTCTCTCGATTTGGTCGCGCTCGGAACGGTCGCGGACGTTGTGCCGCTCGACAAAAACAACCGGACCTTAGTGGCCGCGGGAATTGCACGTATGCGGGCGGGAAGAGCGAGACCCGGCATCGAGGCATTGTTTGAGGTGGCGGGACGCGATATCAGATCGGTGTCATCGACCGATCTAGGTTTCGTTGCCGGACCGCGGATTAATGCGGCTGGGCGTTTGGATGATATGTCGGTTGGCATCGAGTGCTTGCTCTCCGAGTCGTCGTTCGCTGCGCGTGAGTTGGCGACGCAGCTGAATGATTACAATCGAGAGCGAAGAGATATTGAAAGTTCAATGCAGGCTGATGCGCTAGCGCTATTGGAAAATGGAACGTTCTCGGTGTCAGACACCGATTTTGCATTGTCACTCTACCAGGCGGATTGGCACCAAGGGGTAGTGGGTATCTTGGCATCGCGCATCCGCGAGCGCTTTCATCGCCCCACCCTTATTTTTGCACAGGCAGGTGACGGTGAGTTGAAGGGCTCGGGGCGTTCCATCGCTGGATTTCATCTGCGCGATGCACTGGATCGTGTCGCAACGCTCAACCCGGGTCTCATTACCAAGTTCGGTGGTCACGCCATGGCCGCTGGGCTGAGCCTGGCCGAGAGTAATTTGCCTCAATTCCGAGACGCCTTTAATCGTGTGGCATCAGAAGCGATGAATGGCACGCTGCCCGATCAGGTGTACAGGACGGATGGCGAGCTTGAGGCGTCAGATATGACGCTGCAGCTGGCAGAAGCGATTGAGTCCGGTGGGCCCTGGGGTCAGGCCTTTGAAGCCCCCTCATTTGACGGCATTTTTACGGTTTCTGACATGCGTGTCGTCGGCGAGAAGCATCTTAAGTTCCGGCTGAGCACGGATGTGGGTACGCTGGACGCCATTGCCTTCAACCAAGATGTCGAAACTTGGATGGCTGATCGGCCTAGTGCGGTCCGATGTGTCTATCGGCCATCGGTCAATGAGTACAGGGGAGAGCGAAAATTACAACTCCAGCTCGATACCATCTGGCCGGCTCAATCCCACTGACGTTATGGAACTCGCAGCCCGGCTCAGATAGAATCGGCGCCGCATTAAGACTCTGGAATAGTTTGTGGAAATTGCTCCCCTCGTAAACCAACTGAAAGATATTCGCGCCCGTACAGACGTGCTTCGGGGGTATCTTTGACTTCCCTACCAAAAAGGATCGGCTGGCCGAGGTAGAGCTCGAATTAGCCGAGCCCAGTATCTGGGATGACCCCGATAAAGCACAAAGCCTGGGGCGTGAACGCGCATCGCTTGAGTTGGTGGTTCACACCATCGAAACGCTGGATATGGGTCATGAAGACGGTGTTGCTCTACTGGAGTTAGCCCAATCTGAGGACGATCAGGAAACCGCTGATGAAGTGGCCAGCGATATCGAAAAGCTGATCGCGCAGCTTGAGACTCTTGAGTTTCGGCGCATGTTCGCCGGTGAGATGGATCCCAATAACGCCTTCTTGGACATTCAAGCGGGGTCGGGTGGCACAGAGGCCCAGGATTGGGCAGAAATGCTGCTACGCATGTACCTTCGGTGGGGAGAAAGTAAGGGGTTCAAGACCACACTCACGGAAGTGTCCGCGGGAGAGGTGGCCGGGATCAAAAGCGCTACGGTTCAGTTCGAGGGTGAGTATGCCTTTGGGTGGCTGCGAACCGAGACAGGGGTACATAGGCTGGTTCGCAAATCACCTTTTGATAGCGGTGGGCGACGGCATACCTCGTTTTCGTCGGTCTTCGTGTCGCCAGAGATTGATGACAATATCGAAATCGACATAAACCCTGCCGATCTTCGCATTGATACCTATCGCTCTTCGGGTGCGGGTGGTCAGCACGTGAATACGACCGATTCCGCGGTGCGCATTACGCACGAGCCGTCAGGCACCGTTACGAGCTGTCAGACGGAGCGCTCCCAGCATCAGAATAAAGACAACGCCATGAAGCAGCTCAGAGCAAAACTTTACGAGTTGGAGATGCTGAAGCGAAGCGCGGAAAAGCAGGCCATGGAAGACAGTAAAGCTGACATTGGCTGGGGAAGTCAGATTCGATCATACGTATTGGATGACTCGCGTATCAAAGATTTACGAACAGGTGTGGAGAACCGCAACACGCAGGCAGTGTTGGACGGCGCTCTCGACCCCTTTATTGAGGCTTCCCTGAAAAAGGGGCTTTAAACTAGGACAGCATATGACTGACCCAACTTCGACAGACGATAACAAGCTCATCGCGGAGCGTCGCGCAAAACTTGCGAAGCTTCGAGACGGTGGAAACGCGTTTCCCAATGATTTTCGTCGTACTGCTATGGCTGGCGATCTGCAGGCTGAGTTCGGTGGTGAGTCCAAGGAGGCGCTTGCCGAGCAAAATCGATCATTCGCGGTAGCCGGACGCCTCATCCGCAACCGTGGTTCGTTTTTACTGATTCAGGACGGGTCAGATAGCATTCAGCTTTATATCGATCGCAAGGGCCTCGATGAAGCGACGCTAGAGGCGATTAAAAGCTGGGACCTAGGGGATATTGTCGCGTCCTCCGGTGTGCTCTGTAAGAGTGGTAAGGGTGATCTGTACATCAATATGGAAACGGCTCAGCTTCTAACCAAAGCCTTGAGACCCCTGCCGGACAAGTATCACGGGCTAGCGGATCAAGAAACTCGGTATCGACAGCGTTATGTTGATCTCATCACTAACCCTGAGGTCAGAGAAACGTTCCAGATACGGTCGCGCGTCATTGCCTTTGTGCGCTCATTTCTGGACCGACAAGGGTTCATGGAAGTCGAGACGCCCATGCTGCATCCCATTCCCGGTGGTGCGACTGCGCGTCCGTTTGCGACTCACCACAATGCGCTCGATATGCCTATGTTTATGCGTATTGCGCCTGAACTTTACCTGAAGCGTCTGACCGTGGGCGGTTTCGAAAAGGTCTATGAGATTAATCGAAACTTCAGGAACGAGGGGCTCTCCACGCGTCACAATCCCGAGTTCACCATGTTGGAGTTTTACTGGGCTTACGCGGACTACAAGGATGCAATGGATCTCACGGAACAGTTGCTTCGCGAGTTGTCACAGGCCGTTCTCGGAACAACGGTAGTGCCGTGTGGCGAAGAGCAGATTGATTTCAACCAACCATTTGACCGTATGACGGTGACTGAGGCCATTTTAGCGCATAGCCCTGCGATACAGCCTGAGCAGCTCGACTCGCGTGACTCGGCCGCTGCCTTGCTGTCCGAGTTGGGCGTTGAGGTAAAGGCGGGATGGGGGCTTGGTCGCATCCATATGGAGATCTTTGAGGAGACCGCTGAAGATAGACTCATTCAGCCAACCTTCATTACTGAATATCCGACGGAAGTCTCGCCGCTAGCGCGTCGAAATGACGATAACCCAGACGTAACGGACCGATTTGAGTTCTTTGTAGGTGGCCGTGAACTGGCAAATGGCTTTAGCGAATTGAATGACGCCGAAGATCAAGCAGAGCGCTTTAGGGCTCAAGTTGCCGAGAAAGATGCTGGCGACGACGAGGCGATGCATTACGATCACGACTACATTCGAGCGCTTGAATACGGTCTTCCTCCGACCGCGGGTGAAGGCATTGGCATCGATCGATTGGTGATGCTGCTTACCAATTCTCCCTCGATTCGTGATGTGATTCTCTTTCCTCACATGCGACCTGAGTGAATTAGTGACAACGCGATTGGAAAAGACTGTTATTCTCCTGCCATGATGACGCGCAGATCTCGACGATGGCTCCCTTTGATGGCACTTATGGCGAGCGCACTCTTGTTCGGTTGCCAGACGACGCCGCGTGCGGAGGTGAATGAATCAGCGCCTGTTGAAGCGTTGGAAGAGACGGTGAGCGAAGCTCTACCACCACTGAACATTCCCGAGTCGATGGTCGATGCCAGTTGCGATTGCACCGAGACTGTCGTGGAGCCTGAGGAAACCTATTTTGATCGTGGTGTACGAGCGTTAGCCGCTCGTGATTACGCTCAAGCCCTAAGCTATTTTGAGCGACACGCGGATGGTGAGTCTGAGAATGCCCAACGGGAAGCCGAGATTGGCCTCGCGTTTATTGCGGTTCTAAGGGCAGACAGTCGCGATGGTCATTCATCGCAAGCACTCGATGATCGAGCAGAAATTATGTCTTTGGCACTTGCGTTACTCACGCAACTGGAAGACCGCGTGTCCGAGTTGGGTAGGAAAAACTCGAAACTAGCCAGTGACCTCGAAAAACGAGAAGCCGTTCTCAAGCGGCTTCGCGAACTTACATTGGGGCAGCTGGAAGACTGACCTCGAATCGTGATCCTTCACCGGGTGACGATGTCAGCGCTATCGTACCGCCAAGCATGTCACAGAAATTACTGACAATGGCTAAGCCCAGTCCTGTACCGCCATAGTTAACACTGGTTTTACTGTCCGCTTGTACGAAGGCTTGGAACACTTTCGCTTGTTGCTCCTCCGTCATGCCAATACCGCTGTCCGTGACACTGAGCTGTATCTGATTGTCATGGATATCCGCTGCTACCGTGATAACGCCGTTTTTGGTGAACTTACAGGCATTGGAAAACAGATTGGTCAGTATCTGTTGTACTTTCGCCGGATCGCTCTCTACCTCTAAATCCTGCGCCCCGTCCACATGAAGTTCCAGTCGATTGTTATTCTGCGCTAACAAGGGTGATAGAGCGTCACAGACCTGAACCACCAATCCGGCGACGTTGAATGGCTCGACGCTGACGGACATCTTACCCGTCTCGATTTTCGAGAGATCCAGGATGTCGTTGATAAGAGCTAATAGCTGTCGACCTGAAAAAATAATGGTCGTCAGGTCGTGATGAAATTGATCACGGTCGATATCTTCACCGTCGCCCAGCTCATCCTGGAGCATTTCGGAGTAGCCGATAATGGCGTTGAGCGGTGTTCTTAACTCATGCGATACGTTCGCCAGAAACATACTCTTGGCTTCGTTGGCGGCCTCTGCATCGGCACGCGCCTCGTTCAGGTCGGACATGGCGGTTTGCAACGAGGCTGACATCTCATTGAACGTCTGAGCCAGATTAGCTATTTCGCCTGCATCGCGGTTCTCATCGATTCTATGCGTTAAATCGCCCGCGCCGAAACGCTCGACACCGACGCGTAATCTGAACAACGAAGCGTTTGTGGTGCGGATCAGCGTCAATATCAAAACCAGCGTAATGGTGATCGAGCTGACGAAGGCAATGATCGTGATTCGGTCAGTGAGTTGAATTGTGTTGTCAATTACGGTGGAGCGCTCCAGTGCTACCGCGTTTTGCTGATCTGCCAGAGTACGTAGACTGTCTATCGTCGCGTCGTAGGCATTGGCGGTCAGACGGGTGGGTAGGGCTGAGTTGTTGTAATTGCGATAGAACTGAACCCACTCGTCGAGTAAGTCCGATGCGACCTTGTAAAACTCGCGAAATGCCGTCTCGGTCTGAACGTCACTCAGGCCGCCCAACGCACGAAGCTGGTCCGAAATTGATGTGAGCTCCGCATTCGCCTGATCTCGCTGTGTCGCTCGAATAGGGGCATTGGTTTCCCTCAGTGCCGCGAGTACCTGAACCCGCTGGTGCTCAGTTGAAAGGCCCTGTTGAATACCCCGCACCAGACCGGTTGCTTCGGTGGCAATGCGATAGGCCAGAACACTCTCGCTTCGGGCGTAACTCCCCCAAAGGTGAGTAGCTACATTGAATGCAAAGAGCATGAGTATCGAGCCTGACGCAAGATACAGTCGGGCGCGAAGCCCTAGGCGCGCGGTAATCATGTGTCAGCACCCTCCAGAAACTGATAGATCTTTGCTAGCAGGGCAGGGAAGTCGATGGGTTTGGTTTCATACTCGCTGCATCCAGCCTCTATAGCGCGCGCTTTGTCTGCTGCCATCGCATGGGCGGTCAATGCAATGATAGGGATCTCTGAAATCGCAGAATCTGCTTTTGCTTGTTGTGTTGCCTCCCAGCCATCGAGAATAGGTAACGTCATATCCATGAGGACAACACCCGGCCGATGTTCCCGCATCATGTTCAGTGCAGAAACACCATCAGCTGCGGTCAACACCGTCAGGCCCGCTCGAGTCAATCGTCGCGTTAGCATGTCGCGGTTGATGTCGTTGTCCTCTACCAGTAAAACGGCGGAGCTACCCATCGTTTGATACTCCTTCGATAGGGTAAACGATTAACGTGCCCGCCATGCCTTTGGCATGAACTGTCCGGCTGTCTCCGACGATGAACTGACCCTCATCGATGGCAAGGAGGGTCTGCTCCGAGACTAATATCTCATTGGGTAGCGCGTCGTCTTCTATGCGCGATGTCACGTTTACTTGGTGCCCTACAAAGCCATATTTAGAGCGCCGCTCCGAGCCAATGTTTCCTGCGACAACCTCGCCCGTGTTGAGCGCTATGGCCATCTCCACCTCAGGGAGGCCATCGGCTTTATTTTCTGCGTTGACCTCCGCCATGGCCGCTTGCATTTCGATAGCGCAGGTAACGGCTTGAGTTGCATGGTGCTCAGACCGCGAGGGTGCACCAAAAGCAGCCAGTACGGCGTCACCCAGAAATTCATCAATGGTTCCACCGTGACGAAGGATGATGTCGGTCATCTTGCCCAGATAACGGTTCAAAAGCGCAACAACTTGCTCAGGTGGTAGATGTTCAACCAGTGTTGTGAAGCTCCGGATATCGCTCATCATCAAAGTCACATTGCGTAAATCACCACCGAGCTGAAGACCCTCGGGTTTCTCGAGGATTTCCTCAACAATGGCATCCGAAATGTACCGACCAAAGGTTTGGCGAATGAACTGCTCGCGCTTTTCCAGCTGCTCGCGATATTGCTCCTCTTTATCGTGCCAGCGCTTTCGCTCGATGCCCGACTTAATGCGCGCGCTCAGGAGCACTGAATTGACAGGTTTAAGCAGGTAGTCGTCAGCGCCAACCTGAATGCAATCAATAATTTGATCCATGTCCTGTCGTCCCGAGATCATGATGACGGGAAGTGCACGCAATTGATCATCGGACTTAATTTGTGCCAGAACCTCCCGGCCATCAATATCGGGCATCATCAGATCGAGGAGGACGATGTCAATTTCAGTCTTATCCAATAGGTCTAGTGCTTCGCGGCCTGACGCAGCGGTCACAACTTCACACTGCATTTTTCCAAGTAGGCGCGACATGAGATCAAGGTTTTCGGGAAGGTCATCAACGACGAGGATAGTGCAGCCCTCAAAGGTCTCCAGCGAACGGGTCACCGCTGGCAACGCTTCGGGCGTGGCTGTGGTGTGCGTCAGTGCATCGGTGATCTCCATAATTGCCGAACGCACCGGAGCGATAACCGCCTCATTCGAATCTAGCAGCATTTCGGCGTAACCCTTTACGGCTGCAACGGCATTGAGCAAGTCGTGTCGGTTTGTCTCGCCACTTGAGACCATAGCGTTGAGCCGCTCTATCGCCATAGACAGTGCGGAGAGATCGTCGGCAAGCTCATCCGCACTTTGCTGTTTGAGATTGCCCAACAGAGGAATGAGATCCATTCCAAGCATCGATGCGCGATTTAAGTTAGTTTCTGACACTAATAATGGGCCATTTCATGAGTTTCTTTGGGCTAAAGTATATCGTGCTTAAGACTTTGCACTAGTAGGGATAGGCGGGAGCGAAAGCTTCAGTTAGAATTGTAAATATTGCACAAAGAGTAACTTGCCATGCTAGACCAAGTCGAAATATTTCACGGCCTGAGTAGAGAGGAGTTGGTGGCGCTCGAGGATTCGAGCTCGTCTGAAAATTACCCGAAGAATACGGTGGTTATTCAAGAGAATGAGCCTGCCGACGCGCTCTATGTCATCGAGTCGGGCAGAGTCAAAGTCTATTGCAGTGACAAGAACGGTAAAGAGTTCATCATGAATTCGCTGGGTGTGGGTGACTATTTTGGTGAGCTTGCGCTACTGGATGATTCTGCACGATCGGCATCGGTACGAACGGTAGAGCCCTGCCAGTTTCGCATCGTCAAAAAAGAAGATTTTTCAAAAGTACTGACGGACAACCCCGGTATTACTCAGCAGCTACTCGGCAACCTTGCCGCGCGCGTTCGAAAGCTGACGACCGATGTTAAAAATCTTGCCTTGCAGGATGTGTATGGGCGGGTGGCAAACGTGTTGATGGATCTATCTCACGAGCGCGGTGACGGCACCTTGTTTGTTCCTGAGAAACTGACTCAGCAGGATATTGCCGATCGTGTTGGTGCGTCCCGGGAGATGGTGGCTCGTATTCTGAAAGACCTGACAATCGGTGAGTACATCCGTTTCGAGGGGCGCCACATCGTCATCAACACCCGGTTGCCTGCGAAGTACTGAACGGCCGCAGCCGGCGCTTTAATGTCTACCCGCTAGTTTTAGACACGACCGTAGTGAGTTCACCGCGGTGGAGCCGCACCGATACCGTATCCCCTTTACGCGCGGCGCCACTGTCTCGGATAACCTGCCCGTCTGCGGTGGTCACAATAGCGTAGCCGCGCTCGAGCGTTGCCAGCGGGCCGAGACTCGTCAGCAACTTCTGAAGGTGATCAATGCGCTGCGCGTCTCGTCGAATGACCTTTTCTATCTGTACCGGTAGACGCTCACCTAGGTTCTTGACCGCATCTCTGCGTGCCTTGATGGTCATTTGTGGCGAGGACGCCGCGAGCGAGAGCCGGGCCTGATTAATACGCTGCCTGTCTCTCGTTAGGTGTTGCCGAATCAGGAGTCCTGCACGCTCCTTTGCGCGGCTCAGTTGCTCCTGAATAAGCGTTAATCGTTGTCGCGGATGAGTGAGACGTGCTCGCAGGTTTGCCACCGTGGCGCGGCGCTCGTTCAGTTTCTGCTGAGTCAGTAGTTTCAATCGAGCTGCGTGACTATCGATCAGCTGTAACCATTCGAGGCTATCACGTGTTACCAGCTCCGCAGCCTGAGAGGGGGTCGCGGCTCTGACATCAGCCACGAGATCAGCCACACTAAAATCGATTTCGTGTCCCACAGCTGAAACGATGGGCAGGGTCGATCTTGCTATCGCTCGAGCGACGATTTCGTCGTTGAAGCACCAGAGATCTTCGAGCGAACCACCACCTCTTCCAACAATTAAAACATCGAGAGCACGTTGCTTTGTATCGACGAGCGCGTTGGCTTGATCAATTGCGTCTGCAATCTGCTGGGCAGCGAGCGCTCCCTGCACTTGCACCGGAAATAGCGCGATGCTGCTGGAGGGCGAGCGGCGGCCGAGTACGCTGATAATGTCTTCGATTGCGGCGCCCGTAGGGGAGGTAATGACGCCAATTTTCTCACAATGTTCAGGGACTGAAAGTTTACGAGCTGGATCGAATAACCCTTCCGCTTGCAGCTTTTGCTTAAGTGCCTCAAGTTCACGCTGCAGTGCACCGTCACCCGATGCCTCCATGTGATCAACAATGAGTTGATAGTCGCCCCGGGCTTCATAAATGGATAGCAACCCACGCACGATGACGGAGTCGCCCACTTTGGGCTGAAATTTAACCGACAGGTTGGCGCGTCTGAACATGGCGCATCTCAGTTGAGAACGCCCGTCTTTCAGTGAGAAGTACCAGTGCCCCGAACTGGGTTTTGATAGATCGCCAATCTCGGCTTCGACGCACACTTCGCCCAGCTGATTCTCCAAAAGCGACTTCGCTTTTCGGTTTAGTTCACTGACGCTGACAGGGGTCGGTTTGGGTAAAGGCATGCGTGTTTTTCGACATTGTCGAGATTGTTCAGAATTAACCTTAAGCGTACAATATTGGGTTATCCAAACGCGACAACCATGAGGTATTGATGTTACGAATCGCTCAAGAAGCGCTGACGTTTGATGACGTACTCCTTCTGCCCGGTTACTCCGAAGTGACGGCGAAGGACGTGTCGCTCGTCACAAAACTGACGCGAAACATCAATTTAAACCTGCCATTGGTCTCAGCGGCGATGGACACCGTGACCGAAGCGGGCCTTGCCATCGCGCTGGCGCAAGAGGGCGGCATCGGTATCGTCCACAAGAATCTCACCGTGCAAGAGCAGGCAGAGCAAGTCCGTCGGGTTAAAAAGTTCGAAAGTGGCGTCGTTAAAGACCCGATCACTATCGACCACACGGCCACAATTGCAGAGCTCATCGAGTTGACGCGCGCGAACGGTATTTCAGGTGTTCCCGTCATGAAAGACGGTGACCTAGCAGGTATCGTTACACGACGTGACCTACGATTTGAAACGGATACTTCACAGTCGATTTCGGCGATTATGACGCCCAGAAATCAACTGGTGACTGTGAAAGAGGGCGCCAGTTCCGACGAGGTGCAGCGGCTCTTGCATCAGCACCGCATCGAAAAAATTCTAGTGGTAGATGACGCCGGAGCGTTAAAGGGACTGATCACCGTCAAGGATTTCGACAAGGCAGAGTCATTCCCTGACGCCTGTAAAGACCAGTACGGCCAACTGCGTGTTGGTGCGTCGGTAGGGACCAGTGCGGACACAGATGAGCGTGTAGACGCTTTGGTTAAAGCTGGTGTGGATGTGCTGGTAGTCGACACGGCTCACGGTCACTCCATGAATGTTCTAAATCGTGTTCGGTGGATAAAAGACAACTACCCGAGTGTTGATGTGATCGGCGGAAACATAGCGACCGGAGACGCTGCACTTGCACTAGCTGAGGCAGGTGCCGATGGTGTCAAAGTCGGCATTGGGCCCGGTTCAATTTGCACTACGCGCATTGTTACCGGGATGGGTGTGCCACAGATTAGTGCCGTGTCCAATGTGGCGATGGCGCTGGCTGATACGGACATACCGTTAATTGCCGACGGCGGAATTCGTTTCTCAGGTGATATTTCCAAAGCCTTAGCGGCTGGTGCTCACTCGGTTATGTTGGGCGGGATGTTCGCGGGTACGGAAGAGGCGCCAGGCGAAGTCGAACTGTTTCAGGGGCGGACTTATAAGTCATACCGAGGCATGGGTTCGATTGGCGCTATGGCGCAGAAGCAAGGTTCGTCCGATCGTTACTTCCAGGACTCCAGTGCTGGTTCTGAGAAATTGGTGCCCGAGGGTATCGAGGGACGTGTTCCCTACAAAGGCCCTGTTTCAGCGATTATCCATCAGCTAATGGGTGGCGTCCGGTCCTCCATGGGCTATGCAGGGTGTATTAACGTCCCAGAGATGCGTACCAAACCCCAGTTTGTGAGGGTGACCTCTGCGGGCATGTCTGAATCGCATGTCCACGACGTCTCAATTACCAAAGAAGCACCTAACTACCCGGTTCGCTGATTCGGCAGTCGAATCAGTCCATACAATTCAACCGTGAGGACATGATGAGCCAGGACATCCATCGGCATCGCATTCTTATTCTCGATTTTGGCTCCCAATACACGCAGCTCATAGCGCGCCGCGTGCGAGAAATTGGTGTTTACTGCGAGATCTATGCCTGGGATGTGACCGAGGCCGACATTCGCGGATTTGAGCCCTCAGGCATCATCCTTTCTGGCGGCCCTGAGTCGGTTACTGAACAAGATTCACCGCGTGCCGCCAATGTCGTTTTTGAACTCGACCTCCCTGTCCTAGGCATTTGCTACGGCATGCAGACCATGGCCGCGCAACTGGGTGGTGCGGTAGAGGGCTCTGACACATCTGAATTCGGCTATGCCGAAATTCAAAGCGTGACGGAGGATCGACTTTTTTCAGGTCTTGCCGATCGAACTGACAAAAATGGTCACGGGATACTCGATGTTTGGATGAGCCACGGAGACAAAGTGACTCAACTCCCTGAGGGGTTCCTTCGCACGGCGGAAACTGACAGCTGTCCTATTGCTGCCATGGCTCACGCTGAGAGGCCGTGGTTTGGTATTCAATTTCATCCGGAGGTGACACATACCTCGTTGGGCAAAGAGATTATGTCGCGGTTTGTCATCGATATCTGCGGCTGTGAGGCGTTGTGGACGCCTGCCAATATTGTTGAAGACGCGATCCAGACAATACGAGCGAAAGTGGGGTCGGATAAGGTGCTCTTGGGCCTGTCGGGAGGCGTCGACTCATCTGTGGTTGCTGCACTGCTCCACAAGGCCATTGGTGATCAGCTGACCTGTGTCTTTGTCGACAATGGATTGTTGCGCCTCAACGAGGGCGATCAGGTCATGGAGATGTTCGCCTCCAACATGGGGGTGAAGGTCATTCGCGCTGACGCACAGGAGCGATTCCTCTCGCGTCTTGCCGGTGTGCCCGAACCAGAGGCGAAGCGTAAAATTATTGGAAACACCTTCATTGATGTATTTGACGAAGAGGCCACGAAGCTGACCGAGGTCAAATGGCTAGCACAGGGCACGATCTACCCTGATGTCATCGAGTCAGCAGGCTCAAAAACGGGCAAGGCACACGTCATCAAGTCGCACCACAATGTGGGTGGCCTACCTGAGGATATGGCTCTCGAGCTGGTAGAGCCTCTGCGCGAGCTCTTCAAAGATGAAGTGCGTCAGATCGGTCTGGAGCTTGGATTACCGGAGTCTATGGTCTTCCGTCATCCTTTCCCTGGACCCGGTCTGGGCGTCCGTATTTTGGGTGAGGTGAAGCATGAGTATGCCGAGCTACTTCGCCGCGCTGATGATATTTTTATCTCTGAGCTCAGAAAGTCGGGATGGTACGACAAAACGAGTCAGGCATTTGCTGTATTCCTACCCGTCAAGTCGGTAGGGGTCGTGGGCGACGGTCGTCGTTACGAGTACGTTATCGCGTTGCGTGCTGTGCAAACGATCGACTTTATGACGGCAAAATGGGCGCACCTGCCTTACGAACTACTTGAGACCGTTTCCAATCGCATCATCAATGAAATATCGGGCATCTCACGTGTTACCTACGATATTTCAGGGAAGCCGCCGGCGACGATCGAGTGGGAATAATTTTAATATAAAAATATCAATATAATCAGTTACTTAGTTTTTTCACACTCGTTTCACAGTTCCTCAAAAACCCTTGTTTTATCTCAAATCAAGGGATATGTTTACACAGAATGTTTCACACTGGAGACACTATTGAGTGTCGTAGGGAACATCTGTGTCTGCCAACAAGAAAGTTGATTCAGAGTGGTTACTTGGCGATAGAGGGGAACTCTATCGAATGTCTCGCAGTGGTGCGGTTTATCAGATCCGTATCTGGGTATCTGAAGAGCGAAAGTACCTGCGCAGATCGCTGAAGACTTCTGACTATGAAACTGCCAAACAGCGTGGGGAGAAGTTAATTCTTCAAACCTTGAGTGATGTCGCGTCAGGTAGAAAATTATTCGGTGTCACTCTAGGTGAATTGACTGACAAGTACCTTGAGTGGAGAAGGGCAGATGTGGGTCTGGAGGGCGGCATCACTGAAGGGAGATTCAAGACCATTGAGTCCCAATGTCGTGCACTCCTGAGAACCAAGCACCTAACAACTAAGATCGCAGAACTCGATGAGAATTCTTTTTTCGACTGGGGTCAGATGCGACGACGTGATAACCCATCAATCTCATTGGTAACCATCCGTAATGAAACGGCAACCATTGGTCAGATCTTTGATTTTGCTTACCGAAATGGATATTCGCATATACCCAAGATGTTCTTCCGTCCCACAAAGATTTCTAGGGATGAAATTGGCAAGCGAGATATCTTCAGTATTGATGAATACGAAAAGATGGCGCGATACCTACGCGGGTATGTGAGTAGGCAGCAGTGTCCCGATGATGAGGATCGGATTGAGCGCCAAAAGGTTCGAGATTACATATACATCCTATCCAATACATTAATGAGAACTGGCGAGTTACGTCAGATGACTTGGGGTGATGTAAAGGGGTTCAAGGATGCTGTCGACGACACAGGCAAAAGTGTCTGTTTAGTGAAACTGCATGTCCGTAAGGAGACCAGTAAAGTTCGAAATGAGAGAACCATTGTGGTTCGCGGTGGTGAATACTTGAAGAGATTAAGAACCTACAGTGGGTTCACCGAACCGACCGATCTCTTGTTTACCAATAAAAATGGCACGCACCCACTGGGGACGCGAGAACTCTACAAACATTGGGACATCATCATGAAAGGCATTGGAATTCATGATCACAAGCATCGAAAACTCTCCTATTACTCATTGAGACACTTCGGAATAACTATGCGGATGGATGCTGGTGTTCCCATTGCTGACGTCGCGGTAATTGCAGGGACGAGTTCTTCTCACATCGAAAATCATTATCGTCATCCTGACGATGAAATGATGGTTCGCGGTGCTTTACGTAACTTCGCAAAGACGGAAGAGGGAGGTTTTACACTCGATTAATGAATAACTTTTCTCCTGACGGTTACGACGAAATCGCAAACAAGGTGATTGAAATGGATAAGTCCCTTGCGCATTTATTGCGCGACGAGCGAGATAAATTGGTTCGCCAAGAGTTAGGAATCTCTCGTGCGGTGCTTAGAGAGTTGCTAGGGGAGCGCGACTTGATAGAGTTTGGAGGATAGGAGAGAGGCACTATGAAGACACTTTGGGATTTCATCGTCAAACACGAGTTCTGGTTTTTAGTTCTAATCATTGTTGGTTTGTGGTTTGGTTATTCCCAAACGGGTCAGAGGTGGATGGGGCAGTTAGCAGATGTACTGGTCATCACCGCGATAGTGCGCCTCGCAATGCACCCGATGTGGAAGAAAGACGAAGAGAAAGGGGGTAAGTAGATGCTGACGACGAAACAATATCTCAAGCGAGTTTTCTTCAGTTATTGGGGAGTATTAATCCTGCTGTCTCCGGTCATAACATCATTTCTAGTGCCGGAGTTGGAAGAGGTAAAGAATGGTGGCAACGACCCCAGACTACTTCACTTTGTATTGCCGCTTCTTATTTTCCTTGCCGCTTGCGGGTGGATTGGAGAGACCGAGAAGAAACGCGCGCACCACGAACGCCTCAAAAATAATCCCCCACCAAAACGAGAACTCAAAGAGGGGGAAAGTCTTATAGATTTTCTTTACGAGAATGAACACGAAGAGAAGATGTAACTAATCTAAAGAAAGCGAGGAAGTAAAAATGAAGATTGAGTTTGTTGGAAGTTGGAAATATCTAACTGTGTGCGGGATTATTGGACTTACTCTCGGGTTATATGGCGTTCCATCAATGGTTCTTAACTACGTGATGAGTATTTTCTAGCGTTGCATGACTAACTTTAGTTCCACTCCCCTCTCTTCGCTCGTTGAGTTCAGGAACCACCTTTATTCCCTAATAACATCTCCCACGCGAGCAAAAGAAAACAGATGCCCGACAGAAGATAGAGTGTCGCTGCCATAGGTTCCGGTAAGGTAAAAAAAGTGTTGGCAAGAAAACCAAACGCACCGCCCAAAGAGTATGCACCTTTCTTATTCATTATCACCACGCCTCTCTTCAGGTGACTAATCCTTCTTTGATGGGTCAACCAAAATACCCTTTCTCATTAGATATTTGTTGATTGGGGGCAGTTGTGCCAACCATACAAGGGTGAAGGTTGCGCATAACGAAGGGAACCAGACCACTGGATCTCCTCCTCTCGTAGGGATCCACTCATACCACGACGGTGGTGCGAACACCGACAATCCCAAAAATAGAACTGCCAACGAAGCAAAAACATAAAAAGGTTTATTCATCACCACGCCTACTGAAGTTATCTTTCCACCACTCTCTGAACATCACTACAGAGACGAAAGCGAAGATAAGAGACCAAACACCCCAGAAGTTTTCAAACTGTTGTCTTACTTGACGACTTCCACTTAAAAAATCGGGTGCTGGTATAGGGAAAAATGTTTGTAGTAACGCGAAGACTGCGGATATGAATACAACAACGCAAATCTGCTTGCCAGTGAAACGATAATCTTCGTCCTTACTCACCACGCCTCTCTCTTCGCTCGTTGAACGCTCGACATAGACACACCCAGTAAGTTAGCAGTCTTACTAATGGAGTTCCCCTGAGCGAGTATGCGGCGTATCTCGTGGTTGTCTATCCTCTTTGGACGACCTTTGTACTTTCCCGCTTGTTTAGCGAGCGCGACTTGGCGGAGTTCTTGGAAGTGTCGCTACGAGACCCAGACTTGATGAGATACGAACCAACATCGCTACCATCGGGTCTGTGCGTGATAAACAACGATGAGACAAGTAAGGTAGATCTGGGATGTGATTAGGAGAGATAAACTGTGAAGACACTTTGGGATTTCATCGTCAAATACGAGTTCTGGTTTTTGCTTCTCCTCTTCATTGGGTTGGAGTTTGGTCGCAACCAAACGGGTCAGTGGTGGATAGGTTTTCTCGCAACTCTTGTGCTCGTCACTGCGATAATGCGTCTCGCATCTCGGAAGAAGGATAAGAGTAAGAAGTAATGGGGATGACTAAGGGACAAAAGTTTAGACGGGTTCTTTTCAGTCGTTATGGAGTTCTTACCCTCATATCAATCGGTTTGATTCCTGTACTAATGTCTCTCCTGCCAGAGGGTAAGGGGGGTGGCGATAGGGTGCTAGGTTTAGTGTTGATAGGGTTATTGCTCACCCCGATCGCTATTTTCGTTTCGGGTTTAGCGATTTATGAGGACCGTGATTATAAAAAGAGATTGGAAGAAGACCCAGAACTGGAACAACCGGAAGACCTCATCTCTTTTCTCTACGAGGATGAAGAGGAGAAGTGAGACGCCTCTCTCTTTGCTCTTTGAACACTGGACATAGACACACCCAGTAGGTTCGCAGTCTTACTGATAGAGTTTCCCTCTGCCAGTATTCTGCGTATCTCGTGATTGTCTATGCTCTTGGGTCTGCCCTTGAACTTACCTGCCGCCTTCGCAACCGCGATGCCTTCCCGCTGTCGTTCCAACATTATTGAACGCTCAAACTGATACACCGCACCCAACATACTCAATAGAAGTTGTTGTGTTGGGTCAGTTCTGTCTCCACTGAAGTGGAGGTTCTCTTTTACGAAATGAACTGAACAACCCTTTTCAATGATTTCATTCACCAATCGGTGAAGGTCTTCTATGTTTCGCGCAAGACGGGAAATGTCGTGGATGTAAATCTCATCACCCTCACGGATGTGTCCCAACATCTGTTGTAGTTCCGGTCTATCTGCCGTCTTCGCAGAGACCTTCTCCTCAAAAACCTTATCCAGTTCAATGTCTGCCAACTGACGATCCGTATTCTGATCAACAGTTGAGACACGGATATAACCAATCTTTTGACCTTTCATTTAGACACCCTAGTCATATAAGTCATAGGTTATTATGACCAAACTATAGTCAAAAATCAAAACCGACCTTATTGACTATGGTTTTGGTTGTATCCCAACGCAGTCATATGGGTGTAGTCAAATGACTTGGTTGTTTATACCGCTCTGTGTCGTGTCTCGCGACACCCATCAAAACTTTTTTCAAAAAAGTGCGTTCTAGAGATTCTGGAACGCATAAATACTTCTGTAATACCGAAAACCAAGTGACAACAATGGTGGTGTTTCTGATCCCCGAAGACGAAGAACGGTGGGGACAGGACTTACATAGGACTACTGACGCATCTGTCTGTGTCGTTACGAAAGACAAGAAACAAAAAGTGATGGGATGGAATGACTCCCACTGAGTTCAAGTGCTTACTGATTGGTGCTTGTTCCAACCGTTTGA
>Ga0181563_10000079_pt1 | contig 77504 bp, 82 predicted proteins | sample 011ome_25_FD_133759 | JGI IMG/M metagenome (GOLD analysis project Ga0181563, IMG submission 133759) | Coastal salt marsh microbial communities from the Groves Creek Marsh, Skidaway Island, Georgia - 011512CT metaG (megahit assembly) | ecosystem: Environmental > Aquatic > Marine > Intertidal...
CACAGAAATTTCCGTGACAATACTGAAAGGCACATTAGTTTCGGACAAAGGATAATCGTAGGAAAAATAATTGATCAGCTCTTCGGCTCTTACCGCATCTTCCGGTGGCAATATACCCTGATTCAGCATGCGCCGGACATTACTATAGGCGCCGGTATCAACATCAATGCTGAAGGTAGAAACTGCATTCTCTAAGACTCTTTGTATACCGTCGTCATCGAACTCGGCATAATTTTCCGAGCCAGCCTCAGGCCAGATCATCATATCGCGAGCTTGACCCATCATCGGCACAGGCATTATCGCAGCCTCATTACTTCCAGCCATTTCAAGCCTTGCTATACTTGCCTCGGTTTCAGCTAGTTGTATTTCGCGAGTCAGTACCTGCCGATTCTCATCCGCTACGGTTGATACAGAGGCACTCCCGGCACCAGAATATTCACCTGTAGTGACAACATCGTCCTGCTGACCGGAATGGCATGCTGTAACAACAGCGGCTGAAATTAGTACTGACAATAAGGTTGGTTTTACTTTTAGGTTTTTCATCTCATGCTCCTTTAACAAGAATAAACAACAGGCTATAAGCCCTGAATAAAATTACTTTCAGGCCTATAAACGTGATTAATCTGAAAAAGGGTTAAATCGGGCGAAAAATTTTATGTCAGTAATTTTTCAAGGACTTCAGGAATAAATGGACGGCCCTGAGCATTGACCGCAGCACCAGTAATTTCAGCACTTAACAGAGTTTTCGTATCACGCTGGCGGACAATCTCCTGGATAAAGAGAAATTTTAAATGGGACTTTCTGACAAACCGGGTTTTAACAGTAAAGCTATCGCCACTCGTTAATGAGCCTTTATAGTCAAGCTCAGCTCTGATCACGACCAGATTTACGCCTTCTCTGGCAAGGGCAGCAAAATCAATACCCTGCTCTTTCAGAAAAACATGCCTGGCATGTTCCAGATAGTTCTGATAGACAGCGTTGTTGACGACACCCTGCAAATCACATTCGTAGTCCCGTACGCTAAATAGTAGCTCACTGATATCACTCACTTTAGTTCTCCTGTACAACGAACATTGACGCTGGTTAATCCAAGCCTGCAAAAGCCGATTTATTCAGAACTTATCCACAACCCGCTTTGATTCTGAGTAGCTGTGGATAAAACTGTGAAAAACTTGCTGTATTTAGTTTTGTCAATAACCCAATCCACAAATTTTAACTTTTTATAAAGAGAGCTCTCTGTAATATTTACATTATTATCAAATAGTTAGGTGAAAAAAAAGTTAAAAATGCCAAGTTATTAAAGCTTCTTAAACAGATTATTACGAAATTTCGCTATGTGCATAAAATCATTACAATTATTAATGAATATTAGCATTGTATATACAAATTATTGAAAGTATCGATGCGCAACATCTACAATTTTTTGTTGGCTGAGCGAGCTTATTTGACTCCACCAAGCGCATAAAAAATCAAAACTGGCTTTGACTTAAGGCTTATTTTAAATCAAAGCGTTATTCACTACTTTTATTAGACTGAAATGGTAAGTATCTTGTTTTACCTTTGTTCTTATACAGGAATTAAGTTGAAGTTTGGGGAAACTCTATAAAAATGACTAAGCATCAGACATCAGCAAAACAGCAGAGCTGGCTATATCACCCTCAGAGGCTAAGATTTCGAAAGATCCTGTTCCAGATACATTTATGGAGCGGGATCAGTCTCGGACTCTATATTTTTTTCATCAGCATTACCGGCAGCGTGCTTGTTTACCGCAATGAGCTATATGTAGCTGCTACACCCAATCCAGTTATTTCAGGTAATCAGGGTTCAATGCTAAGTGAAGCACAATTAACTGAACAGGCCCTGCTCCTGAATCCCGGCTACGAAGTCACACGCGTGACTCAAGCGCGTAATCCTGATCAGGCTGCAGAAATCTGGATGGCGTCAGAGGGCAATATCCGAAAACGATTTTTTGACCCATACACTGGCGCCGATATTGGCAGCGCTGCCAGAACAGGACAAATGCTGGTTATCGGTTTGATTAATCTGCATGAAAGTTTTCTTTTAGGCCCGACCGGACGAAAAGTAAACGGTATTGGTGCAATGCTCATAATGCTGATTGTGTTTACCGGGCTGGTCATCTGGTGGCCTGGAGTCAAACGTTGGCGCCGAAGCCTTAAATTGCAAACAGGTGTCAATTGGAAGCGCACAATCTGGGACGCCCATAGCATGCTGGGAATCTGGAGCTTTCTGTTTATTCTGGTCTTTGCGTTTAGTGGTGTTTACCTCAGCTTTCCTGATTTTTTCCATCAGCTTGGTGACCGCCTGCAACCCATCACCGATGAAAATGCCGGTTCACGTTTTGTTGATAAGGCGCTTTACTGGCTCGCCTTCCTGCATTTTGGACGTATCAACGGTATTGGTCTGGTTTGCGGTGGCCCCGGATTCTGCGACCAGTCAGTCAAAGCATTATGGGCGTCGTTCGGTCTTGTGCCTGCAATCATGTTTGTTACCGGTGCAACCATGTGGTGGAACCGGGTTCTTCGGCGTTGGTTAAAACGCAGCTCTAGCAGTTAACGGTATTTACAGGTTTCAGTCTTACTAGGGCAGGCTCCCAGAGATCTCTGAATCAATTACTACCTACCATGACTGAGCTTTCTAAGCTTCATAAAAAAAACCAACCAAAGCTGGTTGGGCTTTCTGTTTGGTGCCGCCACCAAGAGTCCCAAGCTTTTGGAGAGAGGGGGACCTACTGATACAAGTCAGTTGCTACCTACCACGGCTGAGCTATAGCGGCTAAAACTGTTACTCTTTCTATCTATGTGTCGCTAAGTCAGTTGCTACTCTTTATCCTGCGGCTGAGCTTTTTATTCTGCATAAAAAAAGCCCCAATCTTTCGATTAAGGCTTTTTAAATTTGGTGCCGCCACCAAGAGTCCCAAGCTTTTGGAGAATGGGGGACCTACTGATACAAGTCAGTTGCTCTATTACGGCTGAGCTTTTTAAGCTTCATAAAAAAAGCCCCAGTCTTTCGATTGAGGCTTTTTAAATTTGGTGCCGCCACCAAGAGTCGAACTCGGGACCTACTGATTACAAGTCAGTTGCTCTACCACGGCTGAGCTATAGCGGCTAATTCTGTTTCTAAAGACAGGGCGCGAATACTACCAATCTCCACCCTATTGATCAATATTTTAAGGTAGAATTGCCTCATTCTGAAACAGATTAATCCGGGATGTTGATGTCTTCTTCTGATACTACCTCCATTGAAATGTCCTCTGCCTGGCAGGCACTGCAAAAGCATCAGCAGCAACTATCGAATACCCGTATCAGTGAGCTCTTTGCCCAGGATCCGGCGCGCTTTGAAACATTCAGCCTACAGGCCCCCGAGCTGTTTTTCGATTATTCAAAACACTTAATCACGACAGAAACACTGACTCTGCTACTGGAACTTGCCAGACAGGCAGGTATGCAGGAAGCCATCGCTGCCATGTTTGCCGGGGAATTAATCAACAACACCGAACAGCGCCCTGCCCTGCATGTCGCCCTGCGCAGTCCACACATAAATACGCCAGAGGAAAAACAGGTTCACGCAACACTCGCCAGAATTGATGGCTTTGTGGCAAAAATCCACAATGGTGAATGGACCGGCTTTAGCGGTAAAGCCATTACCGATGTCGTTAACATCGGCATTGGCGGCTCTGATCTGGGGCCTGCCATGGTTTACGCAGCCTTGGCACCCTTCCATGCAGACCAGCTATGTTGCCACTTTGTTTCCAATGTGGATCCTGCCCACCTGCAGCAGACCCTAGCAGCTTTAAGCCCTGAAACCACCTTATTTGTTATTGCATCCAAGACCTTTACCACGCTGGAAACCCTGCAGAATGCCCAGGCAGCCAGACACTGGTTACAGGCAGCGGCATCATCCGAACAAGCCATGGGCCAACACTTTGTAGCCGTTTCTTCCAATACTGAAAAAGCTACAGGTTTTGGTATCGCAGAAGAAAATATCTTCCCGATGTGGGATTGGGTCGGTGGACGTTATTCCCTGTGGTCAGCTATCGGCCTACCCATAGCCGTGGGCACCAGCATGCAATGCTTCAGGGAATTACTGGGTGGCGCCCATGCCATGGATGAGCATTTTAAAAGCAGTCCGCTCGAAACAAATATGCCGGTTTTAATGGCGCTTTTAAGCATCTGGTATCTGAATTTCTTCAAGGCTGAATCCCAGGTCGTGCTGCCTTATGTTCGGAATCTGCATTTGTTCCCGGCATTTTTACAACAGCTGGATATGGAAAGCCTGGGAAAATCTGTTGCTAAAAATGGCGATAAAGTGGAAGGCGATAGTGGCGGCATCATCTGGGGCAGTGCCGGCACGAATGGTCAGCATTCATTTCATCAATTGCTACATCAGGGAACGCATTTAATCCCGGCTGATTTTATTGCCAGTGCAACAAGCACCACCGGAGAAACTGAGCAGCATCAGCATCTGCTGGCAAACTGTTTTGCCCAGAGTCAGGCCCTGATGCAGGGAAAATCATTAGCGGAAGTTCAGGCAGAATTAGTAGCACTGGGTTATGAAGACAATGCAATCGCCTCGCTCGCACCACACAAAGTCATAGCCGGTAATAAACCCAGCAGTACCATCATGATGCAGGCATTAACACCCGCTGCCTTGGGAGCTCTGACTGCAGCCTACGAACATAAGGTTTATACGCAAAGTATTATTCTTGGCGTGAACGCTTTTGATCAGTGGGGTGTTGAATTGGGCAAACAGCTCAGCACACAGCTATTCCAGGCCATAAGTACTGACGAAACCTGCAATAAATTCGATGCTTCAACTAATGGCCTGATTAATTTCTGTAAGAAAAATCAATAAATATAAATTGGTAAGTGTAAGCATTAAAAACGTCATTAGCGTGGCCAAGACGAGGCAATACTTTTCGAAAAAGCGTAATTTACAGTTTAGTAAATGAGCATTTGTGAAAATACCTAAAGATGCCCCGGCAAGCGTAATAGTTTTAAATACGTCATGAGCGCGGCCAAGGCGAGGCAAAACTTTTCGAAAAAGCGCAGTTTACTGGTCAGTAAGTAAGCATTTAGAGAGAAAATATTATGACGTTTGGCAAACGTAATAGTTTTTAACTAGAAAGTATAAACCAGGCTGATACTCGTCTGAGTATCAGTATTTTTAATCCCCGGCGGCACATCACTGTTATTTCTGTACTGGAACGCAATCTTGGTCGAAATACGATCAACGATGTTAGATTCAAGACCAATTTCAAAAGTGGTAATCGTCCGTTTATCACCGATCTCAAATGTCAGTGCCTGGGTTAGAGAAGATGTTTCACTGATGACCCAGTCCAGTTCTTCACCCAGTGTTAACACTGCCTCACCTTCAGAACCTGTGGCTTTAGAATCATTCTGACGATAACCCAGACCGGCAAAACCCTGTAAATCCAATCCATCACCACGCAAGAAATACTGACCATAACCCAAAGATACGGCTGCCTGATAATCGAAACCACTGAATCGGTCATCGATATAGGAAGCTTGCGCATAGAGATATCTGTCTTCATCCATCAGGGCATAATCAGACTTGTTTCTTATAAAATAACGTTCGGCTTTTGCGTCACCGTCCTGGCGTGATGAGAGCGTATTAAACACAAAATTATGCGTCCAGTTTTCATCAAAATAAGTCATCAGGAATTCTGTATTCAAGGTTGTAACATCTGTGTTACCTGACGTACCTACATAACCGAAAGAAGCGCTGGCATCATAGGGGCGTTCTCTTTCTTCCTGATCTTGTGCGGCACTTGCAAGACTGAACACGGAAACCACAATAAACACCAAGCTGACAATTACGTTTTTTATCATAACCCTTCCATTATGCTGTGAATTTAAAGCGCGCATTCTAACTTTTCTGGCAGCATAAATCATGCCCGAGCGGTAAAAGTATCAGTCAATGTGTATAATCTGCCGCTTCTGCATACTGTGATTCACTATTATTTTATCGAGATAAACTTATGACTTTAGCAACCCGAATGTCCCGACTCGGTACGGAGTCAGCTTTTAAAATTCTGGCCAAGGCAAAAGCACTTGAAGCAGCTGGTCATGACATCATCAATCTGGGCATCGGTGCGCCTGATTTCAGAACGCCGGACAATATTATTGCTGCCGGAAAAAAGGCGCTGGATGACGGGTTTCATTTTTACACCCCCGCCAAGGGCATTCCTGAGCTGCGTGAAGCGGTAGTTAATGATATTCAGAAATACCGTGGTGTCACAGTTGATAAAGAAAACGTAATGATTGTGCCCGGCGGCAAGCCCACCATGTTTTTTGCCATCACCATGTTTGGTGAAGCCGGCACTGAAATCATGTATCCGAATCCCGGTTTTCCCATTTATGAATCCATGATTGAATTCAGTGGCGCCAAAGCTGTGCCGATAGAGCTACTGGAATCCAGTGGCTTTGCTTTCGACCCGGACCGCGTACTTGCCCAGATTAATGAAAAAACCCGGCTGATTATTTTAAACACCCCGGCTAACCCGACTGGCGGTGTTCTAGAAAGAGATGCCATTGAGCGTTTTGTCAGGGGTCTGGAAAAACACCCGCATGTGGTGTTGCTGGCTGATGAAATTTATTCCCGCCTGCTTTATGACGGTCTGGAGCATGTGAGTTTTCTGGAATACGAATCCATTCGTGACAGAACTATATTGCTGGATGGCTGGAGTAAAACTTACTCCATGACCGGCTGGCGTCTGGGTTATGGTGTCTGGCCAGCAGCCCTGATTGATCATGCCGAGCGCCTGCAGATCAACAGCAATTCCTGCCCTTCTGCACCTGTACAGGTAGCAGGCATAGAAGCGCTGACAGGACCACAGGACTCTGTTGACATGATGCATCGTACCTTTGATGAAAGACGCAAGCTCATGGTCAAACTGTTAAACGAAATCCCAGGTTTCTCCTGTATTGAACCCAAGGGGGCTTTTTATGCCTTCCCCAATATCTCCGGCACTGGCATGAAGTCCAAAGAACTGGAAGAAATTCTGCTTGATGAAGTTGGTGTTGCAACTGTGTCCGGCACCAGCTTTGGTCATCTGGGTGAAGGTTATATCCGCTTCAGCTATGCCAGCAGTACTGAAAATATTGAAGCCGCCATGCAGCGCATTAAAGATTTTATGACGAATAAAATCGGCGGATAAACTTTTACCCTTCTATGGATGAATCACTGAAACAAAGTTTTAAACTTGGCGTTGTCGAAGGTTTTTTTGGTAAGCCCTGGCCCTGGGATGCCAGAACGGCTTACGCAGATTTTCTCAGTGAATACGGTTTTAACACCTACCTTTATGCGCCTAAGGATGATCGTCTGTTACGGCAGAACTGGCACATCCCTTTCCCAGATGAGCATTTGGAAAAATTAAAAGCACTCGCTGGAGTTTACCGGGATAACAATATTTATTTTAGTATTGGTTTAAGTCCGTTTGAACTTTACAGAAACTTTAATACCGAAAATCAAGGTTTGCTGAAGGCTAAACTGGAACAGATTAATGAGATCAATCCATCCATCCTCTGTATTTTATTTGATGACATGCAGGGTGACTTTGATTCTCTGGCAGAACAACAGCTCAAGATCACAAACTTTATTATTGAAAACAGTCAGGCATCTCATTTTATTTTTTGCCCGACATACTACTCTGATGACCCTGGCCTAATTGATCACTTTGGAAAAAAACCACCTGCCTATCTGGAAGATATCGGTAAACTGCTTGATCCTGCTGTTGATATATTTTGGACGGGCCCCAGTGTTTTTTCCAAACACTATCCAGCTAAGCATTTACAGGAAATAGCTGCGAAGCTGCAACGTAAACCACTGATCTGGGACAATTACCCTGTCAATGATGCTAAAAGGTTAACGGGATTTTTGCATCTGGAACCCTTCCCTGACCAGTCAAAAATCATGCGGGAATTTAGCGCGGGGCATCTGGCCAATCCAATGAACCAGGCCTATCTTTCCAGGCTAGCTTTATACTCACTAAGCCAACACTATCAAGGCAAAGCAGCGTCGAATCTACTGCAAACAGCCTGTAATTCGTTATGCCCTAGACCTTTAGCGGATCTTATTCTTGCTGATGCCGATTATTTCCAAGAGCAGGGACTTTCTGCCATGACGACAGAAGATAAGCAGGCGTACTTGGACCGGTATTTACCTTATAATGATGACCCCATGGTCAAGGAAATCATCGCCTGGCTCAATGGTGTTTATGTTTTTGATCCGAATTGTCTGACTTGATTATTTTTTCTTATCAACACTTATAACTTTCAACTTTTCTACCAAGGAATAAGTATGACTTTATCTTCCAATGCTCTTTTTACGCCTTTTCAAAACCCCAAGCTGACATTAGCAAATCGCTTAGTCATGGCACCCATGACACGAAGCCAGAGTCCGGGTGGAATACCCGGGCAAAATGTCGTTGATTACTATCGACGCCGGGCGGAAGGTGAAGTCGGCTTAATCATTACCGAAGGCACCACCATTGGACACCCGGTTGCCAGTAACGATACCAGCATACCTGAATTTCATGGCGATGCTGCGCTTGCCGGTTGGAAAAAAGTCGTTGAGGCAGTACACGAAGCTGGCGGCAAAATTTGTCCGCAGTTATGGCATATGGGTGCGCAGCGGGAAAATGGTAAAGGCCCACATCCTGAATTGGAATCAATCGGCCCTTCCGGCTTAAATACCATGGGCGAGCAAAGCGCCAGAACCATGACGCAAGAGGATATTGACGACGTCATTGCGGCGTTCGTTAAAGCTGCTGTTAGTGCCAAAGCACTGGGATTTGACGGCATAGAATTACATGGTGCGCATGGTTATCTGCTGGATCAGTTTTTCTGGGAGGGGCAAAACAAACGGGCTGACAAATATGCAGGATCGGTTGGCGCGCGTACGCGTTTTGCTGTGGAAATAGTTGAAACCATCAGACATGAAGTCGGCGCTGATTTTCCGATCATATTACGGTTTTCACAATTTAAAATTCCGGTTTATGACGCAAAGATTGCAGAAACTCCTCAGGCGCTTGAGGAGTTTCTCACGCCACTGGTTGATGCCGGTGTGGATATTTTCCATGCCAGTACCCGACGCTTCTGGGAAGCGGAGTTTACTGATTCTGACCTGACACTGGCTGGCTGGACCAAAAAACTCAGTGGCAAGCCCACCATAGCAGTGGGCAGTGTTGGCCTTGATGTTGATTTCATGTCCAGTTTCGGTGGCGCAGAATCCAAGCTTACCGGTCTGGATAGCCTGCTTACCCGTCTGGAACAAGAAGAATTTGATCTGGTTGCTGTGGGCCGCGCCTTGATTGGCGATCCGGACTGGGGCAAAAAAGTACATCAGGGCATGCAAAACACAATAAATGTTTTTCAACCGGAAAATTTACAGACTTTAATTTAAGTACAGCTCGGGTTTCAGTATTAACCCTATGGTGACAAAACACTGAGCCGAACAACATTCAGCTTTTATTCAGGCTGACGGTTTCATACTGTCTGCATCCAATCTACACAGGGAGCAGCACTATGAAGAAATTAACATTCGTCATCGTCAGTCTGTTTTTTATTGTATCGGGCATGAGTGTACAGGCTCAGGGTTTCCGTCATAACCGCATGGGAAGCTATATAGGAATAGGTTTTGCTGACCCTTTTTTTTACTCGGGATATAATACTTCCCGTTATCAGCCTTTTTCTCGGCCTTTTTCTCAGCCTTTCCATCAACCTCTTTATCAATCTTTTTATCAGCCCTTTCCTTCTGCCAGTTTGATCAATGGCATCAGAAATCCTGGATAACACCACTGAAAAACAGGATTAATCCCGCCTTGGATACAGGTTGTACAGCGTCTCACCCACCAGCAAACGTTCAGTTTTCATTTCCAGATTATCGACATCGGCATGGCGGTGCCCATAGGCTGTAATCGTATCACCAACCTGAATCATATCTTCTGAAAGCCCGGCACGGCGGGTTCTTGATGGAGGACTTAACAATAAATTCCATATCCTGCCATCAGCCTCCACTGACATTCTGTCATGGGGATTAGCAAACTGAATCTGCACGACTGTTGCCGTTAAAGTGAAGTCATCCTCGGTGTACCAGGACCAGCCATGATGGGAGAGTGCCTGACTGGTCAGTACTGCGAAACCCAGAGCCGATAATACTTTTAATAGTTTCATAAGCTTTCCCCGTTTATGTATTTTTTCAACACAATAAGTAACAGACAAATACCTACTTACATTGTTATTTCTACTTCTTTCTACTCCGCGCCTTCCATCATCTTCCTGATCACGGGTGAAATTACCAGCATAACGACGGCTATAGCCATCGCGATATAACCAACCTGGGTATAAACACTGATATAGTTTGCCTTGGCTGCTGCAACATCCGTCAGTTGTCCACCAATGGTTTCTGCACCAGTGGTCGCCGCGATCACGCCAGCCAGGTAATTGGATAAACCGCTGTACAAAAACCAGGCTCCCATGGTCATGCCCACAACTCTGACCGGAGCCAATTTGGTCACCACAGATAAACCAACCGGAGATACCATTAATTCCCCCATGGTATGCACCCAGTAGATTAGAAAAATAAAGTAAACAGCTGTCAGGCCTGAGCTACCGGATAGCTTCATGCCGGCAACCAGCGTCAGGAAACCCAAACCCGCCATAAAAACGCCTAAGGCAAATTTGACCGGGCTCGAAGGGTTAAGATTGTGTTTCGCCAGTTTTATCCAGAGCATAGCCATAAGCGGGGCGAAAAAGATGATAAACATGGCGTTAAGAGACTGAAACACCGGGGCAGGTACTGTAAAACCCAGCATTGTTCTATCCACCAAACTGCCGGTAAACAGATTTAAGGATGTCCCTGCCTGTTCAAATAAAGCCCAAAATGGAATTTGTGCCAGAATAATATAGATTGCTGCCAGCATGCGGTTTCTTTCAATTTTGTCTTCACAACCAAAAAAGGCATAAGCCAGCATAAAAGCAAACACCAGAATACCCAGAAAACCAACATAGGCATCATCAATAAGATGTGCATTCATCACCATAATCATGGATATGGCAATAATGCCGAGTCCGGCCAGATAACACATGGCTTCAATATTCAGTGGCCCCAGTACTTTCTGTTTCAACTTCTTAGTATCCGGGGGTTCAGCCTTACCTTCCAGCCAACTCTGATATTTCAAAAATACCGCCAATCCACACAGCATTCCAATACCAGCCAGTCCGAAGCCATATTTCCAGCCATAGGTAATACCCAAATAACCACACAGTATGGAAGAAATAAAAGCGCCTAAGTTAATGCCCATGTAAAAAATGGTAAACCCGGAATCACGGCGGCTGTCACCAAAACCATAAAGCGCACCAACGATGGATGAAATATTGGCTTTCAAAAAGCCTACTCCGGCAATAATAAGCGCCAGGGACAGATACAAACCATTTACATAGAGCGCTTCCGTTTCAGTGCGCCGGCTATAGTCAGTCACTGCAATGACGGCCGGTAAGCCTACATTGGCAGGGTCGGCAATTAGCATCTGGGTGGCTCCTTCATTAAAAGAAATTAAAGAAGCCCCCTGCGCAGAACTAATGATCTGATTACCATCACCACCTCTGGCATCAAGCCCAATCTCATAGTCAGCATCATTGTAGGTCAGGATTTCTCTGGAACCATTACCTTCAAAAGCCATGCCCATATGTCCTATAACCAGCAGGATCGCCCCAAATGTAACCGCTTTTCTTGACCCCAGATACTTATCAGCCAAAGTACCTCCGATAATGGTCATGACATATACCAGCGCCGTATAGGCACCATAAATAATAGAGGACCGCTCCTGGCTGAATAAGAAATGTTCAGTGAGATAGAAGATTAATAGACCACGCATCCCGTAGTAGGAAAAACGTTCCCACATTTCGGTAAAAAACAGGATCACCAAACCACGGGGGTGCCCAAAGAGCGTTTTATCCGAAGCTGGTACCCCAAGCACCTCTGCCGAATCTGCCAGGTCAGTCATGCTATCTCCTGATTTATTGGTTTTATTGATATAGGTTCAATGCAGAATAAAGACGCCTTCACATAAAATCAACATATGTCCTCGCTGTTTGTGTATCTGTTTGATAGTCAGGGTGTTTACAAGCGTTGTGTGAATATTTATATTATTGCAGGATCAGGCAATACGGATAAATCTTTAGAGCGTGAAAGATGTATCTCAACTTACTTGAAGCACATATAAAACAAGGCATACTCCACCTCCATCTGCCACAGGGCAAGGTGCATACCTTTGGCACTGAGGGTAAGGAAGTTAATTGGTATGTCACTGATGAGAAGGCTCTCAGACGTATTGCCCTGGATTGGGAATTTCAACTTGGACAGACTTATATGGAAGGTCTGTGGCATGCTGGAGAAGGTTCACTTTACGATCTTCTTGGCTTGCTAAGGGCTAATTTTCAACCCAAAAAAGGCAGTTGGCTCAAACCTCTGCAGGGGATGATCCAGCAATGGAACAAAGTTTCACGAGCCTATGCCAACATCTCCCACCACTATGATATTCACGAAGATGTATTCAGGCGTTTTCTGGATAAAGAGATGTTCTATTCCTGTGCCTATTTTGAATCAGATGATGCCACGCTAGAAGAAGCACAACTTAGTAAAGCCAGGCATATTGCGCGCAAGCTATTACTGCAACCTGGCCAAAAAGTACTCGATATCGGCTGTGGCTGGGGCAGCATGATGTTTTATCTGGCGCAAAACTATCATGTTGATGTCAGCGGCATCACCCTTTCCAGAGAACAACTGAATGTAGCCCAGGCTGAAGCTAAGAAAAGACAGTTGGACAATACCCATTTTCACTTGCAGGATTACCGGGAACATCAGGGGCACTATGACAGGATCGTCAGCATCGGCATGTTCGAACATGTTGGCACGCCTTTTTACACGGCTTATTTCAACAAAATAGCCGAGATGCTGAATGATGATGGTGTCGCACTGGTGCATACGATTGGTAAAACCGGTATCCCCCGTACAACCAATCCCTGGATTCAAAAATATATTTTCCCAGGTGGAGTCAATCCTTCAATGTCACAGATTAGTAAAGCGCTTGAGCAAAGTGCTTTAGCCGTTACCGATATAGAAGTGCTGCGTTTACACTATGCGCATACACTGCGACACTGGCAGTCCAGATTCCAGCAACACAGAAAGGAAATAGCTAAGATTCTGGATGAAGAGTTTTGCTTAATGTGGGAATTTTATCTTGCTGCCAGTGAAGTTGCTTTTGTGTTTTCTGATCTGGTGGTGTACCAATTACAGCTTGCCAAAAAGCATGGCTCTGTTCCCATAACCAGGGACTATCTGTATAAAAACTAGTTTGCCTCAGGAAACTTTGAGTAAATTAAGTTTATATAGCGCCATCTACTCAGGCTGTTACAATGCCTCTGGATTTGCAGAGTAACACTCAGGAAGCATTAATGGCCTTAGCATTCAACAAATTCAACTTCCCCGATTTCGACAATTTTTTAGATAAAACCCATAAACGCTCGTACCCTGCTGGCAGTCTGATATTCAGTGAAGGTGAAGTCTCTGACACGCTCTATTTCATAATAAGTGGCTCCATAAGTGTCATATTAACTGATGACACTAACCGGGAAATCATTATTGCCTATCTCAGTCCCGGTGACTTCTTCGGTGAAATGAGCTTGTTTGACATTAATATGAGCCGCAGTGCCAGTGTGCGTACCAAGGAAAGTAAGGTATTAGCTGAAATAAATTATGAAAATTTTAAAGCCTATACCGATGAGCACCCTCAGATTTTTTATTTTCTGGGAAAACAAATGGCACGTCGTCTGCGTAATACCACCCAAAAAGTCGCTGATTTATCTTTTCTTGATGCAACAGGACGCATTGCCAGTGCTTTGCTCAATTTAAGTAAAGATCCAAGTGCTATTACTCACCCCAATGGCATGCAGATTAAAATTACCAGGCAAGATCTGGGGAAAATTACTAATTGTTCACGTGAAATGGTTGGCCGAATTCTAAAAGATATGCAAAACCATGGGTTAATAGAAGTTTCAGGAAAGACCATCGTTGTCTTTGGTACACGTTAAACTCCCAAAAAAAAACCGCTAACAAAGCGGTTTTTTTTAACGAACTTAAGTGTTAATTGACAGTTATTTATCTTTTTCTTCTTCCTGGTCTTCATCTGCCTGCACTTCATCTGTAGCGTCTTCCGTAATTTCTTCTGCAACTGCTTCTTCAGACACTTCTTCTGGAGCTTCCTGTTCTTCCACTACTTCAGGCGCTGCTACCACTTCATCAGTAGCATCTGTATCGTCATCATAATCATCAAAATCTGCAGCTGGACGATCTACCAGTTCAACATAGGCCATGGGTGCTTTATCTCCAGGGCGAAGTCCACACTTTATAACACGCAGATAACCGCCAGGACGTTCCTGGTAACGTGGACCCAGTTCTGTAAACAACTTGCCCACAGTCGCTTTGTCTTGCACGCGGCTGAAAGCCAAACGGCGATTAGCAACACTGTCTTCCTTAGCCAGCGTAATCAAAGGCTCAGCATAAGATCTTAATTCTTTAGCCTTGGCTAAAGTTGTTTTAATAATTTCGTGCTCAACCAGTGACGAAGTCATGTTACGGAACATGGCCTGACGATGACTGCTGTTTCTGTTAAGTTGACGTCCACTTTGACGATGACGCATGACTGCTATTCCTAATTAGTTTTTAACTTTTCTTTAAATCTTTTATGTATTATTTCTTACTCTTTCTTGTGCTCTAGGAGCGTAATGAGCGAGGGCAATAGCTCCTATCCTATCTCTTAAGCGGCTCTGTCATCGCCTTTAAGCGATGATGGTGGCCAATTCTCTAGCCTCAACCCCAAAGATAAACCACGTGAAGCAAGCACATCTTTAATTTCAGTTAATGATTTCTTACCCAGGTTTGGTGTTTTCAACAGCTCAACCTCGGTACGCTGAATTAAATCACCAATATAATAAATATTTTCAGCTTTTAAACAGTTTGCTGAACGTACAGTAAGCTCCAGATCATCAACTGGACGTAATAATATAGGATCAATTTTATCTTCAGCTTCTTCTGGCTCATTAACAACATCACTTTGTAAATCAACAAAAACACTCAGTTGATGTTGCAAAATGGTCGCTGCCTGACGAATGGCTTCTTCAGCTTCCATTGTTCCATTGGTTTCCAGTTCAAGAATCAGTTTATCCAAATCGGTACGTTGTTCCACACGTGCATTTTCAACGGTATAAGTTACCTGATTTACTGGCGTGTAAGATGCATCCAGTAATAATTTACCAACTGAACGAGTCTCATCATCATCACTCAAGCGAGAATCTGCAGGAACATAACCCCTGCCAGAGCCTATTTTGATGCGCATATTGATGGAACCATTTTCATTAAGGTTACAAATCAAATGATCAGGATCTACTATTTCCACATCGTGATCTGCAGTAATGTCGGCAGCCGTCACTGGGCCTTTGCCTGCTTTGCTCAAGCTCAGAACCGCTTCAGTCTGGGCATTCAGGGCAATCGCAAGACCCTTAAGGTTCAGAATAATTTCAATAACATCCTCTTGCACACCTTCTATCGTGCTGTACTCATGCACCACCCCATCAATTTCAACTTCTTCAACCGCAAAACCAGGCATTGAAGATAATAGAATTCTTCTGAGTGCATTACCTAATGTATGACCAAACCCTCTTTCAAGTGGCTCCAGTACCACTTTGGAACGGTACTTATCTAATTCCTCTACCTGGATCACTTGAGGGGTCAGAAAGTTTGCTAGGGAAATCTGCATGTAGTTCCTCTTTTATTTGGCTTAGTTAATATAAATTTTTTTCTGCTTACAATTTCAGCTTTCAGGCTTATTTAGAATACAGCTCAACGATCAAACTCTCGTTAATTTCAGCTGGTAATTCACTACGCTCAGGCTTCTGTTTAAACTGACCTTCAAGTTTACTGACATTGACATCAATCCATTCAGGCGGAGTACGAGCAGCGGCCAGATCCAACGCAGATTTAATACGCAGTTGTTCTTTGGCTTTTTCCCGGACTGAAACTACATCACCTTCCTGAACCTGATATGAAGGAATGTTAACAACTTCACCATTAACCAAAATGGATTTATGAGAAACCAGTTGTCTTGCTTCTGAACGTGTTGCACCAAAACCAATGCGATATACAACATTATCAAGACGGCTTTCCAGCAGTTGTAACAGATTCTCACCTGTAGCTCCTTTTAAACGTGCCGCTTCTTTGTAGTAAGAGCGGAACTGCTTTTCCAGTACGCCATACATACGGCGAACTTTTTGCTTCTCACGCAACTGCACGCCGTAATCAGACAGACGGGTACGACGTTGACCGTGCTGACCTGGAATCGATTCAGCCTTACATTTATCTTCTAAAGAACGCACGCCACTTTTAAGAAAAAGATCGGTACCTTCTCTTCTGGATAATTTACATTTTGGGCCTATATAACGGGCCATAAGTTCTTCTCCTGTTTACCTACTCTGGCAATCTCTTGGCTTACACACGACGTCTTTTAGGAGGTCGACAACCATTGTGGGGAATCGGGGTAACGTCTGTAATATTGCTGACTTTAAGGCCACAAGCATTTAATGCTCGAACAGCAGATTCACGACCTGGGCCTGGTCCATTTACTCTGACATCAACATTTTTCAGACTATACAGTTCAACAGCAGCTTTACCTGCTCGTTCCGCTGCAACCTGGGCTGCAAATGGGGTACTTTTTCTTGAACCACGGAAGCCAGATCCACCAGAAGTTGCCCAACTCAAAGCATTCCCCTGTCGGTCAGTAATCGTGATAATCGTGTTATTAAAAGAAGCATGAATATGCGCAACACCATCAGAAACTGATGTTCTCGCTTTTTTACGCCCTTGCGCTGCAGGTTTAGCCATTAATTTAATACCTTAATTTTGATGCTTTTTTATTAAGTTCTGTTAGTTACGTATTGGTTTACGTGGCCCTTTACGGGTTCTGGCATTGGTTTTAGTCCGCTGTCCATTAACCGGTAAACTACGACGATGACGTATTCCGCGGTAAGTTCCCAAATCCATCAGACGTTTGATATTCATGGATACTTCACGTCGCAGATCACCTTCAACATTCAGTTTAGCGATTTCATTTCGCAGAGCATCCAGTGATTCTTCACTTAAATCGCTGACCTTGGTCTCAGGTGCAATACCAGTAGTTTCACAAAGTTGTTTGGCAGTTGTAGAACCAATGCCATAAACATAGCTCAGTGAAATCACTACATGTTTGTTATCTGGTATGTTGACTCCGGCAATACGGGCCATATTTTTACTCCAATTCTCTTTTTACGTTGCTAATCTTCTTTATTTTTTATAAGTAAAATCAATTAGTTAATATACTGATTCCTCAGTCAAAAAGGCGCGATAGCTTATACCCTGCACCTAGCAAAATCAAGCAAGAACCCCTCTGTTTCCAGCCTCGGTCTTAGCCTTGACGCTGCTTGTGACGAGGCTCTTTACAGATCACCCGCACATTGCCATTGCGCTTAATCACTTTGCAATTTCTGCACATTTTTTTTACTGAAGCTCTAACTTTCATGGTTCTACTCCTGAATTCTTTTCTGACTCTAGCGTTTAAATGAGCCAATATTGGATTTTTTCATCAAGGACTCATACTGATGTGACATCAAATGCGATTGCACCTGCGCCATAAAATCCATACAAACAACGACAACAATCAATAAGGATGTGCCACCCAATTGAAACGGAACATTAGCTGAGGTCTGTAAAAACTGCGGCATCAGACATATCAATGTAATGTAGGCAGCACCAAACATAGTAAGACGCGTCATGACACTATCAACGTAGTTTGCTGTCTGCTCACCAGGCCGTATGCCTGGAATAAATGCACCTGAACGTTTCAGGTTTTCCGCAATTTCTTTTGGGTTAAACACCAGCGATGTATAAAAGAAACAAAAGGTCACAATCAGCACAGTAAACAATAAAATATTCAGAGGCTGTCCGGGACCGAGCACCAAGGCTATATCAGCCAGGAATTCATAACCTTCATTATTACCAAACCACGTACCCAATGATTGCGGGAACAGTAAAAACGAGCTGGCAAAAATTGCCGGAATCACACCGGCCATATTCACTTTCAAGGGCAAATGACTGGATTGTCCCTGATACATCTTGCGACCCTGCTGTCGGGGTGCATAATTCACAGTAATACGACGCTGTGCTCTTTCAACAAAAACCACGCAGGCAATAACAACTGCTGCAATCACAGCAACCACAAACAAGGCCAGAGGCTGAATCTGACCTTCAGCAGCCTGTTCCAAAGCCTGGCCAATTGCAGCTGGTAAACTGGCAACAATACCGGCAAAAATTAGCAGAGAAATCCCATTACCTACACCACGCTCAGTAATTTGCTCACCCAACCACATCAGGAACATCGCACCGGTAATCAATGAGACGATTGCAGTAAAGTAAAAACTGAAATTAGGCTCAAAGGATATCGGCGCCAGCAGACCTGTAGTAATAGCAACAGCCTGAACACTGGCAAATAACAATGCCCCATAACGGGTATATTGACTGATTTTACGACGACCAGACTCACCTTCTTTTTTCAATTGCTCAAGTGAAGGCGTGGTAGCTGTCAATAACTGCATAATAATAGAGGAAGTGATATATGGCATGATCCCCAGCGCAAAAATACTCATACGCTCAATGGCACCACCGGAAAACATATTGAACAGCCCCAAAAAAGTACCCTGATTCTGGTTAAATAAAGCCTGCAACTGATCGGGGTTAATGCCGGGCACAGGAATATGCGTACCAATCCGGTACACAAAAATCGCAAACAACACAAACAATAACCTGGCTTTAAGTTCTGCCAGACCATCGCCTCTGCCTGCCTGCATTCCTGCTTGTGCTATGCCTTTCTTAGCCATTTCGTTTTATTTCTAAGGTTCTTTTTTCTAATTACTCTTCTATTTTGCCACCGGCAGCCTCAATCGCTGCTTTAGCACCTTTAGTGACACGGATACCTTTCAGGGTAAGTGCTTTAGTCACGTCACCGGACAGCATAACTTTAACCCGCTTAACATTACGGTTAATGATGTCGGCTTTTTCCAGCGCAGCAAGATCAATCACATCAGCATCCACTTTATTTAATTCTGAAGTGCGTACTTCAGCAGTGACCATGCCAATCCGTGAAGTAAAACCGAATTTTGGCAAACGTTTTTGCAATGGCATTTGGCCACCTTCAAAACCTGGTTTTACAGTTCCACCCGAACGTGATTTCTGTCCTTTATGACCTCGGCCTGCAGTTTTGCCCAAACCACTACCAATACCACGGCCCACTCTTTTCTTGGAATGGATAGCGCCAGGTATATTGCTTATCGTATTTAATCTCATTACTACTCTCCCTCCACCTGGACCAGGTGACGGATTTTATTAATCATGCCACGGACAGCAGCAGTGTCTTCCACTTCAACCTGGTGACGAATACGGCGTAAGCCAAGACCCGTTACACAAGCCTTGTGCTTGGGTATCGCTCCAATAGGACTTCTTACTAATGTCACTTTCATTGTTTTTGCTGCCATTGTTTCTTACCTGATTCTTATCTAATTCTTACGCTTTGCTACTAGATAGCCTGTTTTTAACCAACTATCTCTTCAACTTTCTTGCCACGTTTTTCTGCTATTTCTTCAGGAGCACGCATATGCTGTAAACCTTTAAAGGTAGCCCGAACAACATTAACCGGGTTGGTAGAGCCATAACATTTAGCCAATACATTATGTACACCAGCCAGTTCAAGAATGGCACGCATGGCACCTCCGGCAATAACGCCAGTACCTTCAGAAGCTGGTTGCATATAGACATTTGAAGCACCATGACGAGCCTTAACCGGATATTGCAAAGTGCCACCATCCAGTTTCACAGAAATCATATTGCGACGAGCTGCTTCCATCGCTTTCTGGATTGCCAAAGGAACTTCACGTGCCTTACCGCGACCAAAACCAACACGGCCATTACCGTCACCAACTGCAGTTAAAGCAGTGAAACCAAATATACGTCCACCTTTAACAACTTTAGCAACACGGTTAACCTGGATTAGCTTTTCCTGTAAACCTTCTTCGTTTTTATTTTGCTCGTTTTTAAATGCCATATTCTAAAACTCCAGTCCGCCTTCACGCGCTGCATCAGCCAAGGCTTTAACCCTGCCATGGTAATGATATCCACTACGGTCAAACGCCACTTTTGTGACTCCCGCAGTTTTTGCCTTTTCAGCTATCTGCTTACCAATTTCTACGGCAGATTCAACATTGCCAGTTTTCTTGGCGCCCAAAGAAGAAGCTGTCGCCAGAACTTTATTGTCCGGAGAAATAATCTGCGCATAAATATGTCGCGGGCTACGATAAACAGTCAGCCTGTTAACCCGTAATTCGCTGATCTTGGCACGAGCTCTCTTGGCTCGACGCAGACGCGATTTTTTCTTTTCGTTCATTACTCTTCTATTGCCTCAATTATTGCCGCATTAATAGCTTTAACTAGTCTTATTTCTTCTTAGCTTCTTTACGATAGACATATTCATCTTCATAACGAATACCTTTACCTTTATACGGCTCAGGTGGTCTGAATTCTCTGATTTCAGCAGCTACCTGACCAACAAGCTGTTTATCTGCACCTTTTATAACAATCTCAGTCTGACTTGGCGTCTCGGCAGTGACACCTTCCGGCAAGTCAAAATCAATCGGATGTGAATAACCGACAACCAGATTCAGGGTTTTTCCCTGAGCCTTTGCACGGTAACCAACCCCGATCAGTGTCAGTTTTTTCTCAAAACCCTGACTGACACCAACAACCATGTTGTTTACAAGCGCACGAAAAGTTCCTGCAAGTGCAACAGAACTTTTCTCATCAGTTTTGGCTTTTAGCTTCAACTGATTATCTTCGTTCACGATATCAACCTGCTCATGTAAAGCGAGTTCAAGTGTTCCCTGGCTCCCTTTCACAGAAATCAGACCATTAGCAATGTTGGCTTCAACACCACTTGGTAAATCTACTGGGCTATTTGCTATTCTGGACATAAGCTTGCTCTATCAAATCTTTAAAATTAAAAAACGGTACACAAAACTTCGCCGCCAATACCAGCCTGACTAGCAGCCTTTCCTGTCATGACACCCTGGTTAGTCGACACAATTGCCACACCTAAACCAGCACGAACTTCTGGAATATCTTCATTTGAAACATATTGACGTAAACCTGGTCGACTGCCTCTGTGCAATTCTTCTATTACAGCTTTGCCTTTAAAGTATTTCAGGTCTACTGTCACCACAGGTCTAACCAGGTCATCACTAACCTGATAACCATTGATGTAACCTTCCTGTTTCAACACTTCCAGGATTGCCAGCTTGATTTTAGAAGCTGGACAGTCAACGCTTTCTTTTTGCACTAACTGGGCATTCCTGATTCTGGTCAGAAGATCCGCTATTGGGTCAGACATACTCATGTTTTTATATCTCTCTGTTATCTCTTTTTTTACCGGACTAAACGCCTACCAGCTAGCCTTGGTCAAACCTGGCACGTCACCACGCATGGCAGCTTCACGTAATTTATTTCTACACATCTTAAATTTTCTAAACACACCATGTGGACGCCCAGTAACCTGGCAACGACGCATTTGTCTGACAGGGCTGGCATCTCGAGGCAATTTTTGCAATTTTTTCTGAGCTTCCCATTTCTCATCATCAGAAGCCGTAACACTGTTTATGACTGCTTTCAGTGCTGCACGTTTCTCAGCATAGCGCGCAATCATTTTGCTACGTTTCTCTTCTCTTGCAATCATTGATGTTTTAGCCATCTTTAAACTTTCCTCTGATTTTATTCTGCTTTTCGCTTATGCCTGGGCTTTCTCTGCAGCCATCTCCCCACCTTTAAGCGGAAACTGCATAGCTCGTAATAAGGCTCTGCCTTCTTCATCATTTTTGGCTGTAGTAGTAATCGTAATATCCATACCTCTTAAGGTATCAATTTTGTCGTAATCGATTTCAGGAAAAATAATTTGCTCACTGACACCCAGCGCATAATTACCACGACCATCAAAAGACTTTGGATTCAAACCACGGAAGTCACGAATACGTGGTATTGCAATACTGACCAGACGATCCAGAAATTCATACATACGCACACCGCGCAAGGTAACTTTTGCACCGACAGGCCAACCTTCACGCACTTTAAAGCCTGCAATAGATTTACGTGCATTGGTTACGATAGGCTTTTGGCCACTGATCTGAGTCAGATCATTCAAAGCATTTTCCAACACTTTTTTATCGCCGAAGTCGCCATTGCCCATATTGAGTACCACTTTAGTAATTTTCGGCACTTCCATTGGGTTCTTATAGCCGAACTGTTTAGTCAGTTCCGACACTACTTCGTTTTTATATAATTCTCTTAATCGAGCCATTTCTATAATCCTGCACTTACTCTGCCTGTTATTTTGCTAATTTATCAATCAACCTGCGAGCTATCTGATTTAAATATACGAACCTTGGTACCATCATCCTCAATCTTAAAACCGACACGGTCTGCTTTGCCTGATTTCGGATTAAAGATAGCAACGTTAGAAATCTGAATACCTGCTTCTTTCTCTACAATTCCACCCTGCTGACCGATATTCGGATTCGGGCGGGTGTGACGTTTAATCATATTGATTCCAGAGACAATTAAACGACCATCTTTTAACACGCGCGTGATCTTACCTCGCTTGCCTTTATCTCGGCCTGCGATCACGATCACTTCATCATCTCTTTTCAGCTTTTGCATTAACCTTTTCTCAACCTCTAAATCCGTAATACCTGACTAAAGCACTTCTGGTGCCAGAGAAATTATTTTCATAAATTTCTCATTTCTTAATTCACGTGTTACTGGTCCAAATACACGGGTACCGATTGGTGCATCCTGTGCATTCAATAAAATTGCAGCATTATCATCGAATTTAATCAATGAACCATCTTGTCTTCTAACGCCGCTCTTTGTACGGACAACCAAAGCACTCAAGACCTGGCCTTTTTTGACTTTGCCACGTGGAATAGCTTCTTTAACAGTAACTTTAATAACGTCACCCACTCTGGCATAACGTCTGTGAGAACCGCCAAGCACTTTAATACACATAACGCGTCTCGCACCGCTGTTATCTGCCACATCTAAATAAGACTGTGTTTGAATCATTTAACTTCTCCGCGCCTCTCAATCCTGCTATTAACTATTTAACTTGTTATTTGTACTTAAACTTGTACTGCTTTTTCATCGACAGAAACCAGAGCCCAGGTTTTCATCTTTGAAATAGGTCTTACTTCTTTAATCGTTACTGTATCGCCCAGCATGCACTCATTGCTTTCATCATGCGCATGCAATTTTGAAGATTTGGTTACGTATTTCCCGTACACAGGATGTTTTACACGACGTTCAACCAGAACAGTCACAGTTTTATCCATCTTGTTACTGACGACTTTACCGCTGGCCGTACGCGCACGTCTTTCTTCTGATTTAACTTCTGACATTTCTTAAGAACCTGCTTTTTCAGTAATTAGCGTTTTAACTCTGGCAATATCTTTTCTCACTGCAGACAGCAAATGCGTCTGGTTCAACTGGCCAGTTGTTTTTTGCATTCTGTGATTGAACTGATCACGCAATAAGCCAAGTAAAATCTCGTTAAGTTCATCAACAGATTTATCTCTTAATTCTGTCGCATCCAAACTGGCCATTACATCACCACCCTTTTAGTAAACTTAGTTGCGAATGGTAATTTTGCGGCTGCCAAGCTAAAAGCTTCTGCCGCCAATTCTTCACTCACACCTTCAATCTCAAATAACACTTTACCTGGTTGAATCTGGGCCACCCAATATTCAACACTACCTTTACCTTTACCCTGACGAACCTCTAAAGGTTTCTTGGTAATTGGCTTGTCTGGAAATACCCGAATCCAGATTTTCCCACCACGTTTTACATGACGGGTTAAAGCACGACGTGCCGATTCAATCTGACGAGCAGTTAAACGACCACGGTCAATCGCTTTTAAACCGTATTCGCCAAAACTCACTGCACTACCGCGATGCGCAAGACCACGATTACGGCCTTTCATCTGCTTGCGGAATTTTGTTCGCTTCGGTTGTAACATTTCTCGCCTACCTCTTACTTAATTCTTTTCTATGCAACTCTATGTCTTTGGTCTTTTTATTTAGTTTCTGCAGTCGCAGTCGTTTCTTCACCAAAGTTAAAAACTTCACCTTTAAATATCCAGACTTTCACACCAATGATGCCGTAAGTTGTCAGCGCTTCACTGGTGGCATAATCAATATCGGCACGTAAAGTGTGCAAAGGTACACGACCTTCGTGATAACGTTCCGAACGGGCAATCTCGGCTCCGCCTAAACGACCACTGACCTGCACCTTGATACCCTCAGCACCCTGACGCATGGCATTTTGCATTACTCTTTTCATCGCTCGTCGAAACATGACACGACGTTCCAATTGTTGAGCAACACTGTCAGCTACTAATTGCGCATCCAGATCCGGTTTACGAATCTCTTCAATATTAATATGTACCGGCACACCCATTTTTGCCGTTAGTTCAGATCTGAGTTTTTCAACATCTTCACCTTTCTTACCAATCACAATACCGGGGCGAGCAGTATGAATAGTAATTCTTGCGGTTTGAGCCGGACGTTCAATCTCAACACGGGAAACAGACGCAGCCGCCAGTTTCTTTTTCACAATGTCGCGAATTTCCATATCCTGTAACAGATGATCCGCATAATCTTTTCCACTGGCATACCAGACCGACGTATGTTTTTTAACAATGCCAAGTCTTATACCGGTTGGGTTTACTTTTTGCCCCATGTTTGCCCCTTACTCTCTCACTCTTTCTCAGTTAACTAGTTAGTGCTGTCGTCAGCGACTTTAACCGTGATATGGCAGTAACGCTTCAATATCCGGTCTGCCCGACCCTTTGCACGCGGACGAATTCTTTTTAACGTTGTGCCTTCATCAACATAAATGGTGCTGACACGGAGCTCATCAATATCAAGCCCTTCATTGTGCTCAGCATTAGCAATAGCTGAATCCAGAACTTTCTTAATGACCGCAGCACCTTTTTTAGGACTGAAGGCCAATATCTCCAGCGCGGCTTCAACACCAAGACCACGAATCTGATCTGCTACCAGTCGCGCCTTTTGTGCTGAAAGGTTTGCACCTTTTAATTTCGCTGTTACTTCCATTCTCTTCTAAGCCTCAAAATAACTTATTCTTTTCTCTACCCTGACTGTCTTAACGTGCTTTTTTATCTGCCGCGTGGCCACGATAAGTCCGGGTTACCACAAACTCACCTAACTTATGACCAACCATGTCTTCAGAAATCAAAATCGGCACATGTTGACGACCATTGTGTACAGCAATCGTTAAACCAAGCATTTCCGGAGAAATCATGGAACGTCTTGACCAGGTTTTGATTGGTCTTCTGTCATTGTTCTCAGCAGCAACCTGTACTTTCTTCAATAAATGAAGGTCAATAAAAGGTCCTTTCTTTAATGATCTTGGCACTTTCTCTACCTACCCTTATCTGTGAGCGTTTCTGCGACGAACAATCATATTATTCGTACGCTTATTAGTTCTTGTTTTATAGCCTTTAGTTGGCGTACCCCATGGCGAAACCGGATGACGTCCACCGGAAGTTCTACCTTCACCACCACCATGCGGATGATCTACCGGGTTCATGGCAACACCACGAACAGTCGGTCTGACACCACGCCAGCGTTTGGCGCCAGCTTTACCTAATGAGCGTAAACTATGCTCACTGTTTGATACTTCACCCAATACAGCGCGACAATCAGATAAAACTTTTCGCATTTCACCTGAGCGCAAGCGTAAAGTGGCGTATTGCCCTTCTCTGGCAACCAGTTGCACTGATGTTCCCGCACTGCGAGCCATCTGAGCGCCTTTGCCTGGTTTCAGCTCTATACAATGAACCGTACTACCTACTGGAATATCACGTAAGGCCAGACAATTCCCCGGCTTCATCGGTGCACCAGCACCAGAGATAACTTCATCACCTGGTTTTACCTTGCCTGGAGCAATGATGTAACGACGCTCACCGTCTGCGTATTTCAGCAAAGCAATATTGGCGCTGCGATTCGGATCGTATTCGAGGCGTTCAATTACTGCAGGAATACCATCTTTATTGCGCTTAAAGTCGATAATGCGGTATTTCTGTTTATGCCCACCACCCACGTGACGCGTTGTAATACGTCCGGCATTATTACGTCCGCCATTTTTTGTCTTTTTCTCTAACAACGGCGCATAAGGCTGACCTTTATGCAGATCAGGGTTAACAACCTTGACAACAAAACGACGTCCTGGTGAAGTAGGTTTACTCTTTACAACTGGCATGATCTTCTCCTACCCCTTAACCCAATTCGGCAAAGTCAATTTCCTGACCCTGCTCTAATCTGATATAGGCTTTCTTCCAATCTGAGCGGCTACGAATTTTCCCACGCGCCGTTCTTTTGGTTTTACCTTTTACATTTAAAATCTGCACATCTTTCACCTGCACATCAAACAAACTCTCAACAGCTTCTTTGATTTCAGGTTTGGTTGCATTATTAGCTACCTTGAAAGTCACCTGATTATTCTCTTCAGAAATAATCGATGTCTTTTCAGAGATATGTGGCCCAAGAATAATGGTTAATATGCGTTCCTGATTCATGCCAGCATCCCCTCTACTTTCTTCAGTGCAGGCACTGTCATCAATACCTTGTCAAAACCAATCAGGCTGACAGGATCGACCGCTGCTGCATCCCGTACATCAACCTTATACAGATTGCGTGATGCCAGATATAAGTTCTTATCGACTTCTTCACTAACGATAAGGACATCTTTTAAATCAAACTCGGAAAGTTTTTGCACAAGACCTTTAGTCTTATGATCTTCGAGTGTGAAGTCATCTACGATGAGGAGTCTTTCTTGACGGATTAATTCTGAAAGGATGCAGCGAAGTGCGCCACGATACATTTTTTTATTGATTTTCTTGGAGTGATCCTGAGGTCTTGCAGCAAAGGTAACGCCACCGGAGCGCCAGATAGGGCTTCTCGTGGTTCCTGAACGGGCACGGCCTGTGCCTTTTTGACGCCATGGCTTTTTACCGCCACCACTAACTTCTGAGCGCGTCTTTTGCTTGACTGAACCCTGGCGGGCTCCCGCCATATAGGTCACTACCACCTGATGAACGAGGCTTTCGTTAAATTCCTTAGCGAAACTCTCATCAGAAACTGATATTTTTTTACTGGTCTTCTTGCCAGGTGCTGCAACATTAATATCCATTGCCTACCCCCTAGAAGACTTGGTTTTGACTGCTGGAGAAATGATCACATCAGTCCCGGTTGCTCCAGGCACTGCTCCCTTGATCATCAGCAGATTATTTTCAATATCAACTTTGACAACTTCCAAACCTTGTGTCGTTGATCTGACATTGCCCATTTGTCCGGCCATTTTCTTACCCTTCCAAACCCGGCCAGGTGTCTGGCACTGTCCAATAGAACCCGGTGCTCTATGAGAAAGGGAATTACCATGGGTTGCATCTTGCATACGGAAGTTATAACGCTTGATAACACCCTGAAAACCTTTACCTTTTGAAGTGCCAGTCACATCGACTTTTTGGCCTGCCTCAAATTTTTCGACAGTAAGTTCAGAGCCAGCCAGAATTTCCTGCTCAGTTAATTCTGCTGCTTCTGCACGAAACTCCCAAAGACCGCGGCCAGCATCTACACCAGCTTTGGCGAAATGACCTGCTTCAGATTTTGAGACATGCGAAGCCTTGACCGAACCTGCAGTAACCTGAATAGCACTATAGCCATCAGTTTCCACTGTTTTGATCTGCGTTACTCGGTTGGGAAGTACTTCCACAACTGTTACGGGTATAGAGGACCCTGTCTCGGTGAAAATGCGGGTCATCCCGCTTTTTCGACCGACTAAGCCAATCGACATTATATTAACCTCATCGTGTATGGGGCTTTAACCCACTATGGCTGCTTACGCATTACACCATGTTATGTTTTGCATCCCTCGCTGCCCTTTCTAAGCGCAACCGGGATAACTGCTTGTTGTATTTAAAGTGCCAGCTTTTTGATAAACAGACACTACTGCTGAATCTTTTACTACTTACTAGCCAAGACTGATCTGCACTTCAACACCGGCAGCTAGGTCCAGCTTCATCAAAGCATCAACGGTCTTTTCCGTTGGCTCTACAATATCCAGAAGACGTTTGTGTGTTCTTATTTCATACTGGTCACGTGCATCTTTATTAACATGCGGTGAAATCAGCACAGTAAATCGCTCCTTGCGGGTAGGCAAAGGAATAGGACCTTTTACCTGCGCACCAGTACGTTTTACAGTATCTACTATTTCCAGAGTAGACTTATCAATAAGCCCATGATCAAAGGCTTTCAGCCTAATTCTGATTCGCTGGTTCTGCATGCGACCAACATCTCCTGTTTATTGTTAAAGAACTCTCTTCAAGCGGCTGGACAGGAAAGACCCTTTTCAACCGTGAAAAAAAGAGCGCAAATTGTAAGGATGAGCCATACCGCTGTCAAGCATTGTATAGCTCTGGAAGTGAATATTTTCAGGCGATTGAGGGTAAATAAGTTAAAACTGACCTATAAAGCGGAAAATTCCTTAAAAAGCTCGTCAAATTTCTGTTCCCGCATGCCTGGAATAAGCGGGACAGCAATATTTATGATGGTTTCCGGGCTGGGAATAATGTTAATAGCATGCTCAATATCCGCAATCGTCATTGTTGAAGCCCGATCTCCCAACAATTGATTAACTGTTCTTACCGTATGAATTGCACCAAACATGATACCGATTGCTTCGACAGAGCCATCATATAGCTCAAGTACCAGTGCGCCTCCGGAGCTTGAGCCGGTTGAATCACAATTCGTGTAAATGGAATGACCCGAACCTAATAGTGCTCTTGGAGTGGGTTGCCATATTGAGCAATTATCAGATATCTGTATACGGGCACTGCCCTGCTCCGGAATCTGATTGCCCCCGTAAAATTTAATTTCTCCAAGGCCCGCCTGCAATAGTCGATATATTTCATCATAGCTCCGATGGCTCAATGTAACTGTATTCATTACTGCAAGTGCCTCCGCCGGCAGAATACTCAACCCCCAGTCATTTTTGATGAAGTCCGCAGGGTTTACCTGTGCCAGGTTTCCGGCAAAATTATCAAGCAGTGGAAAAGTCTGCTTGGAACCATAGGGCCGAATCCGGCAATCGGAATGAAATTCATCGTCACTACTGTCCCGAAAGGTATGCCCAGAGGTGATTAAAACCGGCTGCTCACTATTTTCACCCAAGTCGAGCAAAAAACCTGTCGTCGCCTTCAATTGCCCGGTTTTAGCAGCAGTGCAAAAAATTTCTCCGGTCGCTTCTATGGTATTTTGTTCCAGTTCATTACCCGGGTCGCGTCGATTTACGCCGTCATAAGTGAAATTCGCAGCATAAACTGGGGCTGTGAATACAACCAGTGTGAGCACTTGAATTAAGCGGATAATAAAGTTGCTTAGCATTTGTTTTTCTTACTAGCCAACATGGGAAAATTCTTACTATATTAAAAAAAAGGCTTCTTTAGTAAAGAAGCCTTTTTATCTGGCTGTTAATATCAGTTATGGTGCCATTTCACCAGCATCCATGGCTTCCTGTTTGGACTTGTAACCTTTCGCATACCAGTCCTGCCAGGCTTCCCTGTCTGCTCCACAACCACCATCACTGGGGTCGTACCAAATACCATCTTTCAGTACCAGTCCAACTGCACCACCATTTCTGCCATCACGCAGGGGGCACTGCACAACAGTCACCTGATCGCCTGGTTGGAAAGTAAAACCGGTCATCGATGGTGAGCTTTCTATCATGCGGGGAGGAGCAGCACCTTCAAAGGCAAAGATCACACCTGCTTCATCTCTGATGTAGAGAGCCACATGTGGACTATTAAAAGCCCAGCGTACCACTTCACCTGAAATAACCTCCTCAGTTTCCCGATCAAACATGGCAAAACTGTGATGTGCAGAACTATAAGCAGCAGCAACGAGGCTCAGCAGGCTAAAAGCGAACAAAGCGATTTTTTTCAATGATAATTTCATAAGTTTTCCTCAATTTTTTACTTTGTCAGTAGTAGTCCGCTTAAAAAGCAAAATCGAACTGATCATCAAACACCGGACTTTTCTCCTGACCCACCAGGCCTTGAGGTAAATCCGGATTTCTTGTCAAAGGCGTACCCCGTGGATCAATGTAGCCTGGTTCACCAGGTAAACGATACTGTGTATTAGGCCTGCCTTCTTCATCAAAGGTCAGATAGGTATTCTGGTTTTGTGCACATTCCCAGTATCTGATTCTCAAACCTGCCTCTTCCATATCCGCACGATGACGGAAGGTATAAATGACATTTAAAGGTTCTTCAAGCATTAAGGCATCATAAAAATAGACATTAACAGCTATCTTTTTCTCATCACTCTCTGCATCCCACCACTCATACCAGATCTCTACGGTTTCGGCCTGATTACTGGTCGGCGGCATACCACGGAAAAAATCGGCAGGATAGATATCTTCAGTGTGTACAACGAGCACATCACCCAACTCATCATCAACCGCCCAAAAGCCTATGCTGTCACCCGCAGCAAAATGCGTCCCGTCGATGTTGATATGCTCCTGATTGATATAAATCCGGCGTGTATCATTAGCCAGGTCATTGTGCCACAGTGAATAAGTCGGCGTGTTTAAAAACTCGCGAACGTAAGGTTCCCTGAACCAACGTGGAATACCCGCAGGCTCACAAGTCGTTAAACGGTCGTAATCCACACCCGCATTAAACGCCTGATTACCAAGGTCCAGTCTGTAACGGAATGCATCTTCATATTCCGGTGTCAGTACACCCGGAAGAATTTCACCGTCCTCATCCATAAACAGGTATTCGTTCCTTCCCTGGTGCGCTGCTGTAGACCAAAGCCCTTCCCATTTAGGCACGCTCAGATAGTCATGCTGTACTCCTCCTTTGTAGTAATCCATTAAATAGTCATAGTGTTCCCTTGAGGACTCGAACTCCATGGGAAATGGAATTGCATCAGGCAGGTTACCTTGCCCGGGTTGAGCGAAAACCGCTCCTGAAGTCACAAGACTTGCACTTAAAACAACGGTTTTTAAATACTTAGATAGTGTCATATTTCCCCCTGTGGAAATCTGTTTTATAGACTTGAGCGGGTAAAAGCAAAAACGCTCAATGTTCTGTTTTTATTATTTCCAGCTTCATGTAATGTACTTACAAGGGCCTAATCATCAAACCATTAGATAAAATAATCAAGTTTGAAATTGTTTAAATTCAAAGGAATCAAATATACATATTGAACCTTGGCCTGAAATTGGTATGCTTGCCCAACTAAAAAAATAAGCAGTTCCTATAGAAAGAGGAGTTTCCACAAGTGAAGATAAAAACATTGTACCCATTATTGGGCGGACTCATTACAGCAGGTCTGTCTTATAACGTTCTGGCTCAACCAGGCCCTCTGCCAGAAAATCCCGGACATTATACGGCTGAGCAGGCAGAACGGGGTGAAGCTCTCTATACGCAAGGCTGTGTCGTTTGCCATGGTGAAAACCTGAATGATGGCGAATTCGGCGCTCCCCTGAAAGGGAATTCCTTTTCAACACGCTGGGCTGGTATCAATATGGAGGCGTTTTATGATGCCACCCGAGAAATGCCTCCCGGTCAGGCAAACAGCCTGAGCAGAGAACAATATACTGATCTGATAGCTTTTATTCTCAGAGAAAATGAAGTTCCAGCAGGTGAAGAAGCCTTGCCAATGGATTCTGATATGCTGGCTGCACTGTTCGTACCAGGCAACTCCCAAAATTCCGCTCAGGCAGTGAGACGTAGTGGCGGCCCTGGTGGCGGCTTCGCTCCCGGTGTACAGATCCCTGCATGGGATGCAGGGCCTAACCCCCTGGATAATATTTCCCTGGTAACCGATGATCTGTTAAATAACCCGCCTGCTGAATCCTGGCTGAACTGGCGCGGTACTCATGACGCCATGGGTTATAGCCCCTTGGATCAAATCAATAAAGATAATGTCGCTAACCTGCGTGTAGCCTGGTCACTGGCATTACCCCCTGGTCCTAATGAAGCCACCCCTTTAATCCATGAAGGCGTCATGTTTGTTCATAGTTTTGGCGACAATGTCATGGCACTCAACGCAGTGACTGGCCAGGAGTTATGGCATTATCGTCATGAACTGGCTGAAGACGCCCGACCCAGTGTCAAACGCAATATTTCCATCTACGGTGATAAAGTCTATGCAGCAACATCTGACCAAAAAGTAATTGCCCTGGATATGCGTTCTGGCCGTCTGGTATGGGAAACAGAAGTTGGCGGTGTTATTACTGGCGGACCAACGATCGCCAATGGTGTTGTTATGCAAGGCACTCTGCAGACCAGACAGCCTAATGTCGTCCCGGGTGGTGGTTTTATTCAGGCAATGGATGCTGAAACCGGCGAAAAATTATGGCGTTTCAATTCAATTCCTGCACCTGATGAATTAGGCGGCAATACCTGGAATGGTGTCCCTTATGACGAGAGAAATGGCGGTTCATTCTGGGTTCCAGGTTCCTATGACCCGGAAAATAACCTGGTTTATTTTGCCCCTTCTCCTACCTATGATACAGCTCAGCTGGTTAACCCGGTAAACCAGCCAGGCATCAACAATGACGCTTTGTTCACCAACTCGACGCTGGCTTTAAGACCTGAAACCGGTGAGCTAGTCTGGTATTTCCAGCATATGAATAATGACCAGTTCGATATGGACTGGATTTTTGAACGTATTATTGTCGACCTGGATGTTGGTGGACGCGAAAGACGTGTTTCCCTGACAGCCGGTAAACAAGGCTTTTATGATGCCAACGATGCGATAACCGGGGAATACCTTTTCTCCTATGATATGGGATTACAAAATTTCATTCTGGGTGTTGATCCTGAAACCGACAGAAAAATCGTTGATATGTCTCTCTACCCTGACGGCGAACGTAAAATAGTCTGCCCACATGCAGGTGGTGGACGTAGCTGGACGCCTGGTGCATACAATCCTGAAACACAGATGCTGTATGTTCCTGCCGTTGAGTCCTGTATGGATTTAATGCCAACAGGTGATGGTTTGGGTTCAGGAGCATTGTCTGCTGGTTATAACTGGATGATCCGGCCACGTGATGACAGTGATGGCCTTTATGGTCATATTCAGGCCATCAATGTCAGTGAAAACATGACACAAGCCTGGATTGAACGTCAACGTGCTCCACAGACCACTGGTGTCCTGGCTACTGCTGGCGGCCTTGTATTTGCCGGCGCTCTGGATCGTAATCTCACAGCTTACGATGACATGACTGGTGAACCTTTGTGGCACACAACTTTGACTGATGTGCCAAATACAAACCCGGTAACATTTGCAGTCGATGGCAAGCAATATGTCGCCATTGTTGTTGGGTATGGCGGTGCACAGACAGCAACCTTTGGCAGACTGGTACCTGAAATCAGCTTGCCGGCCTCACCAAGCTCTTCAGTCTGGGTATTTGAATTACCTTAATGAAGACGTAAAACAAGCGACAACAAAAAAGCCCTCTTTCGAGGGCTTTTTTATATTCTAAGTTTTATCGCGATTAAATATTTCGTTTCCAGACGAGGCGAAAAGCCGCGCAGGGAGGGAGCATACGAGCCAGTATGTGACCGACTGAGCAGCTTTGCAACAAGGTCTGGGGACGAAAGATTAATCGCCCCAAACTAATTAGCCCTTGTTTATAATGGCGTCGGCTACGTTACCTGGAACCTCAGCATATTTTTCAAATTCCATTGTATAGTTGGCTCTACCCTGAGTGGCAGAACGCAAATCAGTGGAATAGCCAAACATTTCTGCTAAAGGTACTTCAGCGGTAATGACTTTACCTGCAACCGTATCTTCCATTCCCTGAACAACACCACGACGACGATTCAGGTCGCCCATGACATCGCCCATGTATTCTTCAGGTGTTACCACCTCAACTGAAAATATAGGCTCAAGCAAGGCAGCATCAGCTTCCAACGCGCCTTTTTTCAATGCCATGGATCCGGCAATTTTGAAAGCCATTTCGGAGGAGTCAACATCATGGAATGATCCATCGAAAATAGTCACTTTCATGGCTAACAACGGATAACCCGCGAGACAACCATTTTTCATCTGCTCCTGCACACCTTTATCGACAGCAGGGATATATTCTTTGGGCACCGCACCACCAACGATCTCATTAACAAATTCGTATTCGGCATCAGCAGGCAGCGGCTCAAGTCGTAACCAGACATGACCGTATTGGCCACGACCACCAGACTGTTTAACATGCTTGCCTTCAACTTCTACTACTTTGCGGATGGTTTCACGATAAGCAACTTGCGGTTTACCAATATTCGCCTCGACACCAAATTCACGACGCATACGATCAACCAACACATCCAGATGCAACTCTCCCATACCGGAAATAATGGTCTGACCTGATTCTTCATCAGTTTCCACGCGGAAAGAAGGATCCTCCTGGGCCAGTTTACCAAGGGCGATGCCCATTTTTTCCTGGTCAGCTTTGGTTTTAGGCTCTACCGCTACCGAAATCACCGGTTCCGGGAAATCCATTTTTTCCAGAGTAATCTGTTTATCTTCAGCACAAAGCGTTTCACCGGTTGTCACATCTTTCAGACCAATGGCTGCAGCAATATCACCAGCTAACACTTCTTTAATTTCTTCACGTGAATTGGCATGCATCTGTACCATACGACCTACACGCTCTTTCTTGTGTTTCAATGGGTTGTAGACTGTATCACCTGATTTCAGCGAACCTGAGTAAACCCGAAAAAAGGTCAATGTCCCCACAAAAGGATCGGTTGCAATTTTAAAAGCCAGTGCAGCAAAAGGCGCACTATCATCAGACTCACGAGTTTCAACGGTTTCACCATCTTCCAGCACGCCCTGAATGGCTTTTACTTCAGTCGGTGAAGGTAGATATTCTACGACGGCATCCAATACCGCCTGTACACCTTTATTCTTGAAGGCAGACCCACAAAGTGTTGGCACGATTTCATTAGCCAGTGTACGAATACGCAATCCTTCTTTGATTTCAGCTTCTGTTAAAGTACCTTCTTCCAGGTATTTATCCATTAACTCTTCAGTAGCTTCGGCAGCAACCTCAAGCATTTGCTCATGCCATTTTTCTGCTTCAACCTTCATGTCATCAGGAATGTCTGCATATTCAAACGTCGTACCCTGGTCTTCTTCATTCCAGATGATCTGCTTCATTTTTACCAGATCGATAACACCCTTGAATTCATCTTCAGCGCCAATAGCCAGTTGAATAGGCACAGGATTAGCGCCCAGACGGTCTTTCAACTGTTGTACGACTTTCAGAAAATCTGCGCCGGCACGGTCCATCTTGTTAACGAACACCATACGAGGAACTTCGTAACGATTAGCCTGACGCCATACCGTTTCAGTCTGTGGCTGTACACCTGAACTGCCACATAAAACCACTACAGCACCATCAAGCACACGCAGAGAGCGTTCTACCTCAATAGTAAAGTCAACGTGTCCCGGTGTATCGATGATATTAATGCGGTATTCATCGAACTGCTGATTCATACCTTTCCAGAAACAGGTAGTCGCCGCAGAAGTAATGGTAATACCACGTTCCTGTTCCTGTTCCATCCAGTCCATCACCGCAGCACCGTCATGTACCTCACCGATTTTATGAGAAATACCGGTATAAAAAAGTACACGCTCGGTAGTCGTGGTTTTTCCAGCGTCTACGTGAGCGACAATACCAATATTACGATAACGATTAATGGGGGTTTTCCTAGCCACAGTCTAGACCTCAATAATTAAATTAATTAAAAGATAAAGTATTCTTAGAAACGGTAATGAGAAAAAGCTTTATTAGCTTCAGCCATACGATGAACGTCTTCACGTTTTTTCACAGCACTACCACGACCCTGTGAAGCATCCATAATCTCACCGGCTAAACGCAATACCATGGATTTTTCACCACGTTTACGTGAATGCTCAACCAACCAACGCATGGCCAGGGCATTTCGTCGTTCCGGTCTTACTTCTACAGGTACCTGGTAAGTAGCACCACCAACTCGGCGGGATTTTACTTCTACCAGAGGCGCGATATTGTCCAAGGCAGTTTCAAACGTTTCAAGCGCTTCAGTGCCTGCTTTTTCAGCAACCACATCCAGAGCGCCATAAACAATTTTTTCAGCAATAGATTTCTTGCCATCAACCATGACATGGTTCATGAACTTGGCAAGTATTTTATTACCGAATTTTGGATCAGGCAGAACTTCGCGCTTGGCGACAACTCGTCTTCTAGGCATGTTTTCCTCTCTTCAGGTTATTCCAGGATAAGTATCTATTTCTTACCTGGCCTTACTGTTAGTAATTTGATTTATTATTTAGGCCGCTTGGTTCCGTATTTGGATCGACCTTGTTTACGATCAGCAACTCCAGATGTGTCCAGGCTGCCACGAACTGTGTGATAACGTACACCAGGTAAGTCTTTTACCCTGCCGCCTCTAATCAAAACTACAGAGTGTTCCTGTAAGTTATGACCTTCGCCGCCAATGTAAGAAGTAACTTCATAAGCGTTGGTGAGACGCACACGACAAACTTTTCGTAATGCAGAGTTAGGCTTTTTAGGCGTAGTTGTATAAACACGAGTACATACGCCTCTGCGTTGCGGGCAGCCCTGTAAGGCTGGCACATCACTTTTTTCAACTTTACTTCTTCTAGGCTTTCTAACCAGCTGGTTAACGGTTGCCATTCATAACTCCTGCATTAAAGGCATTTCCCAATGCACTCTTAATATTTAAATTTTAAACTAACTAAATTTTGCTTCTATCCTAACAAAGAGGCGCGATTTTAAAGAGCTGCACCGCTATAGTCAACAAGACGTCAGCGTAATTTTAAATTTACGCTGGCGCCCCAGTTCACTTATTACTCTTCAGTTTCTTCTACAGAAGCTGATTCAACTTCAGACTTCAAGGCTTCACTCAGCGCTGCTTCAACTTCACTGGCTGATACACCATCTACATCCTGCTCAGCTTTACGCTTGGCTTCGGCACGTAAACGTCGGGTTTCGTGATAAGTCAAACCTGTACCTGCAGGTATCAAACGCCCTACAACAACGTTTTCTTTCAAGCCTTGCAGGAAGTCCTGTTTGCCTGTTACTGCCGCTTCTGTCAGTACGCGAGTAGTCTCCTGGAATGAAGCTGCCGAGATAAAGGACTCTGTTGCCAGAGACGCTTTGGTAATACCCAAAAGCACTCGCTCAAATTTGGCAGGTTGCTTACCTTCTTCTCTGAGCTTGTCATTCTCTGCTTTCACTCTGATGTACTCGACCTGTTCACCTTTAATGAAAGAAGAATCCCCCATTTCCGTGATTTCAGCTTTACGCAGCATCTGACGGACAATAACTTCAATATGCTTATCGTTAATACGTACACCCTGTAAACGATAAACATCCTGTACCTCATTAACGATGTAGTTAGCTAATGCTTCTACCCCTTTAAGTCGGAGAATGTCATGCGGAGTAGGTGGTCCATCAGAAACGATTTCTCCTTTCTCAATAAACTCACCCTCAAACACTGTCATCTGACGCCATTTTGGAATCAGCACTTCATAATGATCACTGCCATCAGTTGGCGTAATCACCAGACGGCGCTTACCCTTGGTTTCTTTACCAAAGCTGACTGTGCCAGAGATTTCAGCCAGTATGGCCGGCTCTTTTGGCTTGCGTGCTTCAAACAGGTCGGCCACACGAGGCAGACCACCGGTAATATCGCGTGTTTTTGAACCCTCTTGAGGTATACGGGCAATAATGTCACCTATATTGACCTTATTCCCATCTTCCACGCCTACAATGGCTTTGGCTGGCAAGAAGTAGTGCGCTGGAACCGTGGTTCCAGGCAAATTCAGCTCTTTGCCTTTACCGTCCAGCAAGGTTATTGCAGGTCGCAAATCCTTACCGGCAGAAGGCCGCTCTGCTGTATCCATAACAGAAATGCTGGACAGACCGGTGATTTCATCAGTCTGATGAGTCACACTGAGGCCCTCTTCCATACCATCGAATTTCACCTTACCGGCAACTTCCACGACAATCGGGTGAGTATGCGGATCCCAAGTTGCTACAACCTGACCGATTTCCACTTCTGATTTGTCTTCACCATTGATCACTGCACCATAAGGTAATTTGTAACGCTCACGCTCACGGCCATGCGTATCATTGACATACAACTCACCGGAACGTGAAACCACGACCAGCTCGCCGCTCACTTTTTTCACAGTTTTCATATTGTGCAGGTGAATGGTACCAGTCGTTTTCACCTGTACACTGTCAGCAGCAGTCGCACGTGATGCCGCACCACCGATATGGAAAGTACGCATGGTTAACTGAGTACCCGGCTCACCGATAGACTGGGCAGCGACCACACCGACAGCCTCACCAATGTTGGCAAGATGACCACGGCCCAGATCACGACCATAACAAAGTCGACAGATGCCCTGATCAGCTTCACAGGTAATGGCTGAACGTACAATAACTTCATCAATACTATTGGTTTCAAGCGCATCGATCATCTTCTCATCGATTAAGGTGCCCGCTTCAATAACCAGTTCGCCATCAGCATTAACAACATCCTGTGCAACCACTCGTCCCAGTACGCGTTCACCCAAGGGAGCGATGATGTCACCACCCTCAATAATGGGCGTCATCACCAGGCCTGTTTCTGTACCACAGTCCGCTTCCTTGATCACAAGATCCTGAGAAATATCGACAAGACGGCGTGTCAGGTAACCTGAGTTTGCTGTCTTCAATGCTGTATCGGCCAGACCTTTACGAGCACCGTGTGTCGAAATGAAGTACTGAAGAATATTCAGACCTTCCCGGAAGTTTGCCGTAATTGGTGTTTCAATAATCGAACCATCAGGCTTGGCCATCAAACCACGCATACCGGCTAACTGACGAATCTGTGCGGGGGAACCCCTGGCACCGGAATCCGCATAAATATAGACCGAGTTAAAAGATTCCTGTTCCTCTTCTTCGCCATCACGGTTTATTACTTTTTCAGTGGAAAGACCGTCCATCATGGATTTTGCAACCTGATCATTTGCACGTGACCAGATATCAATCACTTTATTGTATTTTTCACCCTGAGTTACCAGACCTGAAGCAAACTGTGATTCAATTTCCGCAACTTCAGCTTCAGCTTTTGAAATCAGCGTGGCTTTCTCATCAGGAATCTCAAAATCATTCACACCAATGGATGAACCGGAATAAGTAGAATACTTATAGCCCATGTACATCAACTGGTCAGCAAATATAACGGTTTCTTTCAAACCCACGTTGCGATAACAGGTATTGATAATATGAGATATCTGTTTTTTCGCCATTTTCTGATTCACCAGTTCAAACGGTAAACCATCTGGGACGATATCAAACAGCAATACGCGCCCTACTGTCGTATCAACAATAGAGGTTTTTTCAATACGCTCACCATTATCATCAAACAATACTTCTTTCAGACGTACCTTGATACGCGCCTGTAAATGTGCATTTTTAGAGCTATAGGCTTTCAGTACCTCATTGGTGTTGGCAAAAACCATGCCTTCACCCTGCGCATTAATACGCGAACGGGTCATGTAATAAAGACCCAGTACCACATCCTGCGAAGGCACGATGATTGGCTCACCGGAAGCCGGTGATAAAATGTTGTTGGTAGACATCATCAAGCTACGCGCTTCCAATTGAGCTTCCAGCGTCAAAGGAATATGGACAGCCATCTGATCACCGTCAAAGTCAGCATTATACGCTGCACACACCAGCGGATGTAACTGAATAGCTTTACCTTCAATTAATACGGGCTCAAATGCCTGAATACCCAATCTATGAAGTGTTGGCGCACGGTTAAGCAGTATCGGGTGCTCACGGATAACTTCCGCAAGAATATCCCAGACATCTGCTGTTTCCTTCTCAACCATTTTCTTGGCGGCTTTAATTGTTGTCGCAGCACCGCGCAAAATCAGCTTGCCCAAAATAAATGGTTTGAACAGTTCCAGTGCCATTTTCTTCGGCAGACCAGCCTGGTGTAATTTCAGGGTAGGACCTACCACGATAACGGAACGGCCGGAATAGTCGACACGTTTACCCAAGAGGTTCTGACGGAAACGACCCTGCTTACCTTTGATCATGTCGGCCAGTGATTTTAACGGACGCTTATTGGAGCCTGTGATAGCCCGTCCACGACGACCATTATCCAGAAGCGCATCGACAGATTCCTGCAACATACGTTTTTCATTACGTACAATAATGTCAGGCGCGTTCAAATCCAGCAGGCGTTTTAAACGGTTATTTCGGTTAATAACACGGCGGTATAAGTCATTCAGATCTGAGGTGGCAAAACGACCACCATCCAGTGGCACCAGCGGACGCAAATCAGGTGGCAACACCGGCAAGACCGACAGCACCATCCACTCAGGCTTATTACCTGAATTAATAAAACCATCCAGCAGTTTCAGTCGCTTGGACAGTTTTTTCAGTTTGGTTTCACTGTTGGTATTTGGAATTTCTTCACGCAAGGTATTCGCTTCATCTTCAATATCCAGATCTGTCATCAAATCCTGAATAGCTTCCGCACCCATTTTCGCCTGAAAATCATCACCGAATTCTTCCAGAGCATCATAATACTGTTCATCATTTAACAGTTGGCCACGCTCAAGCGTGGTCATGCCCGGATCAGTAACAACAAAAGATTCAAAATATAAAATTCGCTCAATATCACGCAAAGTCATATCCAGCAACAAACCTATACGGGATGGCAAGGATTTCAAAAACCAGATATGCGCAACCGGACTAGCCAGTTCAATATGGCCCATACGTTCACGGCGTACTTTAGACAGGGCAACTTCCACCCCGCATTTTTCACAGATGACACCTCTGTGCTTGAGGCGCTTGTATTTTCCACACAAGCATTCATAGTCTTTTACCGGGCCAAAAATTTTGGCGCAGAACAAGCCTTCTCTTTCTGGTTTGAAAGTACGGTAGTTAATGGTCTCAGGCTTTTTAACTTCGCCAAACGACCATGAGCGAATTAATTGTGGCGATGCCAAGCCAATTCGAATTGAATCAAAGTCTTTAGCTTGTGATTGTGATTTCAATAAACCTAGCAGGTCTCTCATTCTAATCCTCCACCCAAAGGGTAAAAGGATTCAGAGCAAAATTTTCACTCTGAATCCGAATTCTTAATTGTCGGTTTCAAGTTCCATGTCGATGCCTAAAGAGCGAATCTCTTTAACGAGTACGTTAAATGATTCAGGCATACCAGCTTCCATACGATGATCGCCATCAACGATATTTTTATACATCTTGGTTCGACCACCAACGTCATCAGATTTCACTGTAAGCATTTCCTGCAATGTATAGGCTGCGCCATAGGCTTCCAGTGCCCACACTTCCATTTCACCGAAGCGCTGGCCACCAAACTGGGCTTTACCTCCCAGCGGTTGCTGGGTAACAAGAGAATACGAACCGGTTGACCTTGCATGCATTTTGTCATCAACAAGATGGTTCAGCTTCAGCATATACATGATGCCAACGGTAACTTTACGATCAAAAGCATCACCAGTACGGCCATCATAAAGAGTAATCTGACCATCCTCGCTCATATCGGCAAGTTCCAGCATTTGTTTGATTTCTGTTTCACTGGCCCCATCAAAAACAGTCGTTGCCATAGGCACGCCATCTTTCAGGTTATGCGCCAGTTCCATAATTTCAGCATCACTCAGACTGGACAAATCTTCTTGTCGCAAGGCATCACCAATACCGTTATAAATTTTATCCAGCAGTTTTCTGATATCCGCAACTTTTTGCTGTTGCTGAACCATGGCATCTATTTTTTCGCCAAGGCCTTTAGCAGCAGCACCCAAATGCGTCTCCAGAATCTGACCGACATTCATACGGGATGGCACACCCAAAGGATTCAATACGATATCAACCGGATTGCCTTTTTCGTCATAAGGCATATCTTCAACCGGCATAATGACAGAGATAACACCTTTGTTACCGTGACGCCCTGCCATTTTGTCACCTGGCTGAATACGACGTTTGATAGCCAGATAAACCTTAACAATTTTCAATACACCGGGGGCCAGATTGTCACCCTGAGTTAATTTGCGTTTTTTATCTTCAAAGCGCTCATCCAGCTCTTCACGACGCTCTTTTAATTGAGTGGCAGCATTTTCCAGCTGCTCGCTCAGCTTGTCATCAACCAGACGCAGCTTAAACCAGTCATCAGCATTGAGCTCGTCAAGGTATTCAGCGCTCAGGGTGTCGCCTTTCTTAAGTTTAGGGCCACCTGAAACTTCCTTGCCAGTCAGTGCTTTGCGCAAGCGCTGGAAAGTAGCTTCTTCAACAATCCTGTATTCGTCTTCAATATCCTTACGAACCTTGGCAAGCTGAAGTTCTTCAATTTCAAGCGCACGCTTGTCTTTTTCCAGTCCATCACGCGTAAAAATCTGTACATCTATAACTGTACCTTTAACTGAACTTGGTACACGCAAAGAGGTATCTTTTACATCTGAGGCTTTTTCACCAAAGATTGCTCGTAATAATTTTTCTTCCGGCGTTAGCTGTGTTTCACCTTTCGGCGTCACTTTACCGACCAAAATATCACCAGCATTAACTTCCGCACCAATATAAACCACTCCGGATTCATCCAGACGGGACAAGGCACTTTCGCCAACATTTGGAATGTCAGCCGTTACTTCTTCAGAGCCCAGCTTGGTATCACGGGCGATACAGGTCAATTCCTGAATATGAATAGACGTGAATCGGTCTTCTTTTACAACACGCTCGGAAATTAAAATGGAGTCTTCGAAGTTATAACCATTCCACGGCATGAAAGCGATACGCATATTCTGACCTAAAGCCAGTTCTCCCATATCAATAGAGGGTCCATCTGCAAGAATATCGCCAACAGCTACCGTATCACCTACCTTCACCAGGGGACGCTGGTTAATACAGGTATTCTGGTTAGAACGGGTATATTTGGTCAGATTATAAATATCAACACCGGCTTCGCCCGAGACAGTTTCCTTGTCATGTACACGAACAATAATGCGTGCCGCATCAACGCTATCAATGACACCACCACGTTTGGCCACAACACAGACACCGGAATCACGTGCAACATATTTTTCCATACCGGTACCTACCAGTGGTTTTTGTGCCACCAGGGTAGGAACAGCCTGACGTTGCATGTTTGATCCCATCAAGGCTCGGTTAGCATCGTCATGTTCCAGGAAAGGAATCAGTGAAGCGGCAACAGAAACAACCTGTTGTGGACTCACGTCCATGAAATCAATCTGATCATTATTAACCAGGGTAAATTCGTTCTGGTGTCTTACAGACACCATATCTTCAGTGAATTTTCCTTTTTTATCTAAGGGTGAACTTGCCTGCGCGATAACATAGTTACTTTCTTCAATCGCAGAAAGATAAACAATTTCATCGGTTACAACACCGTTCACAACTTTTCTTACCGGACTTTCCAGGAAACCATATTTATTGGTTTGGGCATAAGTTGCCAGAGAGTTGATCAAACCAATATTCGGCCCCTCAGGCGTCTCAATCGGACAAACACGGCCATAGTGAGTCGGGTGCACGTCACGCACCTCAAAACCTGCTCGTTCGCGTGTTAAACCTCCAGGCCCCAAGGCTGAGATACGACGCTTGTGTGTTACTTCAGATAAGGGATTATTCTGATCCATAAACTGAGACAGCTGACTCGAACCGAAAAATTCTTTAATGGCAGCAGCAACAGGTTTGGCATTGATCATATCCTGTGGCATCAGCCCTTCACTATCTGCCATGGATAAACGTTCTTTAACAGCACGTTCAACACGAACCAGACCGACACGGAACTGGTTTTCAGCCATTTCACCGACAGAACGAATACGACGGTTACCCAGATGATCAATATCATCCACTGTGCCATAACCATTACGGATATTGACCAGAGTCTTGATAACGTCGACGATGTCTTCTTTACTGAGCACACCGGAACCTTCGGATTCTTCCCTGCCTAGGCGACGATTAAATTTCATGCGTCCAACTACTGACAGGTCATAACGATCTTCTGAGAAAAACAGATTCGCAAACAGGTTTTCTGCAGACTCTTTAGTTGGTGGCTCACCCGGGCGCATCATGCGGTAAATTTCCACCAGCGCCTCAAGTCTGTTTTCAGTTGAATCAGATCTCAGGGTATCTGCAATGAAAGGACCACAATCCAGATCATTGGTATAGATTGTTTCAAATTCCTTAATGCCTGCATTAACCAGTGTTTCTAATATTTCCTCGGTGATTTCAGCATTACAAGGTACTAATATTTCACCAGTTTCCTTATTAATGACATCCGTCGCCAAGGCATCGCCTAACAGGAATTCAGAAGGCACATCCAGTTTGGTTAACTTGGCATTTTCAATTTCACGAATATGACGTGCCGTGATTCTTGAGCCAGCTGGCACAATCACTGTACGCTTATTCTTGATATCAAAATTCAGTACAACACCACGCAGACGCGAAGGCACCAGTTCGATAGAAAATTCACCGTCTTTGCCAATAAAGTATTTATTATTGTCATAGAACATTTCCAGAATTTCCTGGGCACTGTAATCAAGTGCTTTTAACAGTATGGATGCTGGCAGTTTCCTTCTGCGGTCAATCCTCACAAAGACCAGATCTTTGGGGTCAAACTCGACATCCAGCCAGGAGCCTCGGTAAGGAATAATTCGGGCGGAATACAGAAGCTTGCCCGAGCTATGTGTTTTACCTTTATCGTGATCAAAGAACACACCTGGAGAGCGGTGCAACTGGGAAACCACTACGCGTTCGGTTCCATTGATGACGAAAGTACCACTGTCCGTCATCAATGGAATTTCACCCATGTAAACTTCCTGCTCTTTGATATCTTTAATAACTTTGGCAGTTGATTCTTTCTCGTAAATAATCAGACGCACTTTTACGCGCAGGGAAACGGCATAGGTAGCACCACGCAACATACATTCGCTGACATCAAATTCCGGTTTACCCAGACGATAACTCACATATTCCAGTAAAGCTTTACCGGAATAGGAAACGATTGGAAATACTGATTTAAAGGCCGCATGCAGACCCTGATCCAGACGCTCCTCGGGTGGCGTGGAAGCCTGGGTAAATTGTTTATATGAATCAATCTGGATAGCCAGAAGATAGGGTATATCCATAACGCTTTGCAGTTTGCTAAAGTCTTTACGGATACGTTTTTTCTCAGTATATGAATATGCCATCAGTGGTACCTAATCAGCGAATTTTCTGAATCTCGTTACTCTTGGTCCTTCCAATTGGTCTTCCTAAAGTAACCCCAGCATTTTCTATTGCACTTGCCAATAAACTGTTTAAATCAACCTATTGCTAAAGCGCAGAAAGGTGGAAGGCCATTTAAATAAAATGCCCTTCCACCCTGCAAATCAACTTTTAGCGTTGATTTATTTAAGCTCGACTGTCGCACCAGCTTCTTCAAGCTGTTTTTTGAAGTCTTCTGCTTCTTCTTTGCTCGCACCTTCTTTGATTGGAGATGGTGCGCCATCAACCAAGTCTTTAGCTTCTTTAAGTCCAAGTCCGGTAATACCACGAACTGCTTTAATGACATTCACTTTCTTGTCACCAGCAGCAGCCAGAATTACATCAAACTCGTCTTTTGCTGCAGCAGCATCACCACCGGCATCACCGCCAGCAGCTGGAGCAGCAACTGCAACAGCAGCGGCAGCAGAAACACCAAACTTTTCTTCCATTGCTGAAACTAGTTCGACCACGTCCATGACCGACAGTTCAGCGATACCTTCCAATATTTCTTCTTTAGATAGAGACATTTAGACTCTCCTTTTCAATTTTATTTAATTAACTAAAACACTAAGTGTTTTACGTGTCTTTTACGCGTTAAGCTGCTTCCTGTTTCTGATCACGAACAGCTGCAACTACACGGGTAACCTTGGCAGGCACCTCGTTCACTGTTCTTGCCAGTTTGGTCACCGGTGCCAGCATGACACTCATTAAGGTCGCAATTGCCTGATCGTAAGTTGGCAACTTCGCCAAAATATCGATCTGGTCTGCAGCCAGCAGGTTTCCACCAACAGCCAGGGCTTTAACATCAAATTCATCATTCTCTTTGGAAAAATCCTTAAGTACGCGTGCAGCAGCACCTGGATCTTCCTGCGAGAATGCTAAAATCGTAGGACCTACCAATGCTTCGTTGAGACACTCATATTCAGTACCTTCAATAGCACGTTTCAACAAAGTGTTTCTGACAACTCGCAGATAGACTTTATTTTCGCGCGCTATTTTTCTCAGCTCAGTAAGCTCACTAACAGTAACTCCCCGATAATCGGCAAGCACTGCTGATAAAGCACCTTTAGCAGCTTCGTTGACTTCGGCAACTATTTGCCGTTTGTCTTCTATACGAATAGCCACTTTATATACTCCTAAGTTTTGATTGCCGTAATAGCTACTTCAAAATGCATTAAAGCGACAACCAGTTAAGAAACCGGAAAACCGATTTCAAACCCCTGCTTTCTTTTCGGAAAACAGGCTCTTATTCGGTGAATAACTCCTCTTTACTGCCGGAGTCGGGTCTTCACCATCTGCGCAGGACATTAAGCTCATGGACAATACATCAACATCTATAAGCACCTGCGGTCTTTGACGGCCTTGCTTTCTAATAGAAAACAACACCCCAAAGTCTTCAACTGGGGCTAGAGTAAATTGAGAATCAAGGTACTCTAACCCCGATATTTCTTTAAAAATCCAGTGAGGATTGATCTATCTGGATGCCCGGCCCCATGGTTGAAGACAATACTATTTTCTTCACATAGGTACCTTTGGCAGACGCTGGTTTGGCTTTTTTCAAATCAGCTAATAAAGCCTCTAAATTGCCTTTTACAGCACTAGCATCAAAATCTGCTTTGCCGATGCCACCATGGATTATTCCACTTTTATCTGTTCGGTAACGTACCTGACCAGATTTAGCATTTTTTACAGCGCCTTCTACATCAGGAGTCACAGTGCCTACTTTAGGGTTAGGCATCAAACCTTTAGGGCCTAAAATAGTACCAAGCTGACCAACTATACGCATTGCATCCGGGCTGGCAATCACGACATCAAAGTCCAGGTTGCCGCCTTTGATGCTTTCAGCCAGATCTTCGAAACCAACGACATCTGCACCAGCTGCCTTAGCTTTATCTGCATTCTCACCCTGAGCAAATACCGCAACGCGTACATCTTTACCTGTACCATGCGGCAAGGTCGTTGCGCCTCTCACTGCCTGATCAGATTTACGCGCATCAATTCCCAGATTAATGCTGACATCTATTGATTCTTTGAACTTGGAAGTCGAAAGCTCAGCAATTAAAGCTACTGCCTCATCAATTGAATAAGACTTCCCAGCTTCTAGTTTCTCGGCAATTAATTTTGCTTTTTTAGTTAACTTGGCCATTAGTTCACCCCCTCTGTTTCAATGCCCGCACTTCTGGCACTGCCTGCCAATGTACGCACTGCTGCATCCATATCAGCCGCAGTCAGATCAGGCATTTTAAGCGTCGCTATCTCTTCAAGCTGGGCACGGGTAACTTTGCCAACTTTTTCCGTATTAGGACGACCACTGCCTTTTTTCAGGCCCGCTGCTTTTTGCAACAACACGGCCGCTGGAGGTGTTTTAGTAATGAATGTGAAGCTTCTGTCAGCATAGACAGTAATCACAACAGGAATCGGTAAGCCAGGTTCAACACTTTGAGTTTCAGCATTGAACGCCTTACAAAAATCCATGATATTGACACCATGTTGACCAAGAGCCGGACCAACAGGTGGACTTGGGTTAGCTTTGCCTGCACCAACCTGCAATTTAATATAAGCTAATACTTTTTTAGCCATTTTACTTACTCCTTTGGGTCTAACGCCTTTCGGCTCCCCTGGCGCTGCTTCTAACAAGAATGCAGCGACTTTAATTTAAGAGGTTTTCACAGGAAAACCTCCACCAAATACTTTTAACCTTTCTCGACTTGCGAGAATTCAAGCTCAACAGGTGTTGAACGACCGAATATCAGTACAGCCACTCTCACCCGACTTTTCTCATAATTCACTTCTTCTACCGTACCAGTGAAGTCATTAAAAGGCCCATCGGTAACCCGAACCATTTCACCAGGCTCATAAACAGTTTTATGAGTAGGCTTATCAACCGACTCTTCGAGGCGGTTCATAATTTCATTCACTTCACGTTGCGTAATCGGTGCTGGTTTGTCGGCTTTACCACCAATAAAACCCATCACTCTCGGTGTATCTTTTACCAAGTGCCAGGTTACATCATTCAATGCCATGTTTATTAACACATAGCCTGGGAAAAATTTACGCTCACTTTTGCGTTTCTGCCCACCACGCATTTCAAGAACTTCTTCTGTTGGCACAAGTATTTCGCCAAACAGCTCAGGACTGCCAGATAAAGCAATCCTTTCTTCCAGCGCCTGTTTTACTTTTCGCTCATAGCCTGAATAAGCATGAATCACATACCAACGCTTATCATTTTCAGAAGCTGACATTCTTATTTTTCCCTAACCAATAATAAACGTGATCACGAAACTTAAAAGTGAATCCAGAGCCCAGAGAATTAAAGCCACAATCATGACAACCACAACAACTATTAAAGTTGTCTGAGTCGTTTCTGTTCGGGTTGGCCACACTACCTTTCTAATTTCTGTTTTAGCCTCCAGGCACAAAGCAACAAAAGCTTTACCTTTTGCGGTGAGCGCTGCCAGCCAACCGGCAACTCCGGCTAAAACCAATAACCCTAATACTCTGTAAAGCATGGACTCCGCAGCAAAATAGCTATTGCCATAAACGCCTGCTATCACAAGTAGCAGAACAATTACCCAAAGCACTAAATCCAGACTACCGCTATCCTTGCTGTTCTGGTTCTTCAGCTTCGCTGCTTTTCCAACCTTTTCGTTCATTTCACTGACTTTCAATATTCATTTAATGGCAGGCCAGGAGGGAATCGAACCCCCAACCTGCGGTTTTGGAGACCGCCGCTCTGCCAATTGAGCTACTGGCCTATACAACTACTTAATCACCGAACGTCTTATTTCAAAAGACGAGTAAGCCGAGAAGACCGCAAAGCAGTAATCCCGGCTTAACTTAAATGCTTGTTAGCAGTTTATTCGATGATTTTAGCGACGACACCAGCTCCAACTGTACGACCACCTTCGCGAACAGCAAAACGCTGACCTTCTTCCATCGCAATAGGAGCAATCAGTTCAACTGACATCTTCACATTATCACCAGGCATTACCATTTCTACACCTTCTGGCAACTCAACAGCACCAGTTACATCAGTGGTTTCGAAATAGAACTGAGGGCGATATCCTTTAAAGAAAGGGGTATGACGTCCACCCTCATCTTTGGATAGTACATAAACCTCACCTTCAAATTTGGTATGTGGTGTAATTGAACCTGGTTTAGCCAGAACCTGACCACGCTCAACATCTTCACGCTTGGTACCACGCAACAGTACACCAACATTCTCACCGGCACGGCCTTCGTCAAGTAATTTACGGAACATCTCTACCCCAGTACAGGTAGTAGTCTGAGTATCCCTAATACCGACGATTTCGATTTCTTCACCAACTTTAACAACACCTCGAGCTACACGGCCTGTTACTACAGTACCACGACCTGAAATTGAGAATACGTCTTCAATTGGCATCAGGAATGGTTTTTCGATATCACGCTCAGGCTCAGGAATATATTCATCCAGTGTTTCTACCAGTTTCTGTACAGCAGGCATACCGATATCAGAAGTATCACCTTCCAGCGCTTTCAGAGCAGAACCGATAATAATTGGCGTGTCATCACCTGGGAATTCATATTGATCCAGTAATTCACGGATCTCCATTTCAACCAGCTCCAGCAGTTCTTCATCATCAACCATATCGGCTTTATTCATGAAAACTACAATATAAGGTACACCAACCTGACGAGATAACAGGATGTGTTCACGCGTCTGAGGCATAGGGCCATCAGCTGCAGAACAAACCAGGATCGCACCGTCCATCTGTGCAGCACCTGTGATCATGTTTTTAACATAGTCAGCATGGCCTGGGCAGTCAACGTGAGCATAATGACGATTTGGAGAGTCATACTCAACGTGAGAAGTCGCAATAGTAATACCGCGCTCTCTTTCTTCCGGCGCATTATCAATACCAGCAAAGTCTACCGCTGTACCACCCCAGGTTTCCGCACATACGCGCGTCAACGCTGCTGTCAGTGTTGTTTTACCATGGTCAACGTGACCAATCGTGCCCACATTTACGTGGGGCTTATTTCTTTCAAATTTTTCCTTTGCCATCGAAAATGCCTCCGACCTTTATTAATAACTATTTTATAAATATTTTCTAATCTTTCTTTCATCATTCTCTGTATAAGAGAGATGGTGCTCACACCCAGAGTCGAACTGGGGACCTCATCATTACCAATGATGCGCTCTACCACCTGAGCTATGCGAGCTTTCTTAAAGATTTACTCACATCATCCTGTTTCGATTTTGCTTAATGCCCAATCTAAACAGCCCAAGACTCGACTCTGGAGCGGGTAGCGGGAATCGAACCCGCATGATCAGCTTGGAAGGCTGGAGTTCTACCATTGAACTATACCCGCATGTAACCCGCTTCATCCCCGCGTCAAATCTGCGTCAGACTGTAAAATCCACCCGCAATCCAACTCCTGTCGTGCCTTATATAGGCTCGCATACAAAAAACAGAGGACCAGGAACTATTAACGTTTGCGTTATTATTTTCCTAGTCCACTGTTTTCTGCTCTTTAATCCCAAGGTTTAAAACCTTCGGGACTACCAGAAACTCTCTATCTGACTGGTGGAGGGGGGTGGATTCGAACCACCGAAGCTTACGCGTCAGATTTACAGTCTGATCCCTTTGACCACTCGGGAACCCCTCCAAAAAGAACATCAGACAAGCTTTTTTCTGGCTCTCTTTTACACAGAGGCCGCATTCTATGGGAATTAGACTTCAGGTGCAATGATTTGACAGAGATTTTCTGATTGTTTTAGGTCTGGCCAGGTATTCAGTAAAGTTTGCCACAAGGCCTCTAATTCCGAGCTTGTCGCCGAATTAATGACAATCCAAAGCTCGGTATTACTGCGCACTATTTCCTGAATATTGGTTGCATAGCCCTCTGATGCAAGCTCTCCTTGTAAATTAAAGGCAGATCTTTGTTGTGAAAACACCCCCAATGAAATGCCTCGCGCCAGATCCCCGCCAGTAATAAGAAAGCTATCTATGCCGTTTTCCAGCAGATTCGCCAATGTTTGCCTGGCGGCCGCATCGGAGCTGAATGGTGGCATATAAACCCGATATTCAGAATCTATCTGTTCTACCGTCTCAACTCTGGCTTGCAGGCCTTGTTGTCTTATCTCGGCAAGTTGTGCATTGCTGTCAGCAATATTTCCAAAATCACCAACGGCAAGACAGGCAGACTCTGAGACAGCATCTCCAGATTCACTGGCTGTTGGTTGCGAGCTTATCCCACCGAGAACCGTATTTTCTAAAATTGCAGTTTCCGCATCAGATGATCCGCTAACAGCCTCCTCCACAGTGTTTTCTGTAATCTGCTCATCAGACAGCTCACTAAGTAAGACCAGGTGCTGCGGTGCCAGTTGCGCAGGTTCTCTGACAACAAGCGTATCTGAATTGCCTGATCCCGGTAAAAGTTCCAGATTCCAGGACAGGTAAAGCAGATTCAGAAGTACCAGGCAAATTGCAAAATTTCTCATTGCTCGTTATCGCCATTCTCTGAATAAGTACAGACTAAAGCCAGACCCTCCAAGACCAGTTCAGGCCGGTGTTCATGCTGCCATGTAATAAAAGGAGATAAAAGTGCCGCATCTCCACCACACAAATACCAGTGCTGGTCATGCCCCCACTGTCTGCGAACTTTCTCCATCATGCCCAATGCCATATTTAAAACACCATGATTTATGGCTTCGGTTGTTTTTTTTCCGGGTTCAAAGCTGGTATTCGGGTCAGGTTGGTATGGTAAATTGGCTGTATGCTCACCCAGACTACGCTGCATCAATTGTATTCCAGGGACTATAAAGCCACCCTCATGCTGCCCCTCAGCATTAACCAAATCTATTGTCATGGCGCTACCACAATCAACAATGCATACAGCTGATCGTGCCGCCTTATAAGCTGCCAGCATTGCCAGCCAGCGATCCACACCCAGCGTTGCAAAATCCTGATAGGCATTTTTTAATCCTGCAAATTCTGCCTGCACTGTTGCGTAATTAACTTTTAAGGCAAACTGCTCATTGCAAAAAAGGGAAAAAGAATTTTTGAAATTTTCTCCTCTTACATTTGATGCCCGTATTTCTTTTATTCCTGCTTGTTTCAGTTCTTTTAATTGCAGGCAAAAAGAATCAGGAAATACCTCGATAGACACTGGGGCAAAAACATGGTCAGAGCGAATTTTTTCATTTTGCTTTTCCTTGTAATCTATCAGTCGCCATTTAATGCAAGTATTGCCTGCATCAACCTCAAGAATTCTCATTGATTTCTTTCCTTCAACAACCTCGGCGACAGCTCTCCGCCATGAAAAGTTTCTACACCTTTCTCAGTCTGTAAAATGAGCGCCCCCTGCTCGTTAACACCCATTACTTTACCTATAATACCCGCAGGCTGATTACTGTGAGTCTTTAATTCCACCTCCTGATGACGCAAAGCATCAAAATTTTCCCACTCCGTTTTAAAAGCAGTGAAACCTTTACGTTCAAATTCATCAATTATAGTGGTAATTTCAGTCAACAACTCAGCAGTCAATTCATTTCTATCCGGAGCACTGCCAGAAATAGTTTTTATATCCACCCAAGCCTGATCCACATCTGCCATTACTTTCAAATTTGCATCTATATTCAAACCCAAACCAATCAGAACTTGCGCCAAACCAGTCGGGTCACCTGAAATTTCCAGCAATATTCCAGCCAGTTTTTTACCCTGCCATAGAACATCATTAGGCCATTTTATACCTAATTCCTGAACCTGATTTCGTGTTAATACCCTGACAACAGCTAAAGCAACAACCAGACTCAACCCCTCCAGCTCACTGACTCCAGTATTGAATTCACGCGCAATAGTGAGATAAAGGTTGCAGCCGTATGGACTGACCCAAGGTCTGCCTCTTCTGCCTTTTCCCGCCGATTGCTGTTCAGCCAAACACACAAACACTTTGTTCCCGGTTAATTTTAACTGGCTATTTTGTAAAATGCTCATCACATATGATGAAGTTGAATCAATGTTCTGAAATATTTCGATATGTGAAAATTTATCTTGTGAACCTTCTGCAATATTTTTCCTGATACTTTCTTCATTTAGTAAATTCAGAGGCTCAACTAATTTATAGCCTTTACCTTTTATTGAATGCAATTCAAGACCCAATTCCTGAATTTTAGGAATCATTTTCCAAATAGCTGTCCGGCTTACCTTGAGTGTCGCCGCTAGTTTTTCACCAGAATGGAACTTGCCATCAGCAAGAAGTTTGAGTAATTCAAAATGCATATTTACGTAGATAAAAAATTGGGAAGCTGAAGCTTCCCAATTTTAAGATTGTGGCTCAGCTTAAAATTTAATCTGAGCATGAAACAGTAAAAACAGTTCTAGCCAGAATTAAAGATCATACCCTCTTTCATCATGTAGAACGATATCCAGTCCTGAAGTTTCGTCTTCTTCACCAACCCGAAATCCAATAATGGCAGTAACAACTTTTACAATAATGTAGGTCAATACTGCCGTATAAACCAGCGTGCTGACTATCCCAAGTAACTGCACACCAACCTGGGAGCCCATCGTCATCCCCTCGTTATAACCCTGCCCACTGAATGCACCCAGTCCTGCTGAAGCAAATATTCCTGCAAAAAAAGTTCCCAGAATTCCACCAACACCATGCACCGGAAAAACATCAAGTGAATCATCAATTTTAAGTACCTGTTTGATATATTGCGTCGCAAAGAAACAAACCACACCGGCACACAAACCTATAACAAGCGCACCACCCGGACCAACAAACCCGGATGCTGGGGTAATCGTACCTAGACCTGCCACCATTCCAGTGACAATACCCAGGACTGAAGGTTTACCAAATTTAATTTTTTCCATCATCATCCAGGCTATGGAACCGGCTGCAGCAGATATATGGGTCACCAGCATAGCCATACCGGCATCGCCATTAGAGGCCAGAGCGCTACCGCCATTGAAACCAAACCAGCCCACCCAAAGCATACCGGCACCTGTGACAGTCATGGTCATGTTATGAGGTGGCATGGGTGTTTTACCAAAGCCACTTCTGCTACCTATAGATAAAGCACAGACCAGAGCTGCCACCCCAGCGGTGATATGTACAACTGTACCCCCGGCAAAATCCAACAGCCCCATAGCACCAAGCCAACCGCCGCCCCACACCCAATGGGTGATTGGGACGTAGACCAACAGTAACCACAGAATACTAAATAGCATCACTGAGCCGAACTTTACCCTTTCAGCAAAACCACCAAAAATCAGCGCCGGCGTAATAATCGCAAAGGTCATCTGAAATAACGCAAACACAGATTCAGGAATAGATCCCGAAACCGTCTCTTCCTGAATACCGGAAAATAGTAGATTACTGAAATCACCTATAAAGGCATTACCTTCACCAAAAGCCAGGCTGTATCCACATATCAGCCAGACAATTGATGCTACGCAGGTAATAGCAAAACACTGCATCAGTACGGAGAGAACATTTCTTACCCTGACAAGCCCGCCGTAAAAAAGCGATAAACCAGGAATCGTCATAAACAGAACCAAGGCTGTAGACGTCATAATCCAGGCGGTATCGGCTCCATCGATCTCCTGAGCAAAACCAACACCTGGTAACAAGACAAGACCCAGCATCAAGCCAACCGACTTAAAGATATTTCTCATTATTTTCCCCTTCAGATTTTTTTATTTTTTATTTGCTGAATCAATAATTTAATCAATTAATCGCCCAGCTTTAAGCAAAATAAAGCATAAGTGAAAGCTGAATCTAAAAACAAGCGTTTTAGGTCTTTCATGCCCCAAAATAAACCAGATCTCACGCTTGCACTGCCCCTAAACAGATCATTATAAATTCTTTAAAGCGCATTATTTATAAAAACGCACCAAATATGGGCATAACTATGCCAAGGCCCGGGGTTTTAAAGATTAAATATTTATATCTTATTGTTTTTATTGATTATTTCAATATTGGCATAGTGATTGCTATTTCTCTTGTGCAGCTTCCAGGAGCTAATAATTAACACTTTGTTTCTCAGCAGCTCGACTAGTAAAAAAGAAAAAGCTGCTAAAACTAAATGCAGGAGAATCTAATGAAAATGATTAATGCGATTATCAAGCCATTCAAGCTTGATGACGTCAGGGAAGCACTATCAGAAATAGGAGTTCAAGGGATTACTGTCACGGAGGTGAAAGGCTTCGGTCGTCAAAAGGGACACACTGAGTTGTACCGAGGTGCTGAGTACGTTGTGGACTTTCTGCCCAAATTAAAAATTGAGGTAGCTGTCACCGATTCTGCTCTGGACCAAACCATTGAAACTATCACTAAAGCGGCCAATACCGGCAAAATTGGCGATGGCAAAATCTTTGTCTCTGATATTGCACAGGCCATCCGTATCCGAACCGGCGAGTCCGGCGACGAAGCTTTATAAGCATTTGAATTAACGTTATACCAAGCTTTTAGGAGGGCTTAGTATGGAAAGCAACTTAAATTATATTTTTGAACTGCAGTACGCCATGGATACCTTTTACTTCCTGGTGACTGGGGCATTAGTTATGTGGATGGCCGCTGGCTTTGCAATGCTGGAAGCTGGTCTGGTTCGTTCTAAGAACACCACAGAGATTCTTGCTAAAAACGTATCACTGTTTGCAGTAGCTTGTACCATGTACATGATTTGCGGTTACGCCATTATGTATGATGGCGGTATTTTTCTGAGCGGCATTACAACTGTTGCTGAGATGGATGACGCTGCAACTGCTGCAATATTAGCAGCTTCTGCTGAAGCGGGTTTTGCCGATATGGGCGAATATTCAGGTGCTTCTGATTTCTTCTTCCAGGTTGTATTCGTTGCTACGGCTATGTCCATTGTATCGGGTGCAGTCGCAGAGCGCATGAAATTATGGGCCTTCCTTTTATTTGCCATCGTCATGACTGGCTTGATTTACCCAATGGAAGGTAGCTGGACCTGGGGCGGTGCTTCCGTTTTCGGCATGTTTGAATTGAACTACAGTGACTATGCTGGTTCAGGTATCGTGCATTTAGCCGGTGCAGCTGCTGCACTTGCAGGCGTACTCTTACTGGGGCCTCGTAAAGGTAAATATGCAGCAGATGGTTCGGTGAGACCAATTCCCGGTGCCAATATGCCATTAGCTACTTTAGGTACCTTCATCCTGTGGATGGGCTGGTTCGGTTTCAATGGCGGTTCTACTTTAAAACTGGGTGGTATCGGTGTTGCTAACGAAGTCGCGAACGTATTCCTGAATACAAACGCTGCTGCTGCTGGTGGATTAATCGGCGCACTGATTGTATCTCGCATTATCTTTGGCAAAGCTGACTTAACCATGATCTTGAATGGTGCATTAGCTGGATTGGTTGCTATTACAGCTGACCCTGCTTCTCCTGGCCCATTAGCTTCCACTATCGTTGGCTTAATCGGCGGCATTATCGTGGTATTCAGTATCGTTACTTTCGATAAGCTGAAAATAGATGATCCTGTCGGCGCCTTATCAGTACACGGTGTTGTTGGTATCTTCGGTGTCATGGTTGTTTGTGTCACAGGCGGCGCAAGCGTCAGTGGTCAAATCGTGGGACTGCTCACTATCTTCATCTGGGTATTTGTTACCAGCTTTATTGTCTGGTTCATACTCAAAATGGTCATGGGTATCCGTGTCAGTGAAGAAGAAGAGGAAGAAGGTGTTGACATTTCAGAGTGTGGTGTTGAAGCCTATCCTGAATTCGTTAACAACTAATCTTTTACTAGACCTAACTAGTACTCGAAAAAAAACGCCACTCATTGAGTGGCGTTTTTTTATTGCATAATAAAATCATTTTCTTACTGGTTTTCCGATTCTTCCGGTTGACGGATTTCTTCCAGGCTATTTGAGAATTGACTGGACTCTTCTTCACCAATTTCCAGATCGCGACGAATTAAATACTCAAAACGGTTGGTAGATAAATCACTGGCACTCTGGCTGTCACGAATAATGGTCGGACGAATAAACACCATCAATACGCCCTGATCATCGCCATTGTTGGTAGAACGAAATAATGGCCCTAACAATGGCATGCTGCCAAGGATGGGGACTCTGGTTTCAGTATCGTCATACTGATCATCCATTAAGCCACCCAAGACCAGAAACTCTCCATCTTCAACCAGAACATTGGTCGTAATTTCACGCTCTGCAGTAACAACATCAGCAGTACCCAGCTGTGCAGGCGTAGCCAACAGACTGGATGACTTTTGTTGTATGGTAAGATGCACCAGACTACCCTCACTAACCTGCGGCGTGACAGTTAATTCAATACCGACAGTTTCACGGTCAATCGTCTGGAAAGGATTGTTGGCATTATTGTTGGAAGAAGTAAAACTGCCCGTAATGAAAGGGACTTCAGTACCAACAGCGATATAACCTTCTTCATTGTCCAGTGTCACAATTGAAGGCTGAGACAAAACGCGGGTACTGGCATCTGACTCCAGAGCCTGAATCAACAAACCAAAGCCACGCCCTTCTGCAGCATCAAAATCTCCACCACCAATAACAGCGCCTTGCACACTATTGATAGCACTCGCAGCAGCATCGGAAGTAAACTCAAGTTCACCGCTACCGACGCCGATTATGGTCGCGAGCAGGTTGTCAAACTGTGTTAAATATCCACCGGCCTGCTGATCAGCATAAACTAACTGAGCACTCAGCCTTTGCGCCTGATCTTCAGAAACTTCTGCAATCACCGCTTCTATCAGCACCTGGGGTTTGCGAATATCCAGCTGTGCTATCACCGCTCGTATTTCCCGCAACACACTGGGTGATGCTGCAATAACAAGTGCATTATTGGAGTCATCGACTTCGACACGATAACCTCCCTGACCAGAACCAGAACCAGTCACCCCACTATTGTCACTTTCTCCAGCAGACATAAGAAAGGTTTCTGACTGCATCATACTGTCCAGAATTGGCTTCAAATTAGATGCCTTGGCGTAATTCAGATTGATGACAGCAACACCAGACTCGCTGAATGCCGCCCACTTGCTGAGTCCCAACCTAACATCAGATTCAATGCATCAGATGCGCCAGCCAGTTCACGGACAGGATTGGTTGGCGCATCGGCATTGGGCCCTGCAACCAGTTCTGAATCAATAAATGTCAGGTTACCCTGTAAAAAGAAGCCTTGCAGGAAGTCAGCAACATCCCATAAGTCCTTATTGAATTCCAACTCAACACCAGTGATCTCGGCACTTTCCGCATTTTGGATTTCTGTCGCTACTGCTTCTTCAAAAGCTGCTGCCTCAAAAAAATCAATCGGATCAGCCATATCCTTATAGAACAAAGATACTGTGAAGTTGTCGCCATTATCAAAGAACCACTCTGCTCGCGCATCATAGTTCTTCACCGTAGCCGGTCGAACATTGGCGTTACCGCTAACGATTGCGCCAGTGATTGGATCCAGATAACTGGAAGGCTTAATCTCACGCAAATCGGGGCGGACCAGTGTTTCACTGTAACCCAGACGGAACTGGAAGGTTTCAGCCCAGAAATAAGGACGCATATAGGTAAATGAAACCGTTGGATAGTAATCATCTTCTGCAAAGAGGGATTGCAGAATTTCATTTGAGTCACAGGAGATTTGACAGCCATTATATTCCAATGGGTCCCACGGAATACCTAGCTGCTTGTAATCTTCCCAACGTAGACCCGCTGTGACTCGATAAGTCTCGTTCCAGTTATAGTCAATTTGTCCATATGCAGCGGCATTATCAACTGCAGCCAGATAGCTTTCACCATTACTGCCAACGACATCGAAGATAAAGCCATTGGCGCTATCCTGAATATTGCTATTGGAAAGGATAGTCGAAGGCAATCCCATTAAACCGGCTGCAATCACTGCATCAGGCGTACCCATGGCAAATTCAAGCTGTCTGTAATCCCTGACTTTTCGGATATATTCATAGCCACCGCTAAGTTCTAGAACGGAATTGCTTAAATAAACCGGTAGAACAGCTCTTATGCGTTCTACATTTGAGCTAAGTGATGATGCTTCTTTAGGCAGATTCCAAAGAACTTATCACTTTGATCAGAACGCTGATACTGCAAACTTGGAAGAAAACCGGTTCAACTTCATGGAAGTGGCACCGCAAATGGCATCAAACTAATATTTTAATAATTTTAGTTTAATGCATAAAAAAGCCAGGACTTAGTTCCTGGCTTTTTTTTACGTCTAAAAAATATATTACAAATCAATCTTCATCATGTTGTTTTAAAAACTTTCGAATAAAGTGACGAACCTCTCTCGCAGCGCTCGTATCGAGATCATCGCAAAGTTCGATGAACGCATCTTTCTCCTCTTTATTAAGACGAATTATTAACTGACTATTTTTTTTCTTTTTCTCTTTAGCCATAACTGATTCCCAAAAACAATAGAGACAAGAGCGGGCAGTATATACATTCAATATCTGTTAGCCAAGGAGATTTAACTACTAATTGCACGTGGGAATATACAAACAAACTCCGCTCCTTGTCCCAAACTGCTAAGTATTTCAAGATTTCCATCATAGCGGTTTATTACATGCTTCACGATGGCCAAACCAAGACCACTACCACCAATTTTAGAATTTCGGCTTCTATCCGTCCGATAAAAACGTTCTGTTAATTTTGGTATCGCATCGGCACTAATGCCAACGCCATCATCTTTTACAGATATCTTTACACTGTTTCCATCTTCTTTAACTTTCACATCAATGCTTGTACCTTCTGGATTATGGTTTACAGCATTAAAAAGCAAGTTACTAATTGCACTATGTAAATCAGATTCTTGAGCCATTAAATAAATATTTTCCGGGCAATCCAAACTAAAGTTATATTTTTCTTCACTGACTATTTTCACTTCATCAATCAACCCCTTCATTAAAGGCAACAGTTTGACTTGTTTTTTCTTTATGGTGTTAGGTTGAGATTCCAGTTTTGATAGAACTATTAAATCATCCGCTAAATCTTGCATGCGGATAACTTGCTCAGACATTTGTTCACAGGCTTTTTGCACTGGTGGATTATTGACAATCATACCATCTGTTAACGTTTCCAAATAACCGCGTAAAACAGTTATTGGCGTGCATAATTCATGAGATACATTCCCAACGAATTCTTTTCGAAGCCTCTCTGCATCTTTTAAGGGACTGATATCTGATATAACAAGTGCAATTTCACCATGACCATAACGGGAAGCTGTAAACATAAGCCATTTTGAAGGATTTACTCTGGATGGTATTTCGATTTTGCCAGTGATTTTTTTTTGGGAAAGATAGGTATTCAATTCAGGCTCACGAACCAAACTGGTTAATATATGTCCTCTGTCTGACGACCTTAATCCCAACAATTTTTTAGCAGTGGCATTCCACCAGTTCAAACTGAAATCGTCTTTTAGAACAACAATTCCTTCGTCAATAGCATGTGTTAACTGTGAGGTACGCTTAACTGCCTTTCTCATCTGCTTAATCGACTTCACTTGTTTAGCATGTTTTTTCTCTAACGTTTTAAATAACTCATGCCAAAACCCTGTCAGCTTAGGTGCCGGATTTTTCATGCCTCGATCAACCCAGAAAAAAAATAAAACAGCAGACCTAAAATGCCAGGCCATATATAAAAGGGCAAAAACTGAAAAGCACAAAGTCGGACGCGCTGATAGCCAAGCGCATAGCAGAACTATCAGCAAACAAACACTAAGAATTTTTAATTCAACCTTAATGCCAGGCAGCAAAATTTAGTCCTATTTTTTGAGTAGTGATTATAAATATAGCTAGAAGATTTGTTCTAAGTATTACTAGACATCGACTATTTGAGTAGAGAAGCGATAACCAGCTCCCCTCACAGTTTGTACATATTGGTCATGACCTTTTTCAGAAATCGCTTTCCTTAAACGCCTAATATGAACATCAACAGTACGCTCATCGATATATACATTACCGCCCCAAACATAATTTAAAATCTGATCACGGGTATACACGCGTTCTTGGTGGGTTAGAAAAAACTCTAAAAGCCGATATTCTGTAGGTCCCAGGTTTATGAGCTTATTGTCGATACTGACTCGATGGCCAATAGGGTCAAATATCAGGCCTTCAACTTCTATAAGTTCAGTAGCATCCTGTCTCTCAGTACGTCTTAATACCGCTTTCACCCTGGAGACAAGTTCCCTCGGTGAAAAAGGTTTTGCCAAGTAGTCGTCGGCGCCAGTTTCTAGACCTGTAATTGTGTCATCCTCTTCAGTTTTAGCTGTGAGCATAATAACAGGCAATTTCTCGGTTAATTCATTCTTTTTTAAGCGCCTTAATAGTTCTAAACCAGAAGTGCCAGGCATCATCCAATCCAACAATACGAGATCAGGTTTTCTATCAATAATGATTGTATAGGCTTCCTGTGCATTCTCAGCTTGCATAACAGTATACCCACCTGCTTCCAGCGCCATAGTCAACATGTCACGAATTGGCATTTCGTCGTCGACGATAAGAATGTTCTGATTTGGCAAACTAAATTCTTTCTTTAATAAAGCTGCAATATTACACACAGCAAATACTACAGCAAGATGAAAATTAACCAGAGATATTAGTTACATTAAAGTAGGCAAAAAAAAACCCGCAATACCAAAGGTATGCGGGTTTTTTATATCAGACTAAATTAAGCTTTAGCGATATTGATACGTCCATTACTGTGACCTAACTGGTCAAGATGGATACCATATACATCTAGGATGCTTAAAAGTAAGTTTGTGTTAGGAGTAGAATCACCATTCTCAGCGATCACATCAGTGTGGTGTCCCCTACGAAGCTGACCTGCTCCACCACCAATAACAACATTAGACAATGGGTCTTTACTATGTACGTTACCATCACCCATACCAGCACCGAAGAGAACAACAGTGTTATCTAACAGGCTACCATTAACATCTTCAATATTAGCCAGTTTCGCAACTAAATAATCAGAAACCATTTTCGCATGATAAGTGTTGATTAAAGCATGCAATGCTTCCCTTTCAGGATTGTAACCGTGGTGAGATACACCATGATGCTGCTCAGGTACACCAATTTGAGGATAAGTACGCTGGTTCAACTCTCTTGAAAGCATCATAGTAGAGACACGAGTTGTATCAGTCTGGAAGGCCAAAGCCATCAATTCAAACTGAGTGCGAACGTGATCATCATAAAGCTCAGGAATCTCAACAGGAGCAGCAGACAAGTTTGAACCCTGCTCTCTCATGCGACCTTCCAGATTACTAATACGACGCTCAACTTCACGAACATTTTCCAGGAAATCGTTGATTCGTTGTTGGTCACGAATACCCAATCTGCTCTCCATGTTTGCAGCAGCAACCATGATTGAGTCTAATAAGCTCTTATCAGTTTGAGCTCGAACCAAGCGCTCTTCAGTAGTAGAGCCGTAGCCAAACATACGCTCAAAAACAACACGAGGGTTAATTTCCATTGGCTGAGGCTTATTAGCTTCTGCCCAAGAAATTGTATTGATGTAGCCACAGCTACTTGTTCCATCGCAGGCTCCGATCATTGCGCCGGCATCTTCAATAGCCAGTTCCAAAGAAGGCAGAGGGGTATCTTGACCAATTCGATCAGCAATCATCTGGTCGATTGTTTTACCTGCTTCTACGTCAGCACCTGAAGTATCTTTAGCAATCGCACCACTTAACCAAGTACAGCTAGAAGTAGCGTGGCCTGAACCAGTAGTATTAGCAGTATTCAGCTTCATGTTGCTGAAAATCTGCATTTGGTCACGGAAAGGCTCAAGGGGCTTCAGAATCTGAGTCATTTCATAATCTGAACCTTCAGTTGTAGGTACATACTCATCAAGTATCACACCGTGAGGAGTATAAATACCAGCGAACCTAAGCTGTGGTTCAGCCGAATTTTGTGCACTTGCAGCTGGAATCATAGCTTCCAACATTGGCAAGCCCATAGTTACACCGGCGCCTTTTAAAACTGTACGTCTCGGTAGTGATTTCTTGGTGATAAACATTGTCAAACCCCCTAATCGAGTAATCTTTGTTAAGTTTATATTTCTACTTCTTTAACCTGTGTCCGATTATTACCAAACACAAATAGAACTGCAACAAAAATCTACTTTAATTCCAAGAGATTCATGTTATTTACACAATTCTTTAAAGTTCATATACAGGCAATTTAATCCTTACAAATCATATGGTTATTGTTAGGTAAAAACTACCCTCTCAGCCCATGAACACCCCTCCAACCTTGCGGTTTCACTGGAGTTAGGGCTGGTATGCTCAGCCCCTATTATGCGGCCTTTCATAGTCTATATCCGGTCCTTTTGGTACCACCTGAGTTGGATTGATCATATCGTGACTATAATAATAGTGCACTTTAATATGCCTAAAACTGACCGTTTCCTTGATTCCAGGCAACTGATACAGCTCCCTCACATAGTTGGATATATTGGGATAATCCTCAATACGCCTTTTATTGGTTTTGAAATGACCGTAATAAACACAATCAAACCTGATCAGGGTTGTAAAAAGACGCCAATCAGCTTCGGTTATTTGATCCCCCGCTAAATATCTTTGTTGGCCCAAAATACTCTCAACTTTATCCATCGCCGAGAACAGGTTTTCGTAATGTTTTTCATATACATCCTGCTTGGTAGCAAAGCCACATTTATATACGCCATTATTGATATTGTGATAAACCAGTTCATTAATCTCATCAATAGCAGTATGCAAAGACTCTGGATAATAATCAGTCTTGTCATCAGTGAAGTCATTGAATGCCGTATTCAGCATGCGGATAATCTCAGAAGATTCATTGTTAACAATACAATTATTCTTCTTATCCCACAGCACTGGAACTGTTACCCTGCCTGAATAATCTGGTTGATGGCTTGTATAAACTTCATACATGTACTTGATATCCGGAATCGGGCTTGCCTCGAACCCGTATTTGAGACTTTCCTGCTCACTTAAAACCCAGCCGTGCTCGAGCATTTCAGCTTCGACAACTGTCACTCCTATGATGGATTCAAGTTTCTTTATTGTCCTGAATATTAATGTACGATGCGCCCAGGGGCAGGCCAGTGAAACAAACAGGTGATAGCGGCCTGCTTCTGCCGGAAAACTCTCATCTCCAATCTGGTTTCTGAATTGCGCATCAGTACGGATGAATTCTCCGCCCGATGATTTTGTGTCATACCAGTCAGTATTCCACTCTCCTTTTACTAATAAACCCATATTTTTCCCCAATAATAAGCCAGGCCTTAATTTAAAGGCTTGGAAATGAATAAGAACATGATTATCTATACTTTATTGACATTGAAAACTAGCAGCATCACTGCTTTCTGCACCGTCAGTATATACCGCAACCTGCGGATATGCACAAAGTGGCCGGGTGCTCATCACCCCGTTGTTTTCAAAGCGTGCTGCGTTAATGCGTTCTGGCGCTTGTCCCGACTCTCGCCAGGTATCAATTACCTGAAGTTTACTCCATGTATCAAAACCATTCCCACCTCGACAGTGATTGACACCTGGCATCATAAATAGACGAACCGATTCTCTTGTATTTAAACTGACAGCAGCCTGCACCTGGTTATAGTAATTTATTGAATTAAAAGGAGAAATCAGTGGGTCATTCCAGCCATGATAGAGCAGCAACTTACCCCCGTTGTTAATAAATTCACTGATATCCGGATCAATAGCCTGCATACCAAGTGCATCAACTATCTCATCTAAATCAGTCAGGTCTCCTGCATAATCCATATCCATAAAATCCCAGTCAGCATCCTGATTAACAACATAAGCCTGCATCGCATTTGAATAAGCAAAAGGTTGACGATTAACCATGGCGGACCAGCCAAGTTCACTGCCTTTTGCAAAACCTGGATAAATCAAGTCACCATTGTCAGGGTTAACAGGACCTTGATATATCTTTTGTACAGCTTCAACCTCCAGCGCACTCAAGCCTGCAATGGATGCAGGTTCAGCATGACACATAGCAGGGTTTTCTATAATCCCGTCTTCCAAACCATCCAGACCATCACAGGCAGCAAGCATAGCGCCATTAACAAGCATGAAGTCATCTTCAGACAAATCCAGACCAGGGGTGTCATTAACAATACGGCTATTCCAGAGCTGTTGCATTGTCATTCGAATGGTTGAGTTGGCCGGGGCACCAGCAACGATGCCATCAAAATCACCAGGGTAGCGTTGCGCGGCCGTTAAAGCCTGTCGGCCACCGGTTGAACAACCATTGAAATAAGTAAAACGCGGAGCAGTAGAGTAGAAGTTTGTTACCAGAATTTTAGCGGCAACTGTCATTTCATGAATTGATCGATAAGCAAAATCAGCCAGAGTTACCTTATCAAACAGGAAGTCCGGAGTACCCCCTTGATGTCCGGTATCAGTACTCACAGCAGCAAAACCCTCTGCAAGTGCTTCAGCCAGCGCATCATAGCTTATGACACCAGCAAATCCTCCATTGCCGACAGCAACCAGTTTGTTATTCCAGTTTGTCGGCAGCCAAACTTCAATTTCTATAGTTGAGCCAGTAACTGGGGAAAGGACGGCACTGACCCGACAAAAAGCTCCAAGCTGACTATAGATTTCACTATTGTTTGAAGGTGGCTCAAATCTACCAGCTTCAACAAGCTCTGTCGCAGTAATAAAGCCTTCACTTAGCAACTGGGAACCTAGACTCTCACAGGATAACTCCATCTGTTGCGCCGAAGCAGATGCTGCCATGAGCCAACAGAGAAACAAAATACCACTGGTCATAATTTTTTTAAGCATTTCCTCTCCTTTTATTGCCTGATAACCCATCTCATTAAGCGGTTTGCAAATTCATTTATAGCACTATCTATTTATTATTTTAATAACATCACTCAGTTGATTTTTTTTACCTGCTATCGACTTTCTGTTTTTATTCACTTTCTTTAAGCTTCTTAAAGCAGAAAAAAAAGCTTTTATATTTTTCTTATCAACCAGAATTAACTCGCCAAGTAGCTGCAGCAAGGTGAAAGGAAGGGTCGAGCCAAGCAGGCGGGGCACGGAGAAATGCGTCCATTCGAGTAAATAACGATTTCGCCGTTGCGTACTCTTTATCAGGTCAGACTTGAAATGGTCCTCGATGGTGCCTTTATCAGCATGAATGACTTCGGCATTTGGATTAAAGTGGGATGACCATCCCTGATACCAGGCCCTGAGCCCCACATCAAAGTCTTCATAATAAAAAGGCTTATAAAGGTCACTGAAACCACCCAGTGTTTCAAACATGCTCTTGCGCATCATCACGGAGCCACCCGAGCAGTACAGAGTTAAATAGTCTCGCCCTGATTGCTTCATGCTGGAAATTTCTTCTGTGTTCCAGGGAAGCAGCTTCAACCTGCCATGTGAAAATCTAGAACGGGTCCACGAACTCTGGTTGACTTCAGTGTCCTGATTAAGAATTAAGGGATTCACAGCAAAAGTATCATCCTTGCTAAAACTTTTAGCCAGTTCATTCAGGCAGCCTGTTTTAAGCTGAACATCGGAGTTAAGTAAAAATATCAATTCATGACGGGCAGCGTCGACACCTGAATGAATAGCATCCGCAAAACCTTTATTAGACTTATGCTGAACCAGTCTGACAGAGGCGAATTTTTCCTGGAGAATTTTTACACTCTGATCTGTGGAGGCATCATCGACAACAACTACCTCACAGTCACCCTTAAAATTTTCACACTCATTGATAACGGAAGGTAAGTTTTCCTGTAATAGTTTTTCACCATTGTAATTGGGTATGATTACTGAGCAATTCTGCATCATCAAAAATCAGGTATTCGCGTAGTTATCCAGCAACTACACTATTATTCGGCTGTTTGGTCGCTTCATAATGCAGCAATTCCAGTTTCTGTGTGCTTATTGCCACACTGGCAATAATTCAAACCAGACTTTATTCTGAGAGCCCTTCTTTATAAAAATTGTCTGGTAAATCTACTATAAAACCCACTGTAAGGCTTTAATTATCTTTAATATTGTCTGAACCAGGCCTGAATTTTAATAGTTTAAATGTAACTGTTTAATCTGTTTTGAGTAATACCTGGCACACAAAGGAATTGCCACAGGTAAGATAAAGTGCAGGTAAGGAGCACAGAGTTCAAACTATTAAGGAAGAAGTAAAGTAGATAATGCTGAGAATAATCCTGTAAAAAATTGAATAACCAAGATACCAATTCCTAACTTGGTATGAATTTCTTCTAGCTTATTTAAAGCCAGCTTCGGATGATCTGCTTGCCTGCGTCCTGTTAGGTATTATGATCTGCAACAGAGAGCCTAAATTTTGCAGGGTAGGACTGTTATCCATCGCATTCTCTTCTATCCGGTCTGCCTGTAATTGTAAATGAGCAAAAATTTTTCTCCCGGCATATGGCGAGGGCGCAAAATATTCCCCGGCTCCGGTTGCCGCAGGAAAAACCTTAAGCCTCACCGAAGCTCTTACATTACCACCTATAGCTTTGATTTCACCAGCCGTTTCATCTACTGCAACCACAATATCACAATGCGTTCGTGCACCTTCTCCCAAATGCCCCCGACGTTGTTCAAGATTGCTATATTCGGGCATTGACCCTTGACAAAGCAGATCGCCTGGATTTATTTCTGCTTCTCCGACATCAAATGCAACATAAGCTGTATCATTGCTGACACCATCCCGCGCCAAAATTGCCTGATCAATATAACTGTGATGAGCAATGGCTCGTGAGAATTGTTGCATTTCTCCCAAGCCACTCTCGCAGGCCACCCAGGAAATAAAAGCCGCAGACCAAAAATCTCGCCATCGTGCGCCCAATCCATCACGTTGCCAGTTTTGATTCTGCCTGGCTAAAATCCAGCTACTGTCTGGTGCTGCAGACCAGTACCCCGCGATGGAATCCGCTACTCTGGCAGCCTCTTCATAGCTGGGACGATAATAACGCCGTTGACCACTAGCATCCCGGGGGAATAATTCGGACTCACTGATGTTGGCCATATCCAATACGCTCAGACCAAAATAGGCCCATTCCTGAATAGCAATATTCACCATGCGGCGTCTGATTTCAGTTCTGGGAAGGGAACTGCAACTTCGATCGATAATCTGCATTTCACCAGGCTCACCCTCGACTCTTGAAGACGGAGGATTTACCGCCAGCATATCCAATGGCAGGCGCTCATAAGCTGTTATTTGTTGCGCGTAAACCTGCTGACTTAGGGAGAAGAAAAGCACTAGCGCAACGAAGAGGTTAAAACATTTTTTCAATTGTTTTTTCTCATGATTTTTAATTGAAAAGCATAATAGCACTACTCACTAAAATCCAGAGAAAGTACTTACAATAGGGCTTGGATCAAAAGGTATAGCTATGAGATTGCGCTGATGAAGTTATTCATGCGCCTGTAAATCGGTAGCGTTTCAATTCTCAATTCTTAGCTCTGAGGCATAAAGCATTTGCCGATCATTATCCCTAGCAGCCCAGTTAAGCAGGGTTTCCAGGCTAGGTTCCAGCATGCCCTGAAACCTAACAACATTATTAACAGTCACTGTTACAGGCTTTGAAAAATCAATAACTTCAGGTGAAAGCAATAATCGAAACGCGCCAACAGCGTCACTGATGGCCTGAATATTATTACCCTCTCTCACCAGGTCCACCCTTCCTCCTGCATCCATATCCAAAACCGAAGAACCGTCAGCCGGATCAACACCGATTTCAAATAAAGGAATCGGGCTTTCTTTTTCGAAATCCAGCTCTTCAATAACCAGCCAGTATGAACGCATATTCTGTCCCTGCACTGCTTTCCAGGTGATTGATGCCGGATTGGCTTCACGCGGATGTGCAGTAACAAATTCTTCAAATTCATCACGCCAATCTGGCCACCAGTCAGTATTGTGCTCGCCATTTCTCAATGGCTGGTATTCAATATCAACCCCTCGCATTTGCAGGTAGGTAATAAAAGGAGTCACACGCGAAGTCGGATACAAACGATCCCGCCCGCCATTAATGGCATACCACGGCTTACCCAATAAATTGTGGAGAAAGGATGTGCCATCTGATATGGATGGATTAGCCAGCACCATCGTATAACCAATAAATGAATAAAATGCCGCAAAACGTGTGTTTTCATGCATGGCAACATACCAGGCACCAGTACCGCCATCAGAGATGCCTCCCATGACCACCCGGTTTTCATCAACATTATATTCTCGCTTAACCCGATCAAGAATCTGGCGGATATTTTCAACCTGGCTGACATCCCACCAGGGCGAATCTAACCAGGCATAAGGCATAACATAAATCTGCTCTGCTCCCTGTAAGCGGGTTCGGCCACGGCCGCGTCCACCTGGACGATTATCTGTTCTACCCCCTATCCCACCATGTAACTCGAAACGAACCTGGTATTGCTGCGATGGGTCATAATTGTCAGGTACATTTAAATGGTAGAAGTATTCTGTGCCATCTGCTGCTTCATAAGAACGTAGCACCACGCCGGTATCCGCCGTCTGATAATCTTTGCCTGCCTGTAATAACTGGTAAGCATCCATAAAGCTGATGCCGCTTTGCAGAATAGCCGCAACACTTTCCTCCGCTTCCTGAATATCAGCAGCATTCCAAAACTCATCAAACAACGAAACATATTGAGCTGGTTGAGCAAATAACTGAGAACTAAAAACAAAGAATAAAGCGACCAATACTATTTTTTTCATAAACGGGCCTGCGCTGTGTTTCCCAAATCCTATTAATACCTGAACTTTAAACCTTAACTTTATACCTTGCCTACTTGCACCATTTCGTTACCGCCTTTTTGAAATTCATAAGCGACTTGTTTAATGGCTACAGAATAACCGAGTTTTTCAAGCTGCTCTATCACCGGCAAAACAAAATCTGATTGTTTCCCTTCCAGAGTCAGTAAGGGAAATATTCTAACTTCATCTGCGACTCTCAGCATTTCTAGAATTGAATTGAGATGAAACTCGCAGGAAAAGAAGTCTGAATATAAAAACAGAAAATGCGAACACAAGGCCAAATCGAACTGTTTATCGCTAAAATTTAATGTGGGTAACTCACCACTCACGTAACGTCCTTCCTGCAAACCTTTTTCAAGGTCAGCAATGAATTTTTTCACAGTATTCATTCTGGTGTTTTTTAAATCTTGAACAGTCTTGTGATAATTCCAGACCCAGTTATCCGAGCCTGCTTCTACTTGAGACATAATTCCATCTATTACCTGATAAAATTTCTGCTCAATGTCATCTGCACTAAAAATATAAACAGGATCCATCGATACATAATTCTTACCCAACTCTGTCAGCTCAGCATTTACGCAGGCCGGGCCGTCAGCCACACCAATGATATTCTTGTCCAAATCTGTTTCAGATAATTGAAACATGAGCCTGTACTCATCAAAAGAACGGCCCAATGGTACTACATCATCCAGTTTCATAATTATTCCTATAATTCAGGATTGGAAATCCTACCTTTCATTTCGACATATAACAGGAAAGCACCCCAAAACTGACTCAACACAATGATAAAAGTACCCAATGCGAAACATAATCCCGCATAGAACCCAGCATGTTCCATACTATTTGTCATGTTAAGCACATTCCACCAATCATGAGTTGTATCTATGCCTGTAATTAAAGGCAAATAGCGGGTTGGCGCATCAGCAATATAAGGAGACACATCAATACAATTCTGCCCACACCACCAAAGCATTAGAGAGGCAGCAAAATTATCCCGCCGCCAAACCATAAAATAAACCAGGGGTGCCAACGGTGTGAGGATCTGGAAAAAGCTGCCGCCCATGAACATCCAGACGGTGCCAAATGGCCTGAAAAATATATGGCCGTATTCATGGAAAGGTAAATTTACATAATGCAAAAAGGAGTTACCAATATGCTCCCAGTCAATGCCGTGCAGAATAAAGCTCTAGCCCCAGATAAAAAACCAGGCAAACAACACACTATGTCCCCAGAAGGCACTTTCATCACGGTCGCTTGGCATAAAGAAAATATAATAATAAATGCGCTTCAGCAGCGGCTCTTTTGCCTGTTCTACTGATTCATTTATGCCAGTTTTATTGTTTATCACCTGCCACTTTGCATAGGCAATACCACAGGCAGGACAAACGCCTTCCAGCATGTCGCTGTCATGTTCCTGTGCTTCATATTGGCATTTGGGGCATATCGTCCGGGACAGTATAAATCACTGCTTCACAGTGGCACCATTTCTGTTTTAATAACCGAATGGATGATTTGTTTTGTCAAAATGATCAGCAGGTAATTTCACTCAACCAGCACCAGGGCAGTCTGGATTGTTATCCCGCCTGGTTAAGCCCCTTGGAAAGCGATTATTACTTTAAGCTTTTTCACCAGGAACTCGCCTGGCAAACAGAAACCTTGGTGATGGCTGGCAAGTCAGTGCAGTCACCAAGACTGGTCGCTTGGTATGGCGATGCAGGAGCCTCCTATCGTTATTCAGGGACACATTACAAAGCACTACCATGGCATCCAGCACTACACAAAATTAAAGAACAACTTCAGCAGCAATTTAAGGCTCCAATCAACAGCGTACTGACTAATCTCTACCGCCATGGCAGAGACTCAGTTGGCTGGCATGCTGATTCAGAAAAAGAATTAGGCAGCCAACCAACAATATTTTCTTTATCCCTGGGTGCTTCCCGCTATTTTGATTACCGTCTTCAATCTAAAAAAGAAAACAAACAACGTATCGAATTACATGCTGGTACCCTTTTAATCATGCAAGGTGATTTCCAGCAATACTGGCAACATCAGGTACCTAAACAATTAAAAGTTACTGAGCCAAGAATCAATCTGACCTTTCGATATATTCAAAAAAATACTCCTTGAACAAGGAGCTTTGACTTGCTTGTAATGTTGTTTTTAAGTTCTTTCTGCGAAATGACCCGACAACAAAACTCAGTCTGTTGTATCAGGAACCAGACCTGGTTGCCCTGCTCTCGTAGGCGCAAGTGTTCCGTCATTATTAATTAGATACCATTCATCACCCAGTTTAAGATGGCGGTTATTTTCCGCACAGGAATATTCCATCCAGACGATATCTTCTAGCTGTCTTTCATAAACCTGATCAACTGTCCAAGGCCCTGTCAGCGCATCATCAATCGTGGTAATGGTATTTACCATGGTCATTTCATCACTCAGACGAAGCTCTTCCAACACAACCGTTTGATTGTTTTCATGCAGGGGGGTGCCCGTTGAATCATACGAACGAGGACCTTTCAGGCCACGGGTTTCTATTGCCAGCATATCGTAAATACCGTCGCCATCTTCATCATGCCATTCACCGATGGAGTAACCATTGAAAGCGGGCAGAATATAATCAGGCCAGTCTCTGCCATCTGTATAAATCCGTCGAAATTGTGCATTCCATTCAGCATAAATATAAGTGGTTTCAGGCGTGATGATTACTTCCATGGGGTAAACCATTTTCATTATGCGTGGCATGCCTTGTGGCAAACAGGTTGCTGTAGGGTCACCAGCAAGAATTCCTTCCTTCTTTGCCGCAGCATAGCCTTCATAGATAGCCATATATTCATCGGTCAATGGCGGAGGACCATACTGTTCGTAACCTTCCGAAGGCCAATTCAAACTGCCTGGGGCCCGATGCCACTGTCCGCTCCAATCAGGGTAAACAGATGTTTGTGCTAAACAGTCAACAACAGCAAAGGCCATAACAGCAACCATCAATCGAGAAACCATGTCTTGTATTCGGAAAAACTTTAATTTCATTTTCAACTCCATCATACAGCCTTTACTCTTTACTTCTGTTCTACCTGCCAGCTCTCGGATCGATGACTGTGCCATCTTCCCACCGCACATTACTGTAACTGCCGCCCGGCTCACCACTGTGTAGCGGACTTACAGTCAGCATTACTTTATCACCCGGCTGAAGGCTTTCTGGGGTCCAGCCCAGGCGAAAAATGGCACTTGGGCTGCGACCTTCGAGCGTCCATTCCGTAGAGTTTCCGTTTTCATCAGTGACTTCAAGAATAATAAAAGTATGCGGGTTGCTGTATTGCCATTCGACAATGCTGCCCGTTAATTCTATAGGATTGTCAGCATCAAACATGGCAAAAGAATGATGCGCATAAACAGCCTTACACAGACCTAACCCAAAAAAGAAACCGGCAAGAATATATCGCAGAGCTCTGTTCAATGGTTTTCTCCAATAATCTGTACATTTGCATTAAGGCCAAAGATTCTAGCCCTTAACTATTTTCAGGCTATGATAAAAGTCAATAACGTCAATGTCATTGAATAATTTTAGCTTAGATTTATGGAGAAATTGCGTTGAACGCCAAATGAAGAAACCAGTTTTAAAACTGGTGGGTCTGGGTGGATTTGAACCACCGACCTCACCCTTATCAGGGGTGCGCTCTAACCAACTGAGCTACAGACCCAAACTAGAAAGTCTGGCGTATTTTATATCAGGCCGGTTTCCCGACCTCACCCTGCTCTTTACCCAGAACCAGGGGGTGCGCTCTAACCAACTGAGCGTCAGACCCAAACTAGAAAGTCTGGAAGTGTTTAATAAAGATCGCTGCCGACCTCACCCTGCTCTTTACCTAGAACCAGGGGATACGCTCTTAGCAACTGAGCGTCAGACCCAAACTTTGGAGCAAAGCCCTCAAAACGAGGAACGCGCATTATACAGAGTCAGCGTTTTCAGACAAGGGTTTGTTATATCAAGCTTTATAAAGCAGGTGGAAAAGTTTTTTGCCGCGCTTGAGCAGAATGTATTTACCGAAAAAAGCTGAGTCCCAGTCCAGCTCTGCTGCACTATCCGTGACTTTTTCACCATTAACCAATACCGCACTATTATTGATAAATTCACGCGCCATTTTGTTGGAAGTGGCCAGTTCACTTTCTACTAAAGCCTGCACCAGAGACAATGAAGTTTCAGTCGAACCTGATGCTGGCAGGCCATCCTGCTTCAACTGTTCAAAATCACTTTCTGTAAGTTCTGAAATATCACCACTGAATAAAGCAGCTGAAATTCTCTCTGCTGCTTGTAGCCCCTCTTCACCATGGACCAGGCGTGTGACTTCTTTTGCGAGAATACCCTGGGCTTCCGGCCTACCCTGAGCACTTTTATCCTTCTCCTCTATGGCATCAATTTCTGACACATCCAGGAATGTGAAATATTTTAAAAATTTATACACGTCCGCATCGGCTGTATTAATCCAGAACTGGTAAAAGGCGTAACAGGACGTCCGCGCAGCATCTAGCCAGATTGTGCCTTCCTCTGTTTTGCCAAACTTGCCACCATCAGCTTTAGTCACTAAAGGCAAAGTAAGTCCATACACCTGCTTCTGGTTAAGGCGGCGGGTGAGATCGATACCTGCTGTGATATTGCCCCACTGATCACTGCCACCTATCTGTACCGTACAATCAAACTGGCGATTTAACTCAGCAAAATCGTAAGACTGCAAAATCATATATGCGAATTCCGTGAAGGAAATACCTTCACCTTCGCGTTCTATACGCTGTTTGACGCTTTCTTTTTGAATCATGGCATTCACTGAAAAGTGCTTACCGATATCACGCAGAAAAGAAATCAAATCAACATTTTCAGTCCAGTCCAGATTATTGACGACGACAGCCGAATTTTCACCACAGTCAAAATCAATAAATTGTTCCAGCTGTTTTTTAATACTGGCAGTCCAGGCTTGGGTAATCTCAGCCGTATTGAGTTTACGTTCCTGTGATTTGAAGCTCGGGTCACCAATCATGCCTGTAGCACCACCGGCAACGGCAATCGGTTTATGACCTGCCAGCTGAAAACGTTTAAGTGCAAGCAAAGGTACCAGACTACCTATATGCAGGCTGTCTGCTGTCGGATCAAATCCACAATACACGACGCGGCTATCAGATAATAAGTGGCTTTCCAGCTCTTCCTCGCCGGCAGTTTGCGAAAGCAGCCCACGATTCCTGAGCTCTTCAACGATATTGTGCTTGATGCTTGTCATAACGGTCTTGAAAAAATAAAAGCGGCAACTTTACAAGATAGTCCTGTAATTACAAGGCTTATTTGTAATTAAAGCCGTAATCCATGGCGGTGTGCCGTCATATTTTTGTAAATAAGTGCTTGGCAGATCAAATTAACCAATATAAAATCCATAACGTTTCCATATACTTAGCTTATGTATTGAATAAGAAACTCTAAGTTTACACAGGAATAAAATGAATCTTATTGATTTTATTAAACAGCGCTTAAGCAAGCTGACAGCACATGATCTGCCCTACAGGCATCGTAATGCCTGTTTAGGACTGGTGCTCACGCTTGTTATTCTGTTGATGGTTCCTGATTCCGAATCCATCGTGCCAGAACCCCAGAGCACTGAGCAAATTCTGGCAATCAGCAACTCTGCTTTCTCGACTTCAAATTTTGATCCGCTAAATGCAACACTTGATCCTGTTTCAAAAGAGCTAGGCAACATAGATGAAATAAAGCTTGAACCTCTACAAATTCCGGAACAGAACTCACAAATAATTTCTGAGGTACGTTCCGGTGACAATTTGTCACTAATTTTTGACCGGGTTGGTCTGAGTCCTCAGGATGTTTATCGTGTTTCTAACAGCAGTGGTGACGCCGGCATTCTGACCCGGCTTTATCCCGGTTACCAGCTGGCTTTTGATATTGATGAGACAGGCGAACTGAATGAACTGGAAGTTATTATCAATCCGCTGGAAAGCTATTACTTCACGCTCAACAGTGATAATAAGTTTGACAGTACACATATTGAGCGCGATCCACACCTTATTCCGGTCTACAAGGAAGCCACGATTAATGACTCATTGTTCCTGGCTGCTCAGCGAGGTGGTATTTCTGCTGCGATCACCATGGAAATAGCCGGAATCTTCGGCGGCGTTATCGATTTCATGCTGGATACACGCGTAGGCGACAGCTTCAATGTTCTTTATGATGAACGCCATCTGGATGGAGAATTTATCGGTAATGGTTCTATCCAGGTAGCACAGTTCATTAATCAGGGAGAAAGCTACACGGCCATCCGTTATGTTAATTTAAATGGTGATGTTGATTACTATAATCCTCGGGGGGAAAGCATGCGCAAGGCATTTATCCGTAACCCTGTCGACTTCACCCGTATCAGTTCAAACTTTACCCTCTCCAGACGACACCCTATTCTCAATACAATCCGTGCGCATAAAGGTACTGATTATGCCGCACCAACAGGTACACCTGTTGTAGCATCTGGAGATGGTCGCGTAACCTGGGCATCACGTAATGGTTCATTTGGTAATCTTGTCGTCATCCAGCATGGTGAAAGATTTGAAACCAAGTATGCACACCTGTCATCTTATGCCCGAGGTGTACGTGTCGGTTCACGGGTCAAGCAGGGCGATATTATCGGCTATGTTGGTGCAACAGGTGGCGCAACCGGACCGCATTTACATTACGAATTTCTAATTGATGGCGTGCACAGGAATCCGCGTACTGTGCATGACCAGTTACCTAAAGCTGAATCTGTGCCTGCGGAAGAAATGGACAGATTTCTGCAGCAATCACAAATTCTTATGGCCAGGCTGGATGAAGTCAATCCAGCCCCTACTCTCGCTCAAAATACTGTTTCTGCTAGCACTCGTACTGCTGAGCAATGAGCTCTCAACTCTATATAGGCCTGATGTCCGGCACCAGCATGGATGCCGTTGATTGTGTGCTGGCTGATATTTCTGAAACAATCAATGTCATTGATTTTATAAATGTCGACATCCCGTCAGAATTAAAAAATGACCTGCTTGAGCTTTGTCAGGAAAGCGGTAATAACTTATTAACAAGACTCGGTGAAACAGATATCGCGCTTGGCAGACTCTTTGCCAGTGCTGC